>Ga0172376_10000593_pt1 | contig 46421 bp, 34 predicted proteins | sample Lak35m_FD_121114 | JGI IMG/M metagenome (GOLD analysis project Ga0172376, IMG submission 121114) | Freshwater microbial communities from Kabuno Bay, South-Kivu, Congo - kab_092012_35m | ecosystem: Environmental > Aquatic > Freshwater > Lake | place: Democratic Republic of the Congo: South-Kivu...
CTACGCTGGCTACAAGAACTACATCCGGCCGCGCACCAACCGCGACCACCGCCCCAGCTCCGCCAGCAAGCTGGGCCTTCTACCCAGACGCCTCAGCATGGCGGAAGCGATCGCATGGAAAGGACGTTTTTCGTTGAAGTGATAGGATGTTGCAATCCGAACCCGATGTCCCCGGAAGGGGATCAGTATCGGGGCAGGGGCTTGCCGCCCCCCCTGCCGGCCGCTACACTCTGCCGCCCAAGCTGCGGGGACGTAGCTCAATCGGTTAGAGTACCGGCCTGTCACGCCGGTGGTTGCGGGTTCGAGTCCCGTCGTCCTCGCCACTTTCCCTCCCTTCAGGGAGGGCGGAAGTGGCCCTCCCCGCATGACCCCCGTCGCCATCGCGATCACCGTCGCAGTCGCCCTGTCGCTGATCGCGGCCTTCGTCGCCATCGGCTTCTGGGTCCGTCGCCTGGCGACCCGCTCGCTCGAGGAGGCCAAGGGCCTCGCCCGGGGAGCGCTGCTGGCGGCCGATCCGATGGCTTCTTACCTCTCGCGCTCCGACAGGGGGCTCAAGCAGGCCAAGGGCAACTGCTCGCTGGTGCTGTCCGAGAAGACGCTGGTCTCGATCCGCTGGGTGCCCAAGGAGGTCACCGTGCTCGAAAAGGCCCACGTTCGCTCGGCCAAGCTCGCCAATCAGTTCGGGACGCGCTGGCTGCCCGGCAAGCCGCGCATCCTGGTGCTCGAGATCAAGCGGCCGACGGAAGAGTTTCTGATCGGATTCATGCCGCGCGAAGCGGAGAAGTGGCAGCAGGCGATCGAGGCTTGGCGCAACTCGCGCCGCTAGTAGGCTGAATCCAGCCGCAGAACGCTTGCAGCTTCGCCGAGGCGCCGCACGCCGCCCGGCTCGTCCACGAGCAGCTGCAGGTGCCACGTTCGCGCCGACACGCCCGCGCCCAGATCCTGAGCCGGGAAGCTGAACTGCCCGATGCCGGAGCTCGGCAGCGTCCCGAGCAGCAGCAGACGCATCGGCGTGCCGCGCGTCACCAGCTCCATGCCCTGCCATGCATTGAGGTACTGCGCGGCTGCGGTGCGCTCGGACAGCACCAGCCGCACGGCATCACCGACCTGGCCGCGCACTTCCAGCAGTGTGTCCTGCGTCTCGCGGCGCACGGCCGAAGCACTCAATCGACGCGGTCCGGCCGTCGTGGTGACGAAGCTGCCGCCGCTGTGCAGCGGCATCTGCGTGCCGATGTAGAAACCGCAGAAACCGCCCCAACTGTCGCCGGAGAATGCGGCGCTTTCCTGCGTGCCCTGCACGTAAACGACGCTGGAGCCCGAGCCGAGCAGCGCGTAACCGCCGTAGCCTCCGTATGCGCCCGTGCCGCAGTTGCAGCCCGTGGTCGGCATCTTGCCGTCGCCGCCATCGCCGCCCCGCGCGGTGCCCGCATGCAGCCAGACCACGCTGCCCAGCAGATGCAGCCCATCGCCGCCATCGCCGCCGTCCGGGCTGTTCCAGCAGTCCGAGCCGCTGAGTCCGGTTCCGCCGCGCGCCATGGAGGAGGTCACCGCCAGCGTGCAGCCGCTGGCGCGGATGCCATCACCGGAACGGCCGTTGTCGATGCCCGCCCAGCCGTCCTTACCGGCCCCGCCGACACAGGTGCTCTCGTGCACCGCGACATCAAAGCAGTTCTCCAGCCATGCGCCCGCATAGCCGTCCGGATGCGTGCTGTTGCCCGTCGCACCCTTCAGCGCACAACCCTCGACGCGCAGCGCGCCGGCATTGTTGGAGGCATACAGTCCGTACTGCCCGAAGCCGGTCGCAGCATAGACCCCGTTGGCCGTGAGGCGTGTCAGCAGCACGCGCTGCGAGCCGCCCAGATTCCGCACACGGATCGCGCCCGCGATCTGCACGTTGGCGCCCTCGTCGCCGACGATGGCGAGCGAGCGCGCGCTGATCACGAAGGAGGCGTAGTTGCCGGTCTTGACGAGGATCGTGTCGCCCTCGGCTGCGTTGTCGACCGCATCCTGAATCTGGCTGTAGACCTGCCCGCTCGGCGCCACGACCAGCACTCCGGCCCGCGCAGAGGGGCTCAGCAGCAGGGCTGCACACCCGATCAGCAATGAAGCTCGCACACCTTCAGTCTAGCGCAACCAGCTCCCTGCTGTGCCGCAGGCTCACTTCCCGACGTAGATCACCGCATCGCCTCGTCCGCGATCGTCTTCTTCCAGAGCCTCGGCCTGCTCATCGACGAAGCTGACCACGAAGATGCGCGCGTCCGGCCGCAGGATGCGCACGGCCTGCACCGTTCCGCCCTGATGATCGACGTGGAAGCGGCCAACGACATGCACCAGCGGCGCGATCCCGCGCTCCAGCCCCTTTTGAATCGAGTCCGCCATGGTCCAGTCCCACAGCGACTGCGAGCGGAAGACCGATTCCAGGCGTGCGGCCTGCTCTGCTTCGTAAGGGCCCCAGTCACCCGCCATGAACTTGTTGAATTCCTCGCGATAGCGGCCATCGACGAGCCAGGGCGGCACGAAGACGAGCCGCTGCTGCTCTGCGGTGAGCGCGTCGAGCGCGCCATAGCCCTTTTCGCGCACCAGGCGCACCAGCGCGCGCGGTGCGTTCGCGGCGATCACGGCGCGGCCTGCGCGCTTGGCGGTGTGCAGCATGGCTCGATGCCCCGCAGGCCAGTTGCCGCCGGTGGAGCCGGTGCTCGAGCGCTGCGTGCGCTTTTCGAAGGTGCTCTCGTCGCTCAAGCCGCTGAGCCAGTCGTCGATGCGCGACTGCTCATCGCGTTCGAAGAACTCCATCGAAAGGCCGGCGCAGTTGTGAAGCGCCACGAGATCCTCGAACAGCGCCGCCGCGCAGGCGAGCCCCAGCGGATGGCCGTGGTTTTCGCCGATCAGGACCACATCGCTCGCGCCCGCCCGCTCGACGAGTTGCTCCCAGCCGAAGCTCGCGGCGGAACGGCCGTCGAAAACGCGCACTGCGCGCGGATCCTGTGCCACGAGCTCGCGCGCCAGCGTCGGGCGCACAGGCGCCGGCGGCGCAGGCTTTGGGACTGCGGTCGCCGCGCAGGCGCTCGTCAGCAGCGCCACCACCAGAGCGAGGCGCGCGTGCACTAGCCCAACCCGGTGTAGATGCGGTGGCAGTCGTCGTGGTCGTCGATGGCCTGGAAGAAGGCCGCGGCCTCGGCGCGTTGTGCGTCGTCGAGCTGCACGATGTCCTTGGGCTTGTAGCCCATCTCGGACTTGGTGACGGTCCAGCCGGCGGCCTTGAGGGCCTTGGAGACGCTGTCGAGATCGGAGGGCGCCGTGAAGAAGCGTCCTCCGCTGCTGCCTTCCTCGACCTCCTCGAGCGGTTCGACCTCGTTGGCGCCCGCTTCGATCGCGACTTCCTCGAGATCGAGCTTGGCCTGATCCTTGGTGGCTTCGATCGTGCCCACATGCTCGAAGAGGAACTGCACCTTCGAGCCGAACTGTCCGCCCTCCCGGAACAGAAAGCGCATGTCGGGCGCGGTGCGGTTGCGATTGTCGGTGAGGCACTCGACGATCACCGGCACATTGTGCGGGCCGTAGCCCTCGAAGGTGACGAGTTCCATCTGCGCGCTGTCCGAACCGGCGCCGGAGCCTTTCTTGATGGCGCGGGCGATCACGTCGTTGGAGACCGACTGCTTGCGGGCCGCCTCGATGGCGACTTCCAGGCGCGCGTTGTGAGCCGGGTCGGGCATGCCCGTCTTCGCGGCGATCGTGATTTCACGCACCAGCTTGGTGGTGATCGAGGCGCGCTTGTTGGCGGTGATGACCTTCTTCGCGTGCAACCATTGACGTCCCATGCAGACTCCAGTGAGGGGGGATCAGGACAAGAGGGGGGTACTAAGCTACGCGCTCGTGGCGTGGCGCCATAGCCTCGAGGGAGCGGAGGAAGCTATAGGATATTGCAAATTGGGCGCTGACGGCTCCCCGCGTGCCTGTTACCCTTGCTCTTTCGCCGAGCACGCCCTGCATGTCCCAATCCCTCCCGCCCCCGACCCTCGTTGAGGACGCGTCCGGCTTCCGCCGGATGCTCGAGGATCTGTCGGCGCAGCGCGAGATCGCCGTCGACACCGAGGCCGACAGCTTCTACAGCTACCGCGAGAAGGTCTGCCTGATTCAGGTGACGGTCGAGGACCGCGACTACCTCGTCGACCCCCTCGCGGGCTTCGATATCAGCGGCCTGGGCCGGGTCCTGGCGGACCCCGAGCGCACCAAGGTATTCCACGACGGCGAATACGACATCCTGCTGTTCAAGCGCCGCTACGGCTTTGGCTTCGCCAACCTGTTCGACACGCGGGTGGCGGCGGCGGCGCTGGGATCGCCCAATCCGGGGCTCGCCAACGTGCTGCGCGAGCGCTACGGGATCGAGCTCGACAAGTCGATGCAGCGCTCCAACTGGGCCCAGCGGCCGCTGACCGACAAGCAGGTGCGCTACGCACGGCTCGACACGCGCTTTCTGCTGTCGCTGATGCGCGAACAGCGCCGCGAGCTCGAGAGCCGCGGCCGCCTGCACTTCGTCGAAGGCGAGTGCTGGCGGCTGGAGCGCATCGATCCGCCGGACGACAGCTTCGACGCCGATGAATTTGTGCGCCTCAAGGGTGCGCGGACGCTCGATCCGGAAAGCCGTCAGGCCCTGCGCGAGTTGTACATCTGGCGCGATGTGGCGGCGTCGGCGGCCGACGATCCGCCTTTCCGCGTGCTCCTCAACGAACAGTTGCTGGAGATCGCGGCGCGCCGGCCGAAGGACCACACCGAACTGGGCCGCGTGCCGAATGTTTCGCCGCGGGTGCTGGCGCGGCATGGAGAGGGGATTCTGGTTGCGCTGCGGCGAGCGCGCGAGCTCGGCCCGCTGCGCCAGTGGCCGCAACTGCCCAATCGCGAGGGCACCAACGGCATGGACGAGGCGCAACTGGAGCTGCACGAGCGCCTCAAGAACTGCCGCAAGGATCTGGCGGCCCGGATCGGCATCGATTCGGCCTACCTGATCAACCGCCATGTGCTCGTGCGGATCGCTCGGCAGCTGCCGCGCTCGCCCGCGGAGCTCGAGGCCATCGAGGGCCTGCTGCCCTGGCAGGCGCGCGACTATGGTCCGGCGCTGCTCGAGGTCGTGCGGCGCTTCGAAGCCGAGCTCGCCAGCGGCTCGCTCCCGATCAAACGCCGCCCGTTCCGGCGCTGAGCGGTCGGCGCTGGGCGCTGGGGGCTGGGCGCTCGAGGGCTCGGTCAGACTGCGGACCGCGCTCGCCGGGTTGGGCTCAGCGCGCGCAGTAGCGGCACGTCCCGGAGCGGCGCGCCCAGTAGCGGCACGTTCAGGAGCGGCGCGTTCAGGAGCGGCGCGTTCAGGAGCGGCGCGTTCAGTAGCGGCACGTTCAGTAGCGGCACGTTCAGTAGCGGCACGTTCAGTAGCGGCACGTTCAGGAGCGGCACGTCCCGTAGCAGCGCGCCCAGGAGCAGCGCGCCTGCGGCCAGCCAAGAAAACAGGGCCGGGCGCTGCCCGACCCTGATGATCTGGTGGAGACGAAGGGATTCGAACCCTCGACCTACGCATTGCGAACGCGTCGCTCTACCAACTGAGCTACGTCCCCATGGGGGCGGAGATCCTAACGGATGGGCGGGGTCGAGGAAAGAGCCCCCCTAGGGAAAGCCCAGACCAGCCCCTCAGGCGGCCTTCCGCCGCGCGCTCCGCTGCGCGAGGATGTCGAGCGCCGCCACGCGGTAGGCCTCGGCCATGGTCGGGAAGTTGAAAACCTGTTCCACGAAGACCTCGACGCTGTGGCTGCTGATCATGGCCAGCTGCGCCAGATGGATCAGCTCCGTCGCCGAGTCGCCGATGATCTGGGCGCCGAGGATGCGGCCATCCGCGGGATCCGCGTAGAGCTTGAGCAGCCCTTCGGTGTCGCCGCTGATCTGCCCACGCGCCAGTTCGCTGAAATCCGCACGGCCGACCAGCACGCCGCCGTGGCGCTCGATCGCCTGAGCTTCGGTCAGGCCCACGGAGGCCATCTCGGGAATCGTGTAGATGCCGATCGGAATCGTCCCGATCGGTTGCGCGAGGCTTTGGCCGAGCATGTGACGCACGGCTCGCCGGCCTTGCTCCATCGACGAGGCCGCCAGCGCCGGCGGGCCGATCAGGTCACCCGCGGCATAGATGTGCGGAACCGGAGTGCGACCAAAGACATCCACGCTGAGGCACCCGCGCGCGGTCAGCTGCAGCCCTGCCTGCTCGAGCCCCAGCCCCTGCACCGAGGCGATCCGCCCGAGCGCCACCAGCGTCTTTTCACTGGCGATCACGCGGCCGTCCTCGAGCGTGGTCAGCGTGCTCGATACGCCATCGAAGCGGCAGGCCACGGGCCTGGCGTTGGCGAGGAAGGTGCCGCCCATGCGTTCGAAGGCCGCGACGAAGCGCAGCGCGATTTCGTTGTCGAGAAAGGCCGGCGGCCGGGAAGTGCGGTCGACGATCGTGACATGCACGCCCAGCGCCTGAAAGATCGTGGCGAATTCGCAGGCGATGACACCGGCGCCGAGCACCGTCAGCGAGCGCGGCAGGTAGATCAGCGAGAGGATCGAGTCGCTGTCGAGGATGTTCTCGTGATCGAGACCCATCTCCGACGCCTGGCGCGGACGCGAGCCCGTGGCGATCATGATCTGCTCGGCGTGCACGCGGCGCCGGCCGCCCTGCGGGAGCGCGATTTCGAGCGTGTGCGGGTCGAGGAAACGAGCTCTTCCGCGCTGGAATTCGATCTCGGCGCTGTCGAGCTGTCGGCGGATGAAGGCCTCGTGCGCGTGCAGCACGTGTTCGAGGCGTCTCATCAGGCTCTGCACCTTGGTGTCGGCCGGCAACTCGGGCGTCGCGAGGCCCGCGGAGCGCTGCTTGAGCCCCGCAAGGTAGAGCGCGCTCTCGCGCAGAGTCTTCGAGGGAATCGTTCCGCGATGCACGCATTCCCCTCCGGGCGTCGCGTCGCGATCGATCAGCAGCACGCGTCGGCCGTGCCGCGCGGCTTCGAGGGCCGCACCATGACCGGCCGGACCGGCGCCGATCACCGCCAGCGCGTAATTTCCGGTGACGTCACTCATTGAAAGGCGCGCGCCAGCTCGTCGACTCTGGGGCGCAGGCAGAACAAAGTGTCGAGATCTTCGGGATAGAGGTCCAGATCGGCGAGCACGGGATGCTCGCGCAGCACGGCATCCACGGCAGGATCGGCGGAGCGGCTCGCGTGGGCGAGCAGATCCGCCAGCTGAGCCGTGCGCGCGAATTCGACGTGTTCGTCCGACGGATCGGGAGCGTGATGGTGCAGCACGGCCTGCGACATCCACAGGGGCAGCTTCCAGGAGTGCAGCGTGCGGGCTCCGGCCTGGGCGTGGTGCCGATGCATCCAGCACTCGAGCTGGTCCTGATCCGGGCTCACGCCCAGCTGCTCGGCGACCGACAGGGCCTCGTTGAGCACCACCGGTTTGCCGATATCGTGCAGCAGCCCGCACAGGAACGCGCCTTCGGCATTGCGCCGGCGCAGGCGCGCGATCTCGCGCGCCCAGGCCCCGGCCAGCGTCGAGTGGGTCCACAGAGCGCGCATGCGCGCCTCCTGGCCGGGGGGAACGCGGATCTGGTTCTTCATCGAGATGCCGATCGCGATGTCGCAGAGCGTGCTGAAACCCAGACGGCTGATCGCCTGCTGAAGCGAGACGATCGGTTCGGTCGGAGAGTAGGCGCCGGAATTCGCGACCTTGAGGGCATGCGCCGCCAGCGCCGGATCGCGCAGGATCAAGCGGGTCAGGCGGCCGGCGTCGCAGGAACTGTCGCTGCAGATGGCCACGACCTCAGTCGCCGTCTGGGCGAGCATCGGAAGCCCAAGCTCGCCGGCCTCCAAACGGGCCTGCAGCCGCGCGTCCCATTCACGCAACGGTTCGGATTCAATGGCGACGGGGTCGCTGTGCATGGCCAACAGGGCTCCTTTCGGCTCGCGGAGGGCCGGATCTAGAGGTTCGCGGGCGCTCTCGACGGGCCTTTCTTTCCGGGTCCGGCTGCCACTCGCAGTCCGGCGCCGGAATTGCCACACTCCCCGGACCCCGCGCATGCAGACCGCCACCACCTCCGCCTCCATCGACACCCTCGCGATCGACACCATCCGCACGCTCTCGATGGACGCCGTGCAGAAGGCCAACTCGGGCCATCCGGGCACCGCGATGGCGCTGGCGCCCGTGATCTACACGCTGTGGCAGGAGGAGCTGCGCTTCGATCCGCGGGCAGCGCATTGGCCGGATCGCGACCGCTTCGTGCTCTCCTGCGGGCACGCCTCGATGCTCCTGTACTCCACGCTGTTCCTCGCGGGCGTGATGGAGCGCGACAGCGCGGGCCGGGCGACGGGCCGGCGCGCGGTGTCGCTGGAGGACATCCAGAGTTTCCGTCAGCTGCACTCGAGGACGCCAGGACACCCCGAATTCGGCCATACAGGCGGCGTCGAAATGACGACGGGACCGCTGGGGCAGGGGGTCGCCACCTCGGTCGGCATGGCTCTGGCGCAGCGCTGGCTGGCGGCGCGCTACAACCGGCCTGATCTGAAGCTGTTCGAGGCCCGCACCTGGGTGCTTTGCTCCGACGGCGATCTGATGGAGGGCATCAGCGCGGAAGCGGCCTCGCTCGCCGGGCATCTGGAGCTCTCCAACCTCGTCTGGATCTGGGACAACAACCGCATCACGATCGAGGGGGAGACGGAGCTTGCCTTCAGCGAGGACATCGCCACGCGTTTCCTCGGCCATGGCTGGAATGTGCTGCGCGTCGCGGATGCCAACGACACGGCGCGTCTGGCGCAGGCGTACGCGCGCGCCCGCCAGGAATGCGCGCGCCCCACGTTGATCATCGTCGACTCCCACATCGGCTACGGCGCGCCGAAGAAGCAGGACACGCATTCCGCGCACGGCGAGCCGCTCGGTGAGGAGGAGATCGCCGGGGCGAAGCGCTTCTACGGCTGGCAGCCCGACGCCCGTTTTCTCGTTCCCGACGGCGTCGAGGCGCGTTTCGCGGAGAAATTCGGCGCGCGCGGAGCGGCGCTGCATCAGGAATGGCGGCTGCGATGGGAGCGCTACGCAGCGGCGGAGCCCGAGCGCGCCCGCGAACTGGAGTGCCTGCTGCGCGGAGACCTGCCGGAGGGCTGGACGACGAAGCTGCCGTGCTTCCCCGCCGATCCCAAGGGCATGGCGACGCGCGATTCGGCGGGCAAGACGCTCAACGCCTTCGCCCAGGTCATTCCCTGGCTCCTCGGAGGCTCGGCCGATCTGGCGCCGAGCACCAAGACGCGGCTCACCTTCGAGGGCGCTGGCGACTGCCTCGCGCATTCGATCGGCGGCCGCAACCTGCACTTTGGGATCCGCGAGCACGCCATGGCGGCGATGGTCAACGGGATGTCCTTGTGCGGGCTGCGCGCCTACGGCGCGACCTTCCTGATCTTCCTCGACTATCTCAAGCCCGCATTGCGCCTCGCGGCGCTGATGCAGATCCCGCACATCGAGGTGCTGACGCACGATTCGATCGGAGTGGGCGAGGATGGTCCGACGCACCAGCCGATCGAGCAGCTGGCCAGCTTGCGTGCCACACCCGGCGTTTGGACCATCCGTCCCTGCGATGCCAACGAGGCGGCTTTCGCGTGGCGCACGGCGCTGGCGCGGCGCGACGGGCCGGTCGTGCTGGCGCTGACGCGTCAGGCGCTGCCGACGCTCGATCGCACGCAGTGCGCTTCGGCCGAGCTGCTGATGCGCGGCGGCTATGTGCTGCGGGAGTCGAAGCTCGGCGCTCCCAAGGTGCTGCTGATCGCCACGGGTTCGGAAGTGCATCTGTGTCTCGCGGCCCAGGAGCGGCTCGCGGCCGAGGGCATCGCCGCCCGCGTGGTGAGCCTGCCGTGCTGGGAGCTCTTCGAGCAGCAGGACGCCGCCTGGCGCGAGAGCGTGCTGCCCTCCGCGATCCACGCGCGCGTCGCCGTCGAGCAGGCCGCTGCCTTCGGCTGGGAGCGCTATGCGGGCACGCGCGGCGCGATCCTCGCCATGCGCGGTTTCGGCGCTTCCGCGCCGCTCGCCGATCTGCAGAAGCACTTTGGATTCACACTGGACAACATCGCGAAGCTGGCGCGCGAGCAGTGCGCAGGAGCCTGAGCACACGATCATGACCCATCCGCTTCTCAAGCTGTCTGAGCTCGGCCAGTCGCTCTGGCTCGACTACATCTCCCGCCGTATCCTCGAGGATGGTTCGCTCGCCGGACTCGTGCGCGCGGGCGAGATCCGGGGCGTCACCAGCAACCCTTCGATCTTCGAGAAGTCGATCGCGGAGGGCGCGGAATACCGTCCGATCCTCGCGCGCCTCCTGCAGGAGCGACCGCGGGCCAGCGCCTTCGAGCTCTACGAAACCGTGGCGGTGCGCGACATTCAGGACGCGGCCGATCTCCTGCGCGGGGTCTATGAATCGACTCAGGCGCGCGACGGCTACGTCAGCCTCGAAGTGACGATGCACAAGGGCGAGGATGCGGCCGCGATCTTGGCCGAGGCCCGGCATCTGTGGCAGCGCGTGGCGCGGCCCAACCTGATGGTCAAGGTGCCCGGGACGCCGTCGGGCATCGAGGCCTTCGAGCAGCTGATCGCCGAGGGCATCAACGTCAACGTGACGCTGCTGTTCTCGGTCGAAACCTGCGCCGCGGTCGCTCAGGCCTATTTGCGCGGGCTCACGACGCGCTCCCGCCAGGGCGGCGATCTCTCGCGGGTCGCCTCGGTGGCGAGCTTCTTCGTCAGCCGCATCGACACCAGTGTCGACAAGTTGCTGGAGGCGAAGGGCAATCGGGCCTTGCAGGGCCGGATCGCCGTCGCCAGCGCGAAGCTCGCCCATGCGCGCTGCCGCGAGATCTTCTCCGGCAAGGCCTGGAAGGCGCTGGAGAAAAAAGGTGCGCGCATGCAGCGCATGCTGTGGGCCTCGACGGGCACCAAGAACAAGGCCTACAGCGACGTCCTGTACGTCGAGGAGCTGATCGCTCGCGACACGGTCAACACGGCACCCCCGGCGACGATCGACGCCTTCCGCGATCACGGCAAGCCGCGCGAGAGCCTGATCGAGGGCCTCGATGCCGCACGCGCCCAGCTGGCTGAGCTCAAGCTGATCCAGATTTCGCTGGATGCGGTGACCGATCAGCTGCTGGCCGAGGGTCTCAAGCTGTTCTCGGATGCCTTCGTCAAGCTGCTGGCGACGATCGAGTCGGCCCGGGCGCAGGCCTCGCCCCCGGACAAGCAGCGCTGGCTGCCGACGGCGCTGGAGCAGAGCGTGGACGCGTTGTGCGCCGAGTGGGCTTCCGAGGGCAAGCTCGCCCGCCTGTGGAACAAGGACGCGAGCCTGTGGACCGGCGCCGACGAGGACCGCTGGCTCAGCTGGCTCGAAGCGCCCGCTGTCGCGCGCGGCGTCTGCACGGAACTGACGGCTTTTGCCGCCGAAATCCGCCAGGAGGGCTTCACCCATGTGCTGCTGCTGGGCATGGGCGGCTCGAGCCTTGCGCCCGAGGTGCTGATGCGCACCTTCGGCGCCGCGAGCGGTTTTCCGCGGCTGGAGGTGGTCGATTCCACCGATCCGCAGCAGATCGCGGCCAGCGAGCGCCGCGTCGATCTCAAGCGCACGCTGGTGCTGGTCGCCAGCAAGTCGGGCTCGACGCTCGAGCCCAGCATCTTCGAGGCCTACTTCCGCCAGCGCGTGCAGCGCATCAGCGGCGAGCGGGCCGGCCGGCAGTTCGTGGCCATCACCGATCCGGGCTCCAAGCTGGAGAAGCTCGCCCGCGAGCAGGGCTATCGCCGCATCTTCCCCGGTGTGCCGAGCATCGGCGGGCGCTTTTCCGCGCTCTCGAATTTCGGCCTCGTGCCCGCGGCGCTGATCGGAGTGGATCTGGGCGCGTTCCAGAGCCGCGTCGAGTCGATGGCTGCCGCGTGCGGAGCACGGGTGAGCCCTGAGTCCAATCCCGGCGCGTCGCTGGGTCTCTCCCTCGGCGCCGCGGCGCGCGCCGGCCGCGACAAGCTGACCATCGTCTGTTCGCCCACGCTCAGCGGTCTGGGAGCGTGGCTGGAGCAGCTGGTGGCGGAGTCCACCGGCAAGCTCGGCCGCGGGATCATTCCGCTCGATCTGGAACCGCTGGCCGGTCCCGAGAAATACGCTGCCGACCGGCTGTTCGTGCACATCCGCGACCAATCGCGGCCGGACGCCTCGCAGGACGCGGCGGTCGATGCGCTGGCGCGCGCCGGCCAGGCGGTGCTGCGGATCAGCGTGCCGGACGCCCTGTCGCTGGGGGCCGAGTTCTTCCGCTGGGAGATCGCCACCGCGGTGGCGGGGGCGGTGCTCGGCATCCACCCCTTCGATCAGCCCGACGTGGAGGCCAGCAAGGTCGTCACGCGCGAACTGACGAGCGCCTTCGAACAGAGCGGGAGCCTGCCGGCCGAGAAGCCCTTTTTCATCGAAGGCGCGATCACGCTGCACTCCGATGAGCGCAACGTCGCAGCACTCAAGCGCGCCACGGGGCCAAATGCCGAGCTCGCCGACGTGCTGCGCGCACACATTGCGCGCCTGGGACCTGGCGATTACTTCGCGCTGCTCGCCTACATCGAGATGAATCCCGGTCTGGAGAGCCAGCTGCAGTCGATGCGCCGCAAGGTGCGCGACGCGACGCGGGCTGCGACCTGTCTGGGCTTCGGACCGCGTTTCCTGCACTCGACGGGGCAGGCCTACAAAGGCGGGCCCAACACCGGGGTGTTCCTGCAGCTCACGGCCCGCGACAGTGCCGATCTGCCGGTACCGGGCGCAGCGTACAGCTTCGGCGTCGTCAAGGCGGCGCAGGCGCGCGGCGACTTCGCCGTGCTCTCGGAGCGCTCGCGTCGGGCCCTGCGCGTCCACATCGACGGCGAACTCGCGAGCGGGCTCGCCGCGCTCGACGCCGCCCTGAGCGCGGCGCTGCACCATCCCGCGACCGTTCGAAACTGATTCACGAGCACACATGGAACTTGCCATCGTTGGTCTGGGCCGCATGGGCGGCAATATGGCGCGGCGCCTCGTGCGCGGCGGTCACTCGGTCATCGTCTGGAACCGCGACTACGCCAAGGTCGAGGAGTTGATCCAGTCGGGCGCCAAGGGCGCGAAAACCCTGCCGGAACTGGTGAAGAGCATGCAGCGCCCGCGCCACATCTGGGTGATGCTGCCCGCGGGCGAGGTCACCGAAAAGGCGCTGATGGACCTGGCGGCGCTGCTGGAACCCGGCGACACGCTGATCGACGGAGGCAACACGCACTACAAGGACGACGTGCGCCGCGCCAAGCTGCTGAAGGAGCGCGGGCTCACGTATCTCGATGTCGGCACCAGCGGCGGCGTCTGGGGGCTGGAGCGCGGCTACTGCCTGATGATCGGCGGCGAAACCGAAGCCGTGCAGCGTCTCGATTCGATCTTCCGCACGCTCGCTCCGGGCATGGGCGATGTTCCGCCCGCGCCGGGCCGCCGGGGCGGCAGCGCCGAGCAGGGCTATCTGCACTGCGGGCCGAGTGGCGCAGGTCATTTCGTCAAGATGATCCACAACGGCATCGAGTACGGGATCATGCAGGCCTATGCCGAGGGCTTCGACATCCTGAAGTGCGCCAACCAGCAGAGCCTGCCCGCGGACATGCGCTACGACTTCAAGCTCGACGACATCTCCGAGCTTTGGCGGCGCGGCTCGGTGGTTGGCTCGTGGCTGCTCGATCTCACGGCCGCCGCGCTGGCGAAGGATCCGAGGCTCGAGAACTACGTGGGCTTCGTGCAGGACTCGGGCGAGGGGCGCTGGACGATTCAGGCCGCGATCGACGAGGCCGTGCCCGCCGACGTGCTCACCGCCGCGCTGTATGTGCGCTTCCGCTCTCGTCAGGAGCACACCTTCGCCGAAAAGTGCCTTTCCGCGATGCGCGCGGGCTTTGGCGGGCACGCTGAACCGGGCCGGAAATAGGGCCCGCGCGCCATGGACGACACGCTCAGCACGACGACCGAGTTTCCGGCGCTGGTCAACCCGTACGCGCCGCCCGTGGGGCCGGCTGCGCTCGTGATCTTCGGCGCAGCTGGGGATCTCACCAAGCGCAAGCTGATCCCCGCGCTCTACAACCTCGCGGCCGCGAATCTGCTCGACAGCCAGATCGCGATCGTGGGGGTGGCGCGGGCTGGACTCGACGATGAGTCCTTCCGCCGGAAGATGCGCGAGGAGCTGAGCCATTACGCCACCGGCAAGCTCGATCCGCGGGTGGTCGACTGGATCCTGCTGCGGCTTCACTACGTCAACGGCAACTTCGACGACCCCACCGTCTATGCGCGGCTCGAGCAGAAGCTCGCGCACGTTGACCGCGAGCACGGCACCAAGGGCAACTACCTTTACTACCTCGCGACCGCGCCCGCGTTCTTCGGCCCGATCGTCGAGAAGCTGACGCAGCTTGGGCTCACCTCCGAGCACGACGGGGGCGGCTGGCGGCGCGTGATCGTGGAGAAGCCCTTCGGCCACGATCTGAAGAGCTCGCGCAAGCTCAACCACGCGTTGCGCAAGGGACTGGCCGAGGAGCAGATCTACCGCATCGATCACTACCTCGGGAAGGAGACCGTGCAGAACATCATGGTCTTCCGCTTTGGAAACTGCATGTTCGAGCCGATCTGGAATCGGCGCTACATCGACAACGTGCAGATCACCGTGGCCGAGTCGGTCGGTGTCGAGGGTCGCGGCGGCTACTACGATACGGCCGGCTGCCTGCGCGACATGGTGCCCAATCACCTGTTGCAGCTGCTCGCGCTGGTCGCGATGGAGCCGCCGACCTCCTTCGAGGCCGAGGCGGTGCGCGAGGAGAAGTCCAAGGTGCTGCGCGCGATCCAGCCGATGAGCCACGAGCGCGTCCTGACCCATGCGGTGCGCGGTCAGTACGCCGATGGACTGATCGCCGGCAGCAGCGTGCCTGCCTACCGTCGCGAAGAGCGCGTGGCGGCGGAATCGAACACGGAGACCTACGCTGCGATGAAGCTCAACGTCGACAACTGGCGCTGGGCCGACGTCCCCTTCTATCTGCGCACGGGCAAGCGCATGAAAAAGCGCGTTTCCGAGATCGCGATCCAGTTCCGGCGCCCGCCCACGCTGCTTTTCCGCAATACGCTGGTCGACACGATCTCACGCAACGTGCTGGTCATCCGCGTCCAGCCGGACGAAGGCATCTCGCTGCGTTTCGGCGCGAAGATTCCAGGCCCCAGCGTGCGCATGGGCAACGTCGCGATGGAGATGAAGTACAAGGACTCCTTCGGGTCGACGGCCTCCACCGGCTACGAAACGCTGCTGTACGACTGCATCAAGGGCGACGCGACGCTGTTTCAGCGCGCGGACATGGTCGACATGGGCTGGGGCATCGTCGAACCGCTGCTGCAGGTCTGGCACTCGGTCCCGCCGGCCAACTTCGGCAACTACGCCGCCGGCAGCTGGGGACCGAGGGAAGCGGACGAGTTGCTGGAGCGCGACGGCCGCCGCTGGCGCAAGATCGAGGAGTGAACCGCATGCCGGAGAAGCAGACTGTGCGCATCTTTGCCTCCCGCGAGGAATTGCTCGCGACGGCACGCGGGGAGTTCGTCGAGCGCGCCCAGAAGGCTCTGCGGGCGCGCCGCCGCTTCACGGTGGCGCTCTCCGGCGGCACGACGCCCCGCGCGCTCTACGAGTCGCTCGTCGACGCGCCGCTCGACTGGAGCCGCGTGCAGGTCTTCTTCGGCGACGAGCGCTGCGTGCCGCCCGATCATGCGGATTCCAATTATCGCATGGCGCGCGAGGCGCTGCTGTCCAAGATCGCGATACCCGAGCGCAACGTGCATCGCTTCCAGACCGAGGACGCGGATCCCGAGCGCGTCGCGAGGCAGTACGAGGATCAGCTTCAGGCCTTCTTCAAGCTGCGTCTGGGTGAGGTGCCGACCTTCGACCTCGCGCTGATGGGGCTGGGTGCGGACGGCCACACAGCCTCGCTCTTTCCCGGCACCACCGGGCTGGAGGAGGAGGTGCTGCTTTCGGTCGCCACATGGGTGGAGGCGCTGAAGACCTGGCGCTTCACCTTGACCTATCCGGTGTTCAACAAGGCGCGCTGCGTTTGGTTCCTCGTCGCGGGGGCCGACAAGGCGGAGGCGCTGCGACAGGTCCTCGATGCCGGAGCGAGCGCTGCTCCGCGCCTGCCCGCGGCGCGCATCCGCCCGGCGGGCGGAGAGCTTCTGTGGTGGCTGGATGCCGCGGCCGCCGGTTCGCTCCAGCCTTAGCGTGCGGAAAGCAACTCGCGAGCCGCGCGCTCAGCCATGTCGATCTCTGGAAGGATGACTCGCTCGGCGCCGAGCAACTCGAGAATCTTCGCATGCCGCCGGCTCGGCGCACGCGCCCAGATGCGTGGGACTCCCAGTTCGCGCGCGAGCACGACCAGCATCTGATTGGCCTCGAAATCGTTGCCGATGCAAGCGATCAGGAGATCCACTCTGGCGATGCCTTGAGCGCGCAGCTCGCGCTCATCCGTGGCATCCAACGCGACCGCCAGAGCGACCTCCTCGCGGACGTTGTCGAGCTTGGCGAGCATCCGATCGATGGCCACCACCTCCGCTCCCGCCCGCGCCAGATCCAGCGCCAGCGCCTCGCCGAACAAGCCCATTCCAACCACTGCAACCTTCATGCGAATCACCCGATCTGGATCGGGGCCTCGGGGTAACGGTATTCGAGCGAACTGCGCCGCGCCGCGAAAGTCCACAGCACCGCCAAAGGCCCGATTCTGCCGATGAGCATGGCTGCCGAGAGGATCCAGCGCCCGGAACTGTCGGCTTCGCTGGTAACACCCACGCTCCAGCCGACGGTGGAGATCGCGGACAGCCCTTCGAAGGCGGCGCGGTCGAGTTCCAGTCCCGGCTGCGTCCACAGCAGCGCTCCCACGGTCAGTGCCGCGAGCATTGCGTAGATCAGCGTGATCGCCATGGCGGCGTTGACGACCTGACGCGGGACGCTGCGGCCGAGCGCTTCAACCTGCTCGCGATTGCGCGCCATGGAGCGCACTGCCAGCGCCGCCACCGCCACCGTGGTCGTCTTGAGCCCTCCGCCCGTGGAGACGGGCGATGCCCCGATCGCCATCAGTACGAGCAGCACAAACAGCGTTCCCGGCGCAATCAGCGACATGTCAACGGCGGCGAAGCCCGCGCTGCGCGCCATGGTCGAATGGAAAAAGCTCAGCAGCCAAGCATCGCCAGGCGATACATCCTCGAGTGCGTGCGGCGCCTCGCTGAATCGAAAGATCAGCATGCCGATGATCAGGAGCAGGCCGCTCGTGGCGATCACGAGCTTGGTGTGCAGCGAAAGCCGGTGCTGGACGGCGACCTCCAGCGATGGTTCGCGCCACGGCCACCAAAGGCTCTGTGCCAGCTTCCAGCGCAGCCAGCGCAGGCGATCCAGCGAGAACGGCCGCAGCGCCAACAGATCGCGATGCGCTCCGAAGCCCAAGCCCCCGACGATCACCAGCAGCGCGAGGCACCACAGGATGCCGGAATTCGAGGCAAAGGGAATCAGACTGGCGCTCGACAAGCTGAAGCCCGCATTGCAGAAGGCGGAAACAGCGTGGAAGACGCACCACCACCAGCGCGCATGGGGGCCCAGATCGACTCCTTCGGTGGCTTTCCATAGAGCCCAGGCTCCCATGGCCTCGCACGCGAGCGTGAAAAGCAGCATGAAAGCGAGGAATCGGCGGGCGCGCCCCGGGGAGTCCGCTCCGATCGAATCTCCCAGAAATCGCAGCTCCCACACGCGCAGCTTCCCGCGCTCGAGAATGCTGGCGCTGCCGATCAGCGCCACCAGCCCCAATCCGCCGATCTGGATCAGGACGAGGAGCAGCACCTGCCCTCGGAAGGAGAGCTCCGTGCCCACATCCCGGACGCTGAGCCCGGTCACCGAAACCGCGCTCGCGGCCGTGAAGAACGCTTCTTCGAAGCTCCAGGCCGGAGCGAGCGGGGCGCGGGCCGCGGGCAGCATCAGCAGCAGCGCTCCCAGCAGTGCCAGCGAGGCCAGCGAGCCGACCAGAAACAGCGCCGGCCTGAGGTTGTTCCGGCTGATCCGCTCCTGCAGCAGGCCCAGTCCGTGCAGCAACCAGGCGGCCAGCAGCACATACAGCCAACGCAGCCAGCCGCTGGCGAAAAAGTCGCCGCCGACGGCGGCGGAACTCGCCGCGGCGAGCACCGCCAGCGCAAGCCCCAGATCCAACAGCCGCGAGCGCCAAGGCACTCCGGCGAGCATTTCCACGCTCAAGCGCGCGAGGAACACTCCGGCGTAGATCGCCAGACCAATGTGGATCCGCTCCGGCGGGATCCGTTCGACCGAAATCCCGAACTCCAACAAGGCCAGAACAGCGGTCGCGGCGCCACCCAACTGCTCCAGCCGGCGCAGAAAAGGGATCCAGAGCGCAGCGGTTGCGGATGCCATGGGTGCCAGAGACTAGCGTCCAAGGCCCTAAAGTAGCCCGGAAGGGTGACGCATCGCTATGCTCTCCGCCCCAGAACGCCATGAAAGACTCCTTCCAGACACGCGGCTCCCTCACCGTCGGCTCCAAGACCTACTCGATCGCCCGGCTGCCCGAGCTCGCCAAGCGCTTCCCCGCGATCGCCAAGCTGCCCTACTCGCACAAGATCCTGCTCGAGAACCTGCTGCGCACCGAGGACGGCTCGGCCGTGACCAAGGCCGACATCGAGGCGCTCGCCAACTGGGATCCGAAGGCGGTCCCGACCAAGGAGATTCAGTTCACGCCCGCGCGCACGCTGCTGCAGGACTTCACCGGCGTGCCCTGCGTCGTCGACCTCGCCGCGATGCGCGACGCGATCGCCGCGCGCGGCGGCAACCCCAGGAAGATCAATCCGCTCTCGCCGGTCGAGTTGGTGATCGACCACTCCGTGCAGGTCGACTACTTCGGCTCCAAGGATGCCTTCCAGAAGAATGCGCAACTGGAGTTCGAGCGCAACGCCGAGCGCTACGCCTTCCTGCGCTGGGGCCAGACGGCCTTCGAGGGCTTCAAGGCCGTGCCGCCCGACACGGGCATCGTGCACCAGGTCAACGTCGAGTATCTCGCGCGCGTCGTGATGCACACCGAGCTCGGCGGCGGCGATGTGTGGGCCTACCCCGACACGGTCGTGGGCACCGACTCGCACACCACGATGATCAATGGTCTGGGCGTGCTGGGCTGGGGCGTCGGCGGCATCGAAGCCGAGGCCGCGATGCTGGGACAGCCGGTCTCGATGCTGATTCCGCAGGTCGTTGGCGTGCGCATCGTCGGCAAGTTGCCGGAAGGCGCGACGGCGACGGATCTGGTGCTGCGCGTCACCGAGATGCTGCGCAAGCACGGCGTCGTCAACAAGTTCGTCGAATTCACCGGTCCGGGCCTTTCGGATCTGCCGCTCGCGGACCGCGCGACGATCGCCAACATGGCGCCCGAGTACGGCGCGACCTGCGGCCTGTTCCCGGTCGACGCCGCGACGATCGAGTTCCTCAAGCTCTCCGGTCGCAGCCCCGAGCGCATCGCGCTGGTCGAGCAGTACATGCAGGCCCAGGGCCTGTTCCACACCAAGGACACGCCCGAGGCGGTCTACACCGATCTGTTGACGCTCGATCTTGCGACCATCGAGCCGAGCCTCGCGGGCCCCAAGCGTCCGCAGGACCGCGTGCGCCTCGCCGACATCAAGGCGGGCTTTGAAAAGGAGCTGCCCTCGCTGCTGCCCAAGCCCGCTGCGGCGAAGTCGGGGGCCGCAGCCGGTGCCGCCGCAGCCGGTGCAAGTGCGGCCGCCGCCGCGGCCGCCACCGGCACGGCTGTCAGCGACGAGCCCTTCGCGCACGTGCACATGAACGATCAGGATTTCACGCTCGAGCACGGCTCGGTCGTGATCGCCGCGATCACCAGCTGCACGAACACTTCCAACCCCTCGGTGCTGATCGCCGCCGGCCTGCTGGCGAAGAAAGCGGTTGAAAAGGGCCTCGTCACCAAGCCCTGGGTCAAGACCAGCCTCGCGCCCGGCTCGAAGGTCGTCACCGAGTACCTGAGCCACTCCGGCCTGCTGCCCTACCTCGAGCAACTCGGCTTCCATGTCGTCGGCTACGGCTGCACGACCTGCATCGGCAACTCCGGTCCGCTGCCCAAGGCCATCCAGACCGCCGTGGATGAGTCGGGCGTCGTCGTCTCCGCGGTGCTCTCGGGCAACCGCAACTTCGAGGGCCGCGTGCACGCCTCCGTGCGCGCCAACTACCTCGCGTCGCCGCCGCTGGTCGTCGCCTTCTCGCTCGCCGGCTCGGTCGACATGGACCTCACGCAGGAGCCGATCGGCAAGGACAAGTCCGGCCAGCCCGTGTTCCTGAAGGACATCTGGCCGACCCCGGCCGAAGTCGGCGCCGTGATGCGCCAGAGCATCAACAGCGCGATGTTCCAGAAGAGCTACGGCGATGTCTACGCGGGCGATGCCAACTGGCGCGGCATCCAGGTGCCGAAGGGCGACACCTACGCCTGGGACAAGAACTCGACCTACGTCAAGCACCCGCCGTACTTCGAGAACATGCCCGCCAAGCCTGCGCCGGTCGTCGACATCCAGAACGCCCGCGTGCTGGCGAGCTTCGGGGACAGCATCACCACCGACCACATCTCTCCCGCGGGCTCGATCAAGGCTTCCGGCCCCGCCGGCAAGTACCTGCAGGCGCTGGGCGTCAAGCCGGAGGACTTCAACTCCTACGGCGCGCGCCGCGGCAACCACGAAGTCATGGTGCGCGGCACCTTCGCCAACACGCGCATCAAGAACAAGCTGCTCGGCGGCCCCGAAGGCGGCGACACGCTGCATATGCCGGGCAACGAGCGCATGTCGATCTACGACGCCGCGATGCAGTACCGCGCCGCGAACATCCCGACGATCATCCTCGCGGGCAAAGAGTACGGCACGGGCTCTTCGCGCGACTGGGCTGCCAAGGGACCGTACCTGCTCGGCGTGCGCGCGGTGATCGCCGAGAGCTTCGAGCGCATCCACCGCTCGAACCTCGTCGGGATGGGCGTGTTGCCGCTGCAGTTCGTCGACGGTCAATCGGCGGATTCGCTCGGCCTCAGCGGCCAGGAGACCTTCAGCGTCGAAGGCCTCGCGAAGACGCTCGATGGCAACTGGAAGCCCGGCTCGCGCCTCACGGTCGCAGCCAAGGCCGCTGACGGCGGCACCAAGCGCTTCGATGTGCTGCTGCGCATCGATACGCCCAACGAGGTCGAGTACTACAAAAACGGCGGCATCCTGCAGTTCGTGCTGCGGCGCCTGCTCTCCTGATCGCGATGTCCGGCCTGCCCAAGCAAGTGCTGGCGAGCTGCGCCGTCCTGCGGCGCATCTCGCCGATTCCGTGGCTGGGCGGGCTGGCGCTGGTGCTTTTGACCAGCGAAGAGGATCGCATCTGGAGCGGCCCCACGGCTTTTTTCGCGTGCTTCATTGCGGTCTGCATGGGACTGGGCGGGCTGGTCGCGCTGTTGTTCAGCGAGGATGAGGCCGGATTGAAGGAGCGCGATCCCGTGGGCGTGGTGCTGGGCGTGGTGGGGGTGCTCGGCGCGTTCGCGGTGGCGCTGGTGTCGATGATCCTGTCGCCGTCGGTGTGAGGGGGGCGGCCGCGCGTTTGCGGTCCTTTGCTTGAAAACGAGATTTGGCTTATGCTTCAAGCCACTCGCATGCAATCTCGCAATATCGCTGTGCTGCTTCTGGCAGTCGCTCTGACCCTGTTCGGTCTTTGGGTTGGCCTCCGTCAGCCGAATGCAGCTCCTGATCTGGTCCCTCACCGGGCAACCGTGGGGGAGGAGTCACAGCGTGCGTCCCCGCTCGAATCGGAATCGGCACATGATTCGGCCGAATCGGGAGGGACAACGGCCAAGGTCTTGTCGAAAGAGGACGTGAGTGCACGTGACGCGGCGAATAAACAGCTGCCATTGGCAACCATACTGGACATCGAGGTTCGGGAACCATCCGGTTCTCTTATCCGTAATGTCGAACTTCTGATCGAAGTCGGACAACAGCCGGGTGTTTTGCAGCGCCGCCGTGAGCGGCTGCCTGACGGAAAAGGAAGTTTCGCTGTCGAACGTGCTACAGGTCGTGCACGGATTTTGGCCAGTGCTGAAGGGTGGGCCTCGACCGAGGTGGAGGTTCGCGGGCTCGCAGTCGATGGTGGCCGCATTGTGCCCTCCACTCAACCGCTCACGAAACACGTGGCCATCGTGCTGCTGGCTGCGGACTCTCAAGTGCCGCTGGTGTGGGGATCGATTCGCACGGATGGAGTTGCCAGCATCCCCAGCGGACTTGAGATCAGGCTCAGCAGGGTACCCGACCTGAGCGATGGACTCAGAGATGACCGTGGGGTCCCGCCGATTTCCGCAATGTTGGATCTGGTGCGATCCGAGTACCGCATCATTGGGGAACGCAAGGGCCTCATCTCGATCTTTGCCGACTCCCAAGAGGCGCTGCCTTGGAGTCAACTGCATGATCTTGACAGCGTTGCAGTGCCTCTCCGAGTGGATCTGGACTTGAGCACAGGAGCCATTCTGGAGCTGCGCGTGCGGGACTTCCTGGCGGAGGGGGCGCCGGCTGCGCTCCTGCCGGTCGAACTCAGCTTCGCCGAGGAGCATTATCGACTTCCAGAGATCCGGCTTGCCGGCAGGAGTCTGCGCTATGGACAAACGGACGAGAATGGAATCGTTGTCTTTTCCGGATTGCCTCGCGAGAGAGAGCTGCTGATCCGTCATGGGAAGGGCCAGTCAGAGTCCAAGCTCATCGACACCATCACGCTTACGGCAAGCGATCCCAAGAGGTCGCAGAGAGATGTCTGGATCCATCGTCCGGCGCCACCAAGTGCGGTCTTCTTCGGACCCGTTCCCACCACACTCGCGAATGCATCCGGCGAACTCCTGGTATGCGCACGCGCGGTGGCAACCGCTGGCAAGCTCACCAACACACAGCAGGTGCGCTCCGGTGCGTGGAGAGTTGCCGCGCAAGCAGGTCCGGAAGTCGAGATCTGGCTTCAGCAGCCCTCAGGTCAGCGCGTGACCGAGGTGCTGCGTCGCTCGACGCCGCCCGGAGAACATGGTCCCGTTGCTCTGCTTCCCTTGGAAGCCCGCGCGATCGAGTTGCAATGGACCGGCATTCCGATGGGTTCGAGTCTCGATGTGGCTTCACGGGACGCCGTCACGGGATTTGGCTCGACGGTGAAGACCACGGTGGATGCTCCCTCGGGGGTGGTCACACTGGACTTGATCGCGAGGGTCTCCGCCACGATCAAGGATCCGGAGGGGAACAAGTTCGTGTACCGCTGGGAGCGAGAACGCGTACGCGAACGTATCGAGCTGCTATTTGGACAAGCGGAGCCCAAGAGCGTGTCATTGACACTGAATGCGCAGGCTCCTCCAGGTGAGTGCCTGGTGAGTCTTGTTCCTCTGGACACAAGTCACCCGCTTGTGCTCCTCAACCTGAAGATGGTGGACGGGAAGTGTCGAGTGTCGATGCCCAGTGGTACTGGCAGCCTTTTCTACCGTGTCTTTCATTCCTCGTTTCCAGGTGTCGTCTGCGGAGTGGTGTCCCCCGGTCCTGACTGGGGATTGGAATGGAACGGGACCAAGGAATCTCTCCATGGGCTGGCCGCAGGGGGGCGTGGAATTCAGGTAACTCGCTGCGGCTCGTACGACGTTCGCCACCTGCCAGAGCAGATGACAGGACTTCGTGCAGAACTTTACAGTCCCATCCACGGAAAAACCGGCGATTCAGGCTTGTGGATTGATCGGCAAAAGTGTCCGGTCAGCCCCGTTCAGTAGTACTTCCCCTTTTCCCACGATCTCACATTCAAAAAGGTGATCCATGAGTGCCTCCCGCACTGCCTGCCTTTCTCTTGTGCTCTTTTTTATCGCTAGTGGGTTTCAAGTAGTTTTCAAGCTTGGTCCTTGTCTGCCTGCGTACTCAACAGGCCAGATCCCTGCACCTGAAGCCTGCGATGCGAATTGCTTGCCGACGACGACGTGCGGGGCTGCCTGCCTGCCATTCGTCTGGTATTCGGGTGGTTGCCAAGAAGTGGAGCCGATTGCGTGCTATGAGTTCTCGACGCTGAAACCAACCTCAATATGCCGTGGTTGCCGATGCGATGAAGGTGAAACATGGCGCTGTGTCTGGGATGGTCAGTCTCTTATCAGGCGTGAGTATATTGCCGTGCAAGATTGCTATCAATAAGTCATGGCCGATCAACGTTGTGTCGCAAGGAAGAAAGATCTGCAGTGTTCCACTGGAAAAGCACAGACAGTAGACGCTAACCAGCTAGATCATCCTTGCTGTGGCGTAAAAGCACGAATGCCCGTTCGCTGGATGTTTCTTTTCTCCCGTTGCAAACAGGCGGGCGGTTGGAAGAGTCGATCACATGCTGTTCTGAGTGCGCCCACAAGCTCTCCAAGCTGCGTGCGAAGCAAGCATCAGAAGTGCTAACCGCGCAGGATGCACGTCTCGAATGGGACCCATCTGTGCTCCAGATGCAATACGACCGGGAAACGGGCCGACATCAGGGCGAGATCAGACTTCGGACGTCATCCGCCAGGCCGGGTGACTTGATCCTGACGGCAGTACGGGGTGGCTGTGGCATCGCATGCAAGGACAGTCTGCCTCTCGCCGTTTCCGAGCAGCAGTGGACCACCCTGCACTTTGAGGGAGCTGCGAACCGGCAGTGGCGCAGCGTGAGCGACGTCGCCATTCTGCTGGAAACGGAAGGCGTTCTGTGTGCTGTGTTGCCCTTCCGATTCGCCGGTGGGTGGGACCCTCTAGTCCTGAATCCGAGTGAGTTGGTGTTTGGTGGTCGTGGGAAATCGGCTTCCCGCCTTGTGCTTTCATGGAGACCAGAGGAGACGGAACGGGTGGAACTGGTTTCGCTGCCTGCCTGCGTCGAGGTCCTTGCTGTGCACCGAACAGCGCCGGGTACCGTGGCCATCGACCTGGTGGAAACGCCTCATGCGTCGAAGAGGCATCGTTGTGCAGCTCTGGTGGTGCGTCATCGACGGGTCGGATCCTCGGAAAGCGTGGATGCGGTGGTACCGATCCAGCACCAGATTCCTGTGCTCGGCACCGGTGGTGGACGTCGCATGCTTGCAGCCGCCTTCCCCGGTACCACAGCGCGCGCCTTTTTCCAGGCTGAGTCAGGGCGGACCATCATCTGCTCGCCAGAGACACACCCGCATGCCTCGGAGTGGCTCACGGGCAACGGTTGGAAACTGCTCGCGGAGAAGTCCATCGAGGCCGGTGTGACCGGTGACATGGAGTGGAAGCTAGAACCCGGCGAGTCTCAGGCTCCCGTGTCCCTGCAACTGCGCCCGACCCCTCTGCAGCCCGCCCTGTACCCCAGTTGGCAGCGTTTGAAGCCGTGAAAGTCTGGCGCTGCCTCGGGCAGTTCTGCGGGCTATGCTCTCTCCCGCATGCCCACCCACTCCGAGCTGCTCGAGGCCAAGGGCCACCTGATCGACTCCAACATCCTCCCGGCGATCTTCGACAAGGTCATCGAGCAAGGCAGCACCTACGAAGTCCTGCGCTTCGACATCGGGCGCACCAATGAGGAGCCTTCCCTGCTCCGCTTGCGCATCGACTCACCCGACGAAACCACCCTTCGCGATCTCATCGACGAGCTGATCCCGCTGGGCTGCGAGCTCGTTCGTCAGGCCGATGTCCAGACGCTCCCCGCCGAGAAGGACGGCTGCGTGCCGGAGGAGTTCTACTCCACCACGAACCACCGCACGCAGGTCCGCATCGCCGGCCGCTGGGTCGAGGTCGAGAAGCAGCGCATGGATGCCGTGATCGTGATCGAGAACGGGCGTCCGCGCTGCCAGAAGCTGCGCGAGGTGCGCCGCGGCATGAGCATCGTCGTCGGGCACGAGGGCCTGCGGGTGCTGCCCGAGTTCAAGCCGCGCGACCGCGACGGTTTCGCCTTCATGGCGAACGACATCTCCTCCGAGCGGCGGGTGGAGGTCAGCGTGGCGCGCGTGGCGGAGCTGATGCGCGAGGCGCGCCGCAGCGGCGGCCGGATCGCCGTCGTCGCGGGCCCTGTGATCGTCCACACCGGCGGCATTCCCTACTTCAGCCAGTTGGTGCGCATGGGCTTTGTCGATGTGCTGCTGAGCGGCAATGCGCTGGCGGTGCACGATGTCGAGTACGCCTTCTTCGGCACCTCGCTGGGCGTCGATCTGGAAAAAGGCAGTCCGGTGGAGGAAGGCCACAAGAACCACATGCGCGCGATCAACCGCATCGCGCGGGCCGGCGGCCTGCGTCAGGCGGTCGATCAGGGCGTGCTGAAGAGCGGCGTGATGCACGAGTGCGTGACGCACGGCGTCGATTTCGTGCTGGCGGGATCGATCCGCGACGACGGGCCGCTGCCGGACACGATCATGGATCTCGTGGAGGCGCAGGACCGCTACGCCAAGGCGCTGGAAGGCGTCAAGGTGGTGCTGATGCTCTCGACGATGCTGCACTCGATCGGTGTGGGCAACATGCTGCCCGCCTGGGTGCGCGTCGTGTGCGTGGACATCAACCCGGCGGTCGTCACCAAGCTCGCCGACCGCGGCTCCACGCAGACGGTCGGCATCGTGACCGATGTGGGCCTGTTCCTGAGCACGCTGGCGCGCAAGCTCGCCGAGGACGCTCAGCCGCGCTGAACGGGCTGGCCGCCGGCGATCCAGCCGCTCATGCCGCCGCGCAGATCGATCAGGCGCGTGAAACCGCGCGCTTCGAGCAGGCTGCAGGCGATCGTCGAGCGGTATCCGCCCGCGCAGTGCACGGCGAGCGGCTGGTCTTTCCCGAGATCAGGCGTGGACTCGAGCAGCTCCGGCAGGGGCAGGAAGTGCGAGGCGGCGATGCGCGCCGCGCTGCGCTCGTGTTCGGCGCGCACATCGAGCACGGGGAGCGGCTCGGCGAGCAGGCGCTCAGCGAGCGCGGTCGCATCGATGCGCTCGAAGGAGCGGACGTGCTCCGGGGCGCTGTCGAGTGCGCGGATGCCGCCCTCGAGGCAGCCCGCCACGCGATCCAAGCCGATGCGCGCCAGTCGCGTGATGCTCTCGCGTTCCTTGCCCGGCGGCGTGATCAGCACGATCGGGCGCATCGGATCGAGCAGCGTGCCCGCCCAGGTGGCGAACTTGCCCGAGAGGCCGATGTTGATGCTGCCGCAGAGATGGCGCGGGGCGAAATCATCCGGCTCGCGCGTGTCGAGCACCACGGCGCCTTCGTTTTGGAGTGCGAGCACTGCGGACAAGGACAGCGCGCGTGAGGCCGGCGCGTAGAGCTCCTCGAGCAGGGGGCGCAGTTTCCGATTGAGCTTCGCGTCGTAGCCGAAATAGCGCGGCGGCGTGCCCAGACCGCTGGTGGCGAGCTCGACGAAGCGCTCGCGAGCCATCGGCTGCAGCATCGGGTTGGTGCGGCGCTGGGCGCCGAGCGTCGAGACGGTTTCGCTCGAGAGGCTCTTGCCGCAGGCCGAGCCCGCGCCGTGGCCGGGGTAGAGCGTCAGCTCATCCGGAAGACTGGCGAGCTTTCCGTGCAGCGAGTCGTAGAGCTTGCCCGCGAGCTCCGCGGCGCTCGAGCCGCTGGAGACCAGCAGGTCCGGGCGGCCGATATCCCCGATGAAGAGCGTGTCGCCGCTCAGCAGCGCCTTGGGATCGCTGCCTTCGCGCACGAGCACGCACAGGCTCTCGGGCGTGTGGCCCGGAGTTTCGAGGGCCTCCAATCGCACGCCAGCGCCCGTGGAACCGAGCACGATCGGCTGGCCCTCGAGGAAGGGCTGGTGGGGGAACTCCGCGCGGGCATGGCGGCTGAGGTGAATCGTCGCCGCGGTGCGCGCCGCGAGCTCGAGGTGGCCAGGCACGAAGTCGGCGTGGATGTGCGTCAGCACAACATGCCGGATGGTGAGGCCGAGACTCTTCGCGCGTTCGAGGTAGACATCGACATCGCGGCGCGGATCGACGATGGCCGCGGTGCGCGAGTGCTCGTCGCCGACGAGATAGGAAGCCTGCGAGAGACAGGCGAGATAGTGTTGCTCGAGGATCATCGCGGGAAGGCACTCTTGGCAAAGTCATCGACCTGCACCGCCTGCCAGCGCAGCTCGGCGGCGTGCACCAGCTGCTCGCACTCGGCGGCATCGATCAGTCCGTGTTCGCGGGCCTCGAGCGCGAGCTGGCGCTCATCGCCCTTGCCGAGGCGCTTCGTCTTCTGGGCCTCGCGCAGCTTCCGGCGCGCGGGCTCGGCCTCGAGCGTCGCGCTGAGCGCGGCTTCCAGCAGGCTCAAGCCTGGTTCGCCCGCCTTGGGCAGGTGCATCTCGCGCGTCAGCGCGACGCGCGCCTCGTGGCCATCGAGCAGGCAGCGTGCGGCCTGCGCGGAGAGCTTGTCGCAGGGTGCGCGCCGGCAGCGCCCCAGCGGGAACAGCACCGGCCGCAGCGACCAGGCGACCGGACGGGCCGGAAGGTTCGCGAGCACGCCATCCAGCGCGTTCTCGATCTGCATGAGCGCCTCGGCGATCGACCAGCGGTAGAGCGGCAGATCGCGGGCGGGCTCGCCATCCTCGCGGAAGCGGCGCGTCGCCGCGGCGGCGATGTACATCCACGCCAGCGCATCCGCGAGCCGGCCGGTGATGCGCTCCTTGCGCTTGAGGTTGCCGCCCAGCGTGCCCATGCAGGCGTCCGAGATCAGCGCGAAGGCTGCGGAGTAGCGCGTCAGGTGCTGCAGCGCGCGCCGTGTCTCGGAGCTGCCGGGCGCGGAGGCGAAGCGTCCGCCCGTGAGCCCGAGCAGCAGCGCGCGGGCGGTATTGGTCGCGACGAATCCGATGTGGCCGAAGAAGGCCTCGTCGAAGTCCTCCGCGTTGCGCGACTGCGCGGCCTGCATCTCGGCCAGCGCGTAGGGATGGCAGCGGATCGCGCCCTGGCCGAAGATGATCATGCTGCGCGTCAGGATGTTGGCGCCTTCGACCGTGATGCCGATCGGAGTGGCCTGATAGGCGATGGCGAGCACGTTCTGCGGGCCCTTGCAGATGCCCGCGCCGCCCTGCACGTCCATCGCGTCGTTGATCACGCGGCGCAGGCCCTCGGTGGCGTAGTGCTTGGCGATCGCCGAGATCACGGCTGGTTTTTCGCCCGAGTCGACCGCTCCGGCCGTGACCCAGCGCATCGCGTTCATCCAGTACAGCGTGCCCCCGATGCGCGCGAGCGGCGTTTCGACGCCCTCGAAGCGGCCGATGGCGAGGTTGAACTGCTCGCGGACCGATGCGTAGGCGCCGATCGCGCGCGCGGCGAGCTGCGAGCCGCCCACCGAGTTGGCGGGCAGCGAGATCGAGCGGCCGGCCGAGAGGCACTCCATCAGCATGCGCCAGCCTTGTCCGGCCTGCTTGGGGCCGCCGATGATCCAATCGAGCGGCACGAACACATCATTTCCCTGCGTCGTGCCGTTCATGAACGGCACCGAGAGCGGATTGTGGCGCCGGCCGGTGATCACACCGGGCGTCGACACGGGAATCAGCGCGCAGGTGATGCCCAGATCCTCCTCGCCGCCGAGCAGGCGCTCGGGATCGCGCAGTACGAACGCGAGACCGAGCAGCGTCGCGATCGGCGCGAGCGTGATGTAGCGCTTGTTCCATGTGAGGCGCATGCCGAGCACTTCCCGGCCCTCGAACATGCCGCGGCAGACGATGCCGCGCGCCTGCATCGAGCCCGCATCCGAGCCCGCGCCCGGTTCGGTCAGCGCGAAGCAGGGGATTTCCTCGCCGCGCGCCAGCCGGGGGAGATAGTGGTTCTTCTGCTCCTCGGTGCCGTAGTGCAGCAGCAATTCCGCCGGCCCCAGCGAGTTGGGCACCATCACCGTGACGCTGGCGGTCACCGAGCGACTCGAGAGCTTGGTGACAACGCAGGAGTTGGCCTGCGCGCTGAAGCCCAAGCCACCGTAGCTCTCCGGAATGATCATGCCGAAGTAGCGATTGCGCTTGATGTGTTCCCAGACTTCCGCCGGCAGATCGCCTTCCTGCGTGACCTTCCAGTCATCGAGCATGCGGCACAGCTCTTCGCAGGGACCGTCGAGGAAGGCGCGTTCACGCGCGCTGAGCGGCGGCGGCGTGAACTTCATCATCGCGTTCCAGTCGGGCTTGCCGCGGAACAGCTCCGCATCCCACCAGATCGTGCCCGCTTCCAGCGCGATGCGCTCGGTATCGCTCATGCGCGGGAAGATCGGCGTCAAGAGCTTCATCAGCGGGCCGCCGATCAGCGCGCGGCGCAGCGGCTTGAGCGCGAACAGCATCACCAGTGCGGCGTAGGCGATCACGCAGCCGAGGAAGACGCCCTCCAGCGGCTCGCCCTGCATGTAGATCCACGCGAACAGCAGCGCGACCGGCCAGGCCCAGGCCCGGAAGGCCTGCCCGTGGTAGAGCAGCAGCAGTCCCATGAGGACCAGCAGCGGCAGGACGATCCAAGGCGACAAGTTCAAGGCGATCGCGGCGATCATTGCGCTAGGATCTTGCTCCTCTGATGCGCGCGTCTCAAGCAATCCCTGACACACTTGTGCTGTTGCTGGCGCTCCTCGGGGCGTGCCTCGCGGGTTGCGGGCCGGAACCGACACAGCCCATGGCGCCCGCCGGGCAAGCGCTGCGGCTGGTTCCCACCACGACCGCCGCTTTGGAGCTGCTCTCGCTGCTGGCGGACCCCTCCGAGGTCGCGGCAGTCCCTGAACAGGCAGACCGTTACTCGGTCGAGGACTTCCGCCAGGGCGGCTGGGAGACCCAACCGCGCTTTGCCAAGTACGAGGCCGAAACGCTGCTGGCGCTGCGCCCCTCGCTGGTGATCAACCATCGCTGGCAAAGCGAGGACACCAACCGCGTGCTGCGCAAGGCGGGGATTCCGGTCCTGTCACTCGATTCCGGCACGGACTACGCGACCGTTCAAGCCTGCATTCGCCAGCTGGGTGCGGCGCTGGGCCGGGAAGAGCGCGCCCGAGCGGCGCTGGTCGAGCTCGACCGGCGCGTCGCGGAGCTGGCCGCGCAAAGACCGGCGCAGCGGCCGAGGGTGCTGGTCTATTCCAACGATGGCAGCGCCGGCTGGGTCGCGGGGACACACACCACGGTGGACGCGGTGCTGGCGCTGTGCGGATTCGACAATGCCGCGGCCATCGCGGGCATCGAAGGCCATGCCAGCTGCAGCTTCGAGCAACTGCTGTCGATCGATCCGGAGTGGATCCTGTGCGCTGTGCCAGCCGAGGGCGAGCCCGGCCTGCCCACGCGCAGCATCCTGCAGCAGACGGCGGCGCTGGCGAGTCTGGGCGCGCGCCGAGAGGGGCGCCTGCTCGAGCTCGACGGGGCCTTGCTGTCCTCGGATTCCCAGCACATCGTCACGGCGGCCGAGCAGTTGCTGCGCGCCTACCGCCAGCATCCGGCGCAGGGAGCTGCTCCGCGATGAGACCGGCCAGCGGACAAGCCTTCGACGGGCGTTTCGACCCCAGCGCGGCCCGCATCGTGCCCTCGCGCGCGCTGATCGAGGTGAACCTCGTGCGCCACGGCGCGGTGCAGGCGCTCGACAGCCGGGTGGTGCGCGGTCAGCTCGATTCCGCACTGGCCCCGGAAGGCCTGCGCCAGCACGCGGCGTTGGCGCGCTGGCTGATCCCGCGCCTGCGCCCGGACACGCGGGTGTTCTCGAGCGATCTCGTCCGCTGCCGCGATCTCGCCGAACGGCTGGGCCGGCCCGTCGGCTTCGATGAGCGGCTGCGCGAACAGCACATGGGCGCATGGGAGGGGCGTTCCTGGCAGTCGATCACCGAGGATGATCCGGAGCGGGTGCGCGCTTACTGGTCGGACTATGCCAAGACGCCTCCGCCTGGCGGCGAATCCCTGACCGAGCTGGCGCAGCGCGTGCAGGGCTTCTGGGACGAGCACTCCCGCAACGACGGATCGATCGTGCTCGTGACGCACATCGGCGTCATCCGCAGCCTCGTGTGCCATTGGTTCGGCCTGCCGCTCGACTCGGCGCTGCGCCTCTCGCCCGCCACCGCCTCCGTGACGCAGGTGCTGTTGAGCGAGGCCGGCGCCGTCCTCAACAGCCTCGGCGAGCGGCCCTGGACTTTCGACGCCGCCGCCGCGGCACGCTCTGTCGAGGGACCGCCGCGACTGGCGCTTTCGGGCTCCGCGGGCACGGGCAAGACCACGCTCGGCCGCCGCCTCGCACGGGAGCTGGGCGTGCCCTTCCTCGAAGAGCGCATGCGCGCGCGGCTGGAGGCGGGCTTCGATCTGCACCGACTGTCGCCCGAGGACTGGCGCCAGCTGATCCGCAGCGACTGGGAGGCCCAGCGCCGCGAGCAGGAGCTGTGCGCGCAGGGTTTCGTCGCCGACCGCTCGAGCCTCGATTACGCCGCTTTCTGGCTGCATTACCATCTGCACGAGGATCCCGCGCGCACCGCGGCCTTCATCGAGGAGATGGCGCGCGAGGCGCAGCGCTACCAGCGCATCCTGCTGTGCCCGCACGGAGCACTGCCCCTGGTCGATGACGGCGTGCGCTCGACCAATCCTTGGACGCAACTGCGCTTCCAGAGCATCCTCGAGGGCCTCATCCGCCGGCATGCCGACCCGGCGCAGGTCTTCGCGGTGCCGGAGAGCGCCGACTTCGGACTGCGCGTGCAAGCCGTGCTGGCCGAGTTGGGGGCCGGCGCCCGGGCACCGCAGCCCCAAAAACAGAGCCCCGGCAGTTCCTGAACCAACCGGGGCCCTCTCTCTCTTCCTGATCGGCCGCGGGTGGCGCAGCCGACCAGTTCTCGCAAGGCTTACGACCCGCTCCACGGGGCGGATGCACCCCGGAATGAGAAAAACTAGACCCCGAACTGGCGATGCAGCCAGCGCGGACGCGAGTAGTCCCAGTTCTTCTCGGCCATGGCGGCCACCAGCGCCGGATAGAGCTCGTGCAGCGCCTCCACCACCGCCGGGACCAGCCCCAGTGCCTGACGGTAAGCCTCCAGCACCTCGCGCTCCAAGGGGCGCAGCTCACCCGCCAGCAGCCGTCGCCAGGCCTGCCCGATGCTGAGGTGATGCTCCTGCTTGATCTCGTGACACAACAGCTGCAGCAGGTCGTAGTACGGCAAACCGCGCTCCTCCGCCGTGCCCCAGTCGAGCACGCCGAGCAAGCCGCCCTGCTCGTCCACCTGCACGTGCTTGGCGCGCAGATCCGCGTGGTAGAAGCACAGCGGCAGCGGTTGCCCACGCAGGCGCCGCCAGCTGCTCGCGAGCAGCTCCTCGAGCCAGCGGACCGTCTGCGGCACTTCGGCATGAGCGATCACCAGTCGCAGGCGCGCCTCGACCTGCTCGGCGAACAGGGTCTCATCGCAGACCCGCGCTGGCTCGACGATCAGCTTCGTCAGGGCCTGCGCGGTTTCGCGCAACATGCGCGCGATGCGCGGCTGGTCGCCACAGGCCTGTGGCGCGGTCCAGCCCGGGAGCCGCTCCTCGATCGAAGCGTACAGGCCCGCCCGCTCGCCTTCGAAGATCAGCCGCGGCGCGGGGAAGTCGGGAAAACGCGCCTGCAACGCGCGCAGGTGGGCGGCATGGCGTGCGGTCTGCGGGAAGTTCTTCGGCGCCAGCGGCACATGCAGCGTCCAGTGCGGATCGCGCGTATGCACCACGGCGCTGTTGCCGCGCGTGGCGACGATCGTTTCCACCCGCGGCGTCGGCATGCCGAGCGCGGAAGCCGCCGCCTCCAGATAGGCTTCGAGCCGTGTCGGCGCGCGCGCTGCGGCCGGGGTGCGGGCCAGCAGCGCGAAGGAAGGCGTCAGGTGCGGAAACAAACCCAGCCGCGCGCCCCACCATTTGAGCCGATTCCTGCGCTCCATCGGCCCGATCGAGAGCGCCGGCATCGGTGCATCGAGCGCGACCACATGCGAGAAGTCCTCGCGATGGGGATAGAGCGCAAAGGCCTCGACCGCGCCGAGCCCGGTTCGCCGCAACACCCGGCGGTAGCCGCCGAGGCCGTGCTCGTCGTGCGCGGGCAGCAGCGCATGCCGCAGATACTCGACGGCGCCGGGCACGCGGAACTCGCCTTTCCTGCCGAGCGAGCGCTTGTATCCGAAGCGATTGTCGCACAGGTACACCAGCTCCTCGCACTCCGGCACATCCAACGCGCCCGGTTGCTCGACGACAGCCAGCGCGAAACGCCGCGGTGCGCTGCCATCGCGGCGGCGCACCCTGCCCGGCGTGTGCGCCTCGGCGCGCTGGCGAGCCGCTTCGAAGGCCGCTTCATCGTCGGTCTCGACCCAGACCTCGTAGCCGCACAGCGCCAGCGCGCTGACCGCGCCCGAACGCGGATGGCCGCGGAACAGCGCGCTGTTCCCGCAGGCCGTGCGCGCGCACAAAAGCCATGCGCCGCGTCCTTCGCGCAGCAGCAGCTGCAGTCGCTCGGCTTGTTCCTCCGGCAAGGCCAGCAACTCGGCCTCGAGGCGCGCCTTGTAGTCGCTCATCGTGCAGGCAGACGGCATGCAATCCACGCCGAGAGCGCCAGCAGGCCTGCGGGCAGCAGCGGCCAGAACAGCGCGGCCGCGGACCACTCGACCGCCGGCGCCTCCAGCGGCAGCGTCAGCGCCAGACGCAACGCATAGGCCACCAACGCCGGCAGCGCGATCCAGCGACGCGAGGGCGCAGGCGAAAGCGCGATCAGCAAGGCGAGGGCCGCGGCGGCGAGCAGCGCGTTCTCGCGCAGGTCCAGATCGCCGCCGAAAGCCAGTGCCAACGCACACAGCGCCCCTTGTCGGCGATCCGCGCGTCGCAGCCAGCCGATCGCAAGCCCCACGCCCGCCAGCCAGGCGATCGCGCCCCAGGCCATCGCCTGCGTGCCCCCGGGCACGGGCAGGAATGGTAGGCCCACCGCCAGCGCGAGCAGGGCCGCGCGGCGCGGCACGGCGCGCTTCCAGCCTTCCTCCAGCGTCGCGTCGAGCACGAGCAGCGTGGCGCAGGCGCACACGGCGTTCCACTCGCGCAGTCGGCCGGGATCCGCTTCCACGAGGAAGGGGACCGCGAGCGCCGCCACCAGCAGCAACAGGCCGATCCAGCTCGGTTGCTCGCGCGGACGCGGCTGCGGCGGAACCATCGCGCCGGGCAGCGTCGAGAGCCTCAGGAACACCAGCACGCTGCAGCCGATCGCCAGCGGCAGGGGAGCCATGTCGAAGCAGGTGGCGTAGGCGCGCACGGCCAGCAGCCCCAGCAGGAAACTCAGCGCCAGTGTGCGCGGCAGTTCGGCGATGGCGTGCGAGCCCAGCCTTCCGGGCGGCAGGCAGCTCAGCAGCAGTCGGCCCAGACCCAGCGCGAGCAGCGCGGTCGGCAGCAGGGTTTGCAGCACATCCATCCGGCCGCACAGTCTGCCCTGCGCGCGCTGTGCTCACAAACACGCGCCGGAAAAGGTCAAGGCCGGGCTCTTTCGAACCCGGCCTTGCCTTCTCTCTCTGTCGACTCACCCACTCAAACCGGGGGCAGAGGCTTGTCCCCGATTTTCGGGGGCAGTCCGCCATTCGGCCTGGACTCGGGCCGGATCACCGGCACGTGAAAGCAATCGAGCGGCTCGAGCGCGCCCTGCTGCACGCCGAAGGCGCGCGCATCGGCGGCAAAGAACAGCCCTTCGAATTCCTGAAGCGCGAAGCGCTCGCTTTGCACCCAGCGCTGACCGTGCTGCTGGAGCGTGCGCACCTCCACGTCCACCAGGCAACTGGCGGGGAAGTCCCAGGACAACTGGCTGTGCGGCGCAACGCAGCGCAACAACGCTCCCGCGCCGTTTTCGAAGACCAGCCATTGCGCTTCGTTCGTGTAGTTGACCGCGGTCAGGCGGGTGCGCTCGACCGCGAGCGCGAGTGCGGCAACGCCCTGCTGAGCGGGCAGTTGAGGTGCCTGGGCAAGGCCCAGAGTGGCAGCCAGTATCGTGAACATCCAGTCTCCTTCTTGCCGTGGTCGTCCCACGACAGGACGCTCATCGGAAAGAAGTGCGCGGGCCTTGAGCCTCTGCGCGGGGATTCGTCAATCGCTTCCCAAACTGCGGAAAGCCGCCCACTGGGCGACCGTGGCGCCCTGCGCGCGCAGCGCGCGGCGGGCTTGCGCGCAGGCTTCCGAGGGGCGCAGGCCCTGCAGCAGCCCGCGGTGGAAGGCCAGGCCAAAGGCTTGAGCCCAGCGGTCCTCGACCGGCCAGAGCGTCACCACCACTCGAGGCACACCCTGTTCCAACAGTGCGCGCGCGGGGCCCTGCAGTCCTTCGCCATCGAGCCGCGTGCCTGTTCCGCTTTCGCAGGCGGCGAGCACCACCAGCGGAGCCCGCACCGGCCACTCGGCCAGCGTGCGCGTCGCGATGCGCGCACCCTCGTCGAGTTGCAGCGCCAGATCGGCGTAGCGCTGGTTGTGATCCGCGGTCGCCTGCGTCATGTGCGTGGCGATGTGGACCGGCTCACCCGAGGTCAGCGCCGCGCGCAGGTTGCGCTCGTCGAACTGCGCGCCCCGCAGCAGGCGCGAGCCCGGCAGCAGCTGGTGCAGCTGCTGGAGTTCCCGCGAGGCATGTTCCAGCAGGGGATCGCCGCGTTCGTCGCGCGGATCGCCGCACAACTGCCAAGCATGCTGGCGCGTGCTGTCCCAGGCGGGCGCTGGTGCGGCGCCGGGCAGGCCGGGCAGCACCTTGGGCAGCAGGCCGTCGGGAAACCAGATGCCGCCCTCGAGGCACTCGATCGGCATGGACTCGAGCGGTCCGTGAAGCAGCAGCAGGATGCGGCCCTTGCCCTGCAGAGCGAATGGCGCGATCGCCTGTGGAAACAGCGCCTGACTGAGTTCTCCGCTGAGCCGCTCGACGCGCGCGTCTTCGCCGCTCCAGCAGGCTTCGCGCAGCCGGCGCACGCCTTCCTCGATCGCGCGTCGGCCGTGGGGGATGCGTGCCGCCTGCGCTTCGCCGCGCGCGGAGACCGCGACGCACCAGGTCTGGTCGGCCGCGACGATCCATGTGACCAGACCGCGCTCCGCGCTGGCCGCCCAGGCCAGCAGATCTCCGCGCGCGAGCTCGGGTGCGCCGCGCAAGGAGCGCGACTGCGCGCTCTCGATCACACAAGCGGCCTGCAGCGCATCGCCCTGCGCGATCCAGGCCTCGGCGAGCAGCGCGACGGCGTGCAGCCCGAGCACTTCGCCGAACAGATTGCTGACCCGCAGCGGATCGCGCTCGCTCTCGACCGTGCGTTCTTCCGCGCGGATGCGCGCCAGCGCGCGCTCCAGATCGCGCTGCGCAAGCTGCGGTTTCCCGGCCTTCAGGAAGGCCTCGGCGCGCAGCGTCCGCCAGGCAGCCTCGCGTTCGGCGCTCGCGTCGCTGCCCGGAGCGTGCGCCGCGATCGTCGACAGCGCATTCGTGATCGCACCGCTGGCGAGATCGGCCTGCGCCTCGCTCAGCCGCGCTTCGGCGGCAAAGGGGGATCCGCTGGGAACCCGCGCCCACTGCTGGCGGGCCTCCTCCGTGAGACCTTGGCGCAAGAGCGCCTGGCCGAGCAGCAGCGCATGCTGCTCCGCTTCGCGCCCCAGCGGCAGCCGCGTCGGGTGAGCGCGCAGGAACTCCTCGGCCGCGCGCGCCTGATCCTGCCAGATCAGCTGCAGCGCATGTCGCGCCCGCAGGCTCCAGGGCTGCGCATCCACATCCGCTGGGGAGAGCAGCGCCAACTGGTCGAGCAGCGCGCGCATGCGGGAGAGATCGCCGGCTTCTTCCGCGATGCGGTAGAGTTCGTCGAGCGCGCGCTGCTGCCATTCGGCGTCGCCCATGCGCCGCGCCAGATCGAGACATTCTTCAAAGCCGCGCTCCGCGCGCGCGAATTGACCGGTCTCGTGCTGCAGCCGCGCTCGGATCCAATCCAGTTCGATGCGGGGCCGCAGCATGCCGGCCCGCACGAAGCCTGCTTGCGCGGCCTCCAACTGGCTCTCCAGATCCATGGCCCACTCGGCCAGGGCCTGCGGATCGTCGCGCGCCGGGGTTTGTTCGGCGATCAGGCGGGCGATCAGCGCCTGCACGCGCGCGCGCGGCACGCGATCGGCCTCGTCCCTCCAGTTCAGGGCGAGTTGTTCGAGCTGACCCAGAAGCTCCGGGCGCTGCGCCTGCCAGCGCTCGGCATCCTGAGCCGCCTCCTGCGTCGCCTCGCGCAGCCTCTGATACTCGCGCTCCTGTTCGATTCCGCGAGCGCGCTCTGGGGGCGTCAGTGCCGCGTAGTACTCGACGACCTCGCGGGCATCGCAGCGCAGCCAGCGTTCGCACAGCACGTGGGCGCTCTCGCGCAAGCGGACCAGACGCGAATCATCGCCGGCTCGGAAGGCTTCGAGATCGGCGCGCAAGGCCCCTAGCTCCGCTTCCATCGAGCGCTGCGGCGGCAGGGCGGCCGAGACTTCATCGCGACGCAACCACGCGAAAAGGATCAGGAAGACGAACAGCGCCGCCGCGCCGAAGAAGATGCGGTTGGCGTGCAGCAAGGGCTGACCCCGCCGACTAGCGGCTCTCTGGGGCCGCTGCGGCCCCGGTGGCCAGATAGCGCTCGCGCTCTTCGTCGGCCGGCAGCGTGCGCGCGAGCTCGCGCGCGTCCGTCAGATAGCCGTTCTCGTGCAGCAGGCGCACCAGCGCACGGGAGCGCTCCAGTTCGCTGGCGCCGCGGGTGCTCCGGATCGCGAGCATCAAGTCCGGATCGTGGCGCAGTTCGAAGTCCTGTGCACCCGTCTCGCGCTCAAGGCCTGCGATCGTCGCGAACACGCGAGCGGTGTAGTGGCCCGCACCCAGCGCGTCCTCGATCAGCAGTTCGGTCGCACTGCCGCGGTACTCGGCCACGGGCTCGCCGGCATCGAAGGCTCCGCCGGTGTGCCGCACCAGCTCCACGCGCCAGGCCTGCGCGCCGCTGAGCGGCGCCAGTTCCAGACGCAGCGGCAGCGCGCTGGCGCCCAGCGCCTCGCGATCCGCGAGCACCTTGCCGCGCGGGAACAGCAGCGTTCCCTGGGCTCCGCCCCGCAGCGTGGGCGCGGCGGGTAGATGCTGCGCGCCTTCGTCGGCAACCAGCGTCCACAGCGCCAGCGCCGCCAATAGGCTCGCCGCCAGCGCCATCAGCGGACCCCAGAAGGCCTGCGAGCGCGGTGAGCGGGCGCGGCGCGCTTCGACTTCCTCGATGCGCGCCGGTTGCGGCACAGCCGCGCGCTGCGGCGACGACAGCGGCAGGCTCGCCTCGTGCGTCGAGATCACCACTGCCGGAGGGCGCGTGGCGAGCACCTCGATGGCCTGTTCGCAAGCCGTGCAGCGGCGCACGTGCTGATCGAGCGTCGAGCGACGCTCGGGGGCCAGCGCCTGTGCGCCCACGCCGCGGCCGTAGTCGTAGAGCTCCTCCGCCGCGGGGCAGGGCCCGAGGCCGGACCGCGGGCTGGCGATGCGTTGGTCCATCCAGCCCTGCAGGGAGCGCAGCGTCTTCAACGAAGCCGCGTGGCGCGGATCCGCTTCGAGCGCGGCGAGTTCCTCGCGCTCCAATTCGTCCCAGTGCAGGAGCGCCTCGAGGGCCTCGCGGGGGTCCTCAAAGCGTCGGGAGGGCTTTTCCTGCATGATCGGGGAGGCATCCGTCGGATCGGGGCCGGTGGGGGGCAGGAAATCGGCTTTTTGGGACGGCCCGGACATCAGCCTGCCTCCTCAAATGCAAGATCGTTCAAAAGGACGCGCCGAAGGCTTGTTGATGCCCTTTTGAGGCGGTACTTGGTCTGCTCCAGGGAGATCTCCAGCCGCTCGGCGATCTCGTGCATCGTGCAGCCGTCCACGAAGCGCAGTTCGAGCAGCGCGCGCTCCTCGGGCTCGAGGCTCGCCATGCCGCGGCGCACCAGGCTGCCGATCTCCTCCTCGCCCGCCTGTTCGCCGGGGGTGGGGGAATGATCGACCTTGTCGGGCAGGTTCTCGCCGACGGCGGTCAGCCGCGGGTTGCGCTGGCTGGATTGCTTGCGCTTGAGGTCGACGCAGCGGCACCAGGCCACGCGGTAGAGCCAGGTGCCCAGCGAACCCTTGCTCGGGTCGAAACTGGCGGCATCCAGGCGGTGGAGCACGTACAGAATGACATCCTGATACAGATCGTCCCGCGAACTCGCATCCGGCTCGAAATGCGAGATGCAGTGGTAGAACAGCGAACGGTAGCGCTCGAGGAAGATGGCCACCATCTCCTCGCGCCGCTCTCGCAAACCTTGCACCAGTTGGAGTTCTTCCACTTCGCTTTCGGGGCCCCGCTTGCCCCAGAAATGGGGAATACGGAATCGCGGGATCGGTTGCAAGGGTTGACGGCGTACTCTTTTGTGGACCGATGCGACGCCTGTTGTATGTCGTGCATGCCTTTCCGCCCGAGAGCTGGGCGGGCACGGAGGTCTACACGCTCGGGTTGGCTCAGGCCTTCCTGCGACGCGGCCATGAGGTGCACATCCTGACCCGTGCGGCGCCGTCGCGGCCGGGAGAACCCGACGGCACCCTGCGCACAGCCGAGTTTCAAGGCCTGCATGTCCATCGCCTCACCCGGCGCATCGAAGGCCTGTCGGTGGGCGAGAGCTATGCGCCCGACTGGGTGCCCGGCTGCTTCGAGCGCTTCGTGAAGGCGCTGCGTCCGGATCTGGTGCATTTTCAGCACCTGCTGCACCTGTCCTGCGACCTGCCCAAGTTGTGCCGCCAACTCGGCCTGCCCTCGGTGCTGACGGTCAACGATTACTGGGCGCTGTGCGCGCGCGTGCAGTTGATCCGGCCCGATGGCGTGCGTTGCGAGTCCAATCAGGGAGCGGGCTGCTACGCCTGCATCAAGGATCAGCACCCGCGCTGGCAGGCTCCCCTGCGGGCGCTCCGGCCGCTGCTCAGCGCGGGGGCTCGGCTCGCCAAGCCGCTCAGCGCGCTGCCGCAGCCCTCGGCCAAGCTCGCTCGGCCGCTGGAGAAACTGCACAAGCGCTCCCAGGACTGGCTCGCGCTGCACGACCGGCACGAGCGCGTGCTCGCGGGCTACGCGGCCGCCGATCTCCTGATCGCGCCAAGCGAGTTTCTGCGCCAGAAGCTGATCGCGAGCGGCCGCATCGATCCGGCACGCATCCTCCACTCGGACTACGGCATGCGCACCGACAACCTGCGCGTGCTCGACAAGCAACCCAGCCCCAGCGGCGCGCTGCGGGTTGGATTCGCCGGCTCGCTGGTCTGGTACAAGGGCGTCGACGTGCTGATCCGCGCGCTGGAAGGCGGGTCCGGATCTCCACTCGAGCTGCACATTTTCGGCGCCTTCGACCCGGAACGCGACGCCCACCACCGCGAGCTGGCGGCCCTCGCCCGGGACAAGCCCGTGCACTTTCGCGGTCGCTTCGACAACCAGCGGATCGCGGAGGTCTACGCCCAGATCGACGTGCTGGTCGTGCCCAGCTTGTGGTTCGAGAACTCGCCCCTCACCATCCACGAGGCCTGGCTGCAGCGCACGCCGGTGGTGGCCAGCGACATCGGCGGCATGCGCGAACTGGTCACGCACGAGCGCGATGGGCTGCACTTTCGCACCGGCGATGCGGGCAGCCTGCGGCAAGCGCTGTTACGGCTCGCGGGCGATCGAGCGCTGCTGGCGCGGCTCAGCGCGAATGTTCCGAAGGTCAAGAGCCTCGAGCAGGATGCGGCGGATCTGGAGCCGCGTTATCGGGCGCTGTGTCCCTGAGTCGCCCCCGGAACGACACTGCTCCTCTTCCGGGGACATCTCAAGCTCTAAGTGCTTGTCGGAAAAGGATTTCAGTGCCATCCGGGGGCCCGGATGACCCGCTGTTCCAAGTCCTTGGCAGGCAAGGCCTAAGGTCGCAGATGTCCACGATCGGGGAGCAGTATCGGGGAGCAGTCTCGTTCCCGACTACGGACAGGCCCCGCCGCCCATCCCCGGCGTGCCGGCCGCTCCCTGCAGCACCGCTCCCTGTGTTCCCGCTCCGCCCATGACGCCCATCGGAGTCCCGCTACCTCCCGAGCCTCCAGCTCCGGCGGCTCCGGCCGTCGCGACGCCCACGTCACCCGAGCTTCCCCCGGCCCCCCCTTGCTTGCCACCGTCACCGCCATTGCCTGCGCGCCCGGCTCGAGCCTGGCCGCTGTTGCCGCCATCTCCGCCGTTGCCGCCCGCAGCACTGCCGTTCCAGGCATTGCCGCCTTTGCCGCCATTGCCACCCTTGCCGGAAGTGGCGGAACCGCCCCTGCCACCTTTGCCGCCGTTGCCGCCTTGATTGGGGCAGCAGCTCATTCCCTTCATTCCAGGCAGTCCGTCGGTTGCGATCGCATCGCCGGAATGCTTGCCTGGGCGACCATCCTTGCCGGCCGGCGAAGATTCCGAACCATTGGCTCCATCCGCACCGTGAGCTCCGTCCGCGGACACAGCGTTGCCGCCATCCGCACCGGCCGATCCGTGGGTGCAGAGTGTCGGATCCTCCAGAGCTCCCGCGAAGCTCTGCAGTGCCAGTGCCATCTTGGGTTGCCAGTCGCTCAGGCTGGTCTGCACGGACTCGGGAACACGCGCGATCGCATCGCCGCTCGCGCCGCTGTCGGTCGGGAAGCTGCCCAGTCCACCTGCGCCGGAACGAATCGAGGCCTTGGGACTCCAGTGCCGCACGAGCATGAAGCCCTCGACGTGAACGCTGCCTCCATTCCCGCCGGCCCGAGCCGGTCCACCACGGCCGCCGTTGCCGGCGATGACGGTGCCGTCGATGAATACGGCCGGAGCCGCCAGGCGAATGCGCGAGCCATCGCCACCCGCCGCAGCGGACAGCGCTCCATCGCGCCCATGTCCTCCGATGACCGTGCCGGGAATGTCAATCAGCAGCGGACTGGTGATCTCCAGCAGGGGGGCGTGCGTGCGCTCGATCGAATCTGCATCGAGCATGCACAGCCGACCTTCGATGCGTGCGACGCCTTGCACGCTGATCCAAGTGTCGGCTTGTACCCAGACAGTAGCGGACTTCGGGATCAACAAATCGTGACATGCGATCTGGCCGGCGAGTATCTCGCCGTCCGCGAGAATTCGATTCGAGGATTGGGAAGGAATGCTGGCGAGAGTAGCAAGGGCAAGCAGTGTGAGCATGGGGATCGCTTCGAGCGGTTGGAAGATGATGCACGCGGCGGGAGTCGACGCGTGCCGAGCACTCGCGATGATATCGCGCGGGTTTGTCGGCGCAAGTCTCAGCGCCGCACAATCCGCAGTGCGAGCCTGCCGGGCTCGTTCTCGCTGAGCGCGCGCGCGGCTCGCGTCGCTTCCTTGACCATCTGGTCCAGATCGCTGCCCTCCGCGTTTTCGCGCCAGATCAGGGCGGCCACGCTGACAGGGCTTTCCTGCTCTTGGTCCACTCGAGATACGGACAGTTTCGCGAGCGCACGCGCGCGCGCGTGCACGCCCTCGAAGCTGTCACTCGGCATCAAGGTCGCGAAGGCGGTGCCATGGCAGCGTCCGAACAAATCGTGCGGATCCAGTTCCTCCCGCACGCGCAGGATGAAGCGTTGCAGGAACAGATCTCCCTGTTCCGCTCCGTGCGATTCGTTGAGCTCACGCACCCGCGTCACGAGATTGACGACCAGTCCAAGGCCCATTCCTTCGCTCACGCAGCGTTCGATGACTCGTTGGCCGGACTGTTTCCACTTCTCGTATCCGGGCAGCGTTTCCACGCCGATCTGAACCGCACTGCAGGCCGAAAGCGCGCGACGGAAATGCACGCGCAGCAACTGCGGATCCACCGGCTTTTGAAGCATGGACCAGGCGCCGGCCTCGAGCGCGAGAGCTTCTTCCCGTCGATCGAATTGAGAGCTCAGGATCAGAGCCTGTCGTCCACGCGACGCAATCTCGGGCACGAATCGGCGCAGAAACTGCATCAGCGGATCCGTGCTCTCGTCGGCGTCCACGAGCACGACGGAGACATCGGAGTCGAGCAGCCCGCGGCGCAGTTCCGTGAGGTTTCCGACGCGCAACAGCTCCGCGGCCACTTCCAGCTCCTGCTGGCAGGACTGGAACAGGTGCTGGTCGGATCCTAGAAAAAGGGCCTTGGGGAACGACATCTGTTCGGTACTGTCGACCTTTCAGCCGCCGGGTGCGTAGGAAAAAAAGGCCCAGCCCCGCTCAGAAGGCCTGCGTCATGCTGAAAAAGAACTCCGTTCCTTCCAGATCGAGCGTGCCCATCTCATCGGACAGCGTGACCGAGGAACTGGAGTGACGGGCGCCGATGCCTGCGTACAGACCCTCCCCGACCAGAATTTCCAGGCCTGCGCGCGCATACCAGCCTGTCCCAAAACCGCTGCTGAAGCCATCCTCGGTGCTGCTCGTGTCCGATTCCTGATACTGCGCGAATTGCACCAGAGGCCCGGCCGCCGCGTACAGGCGCGTCGAAGAGCCGATCGGCAGGTTGAGGAACGGACCCCCGTAGAAGTCGAGCAGCAGGATGTCCGCGTCGACGGCGATGGTCGCGCCGCCGCTGGAACTGAAGGCCAATGCGTTGGTGCGCCAGTTGGCGCTGAACAGGCCCTCGAAACCGAAGTCGAGCTTCTGTCCGCTGAACTTCCACAGCGCGCCCCCCCCGATCGAGGGCAGCTGCGACAATTCCTCATCCGCACCATCGGTGACGCCGCCACCGTAGTTGCGCTCGATCTTGTCGAGGATGCGAGCGCCGAGCCAGCCCTGCATGCGCACCTCTCCACGCTCCCAGCGCTGGACATCGAGCCAGTCCTCCGGCTTGCGGCGCTTCTCGGGTCCTGCGCAGGCACCCAGCGCCAAAGGCAGCAGGCAGGCGAGCAACAGCGGTCGAGGACTCATGCAGGACAACAGCATAGCCTGCGGCTATCCTCACGCGTGCCATGCATTTTCGTGCCGTCTCTTCCATCGCCCTGCTCGTGTGCGCTGCCTGCGGCGAGCAGCCGGTCCCCGCCCCCGCCACGCCCTCATCGCTCGCCGCGCCCGCGCCGAAGAGCGAAGCGGAGCGTCGGCTGGAAAGCGACGCACTCGCGATCGAGGCCGAGATCGAGAAGCTGCGCGGGCAGGAGTTTCGCGCGCCGGTCGAGCTGCGCGTCTCCGACAAGCAAGGACTGCTGCGGTACATCGAGGAGCGCCGCCGGCTGGACACGACGCCCGAACGCGAGCGCTTCCTGGAGCAGTCCGCCAAGCTCACCGGCCTGATACGGCCCGAACTCGATCTCGTGCAGGCGGTCACGGATTTCTACTCGGCTCAGGTGGGCGGCTTCTACGATCCGCCCTCCAAGTCCTTCCGCATCATGCAGGGCTACGAGGGCGATCTCGCGCGCCTGATCATGGCGCATGAGTTCGTGCACGCGCTCGATGACCAGTGGCACGATCTCGACCGCCTCGCGAAGTCGATGGGCAATGACTCCGACGCGATGTTCGCCTTCAGCGCGCTGTGCGAGGGCAGCGCGATGTCCACGATGACCCAGTGGATGCTCTCCAACGCAGCCAAGCTCGATCCTCAGGCTCTGGCGAAGATTCAGGAGACGGGCATGGCAGGCATGAAGGATCTGCCTCCTTTCGTATGGAAGCCCTCGCTCGCGGCCTACACGGCGGGCCAAAGCTTCGTCGAGAAGGGCGGGAAGGCGCGGCTCGCCGAGGCTTTCGCCCAACCGCCTCGCTCCAGCGAGCAGATCCTGCATCCCGAGAAATACTGGGACGCGGAGAAGCGCGACGATCCGGTGCGCGTCTCCTTCGCGCTCGAGCAGTTGCCCGCGGGCTGGAAGGTCGCGGGCGAGGACACGCTGGGGGAGGTGGGCATCGCGCTGCTCGCGATGCCGATCGCCGATCGCAAGGGCATCGATCCCTCCGACCTCGGTGCCATGATCGGGATGAAGTTCACCCATGCCGCGGCCACGGGCTGGGATGGCGATCGGCTGCTGATGATCGAGAAGGACGGTGTGCGCATCGTCGACCTGGTGGTCGTGTTTGACACGGAGAACGATGTGATGGAGTTTCACAGCGCCATGCAGGCTGTGATTCAGGCGGGAACGGCTGTCGAGACGGCGATGGTGCATGGCGGCACGCAGGCTCGCGTTCGCTGGTCGAGCGCGCCTGGAATGCTGGAGACCTTGAAGATTGCGACACAGGTTCGTTGAGCGGGATACTGCTCCCCATTCGGGGACAGGGGCTCTGGATTGCAATTTCCTATCCCTTCAGCGAAAAACGTCCTTTCCAGGTGATCGCTTCCGCCATGCTGAGGCGTCTGGGTAGAAGGCCCAGCTTGCTGGCGGAACTGGGGCGGTGGTCGCGGTTGGTGCGCGGCCGGATGTAGTTCTTGTAGCCAGCGTAGATCCAGAAGTGATCTTGTTTGCGCTCGATGCGCTTGCTGTAGCCCCAGTTGCGCCGCACGAGGCGC
>Ga0172376_10000595_pt1 | contig 46351 bp, 43 predicted proteins | sample Lak35m_FD_121114 | JGI IMG/M metagenome (GOLD analysis project Ga0172376, IMG submission 121114) | Freshwater microbial communities from Kabuno Bay, South-Kivu, Congo - kab_092012_35m | ecosystem: Environmental > Aquatic > Freshwater > Lake | place: Democratic Republic of the Congo: South-Kivu...
CTAATCTGATTGATATCCACTTTATTCAATGGCGCCGGCCTCACCACAAAGGTAGAATCCACGGTATCTCTACATCCAAAGGGGGTAACTGTGATCAACCTCACTTTGAATGTGCCTTCCGTAGTAAACTTATACTTGGTGGTGTAGGGCAAAGAAGTATCCTTGGTACCGTTGCCGTAATCCCAAATCGAAGAACCTACACCTTCTTTACTTTGAGAACTATCGGTAAATGTCACTTCCGCGTTCTGACAGAAATACGTTGAGGACGCCGCAAGCTTAGCCAATGGATAAGGGTAAACAATCAGCAGCGTATCCAATGTGTCTCTACACCCTTTTCGCGACTCAACAATGTAGCGCAATTTGTTTGTGCTAATTGTGTCAAACGTATACCTAAACCGGAAACTATCCCTACTCACAAACATCTGTTTGTAATCATCAAACAACCGCCAACGCGAAATCTTCCATGCATCATTGTTAAATTTAGTACTATCGCTCATTACAAAACGATTCGTCTTGTAACACATATCCAAAGTTTCAAAATTTATCTTGGCATTCAAAGCGTCTGCCCTGCGCATCCAAGAAGAATCTATCGAAACACAGTTGGTGGATGTATCCAAAACGCGCAACCACACTTTTCCTTCATTTAGCATCGTGAAGCTTTGCAACTTGCTTGAATCTTGCCACTTGTACAAAAATTTATTCGATGTTGGACCCTTAAACAACTGTTTTACAGCAGATGCACATTGCGTAGTTGTATCGGGGAAATCAAAGACCGGCCCTTGTTTGATGGTTACAATTTTACTTCGGGTGATGGTATCCACCTGACCGCAATCCGCGGTGATGGGTATTTTCACCACCACATAGTAAGTACCCACTTTTTTAAACTTGTGCAATACCGATTTACCGGTATCAGAAGTACCATCTCCAAAGTTCCAACGGTATCCTTTGATTTTGGGCTTACCCGCAACCACAGCTTCAATCTTCACATCTTCGCCCGGACATTGGGTTTTGCGCGTCACTTTGATGTCGTAATCTATGTTTTCGAAAACGGCACCCGCTGAGTAAGAATAACTTTCGTAAGGCCCAACACCGTAGGCAACACACACAAACCCTGAATCACTTTGGATGGTATTCGCACTGGGATTATTCACCTTCACCATCGCATAAGCGTATTTAGAACCCACATTGGTAAAAATTGATGCGGGCTGTGCGATGTTATTGACTTTTACTGAATTCTTGGCGGTCTGACGAACCAAAATGTTCACCCAATGCTGGTTCATGTTACTGGTGGTTGCCGTGCCTACCAATGTCTTAATCAATTGCTGATTCACATCGGGCGAAATGAACATCGCAGGATCTCCGTTAGATCCCGACAAGCCCGAACAAGCGCCGTTTTTCATGTATTGAACCACATACGCTGGCTTATCTGTGGAAATAGTAGTTGCAACGGCCGTAGTGATGTGTCCGTATATCCACTGACCAGCCTTCAAAATGGTGTTGACCAATGTGCCGTTGACGTACACTTTGGTGGTGTCTTTCGCGGCCACAACTTTGTAGGCATAACCCCCAGTTTGACCGCTGAATGGCATCAAAACATAATCCTTACCCAATGCCGCAGTAGGCAAAACCTGGGTATACAGGTGGTCTCGGCCGTTGATCCCGGAGCCACAATTGCCCTTGGTAACGTGGCTAGAGCGCGCCCCAGAAAACACATTTATCTTCCCACAACCTTCTACTACACGAATTCGCGTGCCTGTCATATCTCCGGCTTTCGCCCCTGTAGTTGCCCATGAAGTCGCCGCTGGGTCCGTATTGTTTGTACCATCAGTGTTTTTTGATTGCACTTCATAAACTTGTCCTTTCGCTAAGGTTACGGTAAACGGCGTACCGGCCGTTTTTCCACCTTTCGTTGTTACACTCGGTGTAATCTCTACTTTCACGTTCGCATCCATACCCACCACAACAAACTCACTCTCAGCCCATCTATTGGAGGTCGGAAAACCCGCCGTTCCCGCGTTGTTAGGAAAGCTTGCAACGAAAAATTCCGGCGCCGACGGTATGCTCTCATAGGGCAACACAAACGTGGCATCAGAACGGTTGATCTCTAAATTCAAACAGTATACGTTCACAGGATCTTTGGCTACAATGCGCAAACCCTTTTTACTGTTGACATCTGCAGCCCCAAACTCAGACCCCACAGGATAATAATACGTTCTATCTACCTCAATCCGATTCACCTTCCCGGCTGTAATATTCACCGTTTGGTTTGAACCCGATACACGAGGATTGTCCAATACCAAAGAGGTGTTGACATCTGAGGTCACAAACAACAACAGCGTATCTGGTAAACCTCCGTTTCGGGTTTCCATCTCCATGAAACTCATGTAAAACGTCTTTCCCGTTGAGGTAATTTGTGCATTCAATTTGTTGCCACTCGCCAAAACCAACACAAATAAGGCAAGCGCAATTTTCTTAAGTATTTTCATTACAATTGAATCGTTTCGGTTATTTACAAGGTAAATAACGCTTAAAACCACTGTTTCGTTGCCTAGAAAGATTTTTTTATGACATTTTTTAGACTAAAATGGACAAAATCCATATCCTCACGCTATTGCGCCGCTGAAAACTATTTCATCGTTCCAATAAATAGCCACAAATTGTCCAGCAGTAACCGCCTTATCCGGTGCAGAAAAAACAACTTGATATCCCCCATTTATTGCTAATAATTTACAACCCACCAACGCCTGTCGATAGCGAAATCTGCATACCAATTCGTAAGAATCCAACACCGAGTCTCTCAAGCTGGGCCTTACCCAATGGGCCTCATCCTCCCGCACAAACAATCCCGAAGAAATTAAACCCCAGTGGTTGTCGCCCTGTCCCACATAAATAATATTCTCCGCCACATCCGTCTGCAAAACAAACAAGGGCAAAGGCTTGCCCCCTATATTCAAACCGCGACGCTGTCCGCGTGTGTAAAAATGCGCCCCATTATGCTTGGCGATCACCTTGCCATCACCCCGGTTAAAATTTGCATGCCATAACTCGGGATGATCGATTCCATCGCCCCTTAACACCCTCTCTTTGTGTGCCAACAATACAGGTGCATCTCGCTCAATTTCAATCACATCGCCCTCCTTCACCTTCAATTGCTGCTGTAAAAAATCTGGCAAACTCACATGACCAATAAAACACAAACCTTGACTATCTTTCTTACCCGCCGTGACCAAACCACCCGCCTCCGCCAAACGCCTCACTTCACTTTTCTCCAAATCTCCGATCGGAAACAAGGCCTTAGACAATTGAAATTGATTCAACTGACACAAAAAATAACTTTGGTCCTTGTTGGCATCCCTGCCACTCATCAGTCGATATTCGATTTCACCATCCACCACAACTTCCTCCTTTCTCACATAATGTCCTGTTGCCACAAAATCGGCCCCCAACTTCAACGCCTCGTCCAAAAAAACATCAAACTTAATCTCGCGATTGCACAACACATCCGGGTTGGGCGTTCGCCCCTTCCCGTACTCATCAAACATGTAATCCACGATTCGCTCTTTGTACAAGGCACTCAAATCCAACACCTGAAAAGGAATACCCAAATGCTCGGCCACCAACATGGCATCGCGACTATCATCGATCCATGGACATTCGTCCTCCAAAGTCACACTGGCATCGTTCCAATTGCGCATGAATAGTCCGATCACCTCGTGACCCTGCTGCTTCAACAACAACGCCACCACGGAGCTATCCACCCCGCCACTCATGCCAACGACTATTCTCGCCATGATGCAAAGTTCGGGATTGTGATTGATTAATACTTACCCAAAAAACGTCGGATCGACCATTCCGCGCCAAACAGCAAAACCAACAACAACATCCAGCCCCACATATCCCACCAATGCTTATTCTGAGTTTGCGACTTCATGACCGGTTTGGCCACAATAATTTTTGACAGCACTGAAGCAAGCGAATCCCCGTTTTTCAACGTTAAAAACACACCGCCCGTTTGATCAGCCATGCGCTTCAATACGCCGTGATTCGCTTGGGTATTCAGTAATTCAGCGGGCTGATCCACCACCGTAAAAAGGGCTTCCGCCTGAAATTTACCACCCCCCGATTGCGCTTTCAGCTGATACTGCCCAGGCAACAAACCCACCAAATTGGCCACCCAACCTTGACCTTCTTTAGATAAATTTACACGCCTTGATGTCCCTTTGTCATCAACCAACGTCAACTGACGGTCTAAATTTTCATCCACCATCCCACTTTTATCTCTGCAAACAACCCTTGCAATGATGCGATCGCGCAGGTCGAAAGTAGTGCTCAACAGTAGAATTTCTAGGGGTTTTTTAACCGAAGAAGCCGACACCAGCATACCTACAGATCGCCTCACCCAAGCATCAAACGCCAAAGCATCTCCTTGCTGGACTCTCTCTTGCATACGCCATCGCCAAATGCCCTCCCCAAAAAACTGAGCCAAGGCCGCCGATTCTTTTTGCCAGTGAACCATCAAAGGCAACTGGGTATTAACACCACTCCAACGTTGATATAAGAGCACCTCGGCACCTTCCGGAATTGAGGGCTTCGACACCGGCGCATAGACCGGCGGAAAATCTCTCCAACGCGAAGTTTCCTTTTCATCCATCCCCCACGAAGTTTCATTGCCATTCCAATGTGGCTGCACTTCTTGCCAATTTCTGATAGATGTTAACTCGCCCGATTGCCCCGTAATCTTGCCCAAACCCGCCACATTCTGTACATCGGTTGAAAAAATCCAAAGGGCTTTCCCTGCGGCCACCCAAGCGGCCATTTTTTTCAATTCTTGTTGCGATTGAAATTTCCACCCATGCAAAATATACACATCGGCTTCCGCCTCCATTTTCACCATCGGCAACGACTGCACAATGAATTGTCCACCCAATTCCAATGACGATTTCAAAGCCGCCACATCGGGATGAGGTGCACCATACAAAATCGACACTTTTTTTCTTTCATCAATCACTTTCACATATTTCAGCCGCTCATTGTTGGCGCGATTTTCATCGCCCTTTCCACCGCTAACCGACACTTTCAAGGGCAGTTGCCCTTTGACTTTCGGTTTGATTTCAAATGCGATTCTTTTCCAATCTTGGTCGCTACTGGGCACCCAAAGCACCTCTTTGATATCGCCACCCGCTTTGAGTTGAATTTTTAACGGTTGTGACTTTAACCGTTGGCTCTTCACGGAAATTTCCACAGAAAATGAATTCCCCAAAAATGCTTCATCATTGCACTGCACAGCCTCAACAGACGCATCGATTTGAGGATTGGCATCGCCCGCACCAACAGCCACCAAAGGAATCCCTGGCACAAAAGGTTCAAACTGGGGATTCCGGCCTTCATTGTTGATGCCGTCGGTAAACCATACCACACCCGCTACCGGCAGGTTTGTCGCTACTTGATTGGCATGCTGAATAACCGATGATAAATTGGTATGGTAGGGATTCAATCCTTGTGATTGCCCCTGTACAACCACGGCATCAGACGCCGAATAGGCCTGTACTTTAACGCCCTGGGTCTTTTCTAACGTTGAATTGATGGTCAACCACCGCGCTTGATCCTCGGCAGAAATAGACTTACTGGCATCGGTGTACACCAACAATACCGGATCTTGAACCCACTGACTAACGCGGATCCACCACGGATTAAACAACAACAGAATTAATGTAAACCAGGCCAGAAATCGACATGCACCCGCCCAGATCCATCCAGATTTCCAGCCGCCTGAATCGCGAATGAGCTTGGCATACTGAAGGGCACCAAGACAGGCCGAAAGCACCAAGGCAATGACCCAACCGAACACTGGAACGCCGAGCATGGTTTGTCCAGTAAGGGGATAATTATTGACGCACGAATCCCACACGACTCACACCCTGAGGAGTTTCGAGCAAGAGGAAATAGATACCGGCCGACAAATCAGACACATCCAATCGGCCTTGGTCCAAGATCACCGATTTCACAAAAGACCCTTTGGCATCCACCAATTGGCCTTTGTTCGACACAACGCCCATCACGGTCAAAACGTCTTTCACAGGGTTTGGATAAACGGTGGCCATGTCTACAATCCACGACTGGGTATTGGCACCCCAACGAATATAAATATTCCAAATGATGGTGTCTCTATCGCTTGGGTTATCAAAATCCCAAATTGCATATTTCACCACCGCTGTATCGGCTTTACCATTGGGGAAAACGGTAATTTTCAAAGAGGCTTCCGCGTTGGGAGCCACCTTGGCCATGGTATCATTATTCAAAAACGTTGCGTAACAGTTGCGGTTATCACAAAACGACACATCCCATGCCGTGGGGTAATCAACACTCACTTTTTCATAGGCAAATACGATGGCCGTTTTTTTGAGATTTTTGAAATGAATCGCGCAATCAACGGGCTGGGTAGCATCAGGGTAATACGTGTGCTCTGCTTTTCCATTTTCCAACTCAAACCCTTGGGCTTTAGCCACACCCATGCCAGCAAACAACATCGCCAACACGACCAAACTGCGATTCATCATGTGTTTCATTAAGGCAAAAATACGCAAAAGACAGCACAAGGCGATTACAATTGGGCAAAGCCCATCAAATCATCAATCACACCGCCAAAAAGGGGATGCGATTCTTCTCTTGGAGCCTGGCCGCGACGATACCAGTAGGTCAAAATACCGGCTTCTAGACCTCCCACCACATCTGTATCCCAGGTATCGCCCAAATAAACCGCTTGGGGTGCCGCACAACCCGCTTGAATGAGGGCGTGGTCAAAAAACGCTTTGTTGGGCTTTGCTACCCCCAACGATTCCGAGGTAACCATAAACCGGATGAACGGTTCGATGCCCGAACAACGAATTTTGGTTTGCTGGGTAGCTTCAAACCCATTGGTTAACAGGGCTAACTTATATCGTTGGCTCAGCAATGCCAGTGATTCTAGGGCTTGAGGCATCATTTGGGTCATGAGCGGACAGATATCCAAATATTCTTGCCAAACATCTGTGGGCTGCAGGGCAGCGGGAACACCCATCAAATCAAACGTATCAGTAAAACGAGCGGTTCGCAGCACCTCTTTGGTGACCTCCCCGCGTTCGTATCGTTTCCAATAAGCGGCATTGACATCTTGGTAGAGCGATACGAACTGGTCTACGTGAAAATCGGAATGCAAATGCAGGTTGTGCCTACGATAGAGCTCTTTGAGGGCCTCGTTGGCGTTGGCATCAAAATCCCACAGGGTGTTATCGAGATCTAAAAAGACCCACTGCACCGATGCAGGAAATGGCTTCATCATTTTACAACGAATCGATGTGGGCGCACAAAGCCCCGAAAATGGCTTCAACTTCCCCGATGCCATGAACCCCATGGTATTTCCCTTGGGTTTGGTAATACCCTTGCAGGGGCAAAGTTTTGTTTTGATATTCTTGGAAACGGTTGCGAATGGTTGATTCGTCTTGGTCATCCGCCCTGCCGCTGCTTTGTCCGCGCAACAACAATCGCTTCACCAATTCGTCTTCGTCCACTTCTAGACCCAAGACAATAGAAATGCTGGTTTGAAATTCTTGCAACATCACATCCAAGGCATCGGCCTGTGGGGTGGTTCTGGGAAATCCGTCAAAAATAAACCCCTTGGCCTCGGGATGAGCCATCATGAAATTTTTAACCATGCCAATCACCACTGCATCTGGAACCAACTCCCCCTTGGAAATATACTCGTTGGCTTGATTCCCCAACGCTGTGCCCGCACTGCGTTCGGCACGCAACAAATCACCTGTGGAGATGTGTTGCAGTTGGTATTTGCTCAACAACTTTTCGCTTTGGGTGCCTTTGCCCGCGCCCGGAGGACCAAAAATGATCAAATTCAGCATAATGTGTGAGCGCAAAGAAACAATATACTCTGAACTTCAGCAACCCCGAATTTCTTTACCTTTGAAAATAATGTACGCGTTCATTCAAGCCCGAATGGGCTCTTCGCGATTGCCCGGTAAAATGGCAATGACTCTACCCGATGGGAAATCGCTGTTGGAAGCGGTCCTGAGTAGACTCGCCCAACATAAAATCACACCTGTTTTGTTAACAACCCGTGAAGTTGCAGATGACAGTTTAGCAGAATTGGCCAAAGTATATCAGATCGCCGTTTTTCGGGGCGACGAAAAAAATGTTTTACATCGATTCACCCAAGCTGCGGAGGCGTTTGGTTTGGCATCGAATGAATTTGTTTTGCGTATTTGTGCAGACAACCCATTTTTGAGTCATTATATAATCGAACAAACTTTGATGTCTTGTACCCTTAACCCAGAAAAAGACTACATCTCTTTTGGTCACGCAGGCAAGCCTGGCATCAAACATCATACGGGTATTTTTGTAGAAGCCGTGAAAATCAGTGCACTTCAATCTGTATTGCAGATAGACAATGATTGGTACAATGAACACGTGACGATCGGCATTTATGAAAATCCTAAAAAGTACGACATCCAAATCAAAGAAATCCCCGTAGATTGGCACCCCTATTTCAACAAAATCAGATTAACTATAGACGACATCAATGATTGGAATTTTTGCCTTCAGGCATACAGCGTCTTATCTCCACTCGATTTTACTGAACAGCGAAAACTATTACTAAGTGAAAAAAGTTGGGTAACTTTGATGGAAAATCAAATCACCAAATATCAGAAATAAAGCATGTCGCAACACCAACATACCTATATCATCGGAGAAATTGGACAAAACCACAATGGTTCCTTGGATATTGCCAAACTGATCATTGACGCAGCGGCTAGACCCATCCGAGAGGAATTATTTGGCATGGATTTACCCCGAATGGATGCTGTAAAACTAACCAAACGTGATTTGTCTCAAGAACTATCTGCATCTCAGATGTCGAGAGAATATAATTCACCTCATTCTTTCGGAAAAACATACGGAGAGCACAGAGCCAAGTTGGAGTTAAACGACGAACAACATTTCGAGTTATACCAGTACGCCAAGGCTCAAGGGCTCGATTTTGTTGAAACACTCTGCGCTGTGGGCTGTTTGAGTATGACCAAATATTTCATGCCAGACCGTTTGAAAGTTGCGAGTAGAGACCTCACCAACCTCCCCTTGCTCAGTGCGCTTGCTGAAACCAAAATTCCCATCATCCTTTCCACTGGAATGGGCGGTTTCAAGGAAATTGACGATGCATTATCAACGATTACTCGATACCACGACAATATTTCTATTTTACACTGCGTATCGGAATATCCAACACGACCAGAAAACGCCAACTTGCTTTCAATTAAAGCCCTAAAAAACAAATACCCCCGATACACTGTAGGATATTCGGATCACACAATCGGAATCAGTGCTCCAGTTTCCGCCGTTGCTATGGGCGCAAAGATTATTGAAAAACACATAACGCTAGACCGTAGAATGAAAGGCACAGACCAAGCGGGTTCATTGGGTGTTGAAGGAATACAGCGTATGGTTCGTGACATTCGATTGATTGAAAGATCGATGGGTATAGAAGACGTTTTTATTGCTGACTCTACAGTTTCTGCCAAACACAAATTAGAGCGATCGATTGCCACTAACCGTGAAATTAAAGTGGGAGAGACTATCCAACAGTCTGATTTACATTTACTGTCACCTGGTGACGGATTCAAGTGGCATGAATTAGAAAAAGTAGTTGGCAAAACGGCGACAAAGACAATTCCGGCCGACGAAATCATCTATCAGGAAAACCTTTCATAACGCACCGAATGATTCAACAATTGCTGCCCAAATTGGTATTGACCGACATCGATGGTGTTTGGACAGATGCTGGGATGTATTACGATCAAACAGGCAATGAATGGAAGAAATTCAACACCAGCGATAGTGCCGGCGTGCTTTTCTGTAAACATCTGTCGATCCCAGTAGGAATCATCACGGGAGAAGACACGGCCATAGTTGCACGCCGCGCTGAAAAACTAAACATTGATTTTTTGCATCAAGGCATACAAGACAAGCTCAAAACAGCCAATGAACTATGCGCGCGATTGGGCATTTCGCTTGCTGATGTAGCATACATTGGAGATGATTTGGGAGATGTTCCCTTGCTAAAGGCAGTTGGATTTTCTGCTGCGCCGGCAAATGCTCAAGAGTACATACGGAACATGGTGCATTTCTCAACCCAAAAACCCGGGGGTGAAGGTGCATTCCGCGAGTTTGTAGAGGAAATATTGCACCGCGCCGGGGCATTGAATTCAGTACTCACTCATTATCAAATTGGGTGATGTTCAAAGATCTATTCCAATCAGTACTTACAGTGGGCAAAATCCTGCTCAAAAGCAAGATGAATCTCCCTGCGTACAAAGCACCTGAAAAATCAGTGGTAGTGATTGCCAATGGCCCATCTGCCCGCTCGTTTATTGACAAGTGCACAGGGTTTGGCATCAACAACCTAAAAGAACAGGGTTTGGCGTTTTTTGCCGTGAATAAGTTCAGCTGTCAGCCAGAATTTTTTAGCCTAAAACCCAAGTATTACTTGATGTTGGATATGTATTTTTTCGAATTCTCAAAAGCGGTTTTTGAAAATCCAACCTTGCACCCCATCGCCCAATACAAACCCGATTTTGAAAAGACCCAACGGATGATCAATGAAACGTGGCAAGCCCTACAAAAAGTAGATTGGCCCATGATTTTTTACGTCCCTCAGCTTTACAGAAATTGTTACATCGTCAACAATCTGAACAACCCCAATATTCATTTCGTAACCTACAATTACACTGTAATTAGCGGTAGAACATCATTTCGCAACCAAATGTATCAATGGCGACTGGGTAGTCCACAATGCGAAAATGTAGTCAATTCATGCATTTTCAATGCGATGCTTTCAGGGTTTGAGGAAGTTTATATTACTGGGGTCGACCACGATTTTCACATCAACATCATGGTGGACACTGACAATACCATTATCCGCACAGAATCGCATTTTTATGCCGATGAAAACAAGAAACACCCATTATTGAAACAGGAAGCAGATGGCACCACCGGAAAAATACGTCTTCATGAATTGTTTCATAGTTTGGTGAAGGTGCACACGGGATACGAGGAAACGTCGCGTTACGCCAAACACATCAACAAAAAAGTGATCAACCTAACCGAAGGAGGTTATGTGGATGCATTTGACCGGATGAGTTTGGGCGATTTCTTTAAGCAATTCTCCTAAAAATCTTGATCCTCTAGTCTTTCAGTTTCACACCCAAAGGCGCCAGCATCTTCTTGGCCATGCTGTAGACATCTTCACTCAGCCTAAACCGCAAAATGAAAAACAAGGCTGCGCCTACCAACACCAGGGACTTCACCGATGCCCACAACAATATTTGTAGGGTGCCACCCGCGGTAACAACCCAACAATGATTGATGATAAAAACCACCGCAAAGAGCAAAATACTCAAAACAACACCCCGTGTTACCGGCTGCATGCCATAAACCATGTAAACCAAAATGGCCATCACGATGCCCGATGCCAACCACACCCCCGCCGTTGCCAAAGCCGCCCCATTGATGCCGTAAATGGGAATCAAATACTGATTTAGTAGAACACCCACCACAATTGAAACTGCATTGAGCAGGAGCGACAAATAATATCGCTTCGAAAAAATCAACATGGCCGCAGAATTCCCCTGCAACAGCACACACAACTTGCCTACACCAAGGTAAAACACCGCCCATTTCCCCGTCTCATACACCTGTCCGTTGGGCATAAAATGATAAAACACATCGATATTCACCCAAATCAATAACAACGCCAACGCACCCAGAATAAACTGATTCAAACTCGTTTTCTGATACAACCGCTCAATCTCTTGTCGATCCCCCACATGAATTGCCTCGGACAATTTGGGATTCGCAATTTGCAAAATACTCCGGGTGGGAATTTCTATCAATACCGCCATGTTCACCGCAATTGCGTAAATCCCTGTATCCGCCGAGCCCTTCATAGAACTCACCATCAGAAAATCCATGCGCTGTAACACCAACATCGCTACGTAAGTCAAAAATAAATAACCCGTGTATCGATAAAATTCGCCTTTGAGTCCTTCCTGCCCCCGAACAAACCGCCAATTGGGCTTGAAGCTGAGTGATGTCTTTCTGAGCAAATAACCCAAATTTAACAACATCACCAAGCCATATACAGCCGGAATGGAATACATCGTTTGGTCAAAATCCACCACGTCGATATAATAACACCAACCCAATAGCCCCAAAAGAATCCGAACCACATTTTCACGCAAAAACGACGAGTAAACGATGTTTCCCAAAGCCGCCAAAAAGATCTCGAACACCGTGTTGAAGACGAAGAAGAAAACAAACGGGATTAACCAATAGTAATAAGGCAAGAAATCCCCGCTGTTCTCAATCAAATACTTCACCACCAAGGGCTGTCCCCAAAGCAACATCAACCCCACCATCACAAAACCAATCAAGGGAATCACGATGAGCCAAAACCCAGCGCCATTATGTCCGCCATCATTTTTAAACCGGGGGAAAAATTTCCAAATGGAATACCCAGCACCCATTTGCGCAACGCCAGCCAACAATGCCCCCATCTCGATAAACAAACGAAACACCCCATTTTCACTCGTCGTAAATACCAATGGAAACAGATAGAAAGTCGTAAACAAGCCCACCAAGCTACCACTGTAATTCACAATGGACGCCCAAAAACTGTTCTTGGCGATAACTCCCGACATCCGCACAAAGGTAACGTTGCTGTCATTACTTTTCATTTTTTGGAGAAATGAAACGCATTTCCATTGTATTTAAGGGCAAAATGGTGTTAATTCGCTTTTCAACTATTTAGAACATTAATAAACCTTATGAAAAAATTACTTCTATTGGCCGTTGTTGCTGCAAGTTTTGCAGGAATAATGCAGAGCTGTAAGCCCGACAATCCAGATGGTGGAAACGGCGGTGCTTCTTTGACAGTCACCAACAAACAGCGCTCATTCGTTGTTTATCACACGGCTACCTGGTGTGGACCCTGCGGTCTTTACGCTATGCCCGAGTTCAAGAAATTGGTTTCAAATGTCAACAGCGACAACATCGTTGCCGTTGATTACCATTCTTCTAACTCTTCTAAGTTGGTTCCTTTGTGGATGAAGCCAAACAACGACACCTTGTTCATCGCTCCTTTCGCTTTTGAATTGTTAACCACTGTATCAAACATCAACACCTCAGGTCAGTACTCTATCCCAACCTTCTGGTTGAACAACTCATTGTTGGGTACTAGCAGCGTAAAATCTACCGACATTCAAAATGCCTCTGTAACTGCTAACCAAGTAGCTACCGAAGTTGGTGTTGCTGCAAGTGCTACTGCTAGCGGTCAGACTTTGAACATCAAATACAAATTGAAAGCTTTTGCTCCAGAAGCAGGCAACTATTATGTATCTGTTTTCGTTGTTGAAAAGAAAGTTAACGCAATGCAAACCGTATCAGGTGCTGGTGATGTTGCCATGGACCACGAACACGTAATTCGTGCTTCTGCTCAAGCCGATGCTACTGGCAAGCCAGTTTCTTTCTCTACTTCTGCCATCATGAGCAGCCCTGCTGCCAACGCGGAAGTTGAAAAGTCATTGTCTTGGACTTACTCTGCAATCCCACAAGCCATTAAAGATAAATATTCTTCTTTCGGTTTGCCTTGGTGGAGCTGGAACCCTGCCAACACTGGTGTGGTTGTAGCCGTTTGGAGAAAAGTAACCGACAACCCAACCAAGCCTTGGTTTTTGATCAACGCTGCTTGGGCTGACGTGAAATAATTTCACTCAATCATAAAACCATAAAAAGAGAGGGCCTCGTCTTAGACGAGGCCCTCTCTTTTTATTTCAATACCCATCTCAAAACAAACCGCCACCAAACTCTACCATACACCAATCAGCGGAAATCCATCCCAAACCTTAACAAAGTGCACCTAACCTACGAAAGACTATCGCGCCGCGAGAATCCTCCAGTCAATTCTTAAATAAAACAGGCTATTTCCCCTTGAAATCGGCCTTGCGCTTCTCCACAAATGCCGCCATCCCCTCTTTCTGATCCTCTGTTGCAAACAGCATGTAGAAATTCTTGCGCTCAAAATACAACCCCTCTTGCAAGTGACTATCAAACGCCTTCAACACACTTTCCTTGGCCATCTGCACAGCAATGGGCGACTTGCCCGCAATGTCAGACGCCAACTGAATCGCTTCATCCAAATACAATTCTACCGGCACAATTTTATTGATTAACCCCGCAGCCTTCGCTTCCTCTGCTGTAATAAATTTCCCGGTCAACACCATCTCCATCGCCCTAACCTTACCAACCGCACGCGTCAATCGTTGAGTGCCCCCCGCACCCGGCATCACGCCAATATTGATTTCGGGCTGACCAAATTGCGCAGTCTCGCTCGCAATAATCATGTCGCACAACATACACAACTCACAGCCACCACCCAATGCAAATCCCGACACAGCCGCAACAATGGGCTTTTTTGTCTTCCTGATACTATCCCAAGTGCTAAACTGATCGATTTTTAACATGTCGATTGCCGTACGTCCCGCCATCTGCTTGATATCGGCACCCGCAGCAAACGCCCGCTCATTGCCGGTTATTACAATCGCCCTTACGGCATCGTCATTGTCCAATACCTGCAACGCATCCCGAATCTCACCCATCAACTGAAGGTTGAGCGCATTCAATTCTTTCGGACGGTTTAACTGAATTTTCGCCACATAAGGAGCCACTTGGGCATCTACCAAAATAAATTCGTACGACATGCCACGAAGTTAATCGTTTCTACCCGTTCATCACACCCCGCAACAATACCTGCTTCTCAAATACCCACACCATACACCAGGCAATCGCCAACCCCAACAAAGCGCCAAAAAACACATCGCCCACATAATGCACACCCAAATAAACCCGGGAATACGCAATCGCCGACGCTAGATACATCAATCCCAAACGCCAACGACGACCCAGCCCCAACAACGTCATCGCCGTGGCGAAAACCGCAAAAGAATTGGCTGCATGACTGCTCACAAACCCATACCGGCTACCCGGCTTACCATCTGGCAATCGCGGATGCAATGTTTCCTCAAATGCCGGTCTCACCCGCGCAAACCCCGGTTTAAAAATGCGTGAGCTGATACTGTCGGCCAACCCAAAAGATGCCACAGTAAGCAATATCGGCACCCAACACTTCACCCCAAATTTTCGCCAAAACAAGACCAAAAACACCACATACAAAGGCACAAAAGCCCACTTGCTGCTCAGAAAAATCATCATCGGATCCAAAGCCGGCAAAGCCCAGCGCTGGTTAATGAGCATAAATAAATCGCGGTCAAAGAAATCCAAAAGAAATAACATCATCAACGAAGATCAACTTTTCTGTGAAACTACCACAATGCGGGGCGATGTTTTTCCCTCGAAACTCCCCAACTGATCGTCGCCAAACACATCCAAAACCCGCAACCCTGCTGCCTCATGCAACGCCACCAACCTCGCTCGATCAAAGATGCGCACTTGTTCCTGAAAAGCAAACAATTGGCCCCCATCGCGCACTTCAATGTCCTTCACAATGTGCGTTTCTGTGCGATATTTTCGGGTAAAAAATTCATAGTCCCCTCGCGCCAATCGCGCTTCTTGTGGCAACAAATCCAACACCGATTCCGCGTTGAGATAGTCCTGAACTACATGCCCGCCCGGTTCGCACGCAGCCGCCATATTCTCCAACACCCGTTGATCGTCTGCAGAATCATCGAAATAGCCAAAACTTGTAAACAGGTTGAGCACCGCGTTCATATTCGGAACCGGATACGGCGCCCTCATGTCGTGCACCTGGAAATGAGCACCATCCACACCCAAACTCTTGGCGATATTGATACTATTTTCACTCAAATCCAACCCCCACACCTGCAAATCCCGCGAAGCCAAATGCGCACTATGCCTACCTTTGCCACAAGCCACATCCAATACCTTCATCCCGGAGGTTAGTCCCAAATGCGACACCAATCGATCCATAAATGCCGACGCCTCCGCCTCATTGCGATGCGCATACAAAGCGTGATAATAGGGCGTGTCAAACCAAGATTCAAACCATTTCATTCCCACAAGCGAATATTTTTCAAAGGTAGTGTAACTTTTGGCATCCCTTTCGCGTATTAACCAACAGCTGCATGACGGTATCGGAATATAACAAGTGCGTGGACCTCCACAGCAGTGCGATTTTCCGATTCGCGCTTCAACAATTGCGCAACCCTGATGACGCCAAAGAGATCGTACAAATTACCTTCGAAAAACTCTGGATGAAACGAGAATCTGTGAATATCGACACCGCCAAAAGCTATTTGTTTACAACGGCTTATCATAGCATTGTCGATTCATGGCGATCACAAAAACCCACCGAAGACATTGATCAACTGTTACCCGGAAAACACCCCAGCACAGACAGTGGCAACTATAACGGCTTGATGGAAGTGCTAGAAAAAGCGCTAACCCAAATCAGTCAAATTCAGCGTACGGTTATTTTGCTGCGCGATTACGAAGGCTATTCGTATGCTGAAATTGGCGAAATCACCGGACTCAATGAAGCGCAAGTAAAAGTGACCATTTTTCGCGGACGTCAAGCCCTCAAAGACATCCTCGGCAACCCCAACAACCTCATCTAATCGCAATGAAACCGGCTCAAATTTCTGAAGAACAAGAATGGCAGTTGTTTGAACTGTTGGAAGGCAATCTCAGCGACAAAGACTCCGCTGAAATGTTGAAGGCGATGGAATTCGACCCCCAGTTAAAAGCCCATTATACCGCGCTAAAACAAACCTATTTGACGCCAAGTCAGGTTATTTACCCCAACGCCCAAGCATTGAAAAAATCGGGTGCCGGCAAACGCGTATTTTTCTACACCTCCCTTGGCGCCGCGGCAGCATTAGCCACCCTTTGGTTCTTCAAAGCAACCACAGTTACCCAACCTGCGAACATGTCTCAGCCCAATTTGGCGAAACAAGCATTGAACAACGAGTCATCGCCAAAACCAATGCAAACAGAGCCGTTCACCGTCGATTTCAATGACCAAGCCCGCAAAGGATGCGTAACCCTAACCGATTTAACCGCACGCGAAAAACAACCATATGGCCAACCCGTTGAGATGAATCCATCGGGTAGCAAGCAACCCATACACCCATTGATTACCGCCACCGAGCCCGTTCGGAACACCAAAAACACAAGCGATAGCAATAAAATTCGCAGCAGCATGGAGGTGTTTGCATCTCAAAACAAACCAAACAACAACGCGCAAATTGTTTCCCAATCGCAGGCGATCGTTGCGGCATTGTCTGTACGTCCACCCAAAACCAAAAAAGAACTGCTTCAATCGTTTTATCAAGACGCTAGGCGGATGATAGAAAATGGACACCTGCCACATATCAAGGTAAAAGCGGAAAATCGCGATCAAGGTTGGATGCCCGAATTCCAAGTAGGACTAACCTTTGAAAAAAATGTCATTTTAACTTCTTTCAACCCATAAACCAGCAACAGTATGATTCAGAAAACCATCATCGCAACCCTATTGGCCCTGCTCAGCGGCACGCCTTTACTTCGTTCACAGTCGATCGATACCACCCATATAGACACCCTTATTTCCATTACGGATAGCTTAGTATCTGAAGTAATCAAGGAAATCAAGAAAGAAATCAAAGAGGAGGCCATCGACATGAAAATCGACATCAAAGACGGAATCAATGAGATCGACATTGAAATCATCGATCGTGACACCTATCGCATCGTTAGACGTCCGCGCAAACCCAAAGCGACCATCGAAGAAACGCGACAATACTGGGGCTACAACTCCCAAATCATCGATGAGGCGAGCATGAAAAACCTCCCCACAGCCATAGGGAATCAATCCAATTATTTGCCCGAACTCAACAACGCCAAAAGCATCCACTTCGGCATTGAACAACTGTGGGGCTTTAACCTCATTCGAGGAAAAGTAAGGGTGTTTACGGGCATTCGGTACGACATTCACAATTATCGTTTTCAAAACGAGTTCACCCGATTATCAGAGAATCAGCCAGAATTCACTGCAGTGGAAATTGGTGGCCCGTTGATCGACCCAATCGGTGTGGAAAAATCCAAATTGGTGGTCAACTACATTGGCGTACCCGTTGCCTTGGGTTTTCAAGACAAGCCGGGCGATAATTCCAAATTCAGCGCGAAAGTGGGTGTAAACACCGGATATAGGGTTAGAACCCATACCAAGATCAAACAAACCGGCGGAAACGTAGAAAAACAATTCGACGACTTCAACCTCAACGATTTTTATATGTCGCCCTTCGTCAACATCAGCTATGGCGACATGGGACTCTACTTGCGATACCCCATAACCGACCTTTTTAAAAAAGGACAAGGCGCCAATACCCAAGCTCTTCAATTCGGCATCACGCTGAAGATGAGTTAAGACATTCCACATAGGCTAATTATGTTGGTTTAACCGATTAGAGCCCCGTCGATGACGGGGCTTTTTTCGTGAAAGACCACCCGTTTTTCGTATCTTTGTGGCAATAAAAATAGCCATGAGTCAACGTCAATGGACCCCCATCAAAACGTATTCCGACATTCTGTTTGAACAGCACGGAAACATCGCCAAAGTGAGCATCAACCGCCCCGAAGTGTACAACGCCTTCCGTCCGCAAACCGTGATGGACATGCTTGACGCGTTCGACGTTTGTCGCGAAAGAGCCGATATTGGTGTGGTAATCCTCACAGGGGTGGGCGATAAAGCCTTTTGCTCAGGTGGCGACCAAAACGTAAAAGGCGTGGGCGGCTATGTAGATGACAATGGCGTTCCCCGACTCAATGTATTAGACCTACACAAGAAAATTAGATCCCTACCAAAGCCCGTTGTGGCCATGGTCAATGGTTATGCCATTGGGGGCGGACACGTACTTCACGTTGTGTGCGACCTAACCCTCGCTGCTGAACATGCCAAATTCGGACAAACAGGCCCCAAAGTGGGTAGCTTCGATGGTGGATTTGGTAGCAGCTATCTGGCCCGACACATCGGCCAAAAGAAAGCCCGCGAAATCTGGTTCTTGTGCAGACAGCATACCGCAGAAGAAGCTGAAAAAATGGGCATGGTTAACAAAGTCGTTCCCCTTGAAATGCTCGAAGACGAAACCATCGATTGGTGCAATACCATGTTGGAACGTTCGCCCATGGCACTCCGCATGCTCAAACGCGCTTTCAATGCAGAACTCGATGGCCAACACGGCCTCATGGAACTCGCTGGCGATGCCACCCTGTTGTACTATCTCACCGAGGAAGCCCAAGAAGGAAAACACGCCTTTTTGGAAAAGCGCAAGCCCGATTTCCAACAGTTCCCCAAGTTCCCATAAACCGGCAAAAAACCTTACCTTTGCACCACGAAATTCAACCATAGAATCATGAAAATCAAAGTAGCCAATCCCGTAGTAGAGCTTGATGGTGATGAAATGACCCGCATCATTTGGCGCTTCATCAAAGACAAATTAATCCTTCCTTATTTGGATGTTGATATCAAATATTTCGACCTCGGCATGGAACACCGCGATGCTACCAATGACCAGGTAACCATCGACGCAGCAGAAGCCATCAAACAATACAACGTTGGAATCAAGTGTGCTACCATCACCCCCGACGAAGCCCGTGTGGAAGAGTTTGGCTTGAAACAAATGTGGAAGAGCCCCAACGGAACCATCCGCAACATTTTGGACGGAACCGTTTTCCGCGAGCCCATCGTTTGCAAAAACGTACCCCGCCTGGTTCCCAACTGGACAGCCCCTATTTGCATCGGTCGTCACGCATTCGGCGACCAATACCGCGCCACCGATTTCGTTACCAAAGGCAAAGGTAAATTGACCATCAAATTCGAAGGTGAAGATGGACAAGTGATCGAGCATGAAGTATACAATTTCAAGGGCGATGGCGTTGCCTTGGCGATGTACAACACCGATGAAAGCATCAAAGGATTTGCACGTGCCTGCTTCAACCAAGCTTTGGCAAAAGGTTGGCCTTTGTACTTGAGCACCAAGAACACCATCCTGAAAAAATACGACGGTCGTTTCAAAGACATTTTCGAAGACATTTACCAATCTGAATTCAAAGCAAAAATGGATGCTGCCGGCATCACTTACGAGCACCGCCTCATCGATGACATGGTGGCCTCAGCCTTGAAATGGAACGGAAACTTCGTGTGGGCTTGTAAAAACTACGATGGCGATGTTCAGTCCGATACAGTTGCTCAAGGATTTGGTTCTTTGGGATTGATGACCAGCGTTTTGGTTACACCTGATGGCAAAACCATGGAAGCAGAAGCAGCCCACGGAACAGTTACCCGTCACTACCGTCAGCACCAGAAAGGACAAAAAACTTCAACCAACCCCATTGCGAGTATTTTCGCTTGGACCCGCGGTTTGGAGCACAGAGGTCGATTGGATGGCAACGACGCATTGATCAACTTCTGCCAAACTTTAGAGCAAGTGTGCATCGATGTTGTGGAAAGCGGCAAGATGACCAAAGATTTGGCTGTTTGTATCTATGGCAACAAAGTATCAGAAGATCAGTACTTGTACACAGAAGACTTCTTGGAAGCGTTGAACAGCGAATTGAAAGCCCGCTTGGCCTAATTCGAACCCCGGGAAAACAGCCTCGTCAGGAATGGGGCTGTCAACCAAATTACCAGTATATAGGAGTTCGCTCCAACAGAGAGGGCCTCGTTTGAAACGAGGCCCTCTCTTGTTTACATCATCTTGGCGTGCAAAACGACAGCGGTAAATTATCTAACCGCAATTCCACAGATTTAAAACAAATCTTTCAACTTATCGAAAAACGATTTCTCTTTGGATGATGGTTTAAAATTGTCTGATTCCGCCAACTTTTCCAACATCGCCTTCTCCTCAGAATTCACCTTGGTTGGTACATAAACATTCAATACCACCAACTGATCCCCAGTGCCGTATCCATTCAAATCAGGGAAACCCTTACCCTTCAAACGCAACATTTTTCCTGGCTGAGTACCTGCATCAATTTTGATACGCACTTTGCCATCCAAGGTGGGTACCTCAACACTATCGCCCAAAGTAGCCTGACTGAAGCTCAACCACAAATGATAAATGACATTGTTGTCTTCACGGGTAAGTTCATCGTGGGGAATGCCCTCCACCAACACAATCAAATCCCCGGCCGCGCCGCCACCAGGACCATAATTCCCCTTGCCATTCATGCTCAACTGCATGCCCTCAGCCACACCACCTGGAATGCGGATACTGGTCTCTATCTCTTGGGATATCAAGCCCTGCTCATTGGCCTCCTTGGGTTTGCTTTCGATGATTTTCCCCATTCCAGAACAAACCGGACAGGGACTGTTTGTGGCCATCTGACCCAGAAATGTGTTCTGTACCCTTCGCACTGCACCCGAACCATTACATTGCTTGCACGTGGCGTATTTTACCCCTTCGGCCTGCACCATTCTGCGGTATTTCACCGTCTTCTCCACCCCCGATTTCATCTCGGGCAACGTCAACTTGATCTTGATGCGAATATTGGATCCGACCGATCTCCTGGAGCGACCGCCTCCACCGCCGAAAAACGACCCAAATACACCGTCATCGCCAAACACATCACCAAATTGAGAGAAAATATCGTCCATGCTGAAACCGTGAGCGCCACCACTAGCTCCCATGCCCGCGTGACCGAATTGATCGTAGCGCTGCTTTTTCTCCGGATTGCTGAGTACATCGTAGGCCTCAGCGGCCTCTTTGAAATTTTCCTCGGCTTCTTTGTCGCCCGGATTTTTATCGGGGTGATATTTAATGGCCAATTTGCGGTATGCCGTCTTAATCTCCTCCGCCGAAGCACCGCGGGCAACCCCCAAGACGTCGTAATAATCTCTCTTGCTCATGCGCTGTTAGTTTCCAACGACCACTTTCGCGAATCGAATGACTTTATCGTTTAAGTAATATCCCTTTTCTACCTCATCGATCACTTTCCCCTTTAAGTCCTCACTGGGCGCCGGAAATTGGGTTATCGCCTCATGAATTTCAGCATCGAACGGCTGTCCGATAGACTCCATAGGCTTCAAACCCACTTTAGTGAAAATCCCCAACATTTTTTTATGGATCAAATCAAACCCTTCCACTGCCTTTTTTTCAGTCTCTGACAAATTTTCAACCGCTTTCAAGGCGCGCTCAAAATCATCAACCACGGGCAACATACTCACCAAAACATCCTTTGAAGCGGTCTGCATCCAATCCAAACGATCTTTGGTGGTGCGGCGACGGAAATTCTCAAACTCGCTATACAAGCGCAAGTATTTATCGCGCTCCTGTTGCAATTGCGTATCTAAATCTACATTTTCTGTATCCGATGTTTCAGCAGCAACAGCTTCTTGTTCTGGGTTTTCAGTGGTTGATTCAGTGGCGTTGTTCACACCGTCAATGGGCTCTTCTGATTCGGAATTCACTTTGTTCTTTGACATAGCGAATCTCAAAACTCAATTTTATTGCCACAAATGGTAAAATGTCATATTGTCATACAAACCTTTTGGCCCGATTGTCGTTTCTTTGTCATTAGCAGTCAGAACATGTTTACGGGCATCATCGAACAACAAGCCAAAGTGAAAGAAATTGTACAAGACCAATCCAACGTACACTTCCGCCTGTCTGCCCCATTCCAAAACGAACTCAAAATTGACCAAAGTGTATCCCACAACGGGGTATGTTTAACCGCAACCAACATCGAAGAAAACGGTTATTGGGTTACCGCGATTCATGAGACCCTTCAACGCACAAACCTCAGCCACTGGCAAGTAGGCAGCGCGGTGAATGTAGAGCGATGCATGCCCGCCAACGGACGATTCGATGGCCACATCGTGCAAGGCCATGTAGATTGTGTAGGTACGATTGATGAAATTCACGACCTAGATGGCAGTTGGATGATTTTTATCGCCCACGATGCCAATGCTGGAATCACCGTTAACAAAGGGTCTATTTGCGTTAACGGGGTGAGTCTCACCGTTGTAGATAGCTTTCCCGATGCGTTTTCCGTGGCCATCATCCCTTACACATGGGAACACACCAACTTATCATCGCTCAAACCTGGCCAATTGGTAAATTTAGAATTCGACATCCTAGGGAAATACTTGAAAAAATTCACCGTATCTTTGCAAATATCCAAGAAATAGCAACTAGCATTTTATGAAACTCCTCTCCTTCCTTTTTACTTCTAGTATCGGTCGGAAAGTACTTATGGCAGTCACCGGTTTATCCTTGGTGGCTTTTTTGATGGTACACGCTGGTATCAACGCCTGTATTTTCTTCAACGACGGTGGCAAAACTTTTAACCACGCAGCAGAATTCATGGCACACAACTGGCTGATCCGCAGCGCGGAAATTGGCTTGTTTTTGGGTCTATTGCTCCACATCGTTCAAGGTCTAAGTTTAACCGCTTCCAACACCCAAAAACGAAACAGCAAGTACGGCGCAAGTTCAGGCAATGCCAACAGCAAATGGTATTCTCGCTCCATGGGCATTTTGGGCAGTTTGTTATTGATTTTCTTGGTGATGCACCTCAAACACTTCTGGGTGGTTTCTCGCTTTACCGATGCCATTCAGGAAACTGCAGGATCTACCCTTTTCGATGAAATGGTGTTGGTATTCGCAGATCCATTGCCAGTCATCGTTTATGTCATTGGTTGTATTAGCTTGGCCTACCATTTGTTGCATGGCTTTCAAAGTGCTTTCCAATCCATGGGTATCAACCACCCAGCCTATACACCCATCATCAAAAGTATTGGCGCTGGCTTCTCAATCATTGTTCCACTCGTATTTGCGGCCATGCCCATTGCCATGCACTTGGGCTGGATTAAATAATCCATTGTTTTTCACAGCATTATGACACTCGAATCAAAAATCCCAGCCGGCGAAATAGCCACCAAATGGACAAAATACAAAAGTACCGTGCCGTTGGTGAACCCCGCCAATAAAAGACAGTTGGAAATCATTGTGGTAGGTACCGGTTTGGCCGGCGCCAGCGCCGCAGCAACCCTGGCAGAAATGGGCTACAAAGTAAAAGCCTTCTGCTTCCAAGACAGTCCCCGTAGAGCTCACTCTATCGCTGCCCAAGGAGGTATCAATGCCGCCAAAAACTACCAGAACGACGGTGACTCAGTATACCGTTTGTTTTATGATACCATCAAAGGTGGTGACTATCGTGCCCGCGAAGCCAATGTGCACCGCTTGGCTGAATGCTCAACATCCATCATCGACCAATGTGTTGCCCAAGGTGTTCCCTTCGCTCGTGAATATGGCGGAACCCTATCCAACCGTTCTTTCGGAGGAACCCAAGTTCAGCGTACTTTCTACGCGGCTGGACAAACAGGCCAACAGTTGTTGCTCGGCGCATACAGCGGATTGGAACGTCAAGTAGGATTGGGCAACGTGAAAATGTATGCCCGCCACGAGATGATCGAAGTGGTGAAAATCGATGGCAAAGCCCGCGGTATCATCGCTAGAAATTTGGTGACCGGAGCCTTGGAAAGACATTTCGGACATGCCGTATTGCTGTGTACCGGTGGATATGGTAACGTATTCTACTTGTCAACCAATGCCATGGGTAGCAACGTAACCGCTGCTTGGAAAGCCCACAAATCAGGCGCCTACTTCGGCAACCCATGCTTCACCCAAATTCACCCCACTTGTATCCCCGTTTCAGGACATTATCAGTCAAAATTAACCCTGATGAGTGAGTCGCTCCGTAACGATGGACGTATTTGGGTTCCCAAAAAACAAAACGACGAACGTCACCCCAACGACATACCCGAGGATGAGCGCGATTACTATTTGGAACGTCGCTACCCCGCTTTCGGGAACTTAGTACCGCGCGATATCGCTTCGCGAGCTGCCAAAGAGCGTTGCGATGCAGGCTACGGTGTAGGTCAAAGCAAAATGGCTGTGTATTTGGATTTCAAATACAACATGATGCAGAAATATGGCAGAACAGAAGCCAGCAAATTGAATATCTCCAACCCCGATGATGAAACCCTGATTCGCTTGGGTAAAGAGGTTGTGAAGGAAAAGTATGGCAACTTGTTCGACATGTACAAGCAGATCACCGACGAGGATCCATACGAAGTACCCATGCGCATCTACCCCGCAGTTCACTACACCATGGGTGGTTTGTGGGTGGATTACGATTTGATGACCAACGTCCCTGGTTTGTATGCATTGGGAGAAGCCAACTTCTCTGACCATGGCGCCAACCGTTTGGGAGCCTCTGCCTTGATGCAAGGTTTGGCCGATGGTTATTTTGTAATTCCAATTACAATCGGAAATTACCTCAGCAAAGAAATTCATACCAAGCCCATTTCAACCGACCACGAAGCCTTCGTAGCTGCAGAAAAAGCGGCCAACGACCGCATCCAGCAGTTAATGGGAATCCAAGGTACCCGCAGCGTGGAAAGTTACCACCGCAAACTTGGATTGATCATATGGAACAAGTGTGGTATGGCCCGCAACGAAAAAGGATTGAAAGAAGCCATCGCCGAAATTCAAGCCCTTCGCGCCGACTTCTACAAAAATGTTCGCATCCCTGGAAGCGTGAATGAATTCAACCCCGAATTAGACAAAGCGGGTCGCGTGGCCGACTTCCTTGAATTGGGAGAATTGATGTGTGTGGATGCCTTGAACCGCAACGAAAGCTGTGGGGGCCACTTCCGTGAAGAATATCAAACCGAAGAAGGCGAGGCATTGCGCGACGACGAAAACTACATGTATGTAGCGGCGTGGGAGCACAAAGGCAACACTTGGGAACTACACAAAGAAGAGTTGAATTACGAAAACATTAAAATCCAACAACGCAGTTACAAATAATCCGATAACACAAAGATTATGAGCAAGTTAATGAAATTAAACTTAAAAGTATGGCGCCAAAAAAACGCAGAATGCGCCGGTAACTTTGAAGAATATAAAGTAGATGCCAGTCCCGACATGAGCTTCTTGGAGATGTTCGATGTCTTGAATGAGCAACTGATTGAAACCGGCAAAGAGCCAGTAGCATTCGATCACGACTGTCGCGAAGGCATTTGTGGTATGTGCTCGATGGTTATCGATGGCCGTCCACACGGACCCAAGCAAGGGGTTACAACCTGCCAGTTGCACATGCGCAGTTTTAACGATGGCGATACCATCACGGTAGAGCCTTGGAGAGCAAACGGTTTCCCAGTAATCAAGGATTTAACGGTAAACCGCAGCGCCTTTGACCGCATCATTGCCGCAGGAGGATTCATTTCAACCAACGCGGGTAATGCGGTGGATGCAAACGCTGTGTTGATTCCAAAGGAAGTGGCCGATGAAGCCTTTGAAGCAGCCACTTGTATTGGTTGTGGTGCTTGTGTGAGTGCTTGTAAAAATGCTTCTGCCATGTTGTTTGTAGGCGCAAAAGTCACCCAGCTATCGAAGTTGCCCCAAGGAAAACCCGAACGCGAAACCCGTGTTGTTGCCATGGTAAACCAAATGGACGCTGAAGGTTTTGGTGCATGTACCAACACGGGTGCTTGTGCAGCGGAATGTCCAAAGCAAATCCCATTGAGTGTTATTGCCAATTTGAACCGCGAGTACATTGGCGCCAAAATGAACGGCAAATAACCCCGCATTTTCTTACGTCCCTACCAGAAGAGGGCGGCCTGCGGCCGCCCTCTTCTGGTAAAAATTTTTCCTACCCCTGCAAAAAATCCAATCAATCCAACGGCACACGCAAACCTACCTCGCAACCAATCTGGGGCGACCAATAAGTTTGTACACCCCTGTTGCTTGGCAACAACGGTAACATCACCCGCGGCGATGCATAAATGTGCAACTTAGGATCCAAATCGTACTCCAACCGCAAAGCCGCAGTAAAAAAAGCATTCGCACTCACAGACTGCGATTTGGTCAGAACAACACCCGTATCAACCGTATTGGCCACGTAATCCGCTACCGTGAAATCATTGCCCTGTGGCATGGTAAAACCCACGGTGTGAATCTGTAAATTCTGTTTCATCAACAAAGCAGGCATCACCCCCAACTGGTACCACATACTCGCCGATTGCATCTGAAAACGAGACCCGTCTAAACGCTTATCAATGGCAAACAAAGCACCCGCATACTGTGAACGGTACTCGTAATGCACTTCCATCAAACCCGCTTGAACCAAATTCGGATAAACCCCTACATCCGGATGAATCACATACCGAAACATGTTCCCCTCCTTCACCCGGGTAAATCCCGTGTTCACAATACTCAAACCCACCACGAAATTTGTAAAGCCATTCACCTTGCGCGAATAAGCCAAACCAAAATTTTTCGTCTGCAGCGATTTGTCTGAAAGAGAAAAAGAATCTTGCAACTTCGCCTCAGTAAATCCGCCTCTTTCATCGGGTTGGTACCCAGTAATCCAACGGGTAGACCAAGAGGGTGTCGCAGAAATGCTCACTACTTTCGCCCATTTTTTGTCCGATAACTGGGCCGATAGAGATGCTGCACATCCCACCACGACCATCAAAACCAAGTGTTTTATCTGTTTCATGAAAATGAAGATTCTTCCTCAAAAGTAAGCACCCGCAAATGCGAATAAAATCGCCACACACCCAAACCCGCCGCCACAAACAACCCCACCGTAAACCCAATCCAAATGCCGTAAACCTGCCAATTCTGCCAAACCCCCAAAGCATAACTCAAAGGCAAAGAAATTACCCAATACGAAAGTATACACAACCCCGACGACCAATTTACATCCTTGATCCCCCTCAACATATTCATTGCACCGGCCTGAATGCCATCGGCCAATTGAAACACCGCCGCCAAAATAAACAAAGGCAATATGGTTGGCATAACTTCAGGCTTCACGTCGTACAACGATGCAATCACCTGGTTCCCGAAAACAAACGCCACCGCATTAATCACTTCAAATACCCCAATAATCAAAAACACCGCATGGGCCGCGTGTCTAATTTGATGTCGGTTTTTCTCCCCGTAATTATTGCCAACAATGATCGCCCCCGCCATGGCAATACCACTCACCACCATATACGTAACCGAAGCAACATTCAGCGCCACCGCATGGGCCGCCAACTGCTTTGAGCCATACCAACCCACCATCACACCCGATAGGCCAAAACACGCCCACTCAGCAAAAGTTTGCAATGCCACCGGCAATCCCAACTTCCAAATGCTGGGCATTTCCTCACTGATTTTCTCCCATTTGGGCATCACACTGGGCACATATTTTCGCATGAAAGCAGAATAACGCACATACCACAAACCCACCAAGGCCATCGCCGTGCGCGATACCAAAGTAGCATATCCAGCACCGTTCAAACCCATCGCATCAAAACCCCAATGACCATAAATGAATACCCAACAAAGTAGAACATTCAACCCCAATCCACCCAACGTGATGAGCATGGCAATCTTGGTATAACCCAATCCATCGGTAAACTGTCGGGTTACCACATTGATCAGCAAGGGCAAAATACTCCAACTGAGAATGTTCAATAAACCCGGAGCCAACCGAGTCACCGCCTCGTCCTGACCCAACCAATGGAAATTGTATACGAAAACTTGTAATACCAAATACTGAAATACAAACAACACCAGAGCCACCACCAACCCCGCCCTGTAAGTAATAAATCCATCCGCCGCGCGCTTCTGTCCCACCTTAATACTCACCAAAGTACTGATCGAAAACAGCACGCCAAAAGTGAGACCACTGACCATAAAAAACAAGTTGTTCGCCTGGTTGGCACTGGCCAAAACTTCTGATCCCAACGGACCCACCATCAAGGTATCGGCCACCCCCATTAAAATAATACCCAACTGACCCAAAATGATGGGATACGCCAATTTTAGCGTTTCTGAGATTTGGGTTTTGTAGATAACAAACGGGTTTTGCATGGGTGTAAGTCGCAAAAATAGGCAAAAGCCGTCCAAAACGACCTGCAACGAAGGGTTTCGTATTAACTTTGCGTTGTGGTAGACGTATTATGGGAAGACAATCACCTGTTGGTGATAAACAAGCCTGCCGGTTTGGCGGTGCAAGGCGATTTAACGGGTGATATCCACTTGTTGGATTTGGCTGAGCGATACATTGCCGAGAAATACAACAAGCCGGGTAAAGCCTACATTGGATTGGTACACCGACTCGACCGCCCGGTCAGCGGCGTGGTCATTTTGGCAAAAACTTCCAAAGCCCTAACACGCATGAACGAGATTTTTCGCGACAAGAAAAACACCAAAATTTATCATGCCATCACCACCAAAGCCCTGCCCAACGAAGAAGGAACCCTTACCCACCACTTGCTGAAAAACAGCGAAACCAAACGCGCCCACGCCTACAATTCACACAAGCCTGGCACCAAACCCGGCATACTCCATTACAAATTGCTCAAAAATTTCGCCGGCCGTTCGCTGTATGAAATCACCCTGGAAACAGGACGTTTTCACCAAATTCGGGCCCAATTGTCAAAAATGGGCTGTCCCATCCTCGGCGATTTGAAATATGGCGCCAACGAGCCCCTGCCAGATCGGTCTATTGGATTGCACAGCAGAACGTTAATCACACCCCATGTGGTATCGTCGCAACCTTCCATCACAGTTACTGCACCACACCCCAAAGGAACTTGGTGGTGGGATTTGTTCAAGTAATTGTCAATTCCTTTTCCGGATCCCAAAATATCCGGTCGAACTGTTGAATTTGGTCGTTGACCACTTCGATACCCTCCGCAGTGAGTTTCACTTCCATCGCTTTCACATCCCCAAAGTGCGCCTTGCCACTTAACAATCCTTGTCGATTTACCACCCGATGCGCCGGCACCGCAGGAACAACCCCATGCGAAACATTCATCGCCCAACCCACCAAACGACTGCTTCGGGCTGCACCCAAATATTTCGCAATGGCCCCATAGGAAGTGACCCTGCCAGGCGGCACCAAACGCACCACTTCGTAGACCTTTTCGTAAAATGTTGGCTCACTCATCGTTAAACAACAAAATTGGAACAAAATTTGTCTATTTTGGACTCGATTGCAACCACTATGAAAATGATTTCTACTCGCAACTGGTCAGTTTATGGAATTTCCTGCTTTGCCCTCATCTTCGCGGCCTGCGGTAGCACTCAAACACTGAGTGCTCAAAAAGGGAAAAACAAAGACAAGGCCCCTTCGGTGTCTGCGCCTGCACAAAATGCCCCAGTTGAATCAGTCATCGTTGACAACAGTGTAGCTTGGGTGCCACCCACCGTTGTGGACATAGACAACGCAACCGAAGAACAACTCAATCAACAGTTGCAAACCAAGCTTCAATTCATTCCATACACACGCACAGCACCGATAAAACCGAACGTTTTTGGCAATTACCCCAACTTGAAAAGTGCACCCGCATGGGACGGTCGCGAACCAGGAAATTACAGCATCCGCTTTAAGTTTAAGACCATCACCCCGCCCAAAGCCACACCCAAAATTACCAACATCTACGCCGGTGATACGGTTTACCTGGCCGACCACAACATTGGCGGAAAATATTTACGCGACACAGCCGTCATCGACAAGAATGGCGTAGCTCAATTCGTGGGCACCAAAAAATTACAGCGTGGCATGTATTTGTTCGTGTTCCCCAAAAAGCGCGATTATTTCGAATTCATTATCGACGACGACCTTGATTTTCAATTGGAGTTTGATACCGCTTGGAGCACCCGCGATTACTACAAAAGCATGACCGTAACTGGCTCAGTGGAAAACGAGGCTTTTTTGGAATACCAAAAAGGAAAAGTGGCCGTGATTGAAAAATTGATGGCCATCGACCAAGTTATCGAAGCCGATTCAATGGCTCCACAAAGCACCAAAGATTCGCTCAATGCCATCCGTGATCGCTATCTCAACGAAAAAGGCAACTACGATTCTGCCTACATCTTGAAACACCCCGGACACCTTCTGTCCAAATTCTTGGTTGCGATGATCAACGTGCCCTATCCCGAAGTGTTCCCCACCCTGCCCGATGGCACCAAAGACAGTGCCTTTCCCTTGCGTTGGTATAAAAAACACTATTTAGACCACATGGATTTTGGCGATGATGGCTTGCTGCGCATGCCGGTAAACATAGTAAAACAACGCCTCGATTTCTATTTCGATAAAATCATCGTTCCCGATGCCGATTCCTGTATGCAGGTAGCCGACAAACTCCTAGATCAGTGCAAAAACACCATCGAAATGGAGAAATACCTCATCTGGTACCTCACCAATCGCTTTGAAAGCTCCAACATCATGGGACTCGATCGCGCCTTTGTTCGCATGGCGTTGAGCACCTATTGCCAAGGAAAAAGCTGGTGGGTAGATAGTGCTACCATCAACAAGATGTGCGAAAACGCTTTCCGCAGAGCTCACACACTCATTGGTGAAACAGCCCCTGAACTAGAACTCAAAGACATCAAAGGAAGCTGGGTAAACACCCAAAAAATTCGCGGTCCTTATGTAATCATGATTTTCTGGGATCCTACTTGCGGACATTGCAAAGAAGTGATGCCCAAATTGGCCAAAATTTACGAAGCCAACAAAGACAAAGGATGGAAAGTCATTGCCCTTTCCGGTGGCGATAAAAAGAAAGAATGGGAAGAGTATTACAACTCACACCCCGAAACTCAGGCCTTCACCCACCTCATACGCGGTGAGGTTCAAAGCCAGAAATACGCCGACGCGTTGTATAGCTATTACGTAGTGGCCTCTCCCACCATTTATGTATTGGATGCAGACCGTAAAATTGTAGCCAATCGCATCGATGTCGACAAAATGGTGGAGTTCTTGAAACACCTAGACGATGAGCGTGCTCAGAAATCGGCGGCACAGAAAAAGTAACACTCGGGAATTATAATGTCCCGTTAAGGCAAATTAACTCTGTGTTTTTTGGCCTTGCGCCTCACATCTTCGTAAAATGTCCAGGGAAATGCGGTGAACCCCAGGTAATAAATGGGCCCTGAAAAGTTTCTACCTCCCGGAAACAAAGCAATGCGGGTACCCAAACCACCGCCCACCCCAAAATAGCGGAGAAATCGAACCGACCCATAGGCCCCAAATTCTATCGGCATAAAAAACTGACGCTGATTGGCAATGTTCTCATTTGTTAAGTGATTCACCGTGCGTATCCCACCCCCCAACTGGGCAAAGCCGGATAATGAGAATCGATGGGTCTTGTAAAGCCGATATTCGTAAGTACTGCTCAAATAACTGAATTTGTATTGCACAGAATCTGCCCCGTTGGCCTGATTGTAACTGGTAAAATAATAACCCGTGTAGGCCGAAATTTTCCCCCAACTCAACCCATAGCGCAAACCAAACACATTCACCGGGGCCGTTGAAATAAACGAATTTCGAGAATCAAACCACATACTATACGACGGGGTTTGTACCAAAGCCATGTTAATACTATCGCGCACATTCCAAGCTACCGTAACTGAAGGCAATGGAGCAACAACCTCTTCGGTTTGGGCCATCGCACCGCGCGAAAAACCAGCCAACAATAACAACCATGCCCAAGATTTAAGGTTCACAGCACAAAGTACTTGATTTAAGCGGGATGCCTGTCCACAACTTTCTCGGCTGTCTTATCGATAATTCGCCCCAAACCCAAGATATTCGAATCATGAAGTCGTTGTTTTTCGCAATCGCCACCTTTACCACCGCCTGGATATCGGCCCAAAACACCCCGCAATTCAAGCCCCAAGCGGGCAACTATAGCACCGAAGCCGCCTTTTATGCCCAAACTGGCAATAGCTTTTTGCGTGTGGGACTGAACGACATCAAAGTGCGAAAATTCACAACAGACCGCAAGGCCATCAGACTGAGAATGCTCGCCACACAAAACAACGAAACCACCGTAATTGTGGGCACCCAAGGAAACATGGAACGCAACATCAAAGAAGGCAAAATTTTCATTGCCCCAGGGTTTGAAAAACACCTTACAGGCAGTCAGAGACTCTCCCCCTATTGGGGTATCGAAGGCATCTTGGGAAAATCCTTCTATGAGTACAACTTGACCAACTCCGCCAACGGACAAACCTTCTCGCAAGATGCAAATTTTAATACCACAACCAAGAAAGCCTATTCGCTGGGGGCGAATGCATTCGCTGGACTCGACTTTTATCTGGGTAAAAATATTTTCATTGGCGCGGAAGTTGGCTATGGAATTCTCTATCAACAATATGGAGAAAGTGTGATTGCGGTGACCAACAACGGCAACCCCATCAACAGCAGATCGGTACCGATGGGCAAGAATTTTGGACTAACCCTATTTGCCAATCCCGGAATTCGTTTAGGAATTGCCTTCTAATTCGTGTTATTTTTACACTAAGTGATGGTTGAATACTAATTTTTTGGCATATTTGGCCTTAATTTGACAAATTCTTTATGGCAACCAAACCAATACAATTCGCCAATAACGGCAATGATTTCTTTAACGAATTAAGAACACAAGTCGACGCATACTTTACAACCAACAAGATTTCCAAAAACGGAAACTGGGTATTGTGGAGTAAAACAGCATTCGCCATTATCCTCACTCCAATTCTGGTGGTTTTGGCATTGAACATTCCTGCTGTAGGTATCCCAATGCCTATCTGGGGCAGTCTTTTGCTGTTTGTGTTGATTGGACAAATGCACACCTTCACGGGCTTCAACGTAATGCACGATGCCTGTCACGGAGCCTTCTCATCCAAAGGATGGGTAAACAAATTGTTTGGGAATTCTTTGGGATTGATGGGCAGCCACGCCTTTATCTGGAAATTCAAACACAACACCTTGCATCACACTTGGACCAACGTTGATGGTCTTGACGATGATATCGCAAAAGCACCCATTTTACGCCACTGCGAGTCACAACCTTTCAAGCCCTATCACAAAAATCAGCACCTGTATATGTTCTTCTTGTATGGCATCTCCATTATTTTTTGGATGTACGCCAACGATTTCATGAAGTACTTCAACCGCTCGGTTAACGAACAGCCCATGCCCAAAATGACCCTCAGCGAACACCTGATCTTCTGGGCTGCAAAAATTGGATACACCCTGCTTTATGTGGTGGCTCCTCTGTACTTCTTGGGCATTGGATGGGGATTTGCTTGCTACATGGCCATGCAGATTTCTATGGGTATTGTGTTGAGTTTGGTTTTCCAATTGGCACATGCGGTAGAAACCACCCACTTTGAAAACGGGGTTGAATACAACATGAGCGGTGAGCGCTTTCCCAACGAATGGGCCATCCACCAGGTGGTTACAACCAACAACTTCTCGACCAAATCGGCTTTTGCAACCTGGTTTATGGGAGGGTTGAACTTCCAAACTGAACACCACCTCTTCCCAAAAATCAGCCACGTGCACTACCCAGCATTGAATAAGATTTTGGTGCCTTTGTGCGAAAAATACAACGTGAAATATAATGAGATGCCCACGTTTGGCTACGCGGTTCGCTCACACATTCGCTACATGAAATCTTTGGGAGAAGCAGCCTAAAGCGCTATTTTTTCATCGATTCGTCCTAGATTACTACAGATTTATACAATTAATTACAGCAAAAGGTTGTTTATCTAAAAAAGGTAGTTAACTTGCCCATTCAATTTATTTACAAATTTTAAATACCAATTAATGAAAACAGGTTCTGTTAAATTCTTCAACCACAGCAAAGGCTATGGTTTCATCATCGACAACGAAGACGGTCAAGAGTATTTCGTGCACGTTACAGGTTTGAAAGACGAAATTCGCGAAGGCGATACCGTTAATTTCGAATTGAAAGACGGCAAGAAAGGTTTAAATGCAGTGAACGTAAGCAACGCTGGATAATCACAAATCATCTTCAAAAAGAAAAGGCCTCGTCGATGACGAGGCCTTTTCTTTTTGATAGCACTACCGCTTGACCATAGGACCAAACGACATTCCTCACTCAAAACGCAACTTCCACACCATTGCCGCGGGCATGTCGCGGTAGGATTCCGGCCGGATAATTATACTACCCCGCGGCCCCACCGATTCTACTTTCCTGACTTGATAGGCCATCTCTTTGGGCAAGGTTAGCTGCTGCTCACCCAATACCGACAACCGCTCCTCTTTCGCCCCATAGCCCAACAGCTGAGCCCTGCAACCCGATACGGCCTTCACCGCAACATCCGCCGGCAACAAAGAATCTCTTCGGGCCGACCACTCTTTGACCAATTCGCTCAAATCCAAATTGACCGTTTTGCCTAGGTCGTAATTCCCCTGTAAAATCGCATAAACCACCCATTCCCCATTCTCCCATTTCGAAGTAAACATCCACTCCTGGGCCTTATACTTCCATTGCGAATACGGCGCGATGGGCTCCGTGCCATAAATCGCCTCTCCATTCACTTTCATCCATGCACCAATCTCCTCCAAACGCGTGTAAGCCGCACTGTCCCATTCTCCCGTTTCGCTCGGACCGATGTTCAACAAATAATTGCCACCCCGAGATACAATCAAACACAAATTACGGATGATCTCATCCAAGGGCTTGTATTTTTCATTTTTTACGTGACTCCAGCTGCCACCCATCGTCATACAGGTTTCCCACGGATAGCTCAGCGGCTTGCTCGGTATCTGCTGCTCTGGCGTCAAATAATTCTGATTCGGCCCCTCTACAGCCCTGTCCACCACAATCAACCCGGGTTGATAGCTCCGCGCCATCTTCGCGATATCATCCATTTTGATGTCTTGATTGATCACCTTCCCTTTCCACAAACCCGATCCTGGCGATGCGGGCTGCACCTGTCCGCCATCCAACCACAACAAATCCAACTTGCCGTAATCGCGCACCAGTTCCTCAATCTGATGCGTGGTGTACTGCCTGAATTTATCCCATTTCTCTGGATACCGCTCCAAATCGTAATTGGGGTTTCGGTCCATCGGTGGGAAATACGGATCCCAATAATACGGACTATGCCAATCGGGCTTTGAGAAATAGGCCCCCACCCACAGGCCTTCTTTCCTGAATGCTTCAAACACTTCCTTGGCGATGTTGGCCTTTGGATTGGAATGAAATGGGGTATTGGGCGAGGTAATCTTGTAATCCGAATACTTGGTATCAAACATGGCAAACCCATCGTGGTGTTTGGTGGTAAATACCATGTACTTCATCCCGGCGGCGCGGGCCGCGGAGGCCCATTTCTCCGGATTGAAATTCACGGGATTGAACGTATTCTGCAACCCCTCATAGGCCTTTTTATACCCAAAATAATCTTGGGCATACGGCCCGCGCCGCTCGCACCAGCCCTCGTCTTCCGGACAAATACTCCAACTCTCTACAATCCCCCACTGCGAGTAAGGCCCCCAATGCATGAGCAACCCAAACTTCATATCGCCCCAGGCTGCCAACTTTTGCTGCACCAACGTATCTGTGGGCGGATAATATTTCTGCAAATGGTGTTCTTGCGCCCTTGCATCGCCCCATAAAGTCAACCCCATGAAAGCGAGCACCGCCAAACGCAGGCCACCCTGTATCCTTGTTTTATTGTTCATCGCAACTTGTTTCATACCCAATCAATGAAAGCCCCCCTGCCCTTCATACAAACTCAGTGGACCTTTCAACTTCAATTTCAATACCGTGACCTCCTCATCCAAAGCATCTACTGTCACATTCATAAATACCGTTCCTGGCACAGAACTCCACGAGATCTTGCCAACGACCTTTAGTTGCAACCTCCCTTCAACACCCATCACTTCAGCCGATTCAATCGCAGTTCTCAACCCCTTGATCATCACGGAATAGGCGAACCCCGAACCCCCATCTAACTCCACGGGTTCATCGCCCGCCTTCCCCAACACCTCATTGATGGCCTCCTCCAAGGCTTCCTCCTCCATAAATTTATCGTCCCGAGGCAACCCTTGCACCTGTGTTAAAAACAAATACAAAATCGTAGAATCCTTGCTAATCGTGCTTGGCCCATAAAAATGCCCCCAAGGCATCCCCGCTTTGGTACCGTAAATGGCCTCCGCGTGCTTGCTTGTCCACCGACCCAAATCCTTCAGCAATTTTGTCTGTTCCGGAGTGATGCTTCCATCGGCCTTCGGACCGATATCCAACAGAAGGTTCCCACCCATCCCCAAACATTCGGTAAAAATGCGGATCACCTCATTCGAAGTCTTCATCATGGTATCATTCGGACGCCATCCCCAGTTGTCGTTACTGGTTAAACAAAGCTCCCAAGGCGCGGGGTGTAGTTTACCATCACTGCCCATGAGCAGGGGTTTGCGAATCGGCATATTTTGTTCAGGTGTGGCATAATCACCGTAACCCTGCAACCGTCCATTCAAAATAGCATCGGGGTTCACTGCAAGAATATCTTTCCGTATTTTGGCCGCATTCCACTCAGCATTGCTGTGCTCCCAGTCCCCATCAAACCAAAACAAATCCGGGTTATACAACCGACTCAACTCACCAATTTGATCGTGCATAAAGCGCAAAAAACTGTGCCATCGAAAAGTATCCTCCGCAATTTTATACCGCTCTTGATCCTTAAAAAAACCTGGATAGTCGCCGTGAGACCAATCAAGCAAGGAGTAATACGCGCCAAATTTGATACCCTCCGCCCGCAGCGCATTGACCAGCGGCCCCATCACATCTTTCCGGGCGGGCGACTGATCCAGCACACTCAATGGGTGTTTGGGGTTCCATAAATAGTCAGACCCTTTCTTATTTTTATTGGGATAAGTCAATGGCTCTAAGGCGCTGTTGCTCCACGGCGATGGCGGCGTTAAGCGCTGTGTGGGATACATCGCCACCCCATCGTGGTGCTTGGTGGTCATCACCGCGTATTGCGCTCCGCTTTCCTTAATCAAGGCCGCCCAAGCCACTGGGTCGTATTTCTCAGCCCCAAAGCCCTTTAACTGCGACATGTATTGCGGATAGGTGGTTTGTCGGCTATGAAAACTCCAGCTTTCTGATGTCCCATTCACCGCATAAATCCCCCAATGAATAAAGATGCCCAATTTCGCATCCGCAAACCATTGCATTTTTGGGGCGATACTATCTTCAGCGATTTCATTGACGGAAGCGTTGCAAGGGCTTATGTGTGCAGCGAATGATTTCGCCGACACCAGACTACTGCCCAAAAACCACGGAACGAGGCTGAGCAACCCCACCAAAAAAACCACCGAATGCCGTATTCTTTTCATATTTTGCGGGCAATTTACCACGGAAATTGGATATGCGGAAAGTTTTGGTCTCGGGATGCTTTGATATGATGCACAGCGGTCACATCGCCTTTTTGAAAACGGCGGCGGAATACGGTAACGTGTATGCTTGCATCGGCAGCGATGAAACGGTTTTTGCGCTCAAGGGTCGTTACCCCGTGGTAAATCAAGCCGAGCGATGTTATTGCCTCAACGCATTGGATTGCGTTTTTGAGGCCAGGGTCAGCAGGGGCGATGGTCATTTGGATTTTTTGCCCGAGTTACTGGAAATACAACCCGATGTTTTTGTGGTAAATACCGATGGCGATTCAGAGACCAAACGAGTGTTGATGGCAGATCGGGGCATTGAATATGTGGTATTAGACCGCATTCCCGCCAACAATTTACCGCCGAGAAGCACGACCGCTTTGCGCAGCGTTTGCGACATTCCATTTCGTTTGGATTTGGCCGGTGGCTGGTTGGATCAGCCGTTTGTGAATGAGGTACATGGCGGACCTGTGATCACCATTTCTGTGGAGCCCACCCACGATTTCAATGCCCGAAGTGGTATGTCGAGCAGCACCCGCAACGCCGCCAAGGCCTTGTGGAACCATACAATACCGGATGGCAACCGAGAGTTACTGGCCAAAACCCTGTTTTGTTTTGAAAATCCTCCAGGAACCAAGGAGGTAGCGGGGTCGCAGGATGCCATTGGCATTGTATACCCAGGACTGAATTGTTTGGTATACGGTGGTGGAAGTTACTGGCCCAACGAGATAGAGGGGGTGTATGACGAGGCTATTTTACGTTTTGTAGAATCCCGGCTTTGGTTGTTGCCACTAGGGGAGCGGGCTTCGAGGTATTCGGTTTTGGAAAATACACAGGTGCGTAGTGAGGCGGCGGCGGCCTTGGCCGCCGCCGCCCAGAACCTCTATCACGCAGCTTCGCTGCGTGATGCAATTGCCTTCGGCAAAGCCATGACCGCCTCCTTCAACGCACAAATTGCCATGTTCCCCAACATGACATCCCCCAGCATCGACAAAACCATCCAAGATACTTATACGATGCACCCTGGGGTGCTTGGACACAAATTATCCGGCGCCGGAGGCGGCGGATACCTCGTGCTGTTTAGCGAAAACCCCATCCCCAATACCCTTCAACTCACCATCAAACGATCCTCCCTGTAAGTCGCCCCAAGTCCTACCCCCCTCATGAGATACATCTACGCACTGTTTTTTCTCTGGGCCGTCGCCCATAACCTCAACCCCCTACTCATACCCGTCCTCAAAGAAGTCTGTCAACTCTCCGATTTCCAATCGGCCCTGGTAGATTCCGCCTTCTATATCGGTTATTTCGCGTTCGCCCTGCCCGCCGGAGCCTTCATCAAAGCCAAAGGTTATAAAAACGCCATCGTTTTGGGTTTGGTTTTTTTCAGTGTTGGCGCGGCCACCGTGGGAATCGGCGGCTCACAACAACAATACCCTATTGCCTTGCTGGGACTGTTTGTCATGGCGGCTGGACTTACCTTCCTCGAAACCGCCGCAAACCCCTTGGTGACCTTGCTGGGAGACCCAGACAATGCTTCAACCCGTCTCAATCTCGCGCAATCCTTCAACGGCCTTGGGGCCACACTGGCCGCATTTTTTGGTGGACTCGCCCTGTTTAGCCTTGACCAAAATTCACTGGCCACCTTCATTGAAACCGCTGGAAAGTCTGCCGGAACAGCCGAATGGCTAGAATATCGGGCAGAAAAACTATTGGGGCCCTATTTGATCATTGCCTTTGTAACCATTAGCTATGCCAAGCTCATTCGACGGGGCCATTCAACCATCGTGAATCCAATCAGCCCCACAACCCCTCCCAACACTACCAAAGAAACGCCCAATTTCATCCACCCCAGCGAGCCCTATTTGCAGCCCGGACTCAGCACTTGGCAACAAATCAAATCCTTGCTACAAACTACGCCATATAACCACGGCCTCCTGGCCCAATTTTGTTATGTGGGTGCACAAGTAGGCGTCGGTAGTTTCTTCATCCGATATGCCACCACCTACGGAAATGTCAGCAGCTCGGTCGCTGCCACCGGCCTTTCCATGGGTTTACTTTTATTCATGATAGGTCGATTCACTGGCACATTTTTGATGCGATGGATTGCACCCGCAAAACTCCTCTTTGGCGCATCACTCACAGCGGCCTTGATAAGCACGATCATTGCAATAACCGCCAGCCCACTCGGATTTTGGCTGCTCATCCCACTGCAATTTTTTATGAGCATCCTTTTCCCAACCATTTTCAGCCTCTCAGTGTCTTCCCTCAAACAAGCGCCCCCCATGGCTTCTTCGCTGCTCATCATGAGTATCGTTGGAGGTGCCTTTTTTCCTTTGACGATGGGCGCGATATCCGATGAATTTGGGTTAAATTTTGCCTATTTCATTCCAGCGATTTGCTTTTTACCCGTTTGTTTCTTTGCCAACCGCATCACCGCCAAAGTTACCTAATACCATGCCACAATACGCCTTTGCCCTTGACCTAAAGAACGACCCCCATCTGATCGCCCAATACGAAGCCCATCACCAAGCTGTATGGCCAGAAATTCTTCAAAGCATGCACGATGCCGGAATCATTGGATGTAGAATTTATCGGGTAGAAAATCGCCTGACCATGATCATGGAAACCACCCCCGATTTCGATTTTGAAGCCAAAGCCCTCGCCGATGCACAAAATCCAACGGTGCAGGCCTGGGAAACCCTGATGTGGGATTACCAACAAGCCATCCCCTCAGCCAAACCGGGTGAAAAATGGGTACGCATGAATTGTATTTTTGAACTACCCTCCAAAAGACCATGAGATTTTGCTAATTCACTTGGGTAAAAGCAAATAATCAATCCAACTCCTGGTCCAGGATATAAATCATCGCCGCTACCGCGGCGGCTCCCAACTGCAATTCGCGCTTGTTCACATTCTCAAACACATCCGTTTCTGCGTGATGCACATCAAAATACCGCTGTGAATCAGGAATGAACCCCACAAACACCGTGTTGGGGTTCACTTTTTTCAACGGACCAATGTCGGCACCGCCACCACCGCGTTCAATTTCTCCGATGCCATAGGCATCTAGCAGATGCTGGTATTTCGCCAATTTGGGCAAAAACGAAGTGTCCACCCCAAACCCCCGAGGCACAAACCCACCCCGATCACTTTCCAATGCGGCCACGTGATTTTCTCCCAATTCACCCGCCAATCGCGCGTACTCCGAGCCTCCCCTAAGACCATTTTCTTCGTTAATCCAAAAAACGCATCGCAACGTATGCTTGGGTGCATAACCCACCGCCTTCAATAAGCGCAATGCCTCAAACGCATGCATGCAGCCAGCACCATCGTCGTGGGCCCCCTCACCCTCATCCCAACTATCAAAATGCCCGCCGAACGCAATGATCTTCTCGGGAAATTCCGCACCAACCGAACTCGCCACCACGTTGGCACTCTGCCTATCAGACAATGTCCTACAGTTCAAATCAATTTCTACCCAATGCTTGGGATCCTGCTCACACACTGTCTGCAACAAATCAGCCACCGCCGTGGCCACCGCTACCATCGGAATTTTTCTCACCGAATCGGCATAATGCGTAACCCCCGTATGCGGATGCAAATCACAGCGATTGCTCATGCTCCTCACCAACACCCCCACAGCGCCATACTTGGCACAGGGAATCGCGCCATTCACACGCTGACTCACACAACCCCCATAAGCCTGAAATGTATTCAACAACGTTTGATCAAACGACCGATTTAACAACACAATTTTATCCTTCAATAACCCCGCCCGTCCCTTTGTCTCCAACTCTGCATCGCTGTTGATCACCACAACCTGCGCCTTGAGCTTTCCCCCCACCGATCCACCCAGCGCACAGGCCTGCAATGCATAAAATTTCCGCGGCGATGGGTTCGCTTCCACAAACGCCTCACAATTGTAATTGGGCTGTGGATGGCCCGATTTTAGCTGTCGCGTGAGTTCACTGGAATACAATCGCACCGACTCCAAATCACCCCGTTCCCAACGTGGCACCATCACCGGTTGGGTAAAAACGGTATCAAACCGATACGATTTCAGCATATCTACGGCCCACACGATCCCGTGCTCGGCATTGTCAGACCCACTCAAACGCGGCCCGATGCCCTTGCACAATTCACCCAATCGGCTGTATGCATGTCCTTCCGTGAGCGACAAATCAAACAACCGCTTGAACATCAAACTATCCGTGGCAGATTTTGGTGCAGGGATTGTTAACCGACCATACTTTGCTAACAATTGACGCAAATCTCCTGGCTGATGACCCCAACCGCTGTCCATCAACCGTGCCACCGCAATATTCATACTGCCCAGCATCACATATCCCAATACCAACATTGAAAACTTTTTCATCGGCAGCAAATTACTCAAAAACTTCCATTTACTTTTGAAGAACCTCCCCATGCTAGTCCCCCGCATCACCGCCATTTACATCTATCCCATCAAATCCATGGGTGCGATTTCTCTGCCCGAAGCAGCGGTAGAGATGCGCGGTTTACAGCACGATCGCAGGTATATGTTGGTGGATTCGAACGGGCGCTTTTTAACCCAAAGGACCACGCCGGCACTGGGAAAATTCCAATTGCGTTACAACCCGGAAGGGACAGGATTTCTTGTCGATTTTCTGGGCGATACCCTCTCCATTCCCCTCTCGTTGGGCGATGATAGTTTGGTGGGAGAAGCCCAGATTTGGGACGATACCGTGAACGTTTTTCGTGCCGCCAGCCCGGTGAATAACTGGTTCTCTGACAAACTGCAGCAACCCGTATCATTGGTGTATTTGCCCGATGAATCAAGCCGTCCGCTTCCCGAAAAACATCAACCCAACCCATCAAATTCGATACATGTGAGTTTGGCCGATGGCTACCCAATTTTGGTAATTTCGGAAGCATCGCTGCAACAGCTCAATCAAAAAATACAGGCAGACGAGCCCAGCCATCCCCCTATGCAAATGATGCGTTTTCGGCCCAACATCGTCCTTGACCAACTGCAGCCGCACCAAGAAGATGAACTTGGGACCTTTCAGTTGGGAACAGCAAACTTGCATGTAACCAAACCCTGCAGCCGGTGCATTTTAACAACCCTGGATCCAACTACCCTGGAACGCGGGCCAGAACCCTTGCGGACCTTAACCACCTACCGCAAACAAGACCACAAAATCCTCTTCGGCGCCAACGTCATTTGCCTAACACCTGGAAAAATTGCGGTCTCGCATTTGATTACTGACGCAGACGATTGATGTACTTGCTCATAAATAGGGTTAGTCAAAACCATTTTTGCGATTTCCCGTAATACTGTGTTTATATTTGATCACATGAAGCAATTAATCATTCTTGTTATACTCGCTTGCACATCAATCACCGTCAATGCTCAACGATTAATGAACAGCAACCGATCCACGGTGGGTTATATCGAATCGGGGCGGGTCATGAACAGTTCGCGAAGCACAATCGGCTACATTGAAGATGGTCGCATCATGAACAGTTCCAGATCCACCATTGGTTACATAGAAAATGGCCGTGTGATGAACATCAATCGCAGCACAATCGGTTATATCGACAACGGACGGGTTATGAACAGCTCTCGGACTACGATTGGCTACGTGGAAGACGGGCGGGTCATGAACAGCAACCGAAGTACCCTTGGTTATTTTGAAAGCGTAAAACCCAACCACGCAGCGCTGTATTTCTTTTTCTTTTTTGACTGATAGCCCAATTGCTTCACAGCCGTCAGACAAATTAATGACGTATAATACAGAGTTAAATAATGGTACCGTTGGGTATTATAATTTGTGAGTAGTTCCATCTAAGAGAGTTCAAATTAGAGCAACGAGCGGGTTTTGTCGTCCGCGTTTTTTTCCAAAAGGATAATGTCCCAGATTTGAAAAACAAACTTATTGCTGAATCAATTTCAAGTCGATTTTACAAAAGCAATAGCGTCTTTGAAATCGCCTCTTTCAAATCTTTTGAAACGTAAGTTTCATTTGCAAATTCATCCCATTTGCTAACAGCGTTTTGTACCTGATGAATGATTGCATCGGCTTTTTTGATGTTCATCTTTTGGGCTACTTGCAATAAGTCATTTCGCGTGATGTTCTGACGTTTGCCATTGATGCTCATCGAATGTTGACTAACCCATGTACTTCCGGGTCGATATGAGTGGCAAACATCGTAAGCAGGTGCTAACCTCCATTCACCTGTTTTATCCATGATAAAAGAAAAGTTCTTTGTATGGTCGTCACAATTTCGTGCCATTACGTTGAATACCATCCTGCGGTAAAGTTGTTCCGCATCGGTATAGGGCAATAAAATACTTCTCATGGTTTCAAATAACTGCTCATAACTGAATGATGTAATCTCATTAAAATCATAATGAGCCATTGCGCAAAAACTCTGAACATGCAGTTTGCCTTTTCCATGATCTCTATCAAAACGCTTTGTCATGAAGTGTGCTCTATCGTTTTCCTCAAATAGTCTACATTCAGTCATTTCTATTTTAGCTTCCTTCGCCATTAAATAATAAGCCATTTCCACACGACCATATCCAGATGAAGTACCCAGCTGCTGGTCTGAAACGCCATCAAATTTTATTAACCAATGTGTGAATCCTTTGGGGGCATCTGCCTGACCTGATCGTATTTCATTTGTGTCGGGATTGAATGCAATAACAGCTTTTGCTCTAGCGCCACCTGCTGAAGTACCTATTTTAAAAATATCATTTAGCGCTTTTGCCTCATTTGCTGATAAGTTGGTTTTAAATTGTTGCCTACCGGTAAGTATTTCCTGGGCAATATGAATTAAACTATCCAGTTCAATTTTTGTTGCTCCACTAGTAGTCTTGGATAATATGGGTTCAAATTCTAATGCGCCCATCCCACGTGAACCAATAAAACACAATAGCTCTACTGGATTCAAGCTGTCCGAAGGACGACCATTACTTGCCAACCAAGCGTTTATCAAACTGCTTCCATATTTGTCGGGTAGCACATCGGCTAAAAGTCCTGGTAAGCCCTTAAATGTTGTTGTACCTCTTAATTCTGAAAATGAAAACACCCGTCTTTCGGCACCGTCAATTGGCATTTTAAGCGGGGATACATCCCAGTTATTAGTAAGAAACGAGGGTTCGTATTCAAATGAAGCCAATCCATTATTTTCATCCCATGCAATCGCCCCAAGTCGCTTATTCCAAATGTTCACATATGCTGTTGTAATCATTACCAATCACTTTTAGTTTTTTTGTTTTGACCTACTTTTTTAGCACTTGCTCTTTGGCGTTTATTTTGTTCTAGTTTCGCCAATTGTAATGGGCTGATTTGTTGCTTTACTTCAAAATGCTCAAGGATTTGTAGCTGCTCTAAGGCACGAAGTATCTGAACAAATGAAATCATTGTACCACCGCCACCCTTTTCGATTTGCACCACAGTTGAACGGTTGAGGCCTGCTGCTGTTGCTATTTGCTGTTGCGTTTTGTTTTGTTGTAATCTGGTTTGTTGGATGTACTTTCCCAGCAATGCTAAAATAGCAGGATCACTCATTGAGTGCCAAAATTTGATACCTTTTTCCATCATTAAGTCTATTATTAATGCGCAATATTGGTTTATGTCAACATTTTAAAGCAATTCAAATGTAGCAATATTCCATCACAAATTTGCAAATTATTCTTCAATGTTGGGAAAATGCAACATTATTAGAAAAAATGAGCGCAATTATTGATAGTGGAATAATTGGAAATCCAACCCCTTTTCGTTGGGTTTAAATTGACCCCATCATTTGAGGCAAATCAAAGATGCATATTTAGAACCGTCAGCCAAAGTAAACCCCCTAAAATGAAGAAAGCCCCCTCGTTTTGAACGAGGGGGCTTTTCGTTTTTGTGGTATCGGGCGGAAAAGGCAATCTTTGTCAGGGCCTGTTTTTACTGGGGTTGACAAAATTTTCCACATTCAAAATGTGACAAATTTTCACCAAAATGACCCAAAAAATCGGTGGAAAAGTTTCCCGAAAAATCCATTTTTCCCTACCACA
>Ga0172376_10000596_pt1 | contig 46348 bp, 45 predicted proteins | sample Lak35m_FD_121114 | JGI IMG/M metagenome (GOLD analysis project Ga0172376, IMG submission 121114) | Freshwater microbial communities from Kabuno Bay, South-Kivu, Congo - kab_092012_35m | ecosystem: Environmental > Aquatic > Freshwater > Lake | place: Democratic Republic of the Congo: South-Kivu...
AATGAGAAATAACGTAGTCAGTCTCTTTCAGAAAATTTTCTAAATCTAAACGGTCATAAACTCGATATTCGATGGTGGTAGGGTCGTCTTTGTAGCGCAACCTTGCAAATAAAAATTTGTCGGTTAGGACTGTTCCTTTTCCAACTGCAAGTTCGTAGGACTCTTGCTCCGTTAAGGCTCCTAAATAAAAGTAAATTCCATTTAAATGATTTTGAAACTCTGGCACTTTTTTAATTTCGCTGAAGTGGAAAAAAGAAATATGGTCGATAAGCCAATCTAACTGGCGAAAGAAAGGCCGCCCAGTCTGATAGGCCAAGTAAATAAAACTAACACCGCCTGGATGCATGTAGGGAGGAATTTCAAAAAAGTTTTCAGGTAGCTTTGCCCTCGCCCCACAGCGAAACTCCTCCCACATCATGACCTTGTCATAGCCATAAAGCCCTTCCAGGCTTTTAAGGCCATCAAAGCAACTCTCGCCTTTAGAGTAAAAACGACTATCACCATGGTCAAAGCTGGGCATGACATAAACGGGTCCTATTAATTTCATAAGATGATTGTTGAAGTAATAGGAACTAATATTAATTATCGCTTGGGGAGTCACCTCTCGCTGGAATCCAAATTTGAGGTTGTTAATAGCGAGAATATCTTGATCCGAAACAGTCCTCTGATCGGACCGTACCCACCATAAAGATGCGCCTGCCAAAAAGGCCATGCCAAGGGCCAACCCAATAAGTGCGAGTGTGGAACGCATGCTACGCAATGAAAAGACTCCTCTAAATTTCCTGGCCCTAGAACGCCTTCCATTGTGCCTAACGGGGCGCGTTTTTACTACCCTGGCAGGGCCAAATAAGAGAAAACTCTTGGTCAAAAGGGGGTCAACTTTCGCTCGTTCCAACGACCAATTTGCCCTATCTAACCCCTTAAAGGCCCGATAGTACCGCCTCAAAATGTTGTTTTTGTCACCTCTTTGAACAAAAATGGCCGTCTAAATATAAGGCGAAGTTGGCGCCCAAACCTCTATGACCCCGTGACTCAATCACACTATTCAATACTTAGGACATTCAATTTTGGTTCGCGAGAAAATTTGAAAATATTTTTTTTCCTATCGCTACTTCATGGCAGAATGCCTCTTAGTAAAGAACAGCGATGACCATTGCTTTAGGGGGGTCGCTCCTCCCGTATTCGGCCGGCCACGCTTTTCTATTTGGTTCTCGGGATCCTCCCGCGAAAAAGTATTGCGGCAGCTTCGATCCTGGGTCCCCCGTCTGTCGCTTTTGGGCCGATGGGCTTTCTTTCAACCAAGGAGTTCTCATGGGTGCTGGACGTGCTTGGGTTTTATTTCCCATCCACGAATTCTTTCACGGCGCTCCGCCGGGGCGTTAGTGACGACATCGACGTCTTCCTTATTTGCTATCAGGGACGATCTTTACATTCATTCTGTGGTTTTTTTTAACGGTCTTTAGACCGTAATTTTTGAGTGACACAATTTTATTTTGCTTCGGTTCCTTTTAGGGCCGAGGTTTTGAAGGGGGCTTTTGTCCCCCTTTTTTTTTGTTTTTCGCCAATTCTTTTTTAATGGGCAAACATTGCCCACCCTCTGAATTACCTTCCTTTTTTCATTAAGACCTTTTTAATCAGTTTTTCACAGGCGGTTTTAGCAGCACCTCATAAGACTCGTTAACATCCTATTTTCCAGGTGTTTATGGCCCATTAGAGGGCGTTTAAATCAGAGAAGCCAAATTCCTCCGCCCAAGCTCTGGTAAGGGGAGGGGAAGCAAATTATGGCATAAATAAGCGCTATCGACAGAGTGACTAGCAACTCTTTTTAGGCATGATATGATGAGAAGGTGACTTAAACGGCCTTAAGGATGAGGACCGCAATTATGACGATTGAAAAAGACAAGACCCGACGACGGCATAGTGAACGAGACGAAGAAACACTCAATATTTTTGTGGGATTTTTTCATGGCCTCGAAGGCACTCCCAACTTTGCCTATACGCAAGCACTTTTAGCTCTCTCAAAAGTTGAAAAGACAACTGATACTCCTCGAAAATTGATGGAATATCTAATGGAAGATATTATCTTCACAGCACTTTATACAACAATCTATGAAGAGCTTTTTGTCACTCTTAAAAAACATCCTGAGATAGCGCTCAGATTGATTGAGCGATTTTCTGATAGCTCAAGTGAACGCGATCAATTGATAAATATTCACACTCAAAACCATATGAATTTCATTATGAAAAATGGTGAATGTTCAGGTTGCACAAGTTGTGAAGGCCATAGCGACCTAGCACCACTCATTGTTCATTGGCACAAGGGTGATCTTCCCTACTTCATAAAATTGTATTTAGAGGTTCAGACTATTCACTCTGGCCTTGAACGAATTCTTTACGATTATATTCCAGGCCATCAATCAATCATTGACCACATCAATGAGCAGGTCATTGGACAATATCGTCAATACATTGCCAACCTGGTGGCGGTCAAAGTCAGTCAAATTTAATTAGGATTATTTACCGAAATGGTTAGCGGTTTATCCCTTGGGTAGGATAGAGACAGTTCACAGTATTGTTGCCTGAACAGCTGCCATAAATTGATAAGTCTTTGCCCGCAGCTCTTTCATTGACACCGATACCAATATTTAAATGTCCATAATTTCGGCCATGCCGAACATGAACTTCTTCAACCCTTCCTTCGATACTATCGACTTGGCTGTTCTTTTCAGACCACCAAATTTTAGGACCATTTTCAAAGCGGCGCTCGGCTTCGGCATCATAGACTTTGAGTGCGCTTAAATTTGTTGGTTTTTTACCACTTCCTTCACCGGCGTGGCCTAAATTATAGAGTGAAAACAAAAATAAAACGACAAACACAAGGGACAGCAATTGAATGGCCACCTTGTTAACACGCTTAAGTTTAATAATTCTGGAGGGGGTTAATCCGAGGTGCACCTGCTGGTCGATAGTGTCAATGACGACCCCTGGCCTAGTTCCAATATCCTTCATTGGTAATACGGGCGCGGCCTCTTGAAGCTTCATACCGCGCTCTCTCTCTAGGCCCTTTTGTTCAAAATTTTTATTGGGATTTGCCGCGGAATTGAGCTGGCGATTTTTTTCTATTTCTGAGGAAGCAACCGAAGCATGATTGTAAGGATATATGCCAAAGTTGGTCTTATTGGCTTTCTTTGAACTCGTCGCTTCCCCCATGGGATTCTCCTGAATAATAAAGGCCTTTCTGGCCCTACTGATTGCTTAATGACTCGATGCTAACATGGGACCAATCATTCCCTCGGAAAGTTGCTTAGACGATGACAAATCAACTATTTAGTGGTCAAATAAGGCCACTATTATCTTGATTTTAGGAGAAAAAGTGCCTCGTTTTCTTGCCGCTCTCAGTTTCACCTTCATGCTCACGCTAACCTTGAATGGTTGCGGAAGCCCTAAAACTCAAAATTCAAAGGCGCCTCTTCCCGCCACTTCTAATAATGGATCTGGCAGCAATGCTGAAACGGAGGAGCTCGCGAGCGAAAGTGAGTGGCCCAAGCTTGAAATTCAGTTTCGAAATGATCCAGGTTCATTGAGTCGTGAACAGTTATTACAGCTCTACCGTTGGCGAAGGGAATCCCAGGCCAAGTTAAAAGAACGAAACAAAAAACCGATGAAACCAACCACCTTTAAAAATAAAGATCCTAAAAAATTAACGCCAAAATTTGAGCCCCCTCAAGTAGACAGTAGGCAGACGCAGACACAGGAAACAGAGAATGGCGCGTTGGAAGTGCCCAAAGTTGAGGCCACACCCATTCCAATAGCAACACCAACCCCCACTCCCATTCCCATAGTCGAAAATGATCCAGAGGAGACCATTATGGCCGACCAAAGAATGCGTCTTCATTGTTCGCGTTTTGGAACTCTTCAAAAACCTGAGCAAACTGAAAATTGCTTAAAAAGGGCCTTGCCAATTTGGCAAAATTGCCAGCAAAGATCTACTAAGGCCGATCGCTTAAGTTGTCTAAAAAAAGCTCTTCCCTAGAAGATTGATAGGTGATTTTTTCAGACTCGAGCACACCCCAATTCTCGTGTTAAAATATCCCCACAGTAAAACCATTAGGCTTTAGTCAAAATTATTAGATTCTAGGAGAGATGGCCAATGAGCTCTCAAAATAAAAAATCCTCGGCTCCGCAAGATTTCATCAAAAATCGAGCTGAACGTTTTCAATTGACCGGACTTCACCGCGCCAAGTTTTCATTTCAAATGACCCCCAATTCACCTTTTATTCCTACCACACTTAATAATCTTTCCATTCAAGGATTGGCCTTTCTATTACCTAATGCCAATACAAACCTCAAAGTTGGCGACTCTATCGCTGCCACACTTGAGATAGACGGCACACTTTTTAAATTAGTCTTAAACGTGCGTCACCTAACTAGTGGTGCAGCAGGATGCCGGATTGAAAGTTCAGATCATAATATTGGTGATTTTGTAGATAGCTACTTCTTAAATGAAATAGCTGCGGCGAAATTAATAGAAGCAGAACCACCAAAGGAGTTAATTGGCCCTGGAGTTAACGGAAAATATTATGCTTCCAATGATCGATCCTTTTCCTTGTTTTACACTGAAAATAGGGGAAGAGTTCAAAGCATGTGGGTTGGTCTGCTAGGAAACACCATTGAAATGGATCAAGAAGGCCAAATAATTTATGGATTTTTAATGGAAGGAGAAGACCTCGGCCAGAGCAACCATATAAGAGTCAAGGTCCATGATCTCCCTGAGGAAATTTTCACCTACGCCATGCGATTTGTGAGCGGCATTTCCTCTCTCCCGTCCAACATCAAGGGAGATTTGATTTCGATGCTCGAGCATGGCCGCCATAAAAAAATCGAATAAGAAAAGACTGACTTGGTATTAATTTTTCACAATTTTCTGAAAATACTCTTTATATTTTGGTCCTCGCTGATTAAGCATTTGAGTAAATCCCAATGCTAACGGCATTTCTAATAGAGAAATAGAAGACTCAAATTCAAGGTGGTCTATAATATCAACACCACCCTTGAGGGTGTTAGGAACCGAGCGATGAAGGTGCTTCCAAGAACGAATAGGAAAAGGAAGATTAAAGCCAATATCAATAAAATAAAAACCGCCCATATTTTCTCCCGCTTCAACAATTTCGCCCTCCCATATCAGTTTTAAGTTCTCTAGGTTGTGACCGCCCAAGAGGATGGCAGGTACGATTTTGGCCGCTTGTTGTAAGGCAAGGGAGACGACGCCCCCGGTGAGATCAATTTTAAAGCGATCGCCCACATTCACACCATCAAATCGTTCAACTTTCAGTGCGAAATAGTTAGCATTCAGAAAGCGAAAAAGGTCTTCATTAAAATTTTGGCGGACAATATCAATTGTAGAATCTACATTTTGAATGACTTCGATCGTTTTCACCTACCCTCCCTTGGACTGATGCCCTTCCAGAATTGTAATATCTTCCAGCAGTGCTTGATAGGGCCGGGTTAAAAATTTTTTTATTTCTTCCATCTGTAGTTCATTGGGAATGATCCTAAAGGTTAATACCTCAAGACCCATTTTTAAAAACAATGTTGCCGTGAATTTAGTTCTTAACTCCGTTTCAAACCAGGTTTTTTTTCCTCTTTCACCAATAGTGCCTTGCCAAAATATTTTCGGACCATCTACTCCTAACAAGTTGTGTTGGGGTCGTAAATTCCGTCCTTCTCCGAGTTGTTGGAAAAAGAGATTCACATCGCTATTTAAACCGAGCATTCTGGCCACCATAACTGGAACAAATGTAAATGCATTGGAATGAATTGAAAAATCTGGCATGGAATCAATAGTAAGGCCCATTGATAGCTTCTCCTTTGAAGCATTTAATTCCCAATTCATTTTCCAATCTTTAATTTCAATACGAACGCCTTGAACTGCTATTTGACCTTGATTTCCAACAACACCTTTCAAATTAAGTTGGTCCCTTTTACCTGCGAAAAAATCCACTAAAGGCCCATGCCATTTGTGCCAACCAAATTTAAAAAATAGTTTTTCAGAATCTGTTTCAAACCAAATTAATGGCCGGTCAACTCCTGATAGATAAATATTCGTTTGCCACCTTACAACCCTTCCCAACTTTTCCAAATACCGGGCCAACAAAGGCCACTCATCCCTCCATTGAATTGGCTGATTAAATTTGCTGGTGTTCTTATTATCTTTGATCACAGAAAAAATCACCTCATGCTTTTCTTCGCCTGAAGCTTCTCTTTCATTAATCAAGGTGGCCTCAAAAAATTTCTTCAACTCTGCTGTAAAGGAGGGAAAATCAGCACTAAAAAGAGACCAAATATCAATTGAATGAACATGCTTTCTTTCAACTTTTACCCATTCCTCTTGCCAGTTAAAAATAAGGGAACGCCATTGCTTATAGGGAAAGGGCCAAAGCTGGGTCGCAAAACTTGGATGAAATAAAAATTCCTTGCTAGAGTTTGTCCCAATTCCCAAAAGATAAACTAGAGAAAATTCTCCATCCTGTTCAATATCCATTAAATCAAATCGATCGTTCACCTTTGAATTTTCAGGCATCACAACCAAATAGCCTGAGGTTCCTTGAGGACGACTAGCATTACTTTGGCCAATTCCATAAACACCCTTGGCCCAAAAAGCACGGTGTTGATCTGGCCCAACTTCCATGGGGCAAAGTTCATAAAGTTTTTTGAGATCGAAGTGAAGGAGTTCCTTTCTCGTCTTACTGGCCAATTTTTGAATATTGGGATGATAGGATTCATCTTTTAAAAGATGCAAGGCCAATTCAGGGTAGGTACGCAACAATTTCACTCCGCCATACTGATCTAGCTTCTGCCAAGGACAAGTCCAACATGGAGCCAATGGACCTTTTGAACCAACTGCCCTTATATTAATCACTTCTGCCTTAACGGGCGCGAAGGAAGTGCTGAGAAGAATGAAAAGGGTTGTCGCATAAAAAAGTGGCCATAACATGCCACCATATTTGTTAATTAACTGATCTAACAGTTGAGAATAGTTGTTTGGTCTCATTTTAGAGTACAATGTAAGGGGAACCTGAATTCTAAAAGGATCTTGTTCCCGTGGACCAAGACATAAATTATAACTTTTTATCATAAACATAACTATGGCATTAACTAACACTAAAGGCAAAAAAGGAGATGAGCTTGAGCGCGGCGATGACATCGTCATTATTATAAATGACCAACAGTTTCAAAGAATGGTTAAAGTCTCGTTCGACCTCACATGCAATAATATTGTCCACACTTTTAAAACTTGTGCCGAAGCAATCCCCCTATTAAAAGAAAAAGAAAATTCCAAATCAATTAAGGCCATCATGAGTTTGGCGGCGAAAAACGATTATAGCTTTAATGATATGCTGGAGATGGTTCACCATAGCGTCCCACGCATCCAACTTATTCACATAGTTGAGACCGCTAAGGATGCAGAACAATCTCCCCTCAAAAAATACCACTACATTCATCCCTATTCCAAAGAACAGCTACTGGCGGACTTTAATAAGATTATTGAAAAAGATTTTGGCCTTAATATTTCCCAGAGCGACGACAATTACATCAAAATTGATATTCAAACGTTAAAATTCATCGATGGTTTAGAGAAAAATGTTTTTATCAGAAGCAATTCTACCGGCCACTACAGTGCCCTTTTTCGCCGAGGGAGTGTTCTTCAACCCGATGAAGTTGAAATTTATAAAAAAAAGGGGCTGACCCACGTTTATATCGAAAAAGAAACTGTCAAAGAAATTGCTCCCCAAATAGAAAGCCAACGGACCTTTTTTGCGACTTTCTCTGGCTTTAAATTTGTCCTTCGCTCAAGTAACGACCCACTTGAAAAAAGATTTGAGCAAAAAATCCTTCGATTTCAAGATGAGCTTTTGCTCGATCCAACCTTTCAACAGCAGATAGATAGCGCGGTGGAAAAAACTCTAACCTACTTACAAACCAAGCCAAAGGCAGCTAACTTTTTTAAAGCAATGGGTGGCCTAAAAAATAAGGATCGTTACTTACCTGAGCATATAATGATTCTATGCTACCTAACTTGTACTTGGTCGTTCAAATTAGGCTGGCATTCCAAAGGTACCAAAGATAAACTCGTTTTTGCAGCAGTCCTCCATGACATTACTTTATCAGGACATCCTCACCTTGCACCAATTCACAACCTACAAGAATTTAAAAAAAAATCTGGGGAATTGAGTGCCAAAGAAAAAGAACTCTACCTTTCCCATCCCGAAGATGCCGCCAAGGTAATTGCTAATTATTTTCCTGAAATACCGCAAGATACTGCCGATATTATTGTACAACATCACGAACGCCCAGATGGTTCAGGCTTTCCAAAAAAAATTAACTTTACCAAAATTTCTCCCCTTTCCATGCTCTTCATCCTGGCCCACGACTTCACAGAAAATTTTCTTGAGAAAGACAATTATGGATTAAAAGATTTTTTAAATGAAGCGCCCAACCGCTACCCCCAACAGAATTTCCGCAAGATGATTAAATCTATTGGTGGCTGAGGGAATTATGAGAGCACGAATAATTGAGCAAGAAAGACCCTTTCTTTTCTGATGAAACCACAAAATTCTCTCGTTCAGTGAAGGCCACCGCCTCTTGTTGTTTTTGTGTCTCAATTGATACCAACTGGGCGTTTTTCCCCAACACCAGTGGTCTTTTTAATTCCTCAGATAATTTCTCCAACGACCCTGCCCTTAAAGGTCCTGAACCATCACCCTTACTGCTTAAATCCACTTTTAAAAGTTTGGAATAGGTTAAAATTAACAGAAACCTGCCGCTTTCATCCAAATCCATGGCCGTTGGTAAAACAGTTGGATCACTAAGGAGTTTTCCCAAATCCCAAGAGGCAAGCTTACTGGCCGTTAAGTGCTGTCCTTTTTTTGGGTTGAAATTTAATAAAGAGAGATCCGCTGCCAGGAAATGGTGCATACCATTGCTCTCATTGTCGCCAAAAAAAGAGAAACCCCCGCGCTCTTTAGAAAGGAACAAGGCCCAGCGCCCCTCGCCCATTTCGTTGGTCACAATGGCCAGACTTTCACTGTCCGTTTTTATGCCATTGTTGCTTGTGATGCCATCCTTATAAGATAAGCTGACCGTAAGATCTGGTGTAAGTGTTAATTTCTGTCCAGGCGTTTTCATTCCGGCCAGGGTCAAGCGAATCAAATCTTCTCGGATAATATGTAAAAATATTTGATCGCGTGAACGCAAATTGTCGCCACTATCAGCAACGTACAGACACATCCCCTTCAGCGCTTTCGGGCAGGGTGCATAACTTAGATCTTCGAAGTCAATATTTTCGACTCCATCGAGCCGGACAACTTGGAGATCTTTGCCTCGAAGGTCGGAAAGAAATAACTCCGCATCATTGCCAGAATCATTAACCTGAACAAGTTTTTTCACTTCTTTTCTTAAATACGCTAGGCCTGAACTCTCTTTAAGCTCTGGAGGAATTGACCACTTATCGACTAGCTCATTCTGACAGGATTGAAAGGAAGTTCCACCCCAAGCTTGGGATAGCAAAAAAAATGATACAAATAACACCCTTTTCCAATTTAATTTATTTTCCACCATGACCTTCCTTTTAAAAACCAAAGATTAAATTATTGTGCCGATAATTTGGCCAGCTCATGCGCCAACCATTCAGGATCATCGAGGGCCACATCGTGTCCGGCCCAAGGATGAATCAACTCCGGCATACCATATTTTTTTGCCAATTCATGAGTGCATTGACTACTGACCATTTGATCTTCCGTCGATGATATAAAAAGAGTCGGCGTATAGAGAGCACTCGGTGCTTTAAATTTTATCCCCGCAGATAACTGCTTCACGACATTGGGGGTCGTGTAAGGATATTCTCGAAAGTACTGGGCCCACTTTTTAATAGTATCTTCGTGCAGGGGACGATTAGAAATCATAGGCCAAATGGCCCGCTCCTTATCCAATTGTTTAAGAGAGATGCTAGTTTTGATTAGTGGAGGTAGCGAAGTATACCTCAGTCGCCCACCAAAGACAGGTAATCCAAGGCCAAGGGCCGATGAATTGACTACAACGGCTTGAACAAAGGGATTTCCCAAAACCGAAATCCAATCGAGTGTCACCATTCCGCCCAAGGACATGGCCATAATCCCCCATTTGGGTATTGCGCTCTCGCTCTCATATTTCGTTTCTATATTGGCCATTTCATTGGCCACTTTCACTCTTATCTCATGAATAGAAGTGGGAGACGATTCTTGGAAGCGGCGACCAAATCCGGGCAAATCTAAGCAAAATACTTCTACTTGAGGTTTCAGTTTTTTAAAATAATGCACCAGTTCTCCATGGTGACGGGCCTCCCGTGCCAAACCGCGCAACCAAATCCAATGTGTCACTGCCATAGTCATCCTAATTTAAACTATTTGAACCTCTGGGCTATTCTAACTCAAAAGAACCGGAGAAAAAGGGCAAAATTGGACGCACCTACAATTCTCAAAAGCCCTGCTTAAAATTGTCTATATTTTGTTTTGACTACTCATGCCAAAAGGCCTAAAACTCACCAATTATTTCAAGCTATTATGTTTTATTTAGTGACTTTAATTTGAAGCTGGCAAAGCCTCAAACTTATTAGGAGAATTTTATGCAAATTGCCGCCCCCGTTTTGAAAATGACAATGCTATTTTCAATTCTTTTTTCTTCCTTGGCCTTTGCCCAAAAACCAATAAAAGTTGGATTCTTATTGTCCACACTTCAAGAAGAGCGCTACCAAAAAGATAAAAAATATTTTGAAGATGAAGCAAAAAAATTAGGTGCGGAAGTTATCTTTTTTTCTGCCGACAATTCTGAAAGTACCCAAGTAAAAAAAATGGAAAATCTACTTACAAAAGGTGTTAACGTAGTTGTCGTTCAACCCGTAAACAGCCAGGCCGCTTCAACTCTTGTCGATCTAGCTGAGGAAGCAAAAGTTCCAGTCATCGCCTATGACCGAATTATCAATAATGCCAACCTCGCTTATTACGTCACACAAGATAGTTATGAAGTTGGACGTATGCAGGCCAATGCCGCCATCAAAGCAACAAATGGAAAAGGCAAATATGTCATTCTAAGTGGACAATCAGGACACAGCGTGGCCCAAGCCATTACTGATGGAGTTAAAGAAATTCTTAAAAAATACCCAGGCATCGAAGTTGTAGTTGAAAAGTCTCACAACAATTGGTCTCCATCTTTGGCCATGGCCACTGTTGAAAATGCACTCACAAAATACCAAGGGAAAATTGATGCAATTTTGGCCAACAACTCAGGAATGGCCAATGGAGCAGTTCAAGCTGTTGGCGATTTTGACAAAAATTTGGCCGGGAAAGTATTTATTGCTGGTGCCGATGCGGATTTGGCCGCAGTTAAAAATCTTGTTAAGGGCGTGCAACAGTTTGAAGTGTTAAAGGATATTCGTCTTTTAGCAGAAACATCGGCTCAATTAGCGATTCAAGTGGCCAAAGGCGAAAAGGTAACTTTCAAAACAAGCTCTACAAATAACGGTAAAAAAATGGTGCCTGTTGTTTCGACACCAGTGTTTCCTGTTACAAAAGAGACAATTGAAAAAACTGTTGTGGCCCGCGGGTTCCATAGCAAAGAAGCAATTTACGGAGCAAAGTAGTATTCATGAAACTCGAGGCTTCCCAAATTCACAAAAGTTTTGGTGGTATCAAAGCATTAAAAGGCGTCAACTTTTTTGTTGAAAGTGGCGAAGCCCTCGCGCTCGTGGGAGAAAATGGCGCAGGTAAATCAACCCTCATGAAAGTGCTCAGTGGTGTTTATCCAGCAGGGCAATTCGAAGGTGAGATTAGAATTGATGGCCGTTCTTTTCACTTTGCTAATACCAAAGACGCAGAAGCGCAAGGAATCGCCATCATTCACCAAGAGCTTAATTTATTTCCTGACTTAACTGTCGGAGAAAATATTTTTTTAAGCCACCTTCCTAAGAAGGGTCGCGCACCACAATTTTTAGCACCAGTTGATTTCAAAACCATCGAAGTGGAAGCGAATGCTTTATTAAAAATTTTAGGTGTTAATTTTCTCGCGAGTACTCGACTTGGCGATCTCACGACTGGCCAACAACAAATGGTGGAGATTGCAAAGGCGCTTTCTTTAAATGCCAAAATTCTCATTCTCGATGAGCCCACTTCTTCTCTTTCAGACAAGGAAGTCCACGCCTTGTTCGCGGTTTTAAATGAATTAAAAAGTAAGGGTCTAGGGCTCATTTATATTTCTCATAAAATGGAAGAAGTTTTCACACTTTGTGATCGCGTCAGCATTTTGCGTGATGGACAGAGTGTGTTTACAGATTTGATGAAACAAACGACACCTGGGCAAATCATTTCTCACATGGTGGGGCGAGAGTTGAAAGAGCTTTACCCTCCAAAGAAAAAGCGCTCTACAAATAGAAACAAGGACGCACCCGCTTTTAGTGTTCGGAATTTTAAGGCCTTCAAGAAAAGTGAAGGAAAAATGCGAGTTAAGGATGTTAGTTTGGATGCCTATCGCGGAGAAATTTTGGGCATTTCAGGACTTATGGGCGCCGGTCGAACTGATTTTCTACTTGGGATTTTTCAGTTTTCAAATTATCTAGTTGAAGGCGAAATTTCACTCGATGGAAAAATATTTAACGGAAAAAATCCTCGCGAAGCCAAAGATTTTGGACTTGCGCTAGTCACTGAGGATCGGAAGAAGAATGGACTCCATCTAGATTTTTCTATCAAAGAAAATATGGCGCTTGCCGCTTTAGGCCGAATGGTAAAAAAGAGTCCTTTAAAAACTATCGACGATGACAGAATAGAAGCCTTGGTCGTTGAACTTCAAAAGCGACTCAAAATAAAAATGGGAAATGCTAATAATCCCGTTCGAAGCCTTTCAGGAGGCAATCAACAAAAGGTTGCCATAGGAAAATGGCTTGCTACGTCTCCTAAAGTTTTATTTTTAGATGAGCCTACTCGTGGAATTGATGTGGGTGCCAAATTTGAAATTTATTCGCTCCTCAATCAGTTAGTTGATGAAGGTCTATGCGTTATCATGGCCAGCTCCGAATTGCCTGAGGTCATTGGACTGTGCGATCGCGTCGTTGTTATGCGGGAAGGACACTTTGTGGCCACATTAGAGGGTGATGATATTAATGAACAAAAGATTATGCGATATGCGGTAGGAGCGGACCAACCGAACAAATTACCCTCGAATCAAAATCTGCACTGATTTTTTTGAGCTCAATATTTAGGGATCTGTTATGAATTATGAATCAACATCGAACACGGAAACAAAAGAACAAACTTCACTTAATAGTACATCTTCTAAAACCGTGGGAGACCTCGCAGGTAGCAACTCCTCATCTACAGTCGGACCAGATATCAAGAAATATACGACCCTTCTGGCCCTCGTCGTTCTTTTCATCGTTCTTGCGATTTTAACCAAAGGTGATTTCCTTTTGGCGCGCAATTTTACAAATCTTTCCCGCCAGATTTCAGTCAATGGGATTTTGGCCATTGGCATGACAATGGTCATTTTAACAGCAGGAATTGACCTATCGATTGGCTCAATAGTTGCCCTTGCAGGTGTTGTCGCTGGATTATTGCAGGTTAATTATGGCCTCGCTGAACAAGGTCTCTGGGGCTGTTTTTTAACCGTCGCGGCCGCAGTATTCACTGCAACTATCTGTGGCGGTATCAACGGTGCACTTATTTCATTTTTTAAAATCCCACCATTTGTAATCACCCTTGGCATGATGGTTATTGCTGGAGGTCTCGCACTCATCATTTCAAATGGCCAGGCCATCTCTCCTATGTCTAGTGAGTTTACTGCATTTGCAAAAGGCTTGGTTCCAGTACCTCTGACCTGGGGAATTTTCGCGGTCATGATTTTGGCCTGGGGCAATTTTAAAAGGATCCAATTAAAAAAATTTGGCTTTTCTGGTAAATTTATTTCCTTAGTTTTACTTGAGGGTCTTACCATTGGCTTTCCGCTCTACGCTTTTGTGACTGATCGTGGACTCCCCTATCCTGTTTTGATTCTCGCTGGTTTATCTTTTATATTTATTAGTGTGCTTAAAAACCTTCCCTTTGGCCGTTATATCTTCGCCGTTGGTGGTAATGAAGATGCCGCAGAATTGGCCGGCATTTCTGTGATCGGAACTAAATGGCCAGTTTATACGTTAATGGGATTTTTATCAGGGATCGCTGCTGTGGTACTTACAGCTCGACTTAATAGTGCATCACCAACCGTTGGAGCATTGATGGAACTTGACGCCATTGCCGCCGTTGTTATTGGTGGCACCAGTTTAATGGGTGGAAGCGGCAGTATTGCAGGGAGCTTGATCGGTGCCATGCTCATTGGAACGATTAATAATGGTATGGACCTGTTAGAAATTAATTCCAACTACCAAATGGTCATTAAAGGGATCATTATAATTTTTGCGGTATGGTCTGATTCTAAGGCCAAAAATAAAATGAAGGCCTAAGTATGTCCAGCAGACCGCGCTTTAGAATTGGAATAGATATTGGCGGAACCAAAATGGAAGTCGCGCTGCTTGCTGCTGACCACATTACTGCAAATATTGTTCCCCAATTTAAAGTTATCCGGCGCGAACGCATTCCGACTTTGCGAGAAGAAGGAATTGAGTCACTTCTCCTTAGACTCTCCCAACTAGTTTCCACCGTTGCCTCAGAAGAACAATGCTCTTTAACAAATGGTCTTGATTCAAATGCCAAAGTGGTTGAATCAATCGGGATAGGTCTTCCTGGAAGTGTTCATCCGCGAACTTTTATCATGCAAAATGGCAACACCCAAATTTTAAAAGGTGTCGATTTAAGACAAGAATTAAAAACTAGATTGAATTTTAAAAACCAAATTCTGGTGGCCAATGATGCCAACTGTTTTGCTTTAGCGGAAACACTGCTCGGTGCAGGAAAATATCATCAAGAAGAAACTGGAATAGATGTCAATCAAACGACCGCCATTGGTGTTATTTTGGGAACGGGTGTTGGTGGTGGAATAATTATCCACGGAAAAATGCTAGAAGGAAAAAGTGGCAGTGGCGGTGAAATAGGTCATTTTTCTTTAAATCAAGATGGCCCGGTTTGTTATTGTGGTCGTCGCGGTTGTTCTGAACTTTACCTTTCTGGTCGAGGGATTGAAGAGCGTTTCTATGAACGTCACGGAATTAAAGTGGGAGGAAAAATAAAATCCCACAGAATTTTTGAGCTTTATGATCAAAAAAATCCTGAGGCCCAGGAATTTTTTAATTTTTACTTTTCTAAACTTGATCAATTCTTCCTTGATCTAATAAACATTTTTGATCCTGACTTCCTAGTGCTTGGTGGAGGTGTGAGCCTCCAGCCCCTTATTTACCAAGGTCTGGAGCAAAGACTGGCTTCGAAAACTTTTATTCCCGATAATAATCTCAAAATATATCGTCATGCTTTAGGCGACTCGGCGGGTGTTATAGGTGCAGGTCTATTAGGGTTATTGTAATTTTACTGTTTCACCTGGCAATGAACCGTTTTAAATTTTTGCAACCAAGCCCCTTTTGATTTTAGCGAGGTTTCACTATTAACTGTCAGAGTTAGTAGTCCTGAAACTTGATAGGGTGTTTTTCCATTTGGCCAGCTATATGTCACGAGACTCTGATACCTCACTCCTGGAATTAATTTTTCTGGCCAGGTGGAAAGAAATTGTGACCGACTGGATCCAACCAATAATTTATTAGACTGCATTTCTGCAGGAAGATTAGATTCTATAATACTTTTTACAGTGACGACGGTTCCATTCTGACAGTAAAGGAAAATTTCACCAGATCGTCCTCCACCAGAGCAGACATCAGTATGCTGTATACAAGCATGGGCCCAATCGATTTCTCCATTGAGAGGAATCGCTTGCCAATTTTGGCCAAGCCTATTTTCTCCATCCTTAATTTCTTCTTGGAAATTTTGCGTGATTGGCCCAACCCATAAAACTAATTGACCTGGTTTTGCCAATGTAATTAAAGCAAAGTAGGCAGACCCGATTAAAAATAAACCAAGGGTCAACGCCAAAACGGCCCATTTTTGTCCTTTGGACAATTGTTTTAATGGTAAACTCCAATGAACCCTAGGCGTGTTCACGGGCCGACCATGGTGCAAATTTAAACAACAGTAGCATACCCGGAATGGCCACAACCGCACAGAAAACGAAAAATCCTACGGCCCCCATGTGTTCCATCATATAGCCTGTTGGAGATGAGATAATGGTTCTAGGCACTGCGGAAAGAGCTGTTAATAAGGCATACTGAGTTGCGGTGAATCGCTTATCAGTGATTTTGGCCATTAAGGCCATAAAGGCCGCTGTCCCCATCCCCGCAGTTAAATTTTCAAAACTAATCACGGCAGTCAAAAGCCCATTACTTTTATCAGCCGCCGCGAGGAAGGCGAACCCCAGAGTGCTCACCGCCTGCAGCAAACCAAATATCCATAAACAGCGACTAAGCGAGATCTTAAGCAAAATAAAACCGCCTGCAAATCCACCAAGAATCGTTGCCCAAATCCCAAAAAGCTTCACAATTGATCCGACTTCGGTTTTTGTGTAACCCATTCCCAAATAAAGAGGCATGGTCATATTCGAGGCCATGTTATCGCCAATTTTATAGAGTAAAATAAAGGCCAAAATTATCCAGGCATCCTTAATTGAAAAAAACTCTTTAAAGGGAAGTACGACTGCATCTTTAAAATTTTGTGGTGCACCTGGGACTGGCTCAACTCTTGGCGCAAAAATTGTAAACACTATTTGAACCGCCATAATAAGCGCCATTATTTTATAGACCTGATCCCATGGAAGATGGTCTGCCATTATAAGCGCCACTGAACTCGCGATAATCATACCGACTCGATAACCACTGGTATAAAGACTGCTGCCTAACCCAATTTCTTCGTCGCTCAAAACATCTCTTCGATAGGCATCGACAGCAATGTCATGGGTTGAAGAAAAAAATGCACATATAACAGTCATGACTGCCAAAAACATTGTCGATCCTTTTGGATCAACGGAGGATAGAAAAAATAAGGAGGCGGCCATTGCTAATTGCATGAGCAATATCCATCCTCGACGTCGGTCCAAAAATGGTGGGGCAAAGCGATCGAGGAAGGGCGCCCAAATAAATTTTAAGTTATAAGGTAAACCTACAAGCGAAAAAACCCCGATTACTTTTAAATCCACCGAGGCATCGGTCATCCAGGCCTGTAAAGTCGAGCCAGAAATTAAAAGGAGGGGCAAGCCTGATGAAAAGCCAAAAAAGAATTGGGCCAACATTTTCCAACTTAACCAGGATACCTTCGAGGATTTATTCATAAAACACCTTTTAAATTATTGACCATCTACTTGTACGAGCGAAACCACGTACACCATGACCTTATCAAAATTTTCAATATCTGCTTCATCAGCAATTTGCATACTAAATTCTGCCGTTTGATGACGTAAAAAATTTTTTAATTGCGTTAATTGTTTTTGATTACCTGGAAAGACCATGTGATAAAAGTAATTTGGGGGAGATTTCAATTCCCCTCTTTTGAGTGCTTCCTGAAATAATTGCAGATAACGAGTATACCTTAGCGCCATTTGTTCAGGAGTAGCATTAATTCGAAACACATCATAACGCCCGACTCTGAAGCTTTCCTTGTGGGGAACAATCGTTCCCGATTGCAACAATCCCTGCATTATTTCTTCTTCTTGCTCTACAGTCAGGCCAAATTTTTTGGCCAAGGCCCCGGGTCGGTAGTGGGTTTGAGTCAAAAATGGTTTTGTCTGCAAGTAATTTAAGATGAGGGAGACCTCAGGATATTTATAAGTAACGGCTTCTCGTATTCTTAACCTTAGAATTGTTTGCTTCATGGAGGGTAAGTGTTCACTTCCAACTAATTTATCCAGCCATTTCACCAACTGACCGGCATGATTATGAAATAAAAATAACACTTGTTCCAAATTGGGTGTTGAATCACCACTAAGCCATTTTGAAACTGCTTTGCGCGAAAGCTTGTAGCGGGTGGCAAATTTTTCAATTCCCATATTGCCTAAAAGCTGCCGAATAAGATTGGGCGAGGATATCGGGGCTTCTTCAGGCAAACCGGTAATTAAAGATGTGGTGATTTTTTCTAGAGGTATATCGAGATAATGACAAAACTGGGTGAATTCATTCCAACTCATTTTAGTGACGCCAGATTCCCAGCGGTAGATTTGATTAAAGGTAAAACCAAATTTACGGTTAAGGACCTCTTGGGATCTTTCCCCTCGAAGTCTTTTCAGCAATTCTTTAATCAGGGCCTTGAAGTTGAGTTGGTCAGATTGTTTATTCATGGAGCATATTCTAGCCGGCCATTCTCAGTCTATCAATATAAGAGGCAGCATATCTCCCTAAATCATCTTTTAAGATTCACACCTTTTTTCCTAGGCATTTATTCCTATTTAGCTTTAATATTATTGTCATAACCATTTCGTTTTTTTGCCAGGAATGATTATGGACGAGGGTTTATTTATCAAGGATGAATTTGTACCAGCAACTTTGTGGAAAAGGTTGATGGCATTTTTCATTGATCAAGTGCTAATTGGAATTATGCTTATTCCCATCAGTAACATCCTGGGGAATATTTTTGGTATAAAAAATGTTCCCATTGATGTTGATCAAGAATTACCTTCTGAGGTCGTTCTTTTTTTAACTTTTCTTATATTGGCCTATCTATTTTTAACCTATATCCTTTCCGCCGTTGGGAATCTTATTCATGGTGGCAGTCCTGGAAAATTGGCCATGGGAATTCGGACAGTCGTTCTTCCCAATGGAGAAAAACTAGGCCCCCTTCGAACGCTTGTGCGAGAGATTTTAACCAGAACGCTTTCAAACATATTTTTTATTGGTTATTTTCCAATATTGATTAGAAAGGATGGAAGAGCACTCCACGACCTATTATCAGAGACACAAGTCATTACCAAAGAAAGTTCGCCTTAAATTAAAGCTTTGAGGGCAAAAAAAAAGGGCCGTCATTGCGGCCCTTTTTTTAGACGAGTGCGAGGGAGTTTAGGGAGTTATTGTTTTGTTAATCTTGTTTCCTCGTCTGAACTCATCTTGCCAGAGTATGGTTCGCCAAAATAGGAAGTTTTATGCGACGCACACACAGTTCAAATAGCTCTTATTTTCAATACATTAACTATATCCATCAAAGTCCTTGTCACCCCCAATTAGAGGTCTAGAATAACACCATGATTTTACGACTTTTTTTTATAATAATGGCCTTTTCATTTCCAACCTTTGCCCAATCGCCTAACGCGACTGGGTCTAGCAAAAAAAACGATGGTAATGCTGAAAGCCTGGTTAAAGATGAGTCTGGTCACATTAAGGCCGTTCGCATTCCACCTCCCAATATTAAAAAAAATGAAGATGATCAAGCGGCCAGGTCCCTACTTAAACAGCTCTTACCACAACTCAAAGATGGGCTAATCCGAATTAATAAACAGGCTAAAATTGAAGGACCTTTTAAGATCATGACAAAAGGAAAAGTTTTTGACATTGAACCCAAGAGGTTTAAAGGCCGCTTTTTTACCGAACTCAATCAAAATCCAGAAGAAGAAACCTTTTATATCAAAATAAAGGACTTGAGTAATTCACCCAAATTTCTAGAAAAATTTATTGTCCGCTTTATCAATAAGTTTTACATGGGCCTTGATTTTACTCTCACCCGTGATGATCGCCTTGTTATCATCAAAAGGACCCCTGAAGAAACTGATGTAGGATATGTTCTCGTATTAAATGATCGCAGCTTTACTAAATATTATGGCAAAATAGAAAATTTAACCGCCCACGGCTTAGGTAAAATGACCCTCAAAAATGGTGAAGAGCTCGAGGGACTTTTTCAATCCGGCCACCTCCATGGCCTCTATATCAACGCCCAATTAAAAAAGGCCTATAAATTTGAAAGGGACATTAAAGTAAAAGAAATTAATTTCAACCAAAGCGTTTGTCGCGATCAATACCTAGGCTCCTATCAACTCCTGAAAAGCTCCTGTTCGCAGTTTACTGGGATCGACACCGCAATAAATTTTTCCGATAAGACTATTGTATACCAGGGGAAATTTATTAAAGGTCAATTAATCTCGGGAGAAATAAAACCACTAGGACTCTACCCGGCAGGATTCTTGGGAACCATTCAAGAAGGGAAACCATATCGAACCATGACGATTCACCAAAAGGATAAGGTTATTTTTACAAGTCTACAAAATCAAAATTTCCACGGTCATTACAATGAGATAAATAAAAAAAATGGCGTACGTTTCATTGGCCAACTTGAAAACGGGATTAAAAATGGCCCGTTTCGAATTTTATCCTATTACAATGTTGTCAAGCAGAAGGGAAATTACATCAAAAACAAATTAGACGGTGACATCTATAATTATGACCATGATGCCAATATTACCTCTATCGAAACCTATAAAGAGGGAAAGTTAATTTCAAAGAAATTAATCCCGCCCCCTTCAAAAAAAGATAACTCTACAAGTACTTCTAACCACTCAACTTATTCAAACTAACATTAAAAAAATGGAGGTTTTATGAACTGGAGATTTGATAATTTAGAAGATAAAAATCAATCACCTTCATCCGCAAAAACCAACGATTGGTTGGGTAAACCTGCTAGCTTTTTTGTATTAGGTTTAATCTCAGGCATCGTTCTCACTTTATTATCTTTACTAACCTATCGCGCACTCAGTAGTTCTAGCAGTAGTTCAGATGATGACAAAAATAGATTGGGCAATAATGTCCAAATAACACGTTTTAAAAATTCACGAGATTTGGATCGCCTCAATCAAGGCCTGGATAATAATTTACTTCCTCAAACCGACGATCAAGAAGAATTGCCTGAGGATTTTCATAACCAAATGAACCAAATGAGAAATAAAATGCTACAGCTTTTTCAAAACCAGGGTAATCCAACAGTCGATTTGGGAGACAATTTAACGGCCGATTTAAAGATTGGTCAGAGAAAAGATGACAATAATTATTATATAGATATTGGCCTTTCCAATGTTGATAAAAACACTATGAATGTTGAAGCAAAAGATGGTTACCTCATCATTGAAGGTGAAATGAAACAAGAGGAAAAGGGTGATCATTTTCAAAGTATGGTCGTGAGCAGCTTCTCGCGCTCTTTTAGTATGCCGTCTGATGCTAATTTAAAGAAACTAAAGATTGACCAGAAGGATCAAACTCTCGTCATTACCATACCTAAGAGCAAGCGCTGATTGGCCATCTTGTTATAATTGTTTGAGTTTATCTGTTCAAATACCGAAAAGATCCAGCAGGGTGCAATCCCTGAATTGGGCTTCAATCATGATAAGAATATTTTTATTTGGATCACTTTTTATCTTACTCTTGAGTTTTGATACTCCAACTTTTGCAGCCGGGGTGGAGTGTCCGTCGGGATATTTAGCTCAAGGAGTTGTATTACGCATTCCTCATCTTGGTAAGGATATTACTTTTCCTTGTAAGCATGAATTTAGAGTTGAATACCTACTCCAAAAGGAACAGGAAGGAGAAACCTGGCGGGCCTTAATTTGGAGCGATGAAGACCAAGGTAAAATTCTTCAAAGGCTTACAATGACATTTGCTAATAGCAAGCGCAGATTGGTTTATAATTACGATAGAAATAGAAGCCTTGAAAAAGAAGAGCGATTTAACGAGGAAGGGCTACTTATTTATCGCTTTATCCTTGAGCAAAGTAAACTTGAAGAACTAAACAGTGATCAGCAGGTCATCAGAACATGCTCTTTTAACGAGGAAGAAGGTTCTGCATTAGAGGAAGATTCTAGATATCCCAGCGTGGGAAAAATTTTGATTCGATGGAAACCCTTTACAGTAGGAAGTGAGACCCTGACCTACGGAATCATCACGATCTCAAGATCGGTGGATCAAGGAAATGCCAAATTAGCTGATAAGATATTTTTCCAAAGCAATGACTTCGAAGAAAATATGGCAAAACGGCCTGAAGGTTATGTGCAAGTAAATACCAAGGACGTAAAAAATATTTGTCGCCAAAAGCTAATGGGCAAAAGCCTATTTGGTATTTTCCGATTCCAAAATGAAACTCTCCAAATCGGTAATCTCCCCCTTGCAAATTTTGTGTCATTAGGAAATATCAAGCTTGATTCATTTTTAAATAATCTTCGTACGCAACTGAAAGAAGGTCTTGAACAACCTTTGCCGGAAAATGCTCCTGCAGATGCAGCTCCACCAACATTGGAGAGAGGGGAATCAACAGATCGAAATCCTAGTTCCATCACCAAGTCGAAGAAACAAAAAAAATAGATTTAAAGTATTGGTCTGGTGGTTATAATTGTTTGAGGCCTTGCCGGTGGTAGTGAAGTAAAGCTGGTCGTTTCAAGTTCCTTTTGAAAAGAAACCGATCCAAACTGCAGTCGTCGAATATTTCCCCGCTCATCAAAAAAAACACCCGTCAGAAGACCAAATCTTCCTATTGAATCCCGAGACTGATTATTTGTTAATTGGGCCAAATAGGCTTTAGACTTTATAAAACTTGCTGTTTGATCACCAGCATCACCTTGGGCCCACTCTGAGACCTTCTTCTTAATCTTCTTAGGTGAATAAATACTACCTGAATCGTAACCGATGATAATGGCCTTATCACCGCTGACGGCGCGACTGACTGTGCCTTCGAGTGTCGATCCCAACACTCCAAATAGCGTTTCCTCTGCAACATTATCCGCGGCCTTTTTTGCAGGTGAGGAAATGGATCTTGTAAGGTTAATCCTCAGATCCGCTGTTAGTTTGTTTAAATTAAAAATATCTTCTATTGCAAAAGTTGTATTTACGGGATTATTGAGCGAGGTTAAGGAATGTACCCCATTGGTAAGAAAAAAATTTAAACTCGGATGTAAAATATCGAACATAGTACTTTTTGGACACTCTTCCACCAGAGGCGTCCATTGATTTGGATCACTTTCACTTTGAGGAGAAGGAGTTGGGGACGGTGTTGGTGTGACTGTGGGGACAGGTGTCTGGGCGTATGCCAAAACACCCACAAACGAAAAGACCATTATTGTCATAATTGGCAATACGTGAATTTTAATCATGCTCTTCTTCATCGCCTAACCACAGTCAAATTCCTTGGTCACTTATCGACAAATCCGGTGCAAGTATTCATTCCCTAAAAAAAGAAGGGATACCTTACGGTATCCCTCTTAATAATTGGCTTTAATTATATTTTCCGCGAAGCAAATTAAAGAACGATATCTTGATTAATCCGGTTTTCTTTAATTTCGATACCAGATAAGTTTGTCACACTTCGCCCTGAGCGAACTAACTCAAAATCATATTTCCCGCTATTGAGAATAATATGATAGCTCGAATCTGGATTAACCTTGTAGCTCTGAAAGAGGGTACGCTGATCTTTTGCAAGCTTATAAACTTTCAATTGGACGTCTCCATTAGCGAGGGTGGCCCTCCAAGCGGCATCACTAGACTGGTCCGTATTTCTCACCATTCCTTTTAAGCCCGGCCCAGATAATTTATCAAGCAGGAGTTGCCAGCCCAAACGATTTTTTTCCACGGTGACTTGGCGCCAGCGAGAGTAGCTCGGTTGAAAACCTTCACGCGATGAATTGACCTCGATTACATAAGGAATAACTTGGTAAGCATTGTACATCCAATCGATGTCACCACCGTCAACACTGTAGAGAACTTCCCAAGAGGTACCTGCGGTATAACCTAGCAATTTGGCCATTTGTCCGCCAATTGCGCCAACTACTTCATGAGTTTCGGTTTTGCTTCCTTCACAGCCGTAAGGGAAAATGACTAGTTCTGAGTAGCTGTGATAGGAGATATCAAATACCGGACGAATTTTTTGTACTAGACCCATAAGGGCCTTCGTTTCTGGCTCTGAACCAGCAGAAGGACCACGATAAGTATCAGACCAAGTTGAGCCCGAGCTTCCGTTACAAGTTCCCCATTTGTGTGGGTAGTTGCGGTTAATATCAACTCCGTAACCATAAGCCGTATTTTTTCTCCACATAGCACTGCCGCCCCAAACCTTATTGTTGCCATCAACATTAAGCATGGGAACCACGAAAATTTCATAACTATCTACCCAAGCGGTAACTTTATCATCTGATTTATAGCGAGAAGTTAGGTATTCAATGATATCGACACCAACTTCTGGAGTCATAACTTCACGTGCGTGGTGCATACCATTGAATAGGATTCTAGATTCTTCTGCTTCATCTAGCTCGGCATTGTCGGAAATCTTTAGGCCCATAATATCCCGGCCTTCAGAAGATTTTCCAAGGCTAACGAGTTTAGTTATTTCGGGAAAGCGTTGATGAATCTCTTGCAAAAATGCGGCAATTTCTTGCGGCGTTTTGTACTCGTTATCTGGGGCCATTGGAAAGCCCTCTTCTTTCTCAAAAATAATGGAAAAACCTAATTTTCCAACCAATTCTCTTTCAGATTCCGAAACATATAAATCAATGCTTCCCCTTTTAAGGTCAACACCTAAGACTTCAAGGTCATGATGGCGAAACATCAACATGGCCAAGTGATAATCGTAATACTTAACTCGTACGAGAGTATCGCGCTCAGATGCACTTGTATCCCAAGGTGCAAAAAAATCTTGCGAGCCTTCATTGCCACTTGAGGAATGGGCACTCACATTGCTTGAAATTGAAAGCGAGAATAGCAGAAATCCCAGTAACAGTAAGTTTTTCATCAACATAACAACTTCCTTGTTGTAATTTGGTGTGACCACCGGATCTAAAATGATGAGTTATTGTGCTCGCCTAAAATAACATTGACAAGAATGCTTTGGAAAATGTGAGAAGATTTGAGAAACGAAAAATTGTCCGACTAAATATCTTCGCCTTCCCCATCGCCTTTTGACATGGGAACTAAGTACATACTCAAATGATAAACTCTGTCACACTCTTGCTCTCGCATAAAAGAGGAAAGACGTTTTTGAAAATCTTCCATTAACTTCTGGACTTGAGAAAACTTATCAGGATCAAATGAAAAGCAAGCAAACCTCAATACTGTAGAGTCGGGCGATAAAGTATCGAGACGATCTTGAAGAATATTGAGAGTATTTCTATGCGAAGCCACCAAGGCCGGCGAAAAGGTTCTCTTTCCTTCGCCATCAACTCGAACCTTACTGTCGGTATTGGCAGTTAAATAGCCACCGACTTTAGAATATCGTCCATCCTCGTTTTTGGCGACTACACCCTTTAAAACTAAATCTGCTAAAAACTCTTCAACCAAATTGGGGTCTAAATCTAATCGATCAGCAATACGTGCAATCGAAACTGGTCGTCCTTTATGGATGGCCAAAAAAGCATAAATCGTAAAATATTCCCACTCCATCGTAATGCGTGCATCGAGATCCGTTTCGAGATTGAGTGTATTAAGGACATCACTATCATCTTGGACCGCCAACTTAAGTAATCGTGTTGCGGCAACCTCACTACTCTCTACCAAGGAATGGGCATCATCATTATTGAGCCCCAATTTAATTGCAAAAGACCGTGCCTTGGCGGGAGGTAGACCCCGCTTTCCTTTTAAAATCGCGGATAGACTTGAAGAATCTACTTCTAAAAACCGTGCAAAAGACCGCAGGGAATAGCGTGGGTTGATTTTTTGGCGCTTGGACAACTCCCTTTCCAAGATTTGAATGTACTCACTCATGACTCCCCCCCACTCAATTGTAACATATTGAAGTTTTGTAGCGGTGCCAATTTTTAATAGTTTATAGCAGGTATTTTTTCCTCAGGGAGAAAAGCATGGCCTCTTCAGGAGAGCAAAAAGCCTGAACTTTTTACAAGGAAAAGCAATAAGTCTCTCAATTTTTTGGGGTTGTGTCACAATGGGCCGGATTTGCACATTTTATTGAGTAAATTCAAGGGTTGTTTTGTTGGGAGTTACTTTATGAAGTTAAATGCGAGTAAAAAAGTTATGAAATTGAAAAATATCCTCGGCGTTCTAATTTTAACCCAAGGACTTTTGTCGACGCCTACCATGGCCGGAACTGTGACCACCATCCCCCACGGAGTTGGTCTTTATGTTAGTCCTAATGGCCTAGATTATTTTGCCAACCAAGGGGTAAGCTTTGCTCGCTGGCACAATGTCGATTTATCGCGCCAAAATCTTGGAAATAAACACCATGAGACAGGTGAAAAGACCGTTGATGAATTTCTGCCGGACAATCCAAAATTAACTGGCCTTATTAAACAGGCCAAGGCCCAGTTTGCTAAGTTTTTTAGAAGTCGCGAAATCGTCTTTAAAAACAAACATAACTTTGTTGTAGATGTAAAAAATATTGACGTCAGAATGGACTGGGGCAAAGTTGGATTTGAATTTTTAAATGACCACCAAGGAACTTATGTTCCGCAAACATTAACGCTTAATCTTATTTTAAATAATATTCAGATTAAAATTGATAAGATCGACCTTAAAGACAAAATGCACACCTTTTTAGAAACTGTTGGCGTGGACAATGTCAAATTTGGATTTGATTCTGCGTCAGTTCCACTCACCTTTTCGGTGCCTGTTAGCATCACCGTTAATAATGGATTATTTGGATTTTCGGTCAACAAACCTTATACCAATTTGGACCAAATTAAATTAGCCCTTGATTATAAAAAACCTATGCGCTTACCAAAGGTGGAAATTATCGTTAACGGTACGCGTGCAGTGACGAGACTTGATGAAATTGAAACTCTTCTACGCAATAAGCGCACCGACCTCCTTGAAGGCCTGAAAAAAGCTGCGTTGGAATACCTCAACGGTGATTTTGGACCTACCGTCAGTAAAGTTTTAACAGAAAAATCCAATGCCAAGTTTGCAACTTGGGAATCAATGGAACCATTGGGTGCTCCTAATACCTATGTTCCCAAAATGAATTACCGCTTTGTACCAGGTGGGATTGGGTTTAAGGATTCTAATTTGCATTTCTTCTTAAATGCAAAGATTAAGGACACCGTTTACACCACAACTCCTGGCCTTGATGATCGTCAAACTGCAACCTTAGGGGTTCAATCGCGAACTCTAAACAAGCATGCATTTGATGTGGCGATTTCACTTAATGAAGGGGTTATCAATCAATTCCTTAATCTTTCTGATCGACGCGGCTATTACGATTACATCACGACTAGCTCTGGAGAAAAATACGAATTGGTTGAAAGACCTGTCATGGATTTTGGCGGTCGTCCGGGTGGAAGCTCGGGCCTGCATCCCATCGTTAAGCTAAAGATAAAATATAATGTCACTGGAGTAAAAAAATACGCCGTTAATAATCCAATTGAAGTTGAGTTTAATCTAAAACTTAGATACCCAGTAAAAAATGGCAAGGTGCAAATTGTAGTTGCCGGAATTGAAGAGGATTCTGTTTATGTGGCCCGTCGATTTGCAGCCTATGAAATCCTTTGGCCTAAAGTGCTTGAAGCGGCGAAAGAAACTTTAGCGGGTATGGAATCAGGTCTTCGCGGTATGGTGCTTAGCGATGGTATACCAATTCCTACTGACGTTTTTGGTTTTCCAATGACTATCACCCATGCAGAACCAGATGCTAATGGCCATATCCTAGTATTCTTGGATTACGCAAACTAAACGAAACAAAGCAGGCAAAAACCTCCGAAACACCTGGTTTTATCGGCATTCCAGTAATCATGGTATAATGGTTACTGGAGGGGATTATGCCCCTAAAACGAACTGCCCTTATTTTTTTCTTCCTTAGCCTACTGGCCCTTATCGATATGGCCCAGCAAAAGGCCCTTGCGCTTGATTTAAAAGATTCCGACCGCCACCGCTATGAACCTGTTTTTGGCCAGTCCATTGATACTTGCTTAATGGACATCATGGCCCACCCCTTAGGCCAACAATTAAGCTCCAAGGATTTCTCTGAGTACTTTCAGTTTTGCCAGTGTGTCACAGAAGATCAATCTGGAATTGAGAAAACTGATCCTGCCACCTCCAAGAACCTCTCTAATAAATCACCAAAAACAGAAATAAATGACGATAGTGTTATTGACGCCAATTTCTTTTCCAAACGGGAGCAAAGATTCCTTCGAGTTGATTTATGTGGAGGACAATGGCCATCAGAACACAATTGGAAGCGCTATTATGCTATTTTTGTCACTGCCCGCCTCTCGCCTTATCTTAGAGATCAATTAATCGAGGACATTCCATCTGGAGTTAAACAAGTTGCCAAGAATTGGAGCATTGAGGCCAGGATGAATTGCCTTCACCAAAAAATTATGAACTCATGTATAAAAAATTATTCCATTTCATTTAGCTATCGCTGTATACAGCATCATCTGAAGGCCCAAAGACAAACGATTCAACGAGATCGGGGCCAAGATTTGTGCCCACAATTTTCCACAGATGATGAATCACCGATGATTACCGAGATTGAATCACTCCATTTGTGAATTAAAAAAGACACTAAGATTCTCGACTAAAGGTTATTTCCTGTAAAATATCAGAACCGGCCATGGGGCCCAACTTTCCTTCTTCTCTCTTTCTTATCAATTCAATGAGCTTTTGGTTAATGTTGGCGCGAACACCGAGCTCTATCGCCAACTGAACCACTTCTCCATTGATAAAATCAACCTCCGTGGGGCGCTTGGCATTAATATCATCCAACATGGAGGAACGCGCATTTTTATCCATTTTAAGCATGCCTTGCGCCAGCGGTAAAAATATAAAATTGGGTAAATTTAGCAATCGAACAACAAAAACAAAAGGCAGTGCTGCCATTTTTGGCGGGCGAATGCCTTTGGCCTTTAATAATTGCATCGCCTCTCGCATGGCCAATGACAAACAACGACGATATTGCCGATCTCTTAATTCGGCCACCAGTCCCACTCCCGAAAGAGCATTAATGCTGTTATTAAGGTTAAGTAAAATTTTTGACCACTGCCAATCCAAGATATTGTCGACCTGCTTTAAAGTCATCTCAGTTTGGGCAAATTTCTGCTGCAATTGAGAAACCCATTTCTTATCCCAATCTTCCCGACCATTTTCTAAATAAAGTAGACCAGAAGTTGTTTGGCGGTACTCACACTCTGAGATTTGAGCAACATTATAACCAACAAGCCCTCTTAGCACGCGCCCAGGATTCAAGGAGTAAATTTGATTACTGGCCCTAAGACCATTTTGCCAAGGAATAACCAACATTTGAGGATTAAGAGACCAGAGAATTTTCAATTGCGATAGAATGTCTGATACAGCTTCACTTTTGGTGCACACAAAAACAGCATCAAGATTTTGCAATTCAGTAATGTCATCGGTGAAATTCATTTCCCTTATTTTCCAAAGAATACTGTGCCCTGTTTTATTTTTTTGCGGATGCACCTGTAAGGTTTGGTTCTCGCCTTGTTTTTGTTTCCAGCGATTGAGCGTCGCAGTTCTTACATAAAACTTGATTGTGGCACCACTTTGATGGAGTAAGGCCCCTAAATAAAGTCCAATCGAGCCTGCACCAATAATCCCTATTTTCATTAGCTCACCTTTGTCGTCGCCGAGATTTTTCTTGGGCCAGATGGCCTTCAAGATTCCTAAATGCTTAATTTTTCATCATTTTATCCGTATGCACAATGCTAAATTTTTATGCTACAACGGACCTAATTTCCAATCAGTTATTTAAGTTTTTAAGGGAGATGGCCATGAAAGAAAGAATGCTTGGACACTTGAGTTTTTGGAAGGCCTCTATTTCAGCTTCGCTTAAGGGACAAGATTCAGCTTCCTTGCCTGGTTACTATGACTTGGTTTGGTGTCTCATGGAGAACAGCGGCCAGGAGCCTCATGCAGGGCAACCCCTTTTATGGTCTGACCGTGAAGGTCGCCGCTTTCTACCCATTTTTAGCAGAGAAGAACTTATTGCGCGTGCGACTCGGGCCCATAGCGAAACGGAAATTGCCAAAAGAGATTGGCGCTCTGGCCCCATTAATTATGTGGCCAAGCAATTCATGGTTGGGGATCTCGCCACTCGTTTGCAGCTTGAGAAACACCCTACTCCCATTTTCCTTAATCCAGTTAAGGTCTCGAGCATGGAAATTGCAGGAGAAAAACTTGATTACTTGACCGAGGAAATTATCGTCGCGCCAATTTTTGATCCGCTCACAAAAAAATTAATGACATCACCTTTAGATGAAGCCTTGGCCCTTTTGGCCATCCGCTCAGAAGATATGACCCGCTTTGGAATTGAGGTCGTATTCCACATGGTGACAAACCAAAATGCACCAGAGGAAAAAAATGCGAGAGATCAATACTTAAAGCAAAAAATTGCAGAACTGAGCTTCCTTTCTCCAAGAGTGCCAATCAAAAAAGGTAGTGGCTCCGTTCTCTGTGTTATGCTCAACCTTGAAAGCCCAATGGATGAAATGGCATTCATAAGAAGGTACCCAACCCTAGATACCTGGAGCAATGTCATATTTGTCACTTCCAACTTGGAACTACTCGATGGTGAACTCAATCCAATTCCTTATGATGGCGAGCAAATCGACACCATTTTTGGCCCCATTATCGAATGGCAAAATAGTCGAGGTCGCTCGGAGAGAAGAACAGACCAACATCTTAATTAATCTGATGTCATAGTCGCGCATTCCGCTCAAGTTTAAAAAAATTTTGTTTGCGCCCCTCAAAGTCCATGCGAAAATAATGGGATGTCTGAAACCGAGAAAAATCCAATTCCCAATGATTTAAAACGAATTCGCATTGATGCACTTTTAAGTTATGGCAACCAATATATCTTGGATATCTACCTCCGGCTCTCGGAAGAAAAGTTTGTAAAAGTTGCAGATAAGGCCAGCAAGGATGAATGCGTCCAAGTTTTAGAAAAATATAAAGGCAGAGGCCTAGGTGACGTCTATCTCCCCTTGAGTGATTATAATTATTTCATAACCAGCGTTCGTCAGAATATCGTATCTCATTTTAAGAAAAGCAATGGACTCAAAGAAGATCAGCCTTTACTTAACAACAAAGAAGCCGATCCCAAAGTCACTGCCCTAGCATTGAAGTCGAGTGAAGTTCCGCCCGTTCTCCAACTCTCAGGGGCCCATGCCATTTTAAAATCTCTTCTGGCGCAAGATAATTTAGAGCCGGATACTCTTGAACTCGCGCAAAGTATTGCTATTGGTACCTTGAAAACAATTAAATCCACCAATTTATTGTCTAGCTTTAATGATTTTCGCCGTCGCTGTGGACGCGAATTCACCTGTGCTATTATCACCGGTCAAATTACTTGCTTGATGATTGATCAATTTAATTGGTCCAAAGATACTATTAAAGAAAAAGTGGCACTCGCCTCAATGCTTTGTGATGTCGATCTTCGGCCAGAAGATTTTGACCAGTTAAAAGATTTTGAAGGCGACAAGAAAACCCTTTCTAAAAAAATCCTTTTCCACCCTCTTGAAATTGCCACCAAATTGGCCAAAGAATCAAAGTTCTTTTCTCAGGAAACTCTTCAGATCATCGAGCAACATCATGAACTGCCCAGCGGTAATGGCTTTCCAAAAGGTTTAAATTACCAAAGGATAGGTCAATTACCAGCGATTTTTATTGTTGCCCAGTACTATGTGGACCAAATGTTTGACAAAACCTATCGGGAAGATGGTCATCAAGAACGCTCAAAAATAGTAATCGAACAAATCAAGAATAAATTTGTCAGTGGTGTTTTCCGAAAAGCATCCGAGGCCCTTGCAGTAGTCATCCCTGCATAATTTTGGCATTCAAAATATTTGGCCTCTAAAGCATGATTCATCTCAAGGATTTCATTGTACTCGATAAAGTTGCCCAAGGCGGAATGGGGACAATTTATCGTGGACTCCAAGGCAATGGCCCTGCACAACGCTTGGTCGCCATAAAATTCGTCCGACATCGACATGCAAAAACTGAAATGTTTAAGAAAATTTTTAAAGAAGAAGTGGCCCAAATATTTCCTCTCGTCCATGCCAATATTGCTCAATGCTACTCGGTTGGTGAAGAGAAGGGGCAACTATATTGTGTCATGGAATATATCGATGGGCTCAATCTAAAAATGATCCAAGATCGAGTCCAAAAAAAATTATTTCAAAACTTTGCGGAGGAGAGACTTCCACTGCCTCTCGCCATATATATCATTATGGAGACAGCAAAAGGATTGGGATTTGCTCATCGCTTTCATCCGCCAGGGAAAAATGAAATTAGTCTTATCCATCGCGATGTTTCTCCCCACAATATCATGGTGAGTTTTGATGGACTTATTAAAATTATAGATTTCGGGATGGCCAAGCAGCGTGATATTGGTGAGGGGGATGAAAAAACTGCAACTGGCCATTTAAAAGGCAAGCCTTCTTATATGGCTCCCGAATACATACGAGGAAAATATTATGATCACCGTTTGGATCAATATGCCTTGGGAATCGTATTCTGGGAATTAATTACTGGCGCTCGATTATTTACAGGCAACACCATCATCGAAATCATTCAGAAAATTGATCGAAATATCATTCCTGATCCGCGAGAATTTAACCCCGATTTGCCAAACAATGCCCGCGAAACTATTGCACGCATGCTCAACCCCAATCCTCGAAAGCGGTTTAGCTCAATGGAAGAAGTCGTGAAGTCTTTAATGCCCACCTTCGCCATGAATCCAGTCGGTCCCAGTGATTTAAAAAACTTTTTCCACCAGCATATGGAGGAAGATTTTATACAAATGCGAGATAATTTGCGAAACCAAATCACGAAGGCCCTAGTGAGAACTTCTCTTCGTCGACAAGACGACAATGTGGTAAAAACCCAAAACAGTGAGGCCCAAAACGAAGCCAATAAATTAACGTTTCAACGAGGGCGGAAGGCGTCCTGACATAAGCTCGGCCACTGGCCTTGTTACATCAATCCTTTCAAAAATAATTCGCATGATGGCAGTAATTGGCACGGCTAAGAACATTCCTACAGGTCCCCACACTAAACCCCAAAACATTAAAAAAACCAAGATCACAATGGGATGCAATTCCATGGAAGCACCCAATACTTTTGGTTCAACTATATTTCCCACCAAGAATTGAAACACTATATTGAAAACGATAATGAGATAAAATTGCCAGCCTAAGCCAAATTGCAGAAGGACAACGGGAAGTGGTAGTGCCGATGCAATAATTCCACCAACGTTTGGAATAAAATTTAAGATGAAGGCCAGAGCGCCAAACATAAAAGACAAATCCAAATCGAGAAACAGATAAAGTAAAAATGAAATAAGTCCAACGCCAAAAGAAATCATGAATTTGTTAAATAAATAATGGGCAATTTTCTGCTGAATTTCAGGAATGAGTCCTTCCTTTGGCCCCAATCCTGTTCCACCTAAAATCATGAAAAATAAAAATACAAACATAAGAGTTATTGTGACAAAAAATCCAACAACAAAATCGGTTAAAAGATTAGCAAGATGTTGAAAAGGAATTTTTGACCATAAATTAGTGGTCTTCCAATTCATCGAACTGGAGTATGGCAAATGGCCTTTGAGCCAAAGCGTCGCGGAATCGGCAAGATCAGTTAATCGATCTTGATAAAGATTAATTCCCGAATAAAAACTTTCAATAGATTTTACTAACGGCAGGATGGCGGCGATAAATAATAAAGGGCCCAATACAATAAAAAGCCCAAGTACAATATTTCTTGGCAAACGAAAATTTTGGACCACCCAATTCAGCAAAGGAACAATGGCGCTATAGAGGAAAAAGGCCAACACAAAGGGAACGAGAATTGTTTTAGTATAGACGAGGGCAACGGTGACACAAACAAAGGCCAAGATGGCCAAACTTGGTTCGGTGATATTGGTAATAAGCTTTTTATCTAGAGTTCCCCCCTTACCACCGACGGTGGAGCCGATGGCCGCTTCAATGGCCTCTGAAATCGTCCCACCTTTATTCTGATCATTATTTTGGCCACTGTTAGTCATACCGCCCATCCTTTTTAACTATTATAAGGCAAGAATTTTAAAAAGAGAAAAGGGTGCTTGTCAGTCAATCGTACTCTTTCTACACTTAGGGCCATGAAACAAAAATTTATAAAATCAATGCTCATTTTGACCCTCCTATTTGGAGTTGCTTGTTATCTTATTCTAAACTTTCCCTATTCAAGTGGAACCCGCTCAGGGCGGTTAATTAAAATTTCTAAAAAGGGATATTTGATTAAAACCTTTGAAGGCCAACTTGATCTTGGAAGTGGTGATAACTCCCAGTGGCATTTTTCGGTTCGCTCTTCCAAGCTAGGGGAAGAACTCGAAAGAAAAATTGGCCAACGTTTGATTCTCAATTACCACGAACTCCTCTTTCCTATTTTTTATGAAACAAAATATGACATCAAAGGCTACGAGGTCGAAATGGTCATTACACCTGAGGCCCGTGCGTTACTTTGCCGGCTAATTGACACGATCAGAGATCACAAGGGTCTGGTCGATCAATTAAGGACCGTTTTAGAAGCTCAGGATAAGGAGATGTTGCTCGTCATTCGCAAAGAGTGCCAAGGTCCATCTGAAAAATAAACTTGGTTGTTTATTAATCCCAGTTTTTATTATCGATATGACCTTCCAATATGTCCCATGTATGGTCCGCCAAAAGCCTAATTTTTGCTACAAAGGTTAATCCCTTTCCAGACTGCCCCCATTCATCAGGGGCAATCAACGATAGGAACCGCCCCGAGTCCCTGCGATACAAATAATAAATTTGATTTATAACGGGAACAAAAGTCATTTTCGAGGTGTAAATAAGCATGGAAACTTTTTGTCTTTCCTGTAACTTTTCATATTGCCCGGCCAACAACTTTATTTGATCTAAGATTTGGTTCATTTGTTGGGAGACTTGCTGTGACATTGCAACCATTGAAGTGCCGCGAACGTGGGCCTCTTCCAATGGCGCAATATTGGCACTTCCTAGACTCGCTGCAAATTCGACAAGCCCGGGATTGCTTACGCTGGAGCGAGACAACTTATCAAAATCGACTAAATCTAAATCAACAGGGGAAGGGGTATACCCCTCCTCATTTTTAGGCGTGTTTAATTTTTTTATCGCACCAGACTTTTTTTTACTGTTCGCAGGAGTAGCCCGTGGCGATGACTTTAACCTTTTGACCATTTTGAATTTCATCCTCAATTAAAACGTAGTTCGCACCTTTTTTAGCAGCCATGTTTCTTACCATATTAGTGGCAACCTGAATACTGCTCATATCATTTTCGCCAACAAAGCGATCAACGACTTCACAACCCTCCATGGGTTTTTTACCAGGCATAATTTGAACTTTTTTACCATCATCTGTCAGCTGGTTTGGATTGCTTGCACAACCTTGAATCAAAGCAATTAATAGCACCGCCGCGAAAATTTTTGCAGGTCTTTTCATAGTTGTCTCCTTTTATATAAAAAGCGAAAATAAACATTTAAAAAGTGAGTAGCAGAATTTTCGAAGAAAATTTATCAATAAGCTAGTAAATAAATGTCCGACTAGTTCACAAGGCAATTATGACAAACCATACTCTCACCTTGTTTCTTGGAGTCCTCCCGCTGCTGGCATTTGTGATTGTCGAATCCCTTCTATCTCCTCAATGGGCGCTTATATCCACCATTATTGTTGCTTTCATCGAGGCAGTTTGGACTTACCGAGAAATGGGTGAATTGGATATTGTAAGTTGGATTACTCTTGTGACTGTGTTGTTGTTGGCCATTTATAGCTATCGCGTAAAAAATCCCCTTTTTCTTAAACTTCAACCAGCACTCCTCTCACTACTTTTTGCTGGCGGGCTCATTTTTTCAGCTTTGATTGATCAACATTTACTTTTAGAATTCGCCGATAAATATTATTTTTTAGCCGGCGAAGAGGCGGCAAAACAACTAAAGTTTTTACTGACACAAGACTACTTTCGCCAACTGTTAAAAATTAATACCTGGACGATGGGTGTGGCCCTTTCCCTTCATAGTGCCCTGGCCAGTTATGCTGCCTTTAAATTAAGTAATTGGTGGTGGATTACGGTAAGAAGCCTGGGTTTTTACACAATCCTGGCACTCTCAACTCTTATTGCTAGACTGCTTAATTAAAAAAAAGGCCCTCAAAAGAGGGCCGTTATTTGCTAATTTTTTAGTTAACAATTAATTAAGTTCCTCTTCTCCGGTCAAGCAATTTTTAATCGCCGCTTGAACATCAGTATGGCCCAAAATAAAGGTCGAGGAATTGGCCCCTGAAGTTTCACCACAACCGCCATGAGTGTGAATGCCAATGACTTCTTCAGTTTCTTCCAAAATAACTGTACTTCCGCTATTACCACCCATGGTATCGACCACGTGCTTCATTAATGGGCCAGAAATTGCTGAAATGGTCCCACTGTGTGTCTGTTGAGCGTAATTGCGATCTCCCTCACTGCGGTCGGCGCCATATCCTGTAATTCGAACTTCATCGCCAACTTTGGCCTTTTCACTTGCGACCTTATAAAAACCTTGAACGTCGCCAGGATATTGCCCGGTGATTGAATTTTTCTTTAAGCGAAATACCGCAAAATCGTTTCCTGGACCTGCGTCACGCGAAACAATCGTCGCGCGGTCTACTTCATAGATATCTTTTGAATCAGAACGCGTGATTCTACCATTTTGACTAGGAAGAGTATTAAACTCTGCAATCTGGAATGTGCTCAAACAGTGTCCAGCTGTTACAACACAAGAGCGACCAATAAGTGTCACGGTGCATCCTGCAGGCGCTGTTCGCTCCAAAACTCGACCAATTTTTGGATTTGTCGATGGAATACGATCATCAACAGGACCGCAAATCGTTTTTTCGCCTGATTTAAAAAGAGACTTCTGCGTGCCCTCAGCTTGGGCCATACCTACGGCCAGGATGATGAACAATCCAATAACCAATTTGTGATTCGATAACGCCATGAGACATCCTTCATTTAAATATCTAGCCGCATTGCGGCATTTTTGTTATTCTTGCACCGAGCGAAAAATATAGATAATTCCCAGGCGGGCCGTATACTTAAAAAATCTTACTATGCACACTTTTTTTGCATTTATCTTGATATTTTTGGCCTCCTCCCTATCTGGATGCGGAGAAATTCCCCATACCCCTCATAAAAATAGGCCTAACCCTTGGCCCAACCTGCCCCATGACTCCCAAGACGTCGCGGGTATAGCTCAACTTCCCCACTCACCCCAATTTGTCGAAATACCCCGTGAATCCTTTGTCCAGGTCATTCGAAATCTTGACCCCTCGTTGAATGAAATGGAAACCAAGATCTGGCTCCAGAACTTAAGAGAAACAAAGGCCCAATTGGAAAAGCACGCTCGCTCCACCAATCCTAAATTCAAATCTGCCCTGAAAGATAATTCGCAATTAGAACAAACCATAAATCAGCTCGATCTTTTATTGGGATGTTTAGGCAAAAAAATAGCGCTGAACGATTGCCTTCTTCGCCATTTTTCGGGAGTTCTCCTTCCCGGAAAAAAAACTTGGGGTGATGTTCTTACAACTGGCTATTACTTGCCTCTTATAAAGGCCAGTAAAAATCTTAAGGCACCCTATACGCGTCCCTTGTATAAATTGCCCGAAAGTGAAAAACTCCGACTTCACTCTCGTCACGAAATAGATGTCGCCGGAGTGCTTAGGAAAAAAAATCTTGAACTGGCCTATGTTAGGCCCATCGATGCCTATGTTTTACACTTACAGGGATCTGGCATCCTTGAATTTGAAGAGTCTGCAAGAATCTTTTTGGCCCACGCGGGAAACAATGGTCGAGACTATGTTTCGCTTGGCAAATTGCTCCAAGAGAAAAAATCTTTGGAGACGATGTCTTGGCCATGGCTCGAAGATTATTTTTCATCCCTCCCTGAAAAAGAATTAAATGAATTTCTTGCCCTCAATCCTCGCTATATTTTTTTTCAGGAAAAAAAATTTGATGGTGGCCCCCCAACGACTCTAGGAACAAAGGCCACCGCACATAAAACAATTGCGGTCGACGTCAATACGGTTCCACTGGGTTCCGTTGGAATCATCTGTAATTATCTCAATGAAGAAAAATTAAACTCAAACGACAACGCACAAAATGGTCTGTGCCAATTGGTTATTGCTCAGGACACTGGTGGTGGAATAAAAACTTCTGGCAGAATTGATATGTATTTGGGAGAAGGTAAAAAGGCCCAGCAAGAAGCAGGCATACTTCGTCGCCAGCAATTTATGCTTTGGTTGCTTCCCAAATCGCTAGAGAAAATTTCACCTTAAATTTAAAAGATTCGAAGCCTATTTAGAATTACTTTTATTATTAGATTTCTTTCGATTAGAAGTTTCGACTTTATTTATTTTGCGACCCGAAAGCTTGGCAGATTTTTTGTTCTTGCGAGACTCAGATACATTCTTTTTAAGAGATACGCCGGAAAATTTTACGCGGGCCACATTTTTTTTCGTCGGAACGGGCCTATCCTGATCATTTTCCTTGGTTTTTCGCAAGTTACGCATAGGATTGCTACGCAGAGGGATTAGCACGCCGTTTTTATTGAAGAAAATAGTTTTAAGTTCGATGGCCTTCATGCATTGACTATCGCCATCGGCCCTCCAGTCAGTCAAGCCCATTTTACAGAAATGATTAGGAAGATATTAGGACAGGAAATAAATTAGCACTTAGACCCATAGTCAGATACAATGACTGCCATGTGTCTAAGTGACAGGGTTTGTCTATTACGATCACGATTTCAAGGAGTTCTTGGTCAACTTCACGTCCTTGTCTATTTTTTTTCCATCGCTTTTGTCCCTTCAGTTTTTGCGGACATGACTTCCCGCGAAAGCAGCCTAAAGTCCCACCATGGTGTCGACCACGTCCAAAATGGCAAATTGAAAATGTTGTTTGCTCCAGAAGAAACTACGACAAATTTGGACTACACCACATTTTTTCCTTCACTCACCGCAGATTTAAAAGATCCAACCCAAAATGAAATTCATGATAATCGACTCAATCGTTTTTTGAAGACGCAGGATAAACGAGGTTATTTAAATCCAAGTTATGATCCTTATGCCAGGGAACTCAATGCGAGGGAAACTGAGGAAGGAAAAAGAAGAATGGGGAGATTTATTAGCAAGTATCTCTTAACTTCAATCAACGAGAAAATATCTATCTTACAAGGACAATGGCGGAAGCGTGGAAATTCATTTGAAAACAATGCTGAATATGTCTTGTCCAGTGAGGACACTGACCCCGCGCTTCTTTCAGCACAAGATAAATTAACAACTGAAATAAGTTATCGCGTTCGCACCGATCGAAGCGAAGTTGTTTTGCGAAATGAGTGGTTGGGACTGACTGCCCGGGCCTATTATAAGGGGCCAGCCGAATTAGTACTTAGCAAATATTTTGATGGCGTGGGTGTCGATAGCTATTATTTTGTACGACCTTCCAATTCTGTGGGTGATCGCTTTGTTTTGCAAAAAGATTTGCCCTATAATTTGCGCGCCAAATCTGGATTGGCGAAAGAAATTACAAAAGACAAGGAAATTTCCTCTTCCGCCAAAGTGGAATTACTATTTAGCGATACCTTCTAAATGTTTCTTTTTCATTCCCATCATTTCATGACAATATTATCCGCGGAATCATTATCTTTTTTCCAGTTAAGGAACTCTCATGTCCGTGGCCATTTCATCCATCAATCTTGCAAAGAATTTTAAAACATACGAAAAGAATCCTGGCATCTGGAATTCACTAAAATCCCTTTTCCATCGGGATTACAAAATAAATAGTGCCATTCAAGACTTTAATTTTGAGATTAAAAAGGGTGAGCTTGTTGCTTTGTTGGGACCTAACGGAGCAGGTAAAACAACGCTCATGAAAATGATGACTGGGATTATCGTCCCGAGTGCTGGAAAACTTTCAGTGCTCGGTTTTGATCCCTGGGAAAGGGACAAAGAGTTTCGAAAAAAAATTGCCCTCGTCATGGGACAGAAATCCCAACTTTGGTGGGATATTCCGGCCATGGATTCATTACTTCTTTTACAAAAATATTATGAGATTTCAGATATGGAATTTAAAAGAAGAATGGATGAATTAACAACTCTTCTGGATGTTGGAAGTAAATTGCATATCCATGTGCGAAAACTTTCACTTGGTGAGAGAATGAAACTGGAGCTCATGGCCTGCCTGCTGCACTCTCCAGATATTATTTTTTTGGATGAGCCGACTATTGGACTTGATTTAATGGCGCAAGAAAACATTAGAAAGTTCTTGCTCGATTATCATCGGAAACATAGTTGCACCATGATCATAACCAGCCACTATATGGCCGACGTTGAAGCGCTCTGCCAGCGGCTGGTACTTGTAATGCAAGGTCGTAAAGCATTTGACGGACCTCTGGCCGAATTTACCCAATTATTGGGAGATACCAGAGAAATGACATTTATTTTTGATAAACCGATTTCAGCGCAGGAAAAAACTTTTAAAGACTATGATGCTGTTTGGAGTCCAGACAACCAAAAAGTTGATCTGCTTGTTCCCTTTCCCAAGATGCGGGATTTAACTTCCCAAATTCTAAGAGACTTTCCTGTTACAGAATTTTCAACTGAGAAAACGCCCATCGAAAGGGCCATGAAAACGTTTATGAAAAATAATACTCACTCACTTCAAAATCAGTTTGCCACCCTGAATAAATAGGACGCCACATGTTTTTCATAAATGTTCAAAAATGGTGGCAGACAATCAAGATTTGGTGGGGACAACAAACAGCGTACCGTCTCAACTTTTTTCTTCAAGTTATTGGACCTCCTATCGTATTTTTTTGCGTCAAGGCTTCATTGTGGAAGGCCATTTTTAATGGCATCGCCAATCAGAAGGGATTAGACATTTCATCCACCGTCATTAACGGGATGACTCTAGATCAAATGATTAGTTACCATGCCTGGGCCATGATCGTAGGATTCTTATCCCAAGGGATGGGTAGTTTTGATTTAAGCAATGATATTAGATTGGGTAAAATTTCTACTTATCTCATCTACCCATTTAATTTTTGGGAATACCACACGGCAGGATTTTTGGCCTTCCAAACGTTGCAGATACCAACGACCTTGCTCTCACTTCTTGTATTTTCAAGTTTAAAGATCATTGCACTCCCAGCTATTTCCAATTTTATATTGGCAATCTTGGTTTGCTTTGTGATTAGTTTATTTTGGTTTTCCCTTCAATATTTTATCGGATTGTTGGCCTTTTGGTTGGAAGAGACTTGGATAATGAGAGTCATGATAAATATTGTGACGACGTTTCTTTCAGGCGCCATTATTCCCGTAAGCTTTTTTCCGGAACAATTACAACAAATGCTCGTATGGTCCCCCTTTCCGTATATGATTTATTGGCCAACCAAAATATTCCTTGGCCAGACTGAGTCTATCCTATTTGGAGTTTCCATTTTGATTTTTTGGACACTGATTATGGGGTTTATTAATACAACTCTTTGGAAAAGAGGGTTAAGACTTTACACCGCTGCAGGAATGTAAATTTTTATGGTTCATTTATGCTAAAAGCTATTAAAAATATTTTTATCCTTTATCCATCTATTTATCGCCAGTTATTTAATTGTGCCCTTTCAAAGGCCACCACCTTTCGAACAAGTTTTGTTCTTATTATCATTATGGATTTAATCTTTTATGCCAGTACGATACTTTCGGTTGATGTTATCTTCCAACACGTACCAGAGATTGGGCCATGGAATCGATCAGAGTTCCAATTTTTCCTCAGTTTTATGCTTATCCTCGACAATCTCCACATGACCTTTTTAAGTGAGAATTTTTGGTCCTTTTCACTCGATTTAAAATCCGGAGCTCTCGATTATACAATTCTGAGACCGGTCTCACCCATATTTTTGACCTTTTTTAAAAGTATTAGAATTTGTACCTTATTCAATACTCCCCTAGTATTTGGACTGCTGTTTTATTTTGGCCACAAGGCAGGCGTTCAACCCCACTCTTATATCTGGTTACCTTTCCTCATCATCATGGGATTTCTTACTCTGGCCCTAATTGAAATAGGAATCTCTCTTTTTATGTTTTGGTCGGTGGAAGGGAATGGAATTAATTTTTTACGGATGCAATTTCAAAATATTAGTAGATGGCCCGACTTTATCTTTGATGGCCTCGCACGAAAAATTTTATTTTTTGCTATTCCTGTTCTTATGGTGGGCACACCACCTGCCAGATTTTTGCTGAACAAGTCCGACTATATTCCCATGGTATTTCAGGCCGTCGCAGTTCCTCTCTTACTCTTTGGTGTGAAATTTTTATGGGATAAGGGTCTGCTCAGGTATGAAAGTGCATCCAGTTGAGGCCCTTCTAAAAAATACTTAGAGGAGATAAAATTAATTTACTAACACTGATATTGAGGTAACCAATGAAAATTTTCCGACTCTCACTGCTCGCATTAGTTTTTACCACATTCTTGTTTTCAACCTCTGTTTTTGCCCAACGCGGAGGTCGAGCAGGAGGCATGCAAATTGGATTTATGGGTGGCTTCTCAAGTAGTGAACAGACCCATCTCAACACCCTTCGGGCCAGGGCCAATAACCGAGCAGGTGGCATTTCGGCCAGTGATTTGGACCGGGCATGGGAATTTGGCCCTTTCATTGGTTGGCGCGCGGGGATGCTTGGCTTCCAACTTCGCCCGACATACTTCACCCAAAGCGAAGGCTCTGGTGCCTATGAGTACAGTACCACTGGTTACACTGTCGAAGGTCACTTTCGCCTATACCCCCTAGAAAGCGGCGAATTAAAGCTCTATTTTGAAACAGGGGTAGCCTATGGAAGTTTAGAAACTGAAATTAAAGAAGACACCTACAATTCGAAGTCTTCGGGCTCCAACTTGGGATACCTACTCGGCATTGGTGTGGAAATTTATTTTGGCCCCCATGCAATTATTCTGGAAGGCGGTTGGCGCTACCTTCCGATCGAGCGAAATATTGTTGATTCAACCAGCGGCACACCGGCCTCTGATAGCGTAAGCCAGTCAAATGCTAACGGGGAACTCGAGTACGATTCTCGCGACTTGAGCACTAATATGTCCGGGACGAAAATGATGATTGGTTACGCTTACAACTTCTAAATGATTCTGAATTAAATTCTGATCGGTATCTATGGTAAAGACCCCTCATAAGAGGGGTCTTTTTTTTTTACCAGGGCCAATACATCACCACCTGGCATTGCTTAATTAGTAATTATTACAGAATGTAGTGGGTGCAAAAAAACACCAAAAATTTTGGCCACCAAAAAACAAGAGCTTTAAGCTCCAGCATTATTACTTTTTCTTAACTCTCTTTGCCGTGAAAAAATTTCTCTTTATCTTTTGTTTTTAATTCGCCAGAATCTACTCACCTATCGGCGAATAAGGAACTTTTTGCCGGTATCTAAACAGCCTTATTATTCCAAGGAGGGAATCATGGCAGCTCAGGAAGTTAGTCCAGTTACGGGAATTCTCGAAGAAGACAAAGTTTATATTGATTTTGGCGAACATGAAGGGAAATCAGTACTAGAAATTGCTGATACTTTCCCCGAGTTTTATAGTTTCCTAATTGGTCAGAAAGAAACTGGGAATTGCACCATCAGAAGAAGCAAAGACAAGCTGTTTAGACTCTACGTCGCTCGCGTTTTAAACTAAATTTATAAACTACTTGTGATGAGGGCACAAAAAAAGTGCGTTTCTCATGCTCTCATCGTCAAGGGTTTTTAATTTAACCAAACACTCGGCAGGTGATTGATCTAAGGCCCTTGCACAAACTTTGAGGTCGATCATATCTGGTAGATTTGTGGCATTTTGGGATTTAAGGTATTTATAGCAATCGATAGGACCCATTCCCGTAGCCCCACTGCAAAGAAGAGAGTGCCCATCTTCGCCTATACCAATTTCCGTTTGGGCCAGCTTAAAACAATCCGGCGGAAAGTTGTTCACTGACTGGCTACAAGTCACGATCGCCAAAATGTCCTCAACCTTAAATTCTTTTTTCATCCGGATAAAGCACTCAGCAGGTGCAGAATTTCGGCTCTTCATACAAAGTTCTTTGGCCAATTCTTTTTGGTCAGGAAACTCTTTAACCATTTTTAAATAACAATTAGCGCGAGATACTGGATCGACAATGGTCACCTTCCCTTTATCATCCTTGTCTCCTGTATTTGTACTACTGCCCAAAGCGCTAGCTCCCTCTTGATTTACAAAAAACATCCTCGGTAAAACCTTAACCTCATGATCTGTATTTTGATCCTGTAAATTAACCTCTAGTTCAGGCAAATAGCTTCGACTAATTTTGTCTTCGGGAGTCACAAATTTAATAATGGCCAAAATATAATTATCTTTTTCAGAAATAAGTTTAAGCTGCTCTTTACTTATAACTTGGGATTGATAATCAAACACTAAAACCCTACAACCGCCCATTTCGCCGGGACATTTAAAATCCTGCTTTAACGTTTGAAACTCTTTTTCAGTATAGGTTAAGGGAACTAATTCTGATTTAGGCGTAGGGAAGTAATAAAAATTTGTTTGATTTCCACGCTTGGGAATATCACTTTCAGGTATTTCTTCATAGGCGCGCATATCAGAAAGATGGCGGCGAAGAAATAGTTTTATTTCTTCTGACTCCCCTCTCCTCTCAAAGCGAGTTTGCGCCTTCTGCATTCTAATCATGGCGTTATTTAAGAACAAAAATATCCCAAGCCCAATAGAAGCTGAGATCATGACTTCTACCAAACTCATGCCATGGTTATTTCTAATTGCTTTTTTAAAAATTAAAAAATTACTGAGCAAATGCCGCTCCTTCACCGCGCGGATCGGTCACCGCAATCAAAGTACCATCAGAATTTTCGACCGCTTGAATCCGGCAACCAAGATCCTTTAACTCCACGTCATATCCCAACTTCTGGAGTCGAGCTGTCGTCTCTGGAGGAAATCCTGGATGCTCTACAAATAATTTATCGGGCTGCCACTGCTGATGAAAGCGAACTGTGCTAAGAGAATTAAAAAGATCTAAACCATAGATGTAACGATTCAATAATGTTTGGGCCACACAGGTTAGTATCCTGGTTCCTGAAGGCGTTCCGACCGCCATAATGGGGCCTTCCTTTCCAAACACCAGTGTCGGAGACATGGAACTTAATGGCCTTTTTCCCGCCACAGGTAGATTATTGGTGCCGCCAATGGCCCCAAATAAATTGGAAGCTCCTACCTTGGCCGCGAAATCATCCATTTCATTATTCAGCACAATGCCTGTTCCTGGAACTGTTATAGCACTTCCAAAATGTCCGTTGATTGTTTGCGTACTGGCCACCGCTTCTCCATCAGACGTAAGGATAGAGAAATGGGTGGTTTCAGATGACTCTGGCTTCGTCGCCATTTTCTCCACTTCGGGCCAAGATTGAAATTCGCCCGCTTTGCGAGCGCGCTCAGGCAAAAATTGTTGCTCCAAGAAATTTACATAATTTGGACCAATTAACTGGGCCACAGGAACTTTTACATAATCCGGATCGCCCATATAGCGTGCGCGGTCATAAAATGCCATTTGCATGGCACTTGCTGTTAAGTGCACATTTTGATCATGCATTGGCCCCTTGCTCGCTCTCAACCCTTTTTGACTCACTCCCAAGATTTGGGCGATATGCGTACCACCACTCGAAGGTGGTGCCATCGAATACACTTGGTAGTCTTGGAGAGACATCGCAACAGGTTTTCTTTCTTTCACTAAATATTTTTGCAAATCAGCTTTTGTCACCTTGTTGCCATACTTGCGCATCGTTTCGACAATGGCCGTGGCCACTCTGCCGCCATAAAAACCAGCCACGCCCTTCTGTTGAATCGCTTCAAGTGTTTTCGCTAAGTCTGGTTGTTTCAAAATATCTCCAACTTTTAGTGGAGTCCCGTCTTGGTGAAAAAAAAGGGATTGGGAAGCAGGAAATTTTTTTAGACGATCGGCTTCTTCAACAATGGCCTCGGCCAGTTCAGGGTAAATTTTAATACCATTTTTTGCCATGTGAATGGCGGGCGCGAGAACGTCAGTTAAAGGCAGCTTTCCATAGCGGCGATGGAATTGCAAAATCCCGGCAACCAAACCAGGAATCGCGACAGCATAAGCTCCCGTTAAACTTTTATCGAGAATAATTTCGCCCTTTTCATCTTGATACATTTTCTCATGCGCTGTACTCGGAGCAATTTCACGAAAATCGAGAGCAATTGGAGCTTTCATGCCTTTTTTAAAATAAAGTAAAAATCCACCACCACCAATGCCAGTTGATTGTGGCCGCTCTACGGAAATG
>Ga0172376_10000599_pt1 | contig 46303 bp, 53 predicted proteins | sample Lak35m_FD_121114 | JGI IMG/M metagenome (GOLD analysis project Ga0172376, IMG submission 121114) | Freshwater microbial communities from Kabuno Bay, South-Kivu, Congo - kab_092012_35m | ecosystem: Environmental > Aquatic > Freshwater > Lake | place: Democratic Republic of the Congo: South-Kivu...
CCCCCCTCCTACGTCGACTTCGCCCGAGCCGTCTTCGCCGTTACCCCCCGTGCTTGATCTCGATGTCCGTGCCTTCCTTGTGCAGCGACTTGTCGGCGTCCCTGCGGGTCTGGTGCTGACCCTCGAGGGCTTCTCCGCGGATGATCGCCTTGCACGGGTCGCAGATCCCGCCCTCGAACATCCCTTCCTTCGCGCAGACCATGCAGCGGTTCTTGTCCATGGCGCCCTCCGGAACGGAAGCCTCTCGCCTCCGTGTCTCCATTATCCCACAGGGAAACCCGGATGAATATTCCCCCCGGGGAATCGGATCCGTCCCGCCGTCATCCCAAGGGGGGTGAAACCGGAGGGGGGGGAGCGATGGAACCTCGGAAAGCGCCTGAACGGATACCGGAAAAACCGCGCCGGGGGCTGGTGCTCGTCATCACCGGCGACGGGAAGGGGAAGACGACCTCGTGTCTTGGGATGGCGGTGCGCGCGGTCGGGTATGGGATGAAGGTCCTGATGGTGCAGTTCATCAAGGGGTCGCTCCACTACGGCGAGATTGATGGGGCGAAGCGGCTGGCGCCCGAGTTCGAGCTTCTCCCGATGGGGAAGGGGTTCGTGGGGATCCGCGGCGACTCGCTGCCGATGGAAGAGCACGTGGCGGCGGCGCGCGAGGCGCTGGCTCTCGCCCGCGAACGGATGCTGTCCGGGAAGTGCGACGTGATCATCCTCGACGAGGTGAACGTGGCGGTCCGCCTCGGGCTGCTCGACGTGAAGGAGGTCCTCGCGCTGATCGGGGAGAAGCCGGAAAACGTCCACCTGATCCTGTCGGGGCGGAACGCGCACGAAGAGGTGATCCGCGTCGCCCATCTGGTGAGCGAGGTCCGCAGCGTCAAGCACCCCTACGACCAGGGGATCGAGGCGGAGAAGGGGATCGACTACTAAGTGCCGGCTGCGCTGCCTCGGAGGGCGGGGCTCCGCCAGGGCCCTATGCCTTTACGCGATCCAGCAGCGGCGTCCCGAACAGCAGCCCGAAGTAGTCCTCGGCGTTCTTGATGTAGACCTTGCCGCCGCCGGCCATGTTCTCCCCGGCGAGCTGGCCCTGCTTGATCGCGCTGCGCCACCCGAAGTTGATCCGGCTCTCCCGGCGGTTGACGTCGTACACCTCGGCGCAGTCGCCCGCCGCGTAGATGTTGCTGACGTTCGTGCGCAGGTACTCGTCGACCAGGACGCCCGCGCCCGCCTTCACGCCGCTCCCCTCGAGGAAGCCGACGTTGGGGAGACGCTCGGTGGCCACGACGACCAGGTGGCACGCGATCGTCGCGCCCCCCGCCGTCACCACCTCGAAGTTCTTCCCGTCGACGTCGATCACGTCGGCGATCTCCGTCCCCTCGAGGACCTTGACCCCCCGCGCCCTGAGCTGGTCGGTGACCCGCGCCTCGACCTCCCCGGAGATCGGGTTCCCGAACCGGGGGAGCCCCGGGGTGATCCATGTGACCTCGTTCCCCAGCTTGCGCATCGCCCGCGCCGCCTCGATGCCGAGGTAGCCGGGGCCGTAGACGACCGTCTTGTCGGACCGCATCGCGCGCTCCCGGACCCGTTGCGCGTCCCCGAGGGAGTTGAGGAAGAGGAACGAGCCCGGCGCCCCCATCAGCGCGAGCGGGAGGATCGGCCGCCCCCCGGTGGCGACGCACAGGAAGTTGTACGTCTCTTCGGAACCGTCGGAAAAGGTCACCCGGTTCTTCGCCGCGTCGACGCGCCGCGCGCGTTTCCCGCCGAGGAGCCTCACCTTGAGATCCGACAGGTCCTTCCCCTGCGGGTCGTCGAGGCCCGCCAACTCCCGCTCGCCGGAGACGAGGTCGGGAAGCAGGGGCCGAAGGTACGGTGTGGCATGCTCCTCGGTGGCGAGGATGACCTCCGCGTCCTTGTCGAGTTTGCGGGCGGCTTTGGCGGCGGCGATTCCCGCCGGGCCGCTTCCGAGGATCAGGTATCTCATGGGATTCCTCCGTTGTTGGATGTCGATACCGAATCTACCATCTACGGGTTGGAGGGGCAAAACGAAAAGAGAGTTTCAGGGACGGAGCTCCTCCCCGAATAATCGAGGGCATGGTATACCTTGTCGGAAACAGTGGGAATCCCCCCCAGGAGGGCGGAGATGGACAGGGAAAAGCGGGAGATTCTCGGAAGGATCGAAAAGCTCATCGACCCTTATCGCATAACCCGGGGGAAGGGATTTCGCCTCAAGGACATCGACCCGGGCGACACGGCCGGGTACGGGTCCGATCAGAAACCGAGGGCGAGGGAGTTGCTGGCCCAGGGGATCCAGTGGATGGCGCAGGAGCAGGGCAAGTTCTACGCCGACGACCGCCACTCGATGCTCCTGGTGTTCCAGGCGATGGACGCGGCCGGAAAGGACGGCACCATCCGCCACGTCATGTCGGGCGTGAACCCCCAGGGGTGCCAGGTGTTCTCCTTCAAGCAGCCGTCCATGGAAGAGCTCGACCATGACTTCATGTGGCGCTACCAGAGGTGCCTCCCGGAACGGGGCCGCATCGGGATCTTCAACCGGTCGTATTACGAGGAGGTGCTCGTGGTACGGGTGCACGAGGAGCTGCTCGAGCGCCAGAAGATGCCGCGGGACCAGGTGACCCGGAAGATCTGGGAGGAGCGCCTGGAGGACATCGCGGGGTTCGAGCGCTACCTGGTGCGACAGGGCACTGTGGTGCTGAAGTTCTTCCTGCATGTCTCCCGCAAGGAGCAGAAGCGGCGGTTCCTGGAGCGCCTGGAAATGCCGGAGAAGAACTGGAAATTTTCCTCGTCTGACGTCACGGAGCGCGGTTACTGGGGGGATTACATGGCGGCCTACGAGGATGCCATCCGCTCCACGGCCTCCCGGGAAGCTCCGTGGTACGTGATCCCGGCCGACAACAAGTGGTTCACCCGGCTTGTGGTCGCCGCGGTGATCGTCGAGGCGTTCTGGAAACTCGAACTTGCGTATCCGCAGATCGACGACGCGAAGAAAAAGGATCTCGCCGCGGCGCGCAATGCATTGATGGACGAAAAGAAATAGGGCGGCTGCCGGTCACTTGCGGGGAGCGCGGGGAAGTCGGGTCGCCGTCCCCTTGTCGTCTTCCATCCAGAGGAACTTCGCCGTTCCTTTGGGCACGACTTTGTCCGCCTCCAGGGCCACCACGGCTCCCTTCCGGAGCGGGAACGCCCCCGGGACGGACAACAGGGCGGCGGCGATGCCGCCCAAGTCCGGCTCGTGGCCCACGAAGGCCGCTTCCATGGGATTCCCCGCGTCGACCAACAGGGCGCGGAGGGAGCGAATGTCGAAGCCGGGGGAGAGCTCCTTCGCGACGACGACGGCGCCCTTGTGTTTCAGGCGCTCCGAGAGGATCTCGGCGGTCTGGACGGAGCGCAGCAGGGGGCTGGTGAAGATGACGTCCGGGGCGGCGCCCGCCTTGCGGACCCGCCGGGCGATCTTCCGGAAAGAAAGCCGGCCCTTCGTCGTCAAGTAGCGGGAGCCGTCCGGAGTCGTCGCCGACCGCTCGATCGCCTCCGCGTGGCGGACAAGGTACAGTTTCACGGGCTACCCCTTCCCCTTCTTTTTCTTCTTTCTGTTCCTCTTCTTTTTCTCTTTTCCCTTCCTCCCTTTCTTTTCCTTCTTCTTTTCCCCTTTCCTTTCCTTATTGCCCTCCTTCCCCGCGCCGCGCTTTTTCGCCCGCTCCGGTCGGGCCGCTTCCCCCTCCGCAGGCGGCGGGAGCCCCGGGGACTTCGACGCCTTCCTTGTCCCGGCCGCTTCCTCCATCGCGTGCCGCAGACCTTCCCACTTCTCCTCAGGGATCAGCGTCTTCTTACCCATGCCGCAACACCTCCTGCGCGAGCGCGCGATAATCCTCGGCTCCGCGTCCCCCCGGCTGGTAGGAGAGGATGTCCTTCGAGCGGGCGGGCGCCTCGGAGAGGGAGATGCTCTGCCGGATGACCGTCCGGAACACCTTGTCGCGCAACGTGTCCCGGAGGTGCTCCTCCACCTGGCGGGAGAGGGATGTCCGGACGTCGTACATGCAGGGGAGGATGCCCAGAATCTCCATCGGGAATCCGGCCTCGCGGATGGTCGTCACCATGCCGAGGATCTTTTCCAGGCCGTTCAGGGCCATGTACTGGGTCTGGAGCGGGATCAGCAGAGAGCCGGCATACACCATCCCCATCAGGGAGAGGGCGCCCAACGAGGGAGGACAATCCACGATGACGAAATCGAACCCCCGTAGTCCGGCGAGGGCGTCCTTCAACGCCAGGGGGTACTCCGACGGTCGCTCGCGGAGGATCCGCTTCTCCGTTTCGGCCAGGACCGGGGAGGAGGGGAGGACGGTGAGGTGGGGGAGAGCGTGAAACGCCTCGCGGGATTCCGCCTCGCGCGTGAGCACTTCCGCGATGGTCGGTTTGCCGGCCGTCTCGACGCCGAGCGATTCCGTGAGCCCGGCCTGGGGGTCCAGGTCCACCAGGAGGATTTCCCGGCCCATTTCCGAGAGCGCCGCGCCGAGGTTGACGGCGGTCGTGGTCTTCCCGGTGCCGCCCTTTTGGTTGATGACCGTGATCTTCCGCATGGCGCCCCCCCCTGGATCCGCGCTTTTCCGGAGAGTTCCGATTATAAGCCAGGTCCCACGGGCCCGCCGGAATAATCTGTTCTGGAATTCATCCGGGTCGGGGACACTACCGGGGAAGGTCCGTGGTCGTCCGGCGGCATGTTCTGCGACAGCGGAAAATTTCCTGTTGGAGGTCGAACGCCTTGCTATCTTTGCGCCTGATCGAACTGATCGAGACCCACGCCGAAGTCCTGACCCGCGACGTTTGAAGGAGTACGCCGCCAACCCCCGGACGCGACACTGGGGCGTTGTGCCCGCCAACGAACTCGAACAGCGCGTCTTCCGCACGTACCACAACCTCGGGAACTGGCTCGGCAACCCGAAGGAGGACGCGGTCCAGGCGGAGTACGAGGAGTGGGGCCGCAAGCGGTACCGGAACGGGACCCCGCTGAGCGAGATCGTGTTCGCCGTGATCCTGCTCAAGCACCACCTGCGGAAATACATCCGCGAGAACGGGCTCATAGAGTACTCGCGGGACCGCCAGGCCCCGCAGGAGATCCTCCCGGTCCACCTGTACGGGATCCAGGAGCTGAATTACCTGGTGGGAGATTTCTTCGACAAGGCGCTCTACCACCTGGCGCGGGGCTACGAACTGGAGGCCGGGAAGGGACAAGCCGCCCGGTAGCGATCCATCGCGTCAAAGTCCAGCGTGATGGGCGGTGATGCGTGCCGTTCGCGTTCTCAGTGCTTCCGTATGCCGGCGGCCCCCGATGCCGCACATCCTTCCCCTTCACCATGAAGATTCTGTCCTCCGGCGCCGGCAATGGTTCACTATTTACTCTTGATCCGGCGGTAACAGGCCGGAAACATGGCAGGGGGAGAATGACCGCATCACGTTCCCGGGCGACGGGGGAGGGCACCCCACTACGAGCTTCGCGCTGGTGGGGTGCCCCCGCAGTAGGAAGAACGGGGGGCACATGGACAGAAAACCGGTCTGGATCAACGGTCGGCAGGTCTTCGTTCTCCCTTGGGCCCGGATCTGGGACGTCCTTACGGCTCTTCCCGCCGACGACTTCCGGGCAATCTGGACCGCCCGGGCGTACCTTGTGGATGCGGACGGCACCCGGATATCGCCGAACGAGATCGCCTACTCCGGCCAAAAGATCACGGTCTGCAGGAACAGCCGGAATAACGAAGGTAACGGTGCTCGGCTGCGCATATCCGCCGGAAACGAAAATTCGGTTTCAGGATCGGAATGCTGTCCCGAACACCCGTGAAAGCCCCCCGGCCGTCCCCGCCACCCCCAGGAATTCCCCGAAATTCTTCTCACGGAACGCGCGGAAAGCGATCTCCAAGGCGCATTCCTTCTCCTGGCCGAGGATGTTGCGGCGGAAGGACGCGGCTTCGGCGAGGAGCACGTCGCAGTCGTGGATCGTCCCGAGGAGAGTCTGGAAGGAGTGGAGGCGCCTCGTCGTTTCAGCCGTCGCCTTCGGGAAGAGCGGGAGGAGGACCTCCGCGGCGTAGCGGTATTTCTTGAAGGCCAACCGCATCCGATGCAGCGCTTCCGGGTGCGCAGGGTCGAGGGCCTCCTCCAAGCGCTTCGAAACCTCGCGTTCCAGCTCTCCGAGAAGCACCGCCGCGGGGAGCTCGGCCTCGAGCCGACCCCCGCGACCTCCAGCCCCCTTTGGAACGGGGATCCGGAGCCGCCGGGTGGATTGCGCACCGAGGCACTTCCGCACCCTCGCCTCCCATCGGAGGACGTCGCTCGCTACTTGTACGGCGTACAGGTAGGACGGTTCGTCCACTTCCGGAACGACGTTCCGGATCCCGTCCCGCTTCACATGGGCGTCGCGCAACTTCCCCAGCGGGGACATGAGCGCCTTGAGGGATAAGCGGACCTCGCGCAGCCGCGGATCGGAGCCCAGCAGGGCGTCGCGCACGGAGATCCAGGCGAGGACCCTCCAGATCGCCACTCTCAAGTCGTGGACGGCCTCGTCCGATGCCGGGTTTGCGGCGGCGCGCTTCAGGTGCTCCCGGAAGCGCGCCGAACGCGTCCGCCCTGACTCCGCGAGGAAGGCGGCCGCCTCCAACGGGTTCCCCCTACTCCCCAAGCTCCTTGCGGAGAGAAGCGGTGGCGCCCTCGATGCGCGCCAGGTCCTTCCGCCGCCCCTTCCGGGGTTTTACAGTGAGGCGGCGCACGACCTCCAGCATCTTTTCGACCCGGGTGGCGGGGAGGGATTTCCCTTCGACGGCCTCGATCACGGCCGCGATCTCCCCCTCCGCGTTGGCGACGTACCGCTCCGCGATCTCCGTGAACATCGCCCGCAGACGGCGCAGCTCGAGGACGAGCATCTCCTTCGCCACCTTTCGTGAAGGTTTTCGCGCAAGCGCCGCCGCGATGCTCTTTTTCCCTGCCGGGGCCGTGGCGCCCGGTTCGGCCGGGGGCGCTTTCCCCGCGGCCGGTTTCGCCTTGGTAGTGGCCATGCGGTGTCCTCCCTATCCGTTCGGCGAGATGACGGCCTCGATCCGGGCCTGAAGGTCCCTTGTGACGGCGCGGGGCACCCTCATGCCGTTGATGGTCGCGAACCCGTAAATGGCCTGCAGCTTGCTGAAGGTCCGGTGAAGCTCTGTTTGGTAACGGATGAACGAGTCGTACCAGGAGCGGCTGTACCCGATGTCCATTCCCGACTCCCAGTAGTCGAGCTCGCGCCCGCGGTAGATGTTCCGCTCCATGAGCTTCTGGGGGGCCACCCGCAGATACATCACAAGGTCGGGGACGAGGGCGATGCTGTACACCGACTGCAGCCAGGGCAGGTCGGCGCCGCGAACCATATCCCGCGCCATCAGGGTGTAGATGTACCGGTCCGCGAGGACGATGAATCCCGCCCGCAACGCCGGGAGGATCCGGTGCTCCAGCTGGTCGGCGAAGTCGGTGGCGTAGAAAAGGGACAAGGTGCGCGGAGACAGGACGTTCCCCTCCTTGGCCTCCGCCAGCTCCTCCGCGACCAGGGTGGAGCGTTTCAACCCGACGTGCTCGACCGCGTATCCGCGTCGCTCCAGCCACTCGGTGAGGAAGGCGATCTGCGTGCTCCGCCCGGACCCGTCCGGCCCTTCGAGCACGACGAGCTTCCCCTTGAGGTCCCCGGTGGCGATTCCCGGAATCCCCTTGCCGTAGAACGTCCTTGGTTGGATCATAGCCTCCACCCCCGCGGAACCGCCACCTTGTATTGCGCGAGGTCGATCCGGTTGTGCAGGATCACCCGGACCTCCTCCTGGATCACCTCCACGGGGCGGTCCGAGTCGATCCGGGTGAACCGGTGCCGGCGCGCGAGGGCCTCGTACGCCTTGTGGATCCTCCCCTGGAAGATCTTGAAGCTCTCCACGGGGTCCGGGGAGAGGCCGAGGTCCATTCCCGCCTCGTGGTATTTGAGCGCCGGGCGGCCGACGAGGATCCGGTCCAGCGCCGTCCGCAGCGGCAGGAAGAAGTAGAAGGTGATGTCCGGCTGGAACGCGAAGCTGTAGAGCTGTTCGACCCACTCCTGCGGGCACCCCCGGACGGTGTCGCGGGCGAGGGCGGTGAACTTGTACCGGTCCGCGAGGACGATGAATCCCGCCTTGAGCATCGGAAGGATGTTCCGCTCGTATCGGTCGGCGAAGTCGGTGCAATGGATCAGGGAGAAGGTGGTCGGCGTTAGCAGGTTCTGCTTCTTCCCCCGCCGGGTGGCGCTCCGGACGATCTCGGAGGAGTTCCACTCGGTGAAGAAGACTTTGTATCCGGACAGCTCGAGCCACCGCTTGAGGAGGTACACCTGGGTCGACTTCCCCGATCCGTCGAGTCCTTCGACGGCGATCAGCTTTCCGGGAGCGGTGCTCGGATAGACAGGGTCCGTCGTCACGTCAGCCCTCCGCCTCAATGGTAAGTTTCAGGTCGACGCCGAAGCGGTCGCAGAACATCGACGCGATCCTCATCACCCCCAGGGCCTCCAGCCGGCATGACTTCTTGCTGGCGGCGCGGATGGCGAGCGATCCGTTCTGGAGCCGGCAGTCGATGGACCGGATCGCGGCGGAGTGCTCCTTGTCGAGGGCGTCGGCGATCCGAAGAATGGAAGACAGGGCCCAGACGATTCCCTGTTCCCGCTTGGCCAGCCCTTCGAACTCGGGGTGGTTCGCGTCGGGGGTCGCCTTCCGGTGGTACCGCGCGATCCCGGCGACGATCTGGCGCTCCGACGAGGTGAGGCCTACGATTTCGGAGTTGGCGATGATGTAGTGGCTGTGTTTGTGGTGCTTCTGCATGCTGATGAAATACCCGACGTCGTGCAGGAGCCCCGCCGCCTCGAGGTAGATCCGCTCCTGTTTTCCGAGTCCGTGCAGCGGCTCCGTCTGGTCGAACAGGCTGAGGGCCAGCTCGGTGACCTTCTCCGCGTGCTTCTGGTCCAGCTTGTACCGGGCGACCAGCTCGCGGCACGACACGCCCACCTGCTCCCGCAGGTCCAGGAGGTGCTCGGCTCCTTTCGCCTGCTCGAGAATCTCCTGGACCACGCCGTCCTTCAGGCTCACCCCCGGGACGAGGATCTCCTCGGAGCCGTTCAGCTCCGCGATCCGGTGGTACACGAAGCAGGCGGGGAGGATGACGTCGGCCCGGTCCTCCCGCAGGCTGAACCGCTCCATCCGGCTTTTCAGCGACATCCCGGAGAGCTCCTCCATCAGGCGGCGGAGACTCGCGGCCTTGAGACGAACGGTGCCCGGATAGTCGGTGTGAGGCTCGCCTTGCACTTCGGGGATGGAGGCGATCGCCTCGATGTTCCCTCCCGTGGCGATGAACAGGGCGGCCTTTTTCCCGCTTCCCCGCCTCGAAAGCTTCCGGGCCACCAGGTCCATGTATTCGTTGAGCAGCTGGCCGGCGCTCCGGAGGTCCTCCTCGGCGGAGGAGAGCATGTCGAGCAGCCGGACCGCGCCGAAGTTGTGGGAGTCCGCCAGGGTGATCCGGCCGTTCTCGACGAAAGTGATCTCCACCGATCCTCCACCGAGGTCGACGATGAGGGCGCTCTTCTTCCCCAAGGGAATCTTCTTTCCGACCGCCAGCGCGATCAGGCGGGCCTCTTCGTCGCCGTCGATGACTTCGACGCGGATGCCGGAGGCGCGCTCAAGGCGGCTGAGCAACAGGTCGGCGTTGGACGCCTCCCGGGTGGCGCAGGTAGCGACGGCACGGACGGTCTGGACACCGTGGGCCTTCAGGAGCTGCCGGAAGCGCCGGAAGGCGGCCTCGGCCTTCCGGATGTTCTCCTCCCGGATGGTTCCCTTGAGAAATACGTCTCCCCCCAGGCGAATCGGCTCCCGGACGTTCTCCAGGACGCGGTACGGAACGCCCTCGCTCGTCTCCACCACGTAGAAACGGATCGCGTTGGACCCCATATCGATGGCAGCGATGCGTGCCATTAGAAGTTTCCGCCCCCTCCTACGCCAGTGGCCCCTGGTGCCGGACGTCCTTCCCCTTGACCATGAAGATCACATCCTCGCAGATGTTGGTGGCGTGGTCGCCGATCCGCTCGAGGTGGCGGGAGACGAGGATCAGGTCCATCGCCCGCGGGATGGTGGTCGGGTCCGCCATCATGAACGTCAGAAGCTCGCGGAATATCTGGTCCTTGAGCTGGTCCACGGTGTCGTCCCGAAGGATCGTCTTGTACGCCAGCTCGTCGTCGCCGTTCACGAAGGCGTCCAGCGCCGCCTTGAGCATCTCCTGCGCGATGTCGGCCATTCTCGGGATGTCGATCAACGGCTTGAGGGGGGGGACCGCGAGAAGCGAATCCGCCCGCTCCGTGATGTTGATCGCCTGATCGCCGATCCGCTCCATGTCCGTGTTGATCTTCATCGCCGCGGCGATGAAGCGGAGGTCGACGGCCGCCGGCTGGCGCAGCGCGATGAGTTCGATGCACGCCTCGTCGATCTCGATGTGGAGCTGGTTGACCTGCGTCTCCATGGAACGGACCTCGACGAGGATGTCGACGTTGCGCTCGACGAGCGCCTGGACGACCCTCCGGGTCATCTGCTCCACCAGCCCTCCCATGCGGAGGACGAGTTCGCGAAGCCCCGCCAACTGCTCCGAATAATGTTTCTTCATCCGCGCTCACCGCCTCCTTGGATGATCATCCGAATCTTCCCGTAATGTACTCCTCCGTCCGCTTGTCCGACGGGTTCGTGAAGATCTTTCCGCTCTTGTCCATCTCGATCAGCTCCCCCATGAGGAAGAACGCGACCTGGTCGGAGATGCGCGCCGCCTGCTGCATGTTGTGCGTGACGACGGCGATCGTGTATTTTTCGCTCAGGTCCTCGATCAGCTCCTCGATCTTCGCGGTGGACATCGGGTCCAGCGCGGAGCACGGCTCGTCCATCAGGAGCACTTCCGGCTCGACGGCGAGGGCGCGGGCGATGCACAACCGCTGCTGCTGACCGCCCGAGAGAGACGCCCCCGACTGGCGGAGGTGATCCTTCACCTCGTTCCAGAGGGCCGCCATGACGAGCGACCGCTCCACCTTCTCGGAGATGTCCGCCCGGGAGAGCGTCCTCCCGTTCAGTTTGAGCCCGACGGCGACGTTCTCGAACACCGACATGCGGGGGAACGGGTTCGGCTGCTGGAAGACCATCCCGACCCGCCGGCGCAGGTACACCGGGTCGATCTTCTCCGAATAGATGTTCGTCCCGTCGAGGAGGATCTCCCCCGACATGCGGAATCCCGGGGTCATGTCGTGCATCCGGTTGAGGCACCGGATGAAGGTGCTCTTTCCGCATCCCGAGGGGCCCATCACGGAGGTGACGGAGTTCTTCGCGATGTCCATCCGCAGATTCTTCAGGACCTGGTGATCCCCGAACCAGCTGCTCAGGTCGCGGATTTCGAATACGTTTTCCATAAGCCTTCCGCCTCCTACCGCTTCTGCCGGGTGAAGACCCGGGCGGCGATGTTGATGACGAGAACCATCGTGATCAGAACAAGAGCCCCCGCCCACGCCTTGTCGTGCCAGTCCTCGTAGGGCGAGATCGCATAGGTGAAGACCTGGAGCGGAACCGCCGCCATCGGTTGATCGAGCTTCGTCTGCCAGAACTGGTTCCCCAGGGCGGTGAAGAGCAGGGGGGCCGTCTCCCCCAGGATGCGCGCCATGGCGAGAAGGATCCCCGTCAGGATCCCCGGCCATGCCGTCCGCACCGTGATCCGCAAGGTGGCCTTCCACCGCTCGATCCCGAGCGCCAGGGCGGCTTCCCGCACCGTCATCGGGACAGTACGGAGCATCTCCTCCGTCGTCCGCACGACGACGGGGATGAAGATCATGGAGAGCGCGGCCGCTCCCGCCCAGGTGGAGAACCGCTTCATCGGAAGGACCAGGAGGATGTAGCCGAAGATCCCCATGATGATGGAGGGGACGCCGGTCATCGTGTCGGCGGCGAACCGCACTGCGGAGGCGAATTTTCCCTTGCCGTACTCCGCGAGGTAGATCCCGCACAGGACCGCCGTGGGAACCGACCACAGCATCGCCATGAGGGTGATGACGAATGTACCGACGATCCCGTTCGCGATCCCCCCTCCCGGCTCCCCGACGGGGTGGGGGAGGTCGATCAGCAGCGTCCACTTGAGTTCCTTGCCCCCCTTGATCAGAAGGTCGAAGAAGATGAGGAACAGCGGCAGGATGACGAGGATCGCCGCGAGGAAGAACAACGCCTTCATCGTCCTGTCGAGGGCTTTCCGGCGAAAGGAGATCGTCCCCACGCGTCAGATCCCCCGGGAGGCGCGGGCGACCATCTTCGAGAGGATCCACTTCGCCGCAAGGTTCACAGCGAAGGTCATCGCGAAGAGGATGAGTCCGATGAGGACCAGGGAGGAGAGATAAACGTCCCCGACGGCCTCGGTGAACTCGTTGGCGATGACCGCCGCCATCGAGTATCCCGGCTGGAATAGCGAGAGGAGGACCTCCGGGCGGTTCCCGATGACCATCGTGACTGCCATCGTCTCCCCCAACGCTCGTCCCAGGCCGAGGATCGTCGCCCCGAAGATGCCGGGGATGCAGTGCTGCCCGATCACGATCCGGAGCATCTCCCAACGGGTGCCTCCCAGCGAGAGGACCGCCTCCTTCTGCCGCTGCGGGACGGTGGCCAGCACCTCCCGGCTGACCGAGAGGATGAACGGGATGATCATGATCGAAAGGAGAACGCCCGCCGCCAGCATGCTCGGACCGTACACCGGCCCCTTGAAGAGGGGAATCCAGCCGAGGTACTTCGTCACGGGTTTCATGAAGACGCCCCGCAGGACCGGCACGAGGACGAAGATCCCCCACAGTCCGTAGATCACGCTTGGGATCGCCGCGAGGAGCTCGGCGAGGAACGACACGGGTGTCTTCATCCAGGGGGGGGCGAACTCGTTGATGAAGATCGCGGCCCCCACGCTCAACGGCACGGCGACGAGGATGGCGAGAAAGGAGGAGACCAGGGTTCCGTAGATGAAGGGGAGGGCGCCGAACTTCTCGAGGACCGGGTCCCACGTCCCGGTGACGAGGAACGCGGCTCCGAACTTCCGCAGGGCGGGGATCGACTCCCGCAGCAGGACCGCGAACAGGAGCACCGCCAGGAAGAGAACCAGAAAGGCGAAGGCTCCCGTGACTCGTTCGAAGACGAGGTCCTTGATGTTTTCGCCGGTTTTTCGGGGCATCCGGGGCGTTTCCTCGCGGTTCTTCGAGAAAGGAAGGGGGGGATCTCCCCCCCCCTCCCGGTCATACGACAGAGATAGTACGACGGATCGGCGCCCCCTGCCGGAAGAGGCCGATCAGTACAGGGACTTCCCCTTGAAGGAGATCTGCCTCAGTGCCTTGTCGACCTTTTCCACAACGGGTGCGGGAAGCGCAGCATAGTCGAGCGCCGCCTCCATCTTCTGGCCGTCCCGGATCGCCCACTTGAGGAACTGGACGATGGCCTTCCCCCTGGCCTCGTCCTTCTGGTCCTTGTACACGAGGATCCAGGTGAGCCCGGAGATCGGCCATGACTCCTTTCCGGGGGCGTCGACCAGCGATACACGGAAATCGGCGGGCATCGAATTCGCCACCCCGGCCGCGGCGGCCGAGGTCGCCTCGAGCGTCGGGGAGACAAAGTTCCCGCTCCGGTTCCGGAGAGCGGCGGTTTTCATCCTGTTCTGCTTCGCGTATGCGAGCTCGACATACCCGATGGCTCCCGGGGTCTGTTTCACCACGCCGGCGACGCCCTCGTTCCCCTTGCCGCCGAGCCCCACCGGCCAGTTGACCGACTTGCCTCGACCGATCTTCGCGCGCCACTCGGTGTTCACCGTCGTCAGATAGTTCGTGAAGATATCCGTGGTGCCGGACCCGTCGGAGCGATGAGCGACCACGATGTCCGCGTTCGGCATCGTCACGGTCTTGTTCAGTTCCGCGATCTTCGGGTCGTTCCAGCGGGTGATCTTGCCGAGGTAGATGCCTGCGAGGACGTCCGGCGTGAGTTTCAGACCGTTTCCCACGCCGTCGAGGTTGTAGACCGGGACCACAGCTCCGAGCGCCGTCGGGATGTGGAGGATGGGACCGGAAGATTTCTTCATCTCTTCTTTCGTCATCGGCGCATCGGTGGCGCCGAAGTTCACCGTTCCCGCCGTGATCTGCTTGATCCCCCCGCCGGAGCCGATCGACTGGTAATTGAACCGGACCGACGGATTGGCGTTGGAGTATTCGTAGAACCATTTGGAGTAGAGCGGGTACGGGAACGTCGCCCCCGCGCCGTTGATCGTCAACGGATCCGCCGCGGACGCGAAGGACACGACGGCGAGCATTGCAACGACCCCTGCCAGAACTCCGCAAATCTTTTTCATTCGATCGACCCCCCTGTAATATGGTTCGCCATTACGGCTTGAGGGCATCCTAAGTTGTGTACATCAAGGGGGGGTGAGGGGGGTGTTAAGTTCGTGTTAAGAACGGTAATTTGAAATACTGATGGAATTCAGGGAGATCCAAGGGGACGGAACGGCGCCGGGTTGCCCCGGCGCCGTTCCGAACCGTTCGTGCAGTTCGCTTACCGGAGCCCCGGAATCCCTCCGAGATATCCGATCGCCGCTTCGCTCCTGTCGATCAACGGTACGAGCTGCGCCTTGAGTCCCGGTTCGATGTTGGGGGAGAAGTCCCCCGCATGCTGGAAATTGCTCAGGATGTAGGCGAACCCGTTCAGGTCGTCGATCGCCTGGAGTCCCGTGCTCTCCGCGCCCGCCGGGACCGACAGGATGCGGGAGAGCTTCTTCGTGTCCACGTTGTATGCCCACAGGAAGTTGTTGATGTGGGCGGTGCTGCTGTCCTCCCCGATGAACAGGGTGCGCATCTTCTCCGAGAACTTCAGGTTGTCCGGGTTGGCGATACGGTCGACCGCGGCGGTATTGCCGGCGGCGTCTTTCGGGATGTCCTCCCCAAGGACCAGCGCGCGGATGGCGGCGCCGACATATGGACTCCCGATCGCCTCGCCGTCCGTATCCTTTTGACGCGCCGAGAGATCCATCTCGTAGACCGCGCCCGCGATCAGTTTCGGGATGCGGATGTGGTTCGCCGGATCTCCCGGCCTGTCTTCCATGCCGTCGCGCATGCGGGTCATCGCGAGGAACACCTTCCCGTCGGCGGCGTTGAACGTCACGCCCTCGAACTTCTCGAACTCGGTGGTGGCGCCGACGTAGGCGGCGTACCGCCGGGTCTCGAGGAACGCCGCGGCTTTCTCCATCCCCGGCCTGAGCTTCAGGTACTCGACCAGTCCCTTGTTGTGCCCCGCCTTGATGGTCCGGAAGCCGTTGGCGGGATCGGCGACCGCCGAACCATCGAAGATCTCGTTGAACCGGATACCCCCTTTGACCATCGCCTCGATCTCCGCATCGGTGGCATGACCGAGACGGTACCAGGTCAACGTCGCCTCGCCTCCCGGGGTCGCCGGGTCGCTGATCTGATTCCATTTCGCGGCGTAGAGCGTCCCGGACGAAAGGTCGGCCGGCCTGTCCGCAACGAACATCGTCAGCACGTTGTAGGTGCCGTCGTCCCCCTGGTAGGCGGTTCGGCGGTCCGGCATCATCTGCACGATCTCGCGCGAGATGCGCCCGAGCGTCCTGTGCTTTACGACGGAGGTGTTCCCGTGCCGGTCCACCGTCACCTCGGGCACCAGCCCGTAGTCGTACACTTTCGCCGGCCGGGTGGCGCCGGACGGATCGAGGTACCGGTTCATGGGATCGAGCCCGATGGCGCCGCTCGCACAGGAAGGTTCAACGACACACCGGGCATCCGGCTCGTACTCCTCGCTCCCCAGGTGGGTGTTCCAGGGGGAGAGGGACCCGGCGCACGGAATCCACAGGCCGTCGACGCCGGACATGTCGATGTTCCGGAGCGCGACGGTGACGAGGTCCCCCGATTTCTTGTCCTGCTCGATGGTCGCGAGGTTCATCGTCATCGGCTGGAGACCGTACTGGTCCTTCCCGGCGGTATCGAGCCAGTCGTACTCGTAGTGCGTGACGAGGTACAGCCGCTTCCCGTCGTGATCCTCGCCCCCGGAACGGTGGCTGCCGGGAACCTCCATCAGGCTGTTGGCGTCCGGGGACTCCGAGATGTGTGGGTTGCCGTTGACGTCGAGCAACGGATTTCCATGGACGTCGTAGAGCATCCCCGCCGTCACCCCTCCGATCGTCGTCTTGTTGTAGTGGAGCACGTTGTAGGTCAGGTCGAAGGTACGGGTCTTGCCGTTACGGTACGTCACCTTCGCCTTCGCCTCGGTGTAGGAGGCGGCGCGTTGCTCCTGGGTGAGGGGGGCGTCCATCCCGAGGAACTCGACCGATCGGACGCTCGCGGGGATCGATCCGCCGTGGGGGCCGCCGGCCAGCGCGTTTGTCACCGGTGCGACGGCGAGGACGAGGAGGAGCGACCAGGCAAATACCTTGTGGGGATTCATCACGGACTCCTTTCCGGAAGGATTGTCGATCCGCGCGTCGGATCGCGTGTGGAAGAGTAGCCCGTCCGGACGATACGGGGATGAAAGCGGTGTGAAGATCCGGTCAATCTACCCGGCAGCACGGTTTCGCTGGTACGTGTCGCCGGATGTCGCGTGTCAAGAACCGTGTGAATATTTGTTGGTTATTCACTGATCCGAATTCATGCTTGCATACAATCACATTCGAAGGGGGTACACAGATGAGGAAAGTGGCATTCTTGACAGCGTTGGTCGTTGCGATCGTCTTTGCGGCCGGCACGGGAATCGCTGCGGCGCCGGACAAGCCCCTCGTCCTGAAGGCGGCGAAGGCCAAGGGACCGGTCGCCTTCGACCACGCGAAGCACGGCAAGGATTGCGCCGCATGCCACCATAAGGACAAGGCCGGGGCCGAGCAGAAGTGCTCCAAGTGCCATGGCGACAAGACCGATGGGAAGAAGCTCTCCGCGAAGGAGGCGTTCCACACCCAGTGCAAGGGGTGCCACCAGAAGGAGAAAAAGGGTCCCGTGAAGTGCGACGACTGCCACAAGAAGTAGGAAGTCCACCACGCGGGGATAATGCCCACGGTGGTGACATGCCGAAGGGGCGGGGGTCCTTACCCCGCCCTTTTCTTATTTTTCCCGACCAGTTGCCAAACTTTACGCGCTCTTAATGCGTCCTCCTCCACGGGGTCATTTATAATTCTCCTGCGAGATATACTCCCCTAGTGAAGGTCCCGGCCTGATGTCTTCAAAAAGATCCGCAACCCCCGGCTCCACGGACTGGCTCCCCGAACAGCTACGGCAGTTGATCTCCTCCCTGGAGTCGATCCGGTCCGACATGGTCGGGCTGGAGGCGACACTCTTGGAACCAGGACGGGACATCCATCTGTCCTATGCCCCCAGCGCCGCGAACTTGTTGCACTACATCGCACTGCGGCGGCACGACGTCCGCCAGCTCCAGGAACAGCTCGCCGCCCTGGGCCTCTCCTCGCTTGGCCGGGCGGAGTCCCACGTCCTTGGGACGCTCGATTCCGTCCTGCGGATCCTCTCCCGGTTGACGGACAGTGACCGCGAACCCCTTCCCGAAAGGTCGGGGTCGCCGATTCGTTTCAACGACGGGAAAGCGCTGCTGGAACGGCACACGGAGGCCCTCCTCGGTCCCAAGCCGTCCCTCCGCAGCGTGCGGATCATGGTTACGATGCCGAGCGAGGCGGCGGACGATTATCTTTTCGTCCGGGATATCCTGGCGGTGGGCATGGACTGTATGCGGGTCAACTGCGCGCACGACGACGAGGAGCATTGGGGAAGGATGATCTCAAACCTTCGGAGGGCGGAGAGGGAGATCGGGCGCCCCTGCCGCGTGCTGATGGACCTCGGCGGTCCAAAGCTGCGGACCGGCCCCATCGCCTCGGCGGAAGGGGTCATCAAGTGGCGCCCCCAGCGCGATTACCTCAGGAGGGTGACGGCCCCGGCGCGCATCTGGCTGACCCCGATCGGACAGGAAGCTCCTCCGTCCCTCCCCGTCGACGCAGTGCTTCCCGTTCCCGGGGCGTGGCTCTCCCGCCTCCTGGAAGGGCATGTGGTCGAACTGGAGGACACGCGCAAGTCCCTACGCCGCGTCAAGATCGTCGCGGCCGTGGGAGATTCCCGTCTCGGGGAGTCCGTGCAGACGGCGTACGTTTCATCGGGAACCCCTCTCTGGATCCGCTCCAGATCCACGGCCACGGGAAAGAGGATTCCCTCGCGTGAAGCACGGGTAGGGGAGATACCCCCCCGCCAGCAGCCGATCCTGTTGAAAAAGGGGGATTCCCTCCTGCTGACCCGGGCGCAGGTCGCCGGGAAACCGGCTGCCCTGAACCGGTTGGGGAGGGTACTCCAGCCCCCCATGGTCCCCTGCACCTTGCCGGAGGTTTTTGACGCCGTACGACCGGGGGAGAGGATCTGGTTCGACGACGGGAAGATCGGCGGCATCATCCGCGCCGCCTCCGAGGATCAGGTCCGGGTGGAGATCACCCAGGCACGGCCGCAGGGGGAGCGGCTCCTCTCCGAAAAGGGGATCAACCTGCCGGACACCCGGATGCGCCTCTCGGCGCTGACGGAGAAGGACGTGAGCGACCTCCGCTTCGTGGCCGCAAACGCGGACATGGTCGGGCTGTCGTTCGTCCAGAACGTTTCCGACGTGGCGTCCCTCCGGGAACGGCTCTTGGAGTTCGGGGGGGAGAGCCTGGGCGTCGTTTTTAAGATAGAGACCCGCAGGGCGTTTGAAATGCTTCCGGATCTGCTCCTCGCCGCAATGCGGTCACACTCCTTCGGCGTGATGATCGCGCGGGGGGATCTTGCGGTCGAGTGCGGCTATGAACGCCTCGCGGAGGTTCAGGAGGAGATCCTCTGGCTGTGCGAGGCGGCGCACGTCCCCGTGATCTGGGCGACCCAGGTCCTGGAGACCCTCGCCAAGAGCGGAATGCCGTCCCGGGCGGAGATCACGGACGCAGCAATGGGGGAGCGGGCGGAGTGCGTGATGCTTAACAAGGGGCCTCACATCGTGGACGCCATCCGGGTCCTGGACAATATCCTCCAGCGGATGCAGGCCCACCAGAACAAGAAACGGTCGATGCTCCGCCGCCTCCATTGGTGGAACAAGTCCAAGGCACCGGGAAAAAATTGAAGGGGCGTTTGTTCTACCTGTTTTGAGGATATTTCAGGCGATCTTCCGGTCCGGGAACTTACCCAATCCCCACGCCGCCGCCCAGCGCACGACCTGGTTCTCGTCCTTCACCGAGCAGGCAAGCAACGGTTCGACCGCCCTGAGGTCCCGGATTTTCGCCAGGGAGAGGGCCGCCTTCCGGCGCACGTCCGGGTCGCGATCGCCCAGCGCGGCGATCAGCGGCTCAACGGCCCGGGGGTCACGGAGCACGCCCAACGCCCGGGCGGCTTCCCATCGGACATTCGGGTCTTCATTGCGTAGCGCTACGATGATGGATTCCAGGCTGCCGGACTGGCGCGTAACGATCTTCTCCGCCAAGCGATACCTCCCTTTTGCTGTTCTTGATTCAATGCGATGTGAAAGGTTCGTGTCCCCGGATACGAAACGGTCACAGGATACCACCCCCCCCTTTGTTTTTCAAGCCTGTAGGCTGGACACCCCGATCTCACTCTTATCTTCACCGGTTCTTCACGGGCCGCTTAAACGGTACTAATGAGGGGGGGCCAGACTTCCCTGTCAAAAGGGTGCCCGGTATCGTCGTCCTCGAGCGGAATAGGTCCGGCGAACCGCCCTCTCCGCGCCGGCGAATTCGTCGAGGGTGCCTGGACCGCCAAGGACCACTCGGGAACCGATGTCAAAATGGAGGATCCATGGCCATCGCGAACAGTACGCCATATATTTTACCGGTAATATTCCACCGGAATGCGTCCCTTCTCCGGTCGAGGAGAACGTTCTCGCCCCGGTTCATCCGATTCGTTGTCCGTATGGCGATTTGGAGCGAATGGCGTCGGGACGGGAACCTCTTCACGGTTTCGCTAGTGCGCGTCGTCGGCGTACTACTCGACAAGGCATCCGGAAACCCGCTGATCTGCGCGAAGGTGCGGGATGAACTGAAGAGGCGGCTTCGGTCGGGAAAGATCTGCCCTCCCGGCTGGAGAAAAGCGTGCTTCAATGCGGCCGATAGGCGCTTCGGGTCGCTGACCCGATAGAACTCGCACCTCCCTGTCCATCCTCCCGAGGAACTTCCTTTCCCCTTCGCTCTTTATCCTTCACGCAAATATCACATCGGCTACAAGTCGTTGTAACAAACCCATGGTAAATATTTTCTTGATGAATAGACAAGCGTTTTGATCACTCCGGAAAACATCAGCCAGCCCGGGGGGAATCGGTCCCGGAGAGCGGGAAATCGGAAGGGAGAGACCGCCATCGAACATATTCGCGCAGAAAGGTTGACACTCGGATATGGCCGCAAGGAGGTCGTCAGAGGGGTTGACCTGACGATCAGGAAGGGTGAATTCCTCAGCATCATTGGGCCGTCGGGGGTTGGCAAATCCACGCTTCTGATGGGGATGAACGCCACCACATCCATACTTGACGGGAGCTTGAACGTGCTGGGGAACGACGTGGGCTCAATCCGGCACGACAATCTGAAGGCGCTTCGGGCCAGGCTCGGGGTCATCTTTCAGGGATTCAACCTGGTCCCGCGTCTTTCCGTGCTGGACAACATCGCCAGCGGCATGCTGCACGGCAAGCCGCTCTTGTCGGCCGTCTTCAAGCACTATACCCACCGGCAGTACGAGGAAATCTACGAATACATGCAGGTGGTCGGTATCGAGAGCGAAGCCCTCAGCCGCTGCGACCGCCTCTCGGGCGGACAGAAACAGCGGGTGGCCATCGCCCGGGCCATCGCCCAGCGCCCCGAGATCATCCTGGCCGACGAGCCGATCTCTTCCCTTGACCCGGTCAGTGCCCGCACCGTCCTGGAGACCCTCAAAAACGCAAATGAAAAGTACGGCATCACCGTTGTCGCCAACCTGCATCAACTGGACTATGCCCGTGAATATTGCAGCCGGGTGATCGGCATGAACGCCGGACGGATCATCTTTGACGGATCTCCGGCACTCCTTTGTCATTCAACGGTTGCCGAAATATATCGTTGCCCGACGAAACCGGACCAACAGGGAACGCAGATACACCATTCCAGCTTTTCACCGGCAGCGGCTTCCGCGACATAGGCTTGGGGAACCCGACCCGATAACTACCAACCAATCGAAAGGAGATGCACCCATGAAGAACGTACTGAAAGCCGTCGTCACCCTGGCTCTGGCCGTCTGTCTGCCTGCGGTGTCCCTGTCCGCGCCGGCCGAATGGCCCAAAAAACTGACGGTAGGGTTGATCCCCACCGAATCCTCATCCCACATCACCGACCGTTACGACAACCTGGCCAAATATCTGGAGAAGAGACTCGGCATCCCCGTCGAATTGAAGACATCGACCGACTATGCCGGGGTCATCGCCGCCATGCAGTTCAAGCACGTCGACGTGGCCTATTACGGTCCGAAATCTTATGTCGAGGCGGCCCAACGGGCCAACGCGGAGTGTTTCGCCATGGAAGTCCTGGAAGACGGCACCCAAGGGTATCACGGCGTAATCATCACCAAAAAGGGTTCCGGCATCAACAGTATCAATGATGCCAAAGGCAAGGTCTGGGCCTTTACCGATCCCAACTCCACCAGCGGTACGCTCGTTCCGACCGTCTACTTCGTCAAGGAACTGAAGGTCGACCCTGAGAAGTACTTTTCCAGGGTGATCTACTCCGGCAGCCATGAAGCCTCGATATTGTCGGTCAAGGGCGGCAAAGTCGACATCGCTTCCACCAACGACCTGGATATCGACCGCGGCGACGGCAAGCTTTGGGACAAACGGAAGGATTTCAACATCCTCTGGACCTCCAAGCTGATCCCCGGTTCCAACATGGCCTACCGCAAGGATCTCCCCGATTCATTGAAAAAGGCGTTGAAAGAAGCATTCCTCGCCTATGACGACAAGGCTGGCCTGAGCAAGCTGAAACTCAAAGGATTCGTGTCGGTCACCGATGACGTGTACGATCCGATCCGGGACCAGATCGGGATAAAGAAACAACTTGTCAAAAAGTGATCCGACGCCGCGGCCGGCATCCGGGCATGCCGGCCGCGGTCTCTCCGGAACCGACGCCTGATACTCCATATGCCGGGTTCGATCACCATGAATCTTGAGGACATAAAACGCCGGACCAACCCCTTTCATCCCTACAACCTCATGATTTTTTCGGTTTCCCTCGTCGTGTTGGCCTGGTGCTGGCATTCCACAGAGATGAGCATGGGCAAGCTGTATGAGGGTTGGGGCAACATGCGGACGTATCTGGCCGGCAACCCGGAGATCAGCGACAGCGGCTTCTTTCCTCCCGACCTGACGACCGGCAGACTGGGCAAGTACCTGCTCTCCATGCTGGAGACGGTGCAGATGGCTCTCCTGGCACTGGTCCTCTCGGTGCTGATCGCTTTCCCGCTCTCCTTCCTTGCCTCCAAGAACACGTTGGAGATCATCATTCCGGGGAAACATCGTGTGCCGGTGCTGCTGAAGAAGGCCGTGTACACCGTCGTCAGGCTCTTCGCCAACCTGAGTCGTTCGATCAACGAGATCATCTGGGCCTTGCTGTTCGTCTCCGCAGTCGGGTTGGGGCCGATGCCCGGCATCCTGGCGTTGGGGGTGCACACCTCCGGCGTCCTGCTCAAACTTTTTTCCGAAGGGATCGAGGCGGTCCAGCAGGAGCCGATCGATGCCCTGACCGCCACCGGCGCCGGGTTCATCAAGGTCATCCGCTACGCAGTCTTTCCACAGATCACCCCTTACTTCGTTTCCATGACCTTGTATCGCCTGGAATCGGATGTGCGCTCCGCAACCATCCTGGGGTTTACCGGCGCCGGTGGCATCGGTGTTTATCTCTTCGACAAATTGAGGAGTTATGAAAATCGCGAAGTGACCACCATACTGATCATCATCATCCTCACCGTGGCCCTGATCGACCGGGCCAGTGCCGCCATCCGGGCGAAATACAGCTGAGGACATGGCACCGATCCGTCAGGAGAAAACGATGGACATTACCCTGCGGGAGGCAAACGGGGACGACCTCTCCGCCATCCTCTCGCTCTACGCCCAACTCGGCCAGGACGACGGATCGGTGCTTCCTCTCGTTGAGGCGATCGGTATCTTTCGCAAGATCAATGATTATCCCGATTACCGCATCCACGTTGCGGTTTACGGGAACAGGATCATCGGCACCTTTGCACTGCTGATCATGGACAATCTCGGCCACCTGGGGGCACCCAGCGCCGTTCTTGAAGACGTGGTGGTAGCGAAGGAACTCCGTGGCCAAGGGGTCGGCGGGCGGATGATGGACTATGCCAACGACCTGTGCAGGCGGAAGGGGTGCTACAAGATGACCTTTTCCAGCAATATCAATCGTGAGGCGGCGCACAGGTTCTACGAATCGCTCGGGTTCAGAAAGCACGGTTACAGCTTCTACATCAATTATGAATGACACCTAAGGGGGGGCTTGTGGACAGGAACGATATGACGGTTGCGGTTGTCGCCATGAAAGAACATGAAGTGGCCGAACTGCTGGAACTGCTTGCCGCGGAGGAGATCACCATCACCCGGCCGCCCCGTACCGGCTTGATAATGATGACGGTGAAGGACAGCTTCAATGCCGAATTCCATTTGGGCGAGGTTCTAGTGACCGAAGCGGCGGTGACCGTGCGCGGCAGTGATGGTTTTGGCATGGTGGCGGGCGAGGAGCCACGCAAGGCCCTGGCGCGGGCCGCCGCGGACGCCATCCTGCGTGCCGGCCGGCCGGAACGGCTATGCGAAGCGGTACTGGCCTGTCTCGCGCGCGCCCAACAGTCCCAGGCGACCCGATTGGCCGCTGAAGCGGCACTGACCGCAGGCACCAAGGTGAGATTCGATCTGATGCAGGGGACCTGACAATGAAACAAGACAATATCACCGATGATCACACGATGTTCAGGATCCTGCTGCGGGCCATGAGCCGTCCGGGCATCGTCTGTCAATTATCGTCCCATCGACAGGAATCCGGACAGCGCGCGTTGCTGGCTGTGATGTTGCGCTGCCTGATGGATCATGAAACGACATATTTTGTTATGGAGAACGAGTCGGATGGCCTGTCTGACGAGATATTCCGGCATACCGGCGGCAACCTTGCAGACATCGATACGGCCGATTTCCTGATCTTCCCCGAAGGAACCAGCCGAGGCACGCTGACCGGCGCCAAGCGCGGGACTCCGGAATATCCCGACATCGGGGCAACGGCGGTCTACCTGGTGGAAAAACTTGGGGAGCTGGGCGGCGAGATGGAAATGCATGGGCCGGGGATCGACGGCACGATACGTCCCTTGATCAGCGGCCTCGCCAAGGCCGAGATCAGTCTGCTGCGGGAGGCCAACTCCGAATTCCCGCTCGGGGTTGATGCCCTGTTTCTGGATACGGAAGGGCGGATCATGTGCATCCCCCGGTCCACTCGAATCGAAGGGAACTGACATGGGATACGTTGCCGTAAAAGGCGGCACCGAAGCGATCGAACGGGCGTGCCGCCTCTTCGCCCATGAGCGGATGAAAGGGGAATCCGGCCCGTTGGAGGTGAAGCAGGTCCGGGAACAGCTCTACCTGGCCGTGGACCGGGTCATGGGGGAAGGGGGGCTCTATGCCCCCGGCCTGGCGGCCCTGGCGTTCAAGCAGGCGGCGGGGGACACGTTCGAGGCGTCGTTCATGCTGCGGGCCTATCGTGCAACCCAGCCCCGGCTTGGATACTCGCTCCCGGATTCCACGGAGCGGATGCGCATCGTGCGGCGGATTTCCTCGGCGTTCAAGGATATCCCCGGAGGACAAATACTGGGTCCCACGAGCGATTATACCCTGCGCTTGTTGGACTTCGACCTGCTGGAGGACGATGCGACCCGGCGAAAGGCGTTCCGGGAGCGCCTGTTCGAGGATCTTCCCGCGGATACCGAGATACCGTCCTCATTTCCCAAGGTGGTCGATATCCTACGCCGTGACGGGTTGCTGGCGGAAGGCGCTTCGTTTCCCAAGGTGGAACCGTTCGACATCACCCGCCGGTCCCTTGCCTTCCCTGCTCCGCGGAATGCGGCCCAGCAATCGATGGCGCGGGGGGAGACCGGCGGCATGCTGCTGCTGGCGTATTCCAGCATGCGCGGGTACGGCAACATCCATCCCACCCTTGCCGAATTGCGGGTCGGTTACATACCGCTCACGGTTCCCCATCCCGTGACCGGCGAACCGTACACCGTCGGCGAGGTCAAGGCAACCGAGGCCGAGGTCGTGGCCCGTTTCGAGGGGAACGACGGCATGCCGCGCTTCAGCCTGGGATACGGACTCTGCTTCGGCCAGAACGAGATCAAGGCAATCTCCATGGCGGTGCTGGACCGCTGCACCCGCGTCAAGCATCCCTCCTGCCCGGCCGAGGACCAGGAGTACGTGCTCTATCACATCGACGGCATCGAGGCGATGGGCTTCTGCAACCACTGGAAGCTTCCGCACTACGTCGATTTCCTGTCGGATCTGGACCGGCTGCGCAAGGCCCAGGAGATCGCCCGCAAAGAGGAATGCCATGCGGATGCGTGATTGGATGGACGAAGACAATGAGCGGCAGGCCCGCGGAGAATCAAGGCGCGGCGGCTATCCCTTCGGTTTCATGGACGAGGGCGCGAAAAGAGAGGTACGCCGCAGCATCCTCAAGGCGGTCGCCATCCCCGGATACCAGGTGCCGTACGGTTCCCGCGAGATGCCGATCGCGCGCGGCTGGGGGACCGGAGGCATACAGATCACCCTGGCCCTGATCCTTCCCTGGGATGTGCTCAAGGTGATCGATCAGGGGTGTGACGGGAGCGTGAACGCCGTCAACATCAAGAAGTTCGTCCGTGCCGTGGCCGACGTGGACATCACGAGCGACACGATGGCGGCAACGGTCATCCAAACCCGACACCGCATTCCCGAGGAGCCGATGACCGCCGGGCAGATCCTGGTCCTGCAGGTGCCCTATCCGGAGGCGCTGCGCGAAGTGGAGCCGTCCGAGACCGAGACGCGCCGCATGCACGCCGAAGCCGATTACGGCCGGATGTGGCTCTTTCTGTACGAGGATATCGTCAAGTACGGGGAGATCAGCATCAGTTACCGCTACCCGGTGACGATCAACGGACGGTACATCATGGACCCCAGCCCGATTCCCCGCTGGGACGTGCCCAAGCTGAACATGGCCGAGACCCTGTTCCTGTTCGGCGCCGGGCGGGAAAAACGGATCTACGCCATCCCTCCCCATACCCGGGTCGAGCCGCTGGAATTCGAGGACCACACCTTCCGGGTGGAGAATTTTTCCGGAAAGGTGTGCTCGCGCTGCGGGGCGAGCGACACGTTCATGGACGAGGTCATCGACGACGAGGCCGGCCTGCGGCGCTATTTATGCTCCGATTCCGGCTACTGCGACAAGAGGGTTGGCCAATGCAGGCTTTGATCCGGGTCCGGGGTCTTTCAAAGCGATTCGGCGCCGGATGCCCTCTTTGTCTCCCATCGACCGGTCCCGCGCAGGAGAGCAATGTCTGCCCCCACTGCGGCTCGGTTGTGGCCTGTAACGACGTATCGTTCGACCTGTATCGCAACGAGGCATTGGGGGTTGTCGGGGAAAGCGGTTCCGGCAAGAGCACACTGGTGCGGCTGCTGCATTTCGAGTGGGAGGCCAGCGGCGGCTCGGTTGCGTTGCACCGTTCCGTTGCCGTACCCACCTTGGGGAATCTGTTTCCGGATGATGCACCCTACAGTCTCAACCTGCTGGGATTGACCGCATTCCAGAAGCGCCAGGTCAGGAACGGGTTGATGGGGATCGTGTACCAGAACCCGTTTCTCGGGCTGCGCATGCAGGTCAGTTCCGGCGGCAATATCGCAGAGCGGCTCCTGGGGGCCGGTTGGCGAAACATCCGCGGCATGCGGAAGCGGTCGGCGGAACTGCTGGAGCGGACCGAGATACCGGTGGAACGGATGGACGAGCCGCCCAAGAACTTCAGCGGGGGAATGCAGCAGCGGGTTCAGATCGCAAAGGCGCTCTCGAACAAGCCGTTGATCCTTTTCCTCGACGAGGTGACCACCGGACTGGACCTGTCGGTGCAGGCGCGGGTGCTCGATCTGGTCAGGAGCATCCGGAGCGAGTTCAGCCTCTCCCTGCTGGTGGTCTCCCACGACCTGGGCGTCATCAATCTGCTCTGCCAGCGGACCATGGTGATGAAGCACGGCCGCGTGGTGGAGGCCGGCCTGACCGATCAGATCCTTCAAGACCCGCAGCACAGGTACACGCAACTCCTCGTCGCATCCCAGTTGTAGTCAGGAGTCCATGTGATATCCGTCGAAAACCTGTCGAAAAGCTTCATCCTGCACATTCTCGGAGAGAAGCGGATCGAAGCCTGCAGGAACGTCTCCTTCAGCGTGCCCCGGGGAGGTTTCCTCGGGTTGTCCGGGCCCAGCGGCGCCGGCAAGAGCACCGTACTCAAGTGCATCTATCGCACCTATCTCCCCGGCGGCGGCGAGGTCTGGTACGACTCGGCGACCCGTGGCTGGGTAAACCTCGCCGCGCTTCCCGAACGCGAAGTGATCGATATTCGCGCCAGGGAGATGGGCTACGTTGCCCAGTTTCTCAAGGTGATTCCGCGGATCTCTGCCCTGGATGTGGTCATGGAGCCGATCCTTGCCAGGAACGGGGCGACGAGGGACGAGGCGCGCCGGCGTGCCGGCAGCCTGCTGGAGCGGCTGCGAATTCCCTCACACCTGTTCGACGCCTATCCGGCCACCTTCAGCGGCGGCGAGCAACAGCGGATCAATATCGCCAACGCGGTAAGCTGGAAGCCCCGCCTGCTGCTGCTGGACGAGCCGACCGCCTCCCTGGACAGGGATTCGGTCTCAGTGGTGATGGATATTCTGAAGGAGTTGCGCCAGAAAGGAACGACCATGATCGGCATCTTCCACGACACGGAGTTGATGGAAACGGTGACCGATTCGATCTTCCGAATCAGCTGAAGGGACGGAGACTTCGATGCCGACAAGCTTTGTCATCCGTGACGCCCGGATGGTGACGCCGGATGGGATCCGGGAGGGAACCTTTGTCAAGGTGGAAAAGGGACGGATCGTCGAGATCCGCGAGGGCGACATGCCGGGGGAAAGAACGATCAATGCCCGGGGAAACTATCTTTTTCCCGGTTTTGTCGACCTCCATTCGGACGCCATCGAAAAGGGCATTGAGCCGCGCCCCAACACGTTTTTCCCGGTGGATGTCGCGGTGTTCGAACTGGACAAGAAGATCGCCGCATGCGGCATCACCACCATGTACCACTCGCTCTCCTTTGCCGAGTTGGAGGTGGGGCTGCGCTCCAACAGCACGGCCGCCGGCATCATCCGCCAGATCCATCAATTCCGTCACGCATTAAAAGTGAGGACCCGGATTCATGCCCGTTTCGAGGTCACCGATTTGGGGGCGGTTCCCTTTCTGGAAGTACTGATCCGTGACGGCCTGATCCATCTCTTTTCCTTCATGGATCATTCCCCGGGCCAGGGGCAGTTCAGGGATATCGCTTCCTACAAAAACTATTACGGCCCGGTGTACGGAAAGACCGACCGGGAGATGGACGGCATCATCGACCGCAAGCGGCGCTTCAGGGAACGCGATGCCCCGATGGCCATCGAGCACCTTGTGGAACTGTGCCGAGAGAACAACGTCGTCATCGCCTCCCATGACGACGACTCGCGGGAAAAGGTCGAATGGTTGCAAAGGATGGGGATCGCCATTACCGAGTTTCCGGTAAATATCGAGGTGGCGGGGGCGGCCCGCAAGTGCGGTATCCGCGTCTGCCTCGGCTCCCCCAATGTGCTGCGCGGCCAGTCCCAGGGCCGCAACCTGAGCGCCAGAGATGCCATCCGTCTGGGCTTTGGCGATATCCTCTGCTCCGACTATTCTCCCATGAGCATCCTGCATGCCGTATTGACCTTGGGGCGGCTCAGCATTCTTCCGCTGCATGAGGCCGTCAACATGGTCAGCCTCAATCCGGCGCGGGCCGTCGGTATCGCCGACCGGACCGGCTCCCTGGAGGAGGGCAAGGACGCGGATATGGTGATTGTCGATCATTCCAACGCGTTTCCCCGCATCCTCAAGACATTCGTAGGGGGTAGAGAGGTTTTTTCAACGTGTTGAGCATCGGCAGTAACATTAACGAGGTGCGGGTGGACGGCAATCTCAAGGCGTTGCGGTGTGACCTGGCGGCCTTTCTCGGTTTCGGACTGACCGCGGCCGAGATCACGGTCCATGGACTGGACGCCGTCAGAAACGGCCGGCTGGACCGGAAGAGGACCGCCGAGATCAAGGGGATCCTGGCGGATTTCCCCTTCGCCTACAGTGTCCATGCTCCCAATACGCTCAATCTCTTGGACCGGGTTAATATCGAGTTGCACCGCGATGTGCTCTGGTCATCGCTGGAGTTCACGGCCGAGATCGAGGCGGAGGTGATGGTCTATCATCCTGGGCGCTATCTGGCGGAGGAGGAGTTCGAGGTGAGAGGTCCTATTTCGCTGGAAACTGACGATCAACATCGTCTGCTGGAGGAGGAGGCTACAGTCGTACGGGAGGTGGCCGCCGCTTTCCCCGGCGTCATCATCGCCATGGAGAACGCCAGACCGTACCTGCACCATTCTCCCTACTGTTACGCCGAACTTCCCGGGGAACTAAAGGCCCAGGTCGAGCGCATCGACAGAAAAAATGTCCGGATCAACCTGGATTTCGGCCATCTCCGGATGTCTTCTTACTTCTACGGTCTCGATCCGGTCGCCGAGGCGCGTGCCATCGCTCCTCTGATTGCCCATTGCCATGTCCACGACAACTTCGGCAAACCGGTCTACCACACCGAGAAGCTCCAGACGCACCTGATCCCTTTCGGCAAGGGAGATTCCCACATGCCCATCGGATGGGGGGATATTCCCTTTTCCCGCATCTTCGCCGAGTTTATCGATTCCTACAACGGGATGCTGATCTGTGAGCTGCGCGGCAGATACTTCGACCACACAGGGGAATCCGCCGGGAATCTCGTCGCCCTGCTGAAGGAGTCGGGGCACGCATCGCGGATCGCCGGGCAGACGGTCTCCTGATTCCCATGACCCGCCCACCGGTTGTCATCACCTACGGGCTTCATGCCGAGAGGAATGGTAACAGGGGCGATTTTCGAGGGGATAGAGAGAGGAACTTCGCGGTCCCCTTCCGGACGTTTCCCACCACTTCGAGGGCCACCACGGATCCCTTGCGCACCGGGAAGCCCCCGTGGAGCGATTGCAACGCCGCGGCGACCTCTCCAAGGTCGGGTTCATGCCCGACGAATGCCGCTTCCCCGGGATTTCCCGCTTTGGCGAGCAGGGAGCGTAGCGCCTGAAGGTCGAACCCCGGGGAGAGCTCTTTCGCCACGACCACGGGTCCTTCATGCTTCAGGCGCTCCGCGAGGATATCGGCGGTCTGGACGGAGCGCAGCAGGGGGCTCGTGAAGATGACGGCGGGGGCGATCCCGGCCTTGCGGACCCGGCGGGCGATCTTCCGGAAAATGAGCCGGCCTTTCGTCGTCAGGTACCGGGAGGCGTCCGACGTCGTTCCGGACCGTTCGATCGCCTCCGCGTGGCGGACGAGGTACAACTTCATCAGGCCGCCGGGATCCGGATGAGGAATCGCGTGCCGACCCCGATGCGGCTCTCCACGCGGAGGATACCCCCATGTGATTCGACGATATGTTTCGTGATGGAGAGGCCCAGGCCCGTGCCCCCGAGTTCCCTCGATCGTCCCTTGTCGACGCGGTAGAATCGCTCGAAGATGCGTGGAATGTCCTCCGGTGGGATGCCCGGCCCGTCGTCGGCCACCTCGAGGAGGCAGTCGTCTCCCTCGATTCGGCCGGAGAGGGTGACGCGTCCTCCCTCCTTCCCGTATTTCAGGGCGTTGTCGACCAGGTTCGAGAGAGCGAGCGCGAGCTTCCGCCGATCGGCCCGGAATGCGCCGTCGCCGGCCTCGACTTCCACGGATTTTCCCGCCTGTTTCGCGGGAGCACGGTACTGGTCCGCCACGCGAGCGAGGAAGGAGGAGAGGGGCGTCTCCTCCTTCTCCAGCGGAACGGCGCCGGACTCTGCACGGGACAGTTCGAGAAGGTCGTCGATCAACCGTTCCATCCGGAGCGCGTTTCCGAGCGCAACGTCGACGAAGGACGATTCCGGGGCCGCTCCTTCCCGCACCGCGTCCTGGATCGCCTCGAGGTACCCCCGGATGTTCGTCAGCGGCGTTCGCAGCTCGTGGGAGGCGTTCGACACGAAGTCGCTCTTGACCTGCGAGAGCCGCCGCTCCTCGGTGACGTCCCGAAGGGTGAGGAGGACGTCGGCGTCCGTTTCCCCGGGGTACCGCACCGTCGTCCCGGAACATCTGACCGTGCGGCTTCCCTGGCGTGTCATGATGGAAACGTCCCGCGGCTTCGGTTCCTCCCCCTTTGTCCACCCATCGATGAACGCGAGGGCCTGGGGTTGGCGGATCACCTCCGGGTACGGGCGTCCCGCGCCCATCGTTTCCGAGGTGTCGAAGATCTTCCCGGCTTCGCGGTTCATCATCCGTACCGACCGGTCCGCGGCGATGACGATGACCCCGTCGTCGAGGTTGGCGAGCAGCGTCTCCAGGCGGGCTTTCCCCGCGTCCAGCTGTCCGATCGAGTCGGCAAGATGCGACGCCATCCGGTTCATCGCCTTCGCCATCTCCTCGAACTCGTCGCCCGTCCGGATCTGGACGCGCCGGGCGAGATCGCCGGCGCCCATCTCCTTCGCGGCCGTTCTCATCTCCGCCAAGGGCCCCGTGACCCTCCGTGCCATGAAGGCGGCGCCCCCGAGGATCAGGAGGAGCGCGAAGAGCCCGGTCCCCCAGATGATCCCCGTGATCTGCCAGAGACGGCGGGAGAGGGTGGCCGCTGGAACCGAGGCGCGGGCCGCCCCGACGATCATGTCCCCGATCGAGATCGGGATGGCGGCGTACCGCTGCTCCTCGCGAACGGTGATACTTCGCCGGAGAGATACCCCCGTTGCCCCCGACAGGGCGTCGCGGATCTCGGGATGGTGTGCATGGTTCTCCATGCCCGCAACACCGGCCGCCCCCACGGCGGAATCGGCGACCACGGCTCCGTCGTGCAGGACGACGGTGATGCGCGCGCCGAGCTCCTCCCCGAGGCGGTCCCCTTCCCGGGAGATTCGCTCCCTGTTCCGCGCTGGGTCCGCAAGCAACGGCCGGAACGTCTCGGCGACGATGTGGGCCCGGGCGAGCAGGTTCTCGTCCGCGTCCGCCATCACGAGACTTCGTACGAGGAAGAAGCCGACGGCGCCGGCGATGAAAAGCGCGATCCCGGCGATCACGAGATGCGTGAGGAAGAATTTCGCGGCGATGGAGAGGCGGCGGGTCAAGCGACGTCAGCTTTCCCGCAACTTGTAGCCGACGTCCTTGATCGTTTCGATCGCCTTGACCAGGAAGGGGATCTTCTGGCGGAGTTTCGCGATGTGGACGTCGACCGTGCGGTCGATCACGTGGGTGTCTTCCCCCCAGACCTTCGAGAGAATCGCATCGCGGGAGAGGACCCGCCCCGAAGAAGAGAGGAGCGCCTGGAGGATGCGGAATTCCTTGGAGGTGAGCGATACCGGCTTCCCCTGGCACCGGACCTCGTGACGGGGGACGTCCATCCGCAGCTCCCGGTACGTCAACGTTGCCTGCTCTGGTTCCCGGGCTCCGGGACGACTGCGACGCAGGATCGCCTTGATCCGGGCCACGACCTCCCTCGGACTGAACGGTTTGGGGATGTAGTCGTCGGCGCCCAGTTCCAGCCCGACGATCCTGTCCGTTTCGTCCCCCTTCGCGGTCAGCATGACGACCGGCGTCCTGCCGATCGATTCGTCCGACCGGATCGCGCGCAGCACTTCCAGCCCGTCGGCTTTCGGGAGCAGGATGTCAAGGAGGATCAGGTCCGGCTTCTCCCTCTTCGCCTTGAGGATCGCCGTTTCCCCGTCCGATGCGAGGACCGGGGAGAACCCCTCCTTGCGCAGGTAGTGCGCCAGCAGCTCCCGGATCTCTTTTTCGTCTTCGACGACGAGGATCGTGCGCGGCAAGGCGGTCTCCGGATTTTCCGATTCGTATCCCATTATATGGGCTTTTGCGGGAATGGTACATCCGCCGGGATCTGCGGAGAAGTTCATGTCACCGATCGGATCCAGATAAAATTACCCGGGAACAGCCAACCTTGTCGGGCGGAGACTCCCCCCAGCGATGTCACCCGCTCCCACGACTCGCGCGCGAGCGTCTTCCGACCGCGGCTGTCGCAAGGGATCGGGGCCCCGAGAACGACCCGGAACCGAATACCGCGAAGGCCCAACAGCCGGTACAGGTGGGGGACAAGCACCGCGTCGCCATGCCAGCAGACGGTGTCCCTGCAAGGCCCGACGGCGGGTTTCCCCTCGATCTCGACGACGTCGATGTACAGCGGGAGCACGGTTTTCCCGGGGAGACCGGCGACGGCTGCGAAGGGGGCGGTCTTGAAGGGTAGGATCGTTTCGCCCCGCGTGGACGTCCCCTCGGGGAACAGAAGGATGGTATCGCCAGCCGCGATCCGCGTCTTGAGCTGCCCGGCGAACGCCCCTGCGGCGGCGGGGTGCTCCCGGTCGACGTACACCGTGCCAGCGATGGAGGCGAGGAGACCGATGCCGGGCCAGCGGGCTACGTCCGCCTTCGATACGAAGGTCCCCGGCAGGATGCTTCCGAGGACGAGGATGTCCCCATACCCCAAGTGGTTGGCGATGGCGAGCCCGCTCCATCCGCGGGGGAAATTCCCGATCACCTCGATGCGAATGCCGAGGACGGCGCACAAAACGCGGGCCCAGGCCTGTTGAAAGCGCGCCCTGTACCGCCCCCTCCTGCTTCGGGGGACGAACCAGGCCGTCATGACGAGGAGTGCGGAGAGGAAAAGGGAGACGAGGAGGACCGACGTCAGGCGGAACGCCCGGCGCACGGCGCTATCCGAGGAACCGCCGGCTGTACCTGGCCACGATGTCTAGGGCCCTCGCGAGGACGAAGTAGTCCGTCGTCCCGAACTGCCGGTCGTACGCCGGCGGACCGCATACCTTCGCGCCCATGCGGAGGTATCCGCGGAACAGGGGGGGAAGGGAGCGGAAGGTTGAGGTTTCATCGACCCGCGCGCCCCGCGGCGGCGGCGGGACGTCGAATCCCCGGCGGGGGGTGACCCGCAGGCCCGGGTCCGAAAGGAACCTGCGGGAGAGCATCTCATGGATCGAGGCCAGTTCCGGCAGATCGGTCCCGTGGATGCTCGTGCACCCCATCAACGCGTCGGCGTCGGTCCGGCGCAGGTACTCCGCGATTCCCCGGAACAGGAGGGAGATCACCCTTCCGTCCCGGTATTCCAGCGCCACGCAGCTTCGCCCCAACTCCAGGAGGCGCAGCCCCGACCGCTTCACGTTCGTCAGGTCGAACTCGGATTCGGAGTAGAAGCCGAACGACGGCACGCGATCGAACGAAAGGAGGCGATACGTTCCCACGAGACAATCGCGGTCGGTATCGACGACGAGGAGGTGGTCGCAGTGGCCGTCGTGTGCGTCCTGGTCCAGACCGCTGGCCAGGGAGGAGGTCAGCCCGAGCCGAAGCTCCAGGTTGAAGACCTCGAAGCGAAGCCTCTGGGCCTCGATCTTTTCGGAACGGCTCGACGCGAGGCGCAGCTCCAGTCCGTTGTCCCGGAGCAGGAACGGGTTTCCCGACGATCGCCTGGGAAAGAGTTGCCGTGGGGGAGCGGCCTCCGCGGTGTTCACGATCGGATGCATGGCATTTCCTCCTTGCGAGTCCGGCGCGATTCACCCGCTACCGTCCCGTTGTTGGATAAGAGGAGAATACCGGCGGGATATGAAGAACGCGTTACGGCAGGATAAAAATCGCGCTTCGGGGGATCCCCGCGACAAGTTTAACGTTCTCTTAACACGCGGGAGGGACGCGACGCTTTAGGATGGTCTCCGCAGGAAGTCACATATCGGCCGGTCCATGGAGGGACACAGGATTGACGAGGAGAACAGGACCCCCGCCCGGCCTTAGGAAATTCCTGTGGGGAGTGGCGACTTCCGCGTTCCAGATGGAGGGCGCGCCGCGGTGCGACTGGACCCACTGGAAAGTGAAGGACGAGGACGACCGGCGGGCGAGGTTGAACGGCGTGGGGCACCTCTCGCGCACGGACGAGGATCTGGCCCTCCTTCCGGAGCTCGGCGTCAACGCCTACCGGTTTTCCGTGGAGTGGAGCCGGGTGGCGCCCCGCCGCGGCGAGTGGGACCGGAAAGCGATGGACCGATACGTCCGGATCGCGGGCACGCTTCGGCAGACCGGAATCGAACCGGTGGTCACCCTGCACCATTTCACCAACCCTTCCTGGCTTGCGGAGGAGGGGGGCTGGGAAGACCCGTCCACGGTGGGGGAGTTTCTACGGTTCGCGGAGCGGGCGGTGCGTGCCCTGCGCGGGCACGCGCGGGTCTTCATCACCTTCAACGAGCCGAACGTATTCGTTCTCGGCGGCTATCTCGGCGGGATCATGCCGCCCGGGAGAAAGAACATCAAGGGAAGCTTCGCGGCATACGCGAATGTCTTCCGCGCCCACGGCGCGCTCTACGACATGATCCACGGGGAAGGAAGGGAGCGGGCGTCCGTCGGCGTGGCGCACAACATGGTCGCCTTCCAGCCGGCCTCGGACGGCTCCACGATGGACAAGTGGGCGGTCAAGGTCGCCCACGCGATCTACAACATGGGCCTGATCGAGACGTTTCGGACCGGCACGCTTTCCGTCCGGTTCCCCTTTCTCCTGGAGGAAGAGGCGCCCGTGGGCGTCCGCGACAAGCTGGACTTCCTCGGGGTGAACTACTACTTCCGGATGTTCCTCCGGCTCTCCCCCTTGAACATGAAGGGACCGGAATACTTCTGGGAGGACCGCACGAAGCGCGGACTTACCGAAACCAGGTGGGAGATCTATCCGAAAGGGTTCGAAGACGTGCTGCGTGCCGCCGCGCTGGCCGACGTCCCCCTTGTCGTCACCGAAAACGGTACCGCGGAAACGGACGACCGCCGCAAGATCGCGTTCATGAAGGACCATCTTCGGGTCGTCCTGCGATTGATGCGCGAGGGGATCGACCTCCGCGGATATTTTTTCTGGTCCCTGATGGACAACTACGAGTGGCTCGAGGGATTGCGGCCCCGGTTCGGGCTCTACCGCGTCGACTTCGACACGCTGGAGCGCACGCCCACCGCCTCCTCCGCCTGGTTCGCCCGGTGGGTGCGGCGGAGAAGGGCGATCGAGGCGGCCGACGGCACCCGCTGAACGCTTCACATCCACTTCACGCGCGCTTCATCCTCCCGTAGTCCCGCTCCGTTATATTTCCGGCCATGTCAATGCTGTTATGCGACTTCCATATCCACACCACCTGGTCGGACGGGTCGGTCGACCTGCCGGAAGTGGTGGACATCTACGGGCAGGCGGGATTCGACGTCATCGCGATCACCGACCACGTCTACAACAGCGACAGCACGATCGGCTCGTGGGCCGATCGCCTGAACAAGACGATCGCGGAGGAGAACTTTCCGCGCTACATGGAAGCCATCGAGCGGGAGGCCGAACGGGCGAGGACGCGGTACGGCATGCTGCTGATCCCGGGCGTGGAGATCACGAAAAACTACCTCTCCGAGGAGAAGTCGGCCCATGTCCTCCTCCTGGACCTGAGGAGGTACGTCTCCGCCGACCTGGGTTGGGAGGAGATCTTCCGCGAGGCGCGGGAACAGGGGGCGCTCGCGGTGGCGTGCCACCCCCACCATACGGACCACGAGATCCACGACACCCTCTACTTCTGGAACCACCGGCAGAAGTACGCCTCGTATTTCGACGCCTGGGAAGTCGCGAACCGGACCGACCTGTTCTCCGTGGTCAGCCTGAGCAACTTCCCGATCCTCGCCAACGGCGACTTCCACAAGGCGAATCATCTTTACTCCTGGAAGACGCTCCTGCCGTGCCGGAAAGACGTCGAGGCGGTGAAGGAGTGCATCCGGGACAACCGGGGCGTGGCGATCACCATGTTCCGCAACGGGACGGCGAGGGGGTAGCGAGGGAGTGGGAGAACGAATGACTTCAGGCCCGGAAGGGAGGTCGCGATGAACCTGCTGCTCGAATTTCCGGTGGCCGCGTCGCTTGCCGCCTGCGTCCTGCAATTCGGCGCCGCGTGGAAGGCCCTCGGGAAAGGCTGCCGGGTGATTGAGGCCGCCACCGACGACGAAGCGTTGCCGGGCGTGTCGATCCTCAAGCCGCTAAAAGGGGTGGACGACCGGCTCCTCGACAACCTGGAGAGCTTCTGCCGGCTCGACTATCCCCGCTACGAGATCGTCTTCTGTGTCCAGGGGGCGAGCGACCCGGCGCTGCGGGTGGCCCGGAGAGTGAAGGAGACGCACCCCGAACGGGAGATCGTCATCGTGGTCGGGGATTGCCAGCAGGGGCTGAACCCGAAGGTGAACAACATGATGCCGGGGTACGCAGCCTCGAAGTACCCGTTCGTTCTCATCAGCGACAGCAACGTAACGCCGTCGCCGGGGTATCTCCGGGAAGCGGTGGCCCACTTCCACGACGCCTCGGTGGGACTGGTGAGCCACCTGGTCCGAGGGATCGGCGCGAAGACGTTGGGGGCGCGGCTGGAAAACCAGCACCTGAACACGTTTATCCTCCCATCCGTCTCCCTCCTCGACCGGATGTTCGGCATGCCTTGCGTCGTCGGCAAGTCGATGCTCATGCGCCGCGCGGACCTGGACGCGATGGGCGGGCTGGCCGCCGTGAAGGATTTTCTCGCCGAGGATTACGTCCTCGGGGAGATGTTCCGGAAAGCAGGGAAGAAGGTGGTGATCTCGGGAGCGCCCGTGGACAACGTGAACGTGTACCGCACGCCGCGCCAGTTTCTATCGCGCCATGCCCGGTGGAACCGGATGCGCTTTTCGATCGCGGGGGCGGGATATTTCGCCGAACTGTTCACCAATCCCGTGGGACTCTCGATGCTGATGGTCGCCATCGGCCCGGGAGACGCCGAGGCGTGGACGATGGCCGGCGGGGTCATTGCAGCCAAGATGGCGATGGATTTCGGGATGCAGCGGATGCTGGGGGACAGCTCGTCCCCCCGGTGGATCCTGCTCGGTCCCCTCCGCGATGTACTGGCGGCGGGCCTTTGGTTTTCCGCATTTTTCTCCCGAAACGTCGAGTGGCGCGGAAGAACGTTCCGGATCACCCGAGGTTCGCGACTGGTGCCGGTGGGCGAGACGCCGGAGATGGAACCTGCCGCGGAGGCGGCGAGATGAAACGCATGCGGGGAAGCGCGTCGAAGGACCTCGGGCTCCGGGCGTTCGGCACGGCGGGGGGAGGGGAAACGTCCCGCGAGCCGCCGGAGAGGTTCGGGGCGGTCATGGACCTGGAGGAAGAGATCCCGCGCAAGCCGGTCATCCGGCCGGCGCCGTGTTTGTGGAAGCCCCGCGCAGGCCGCATCTACAACTTTCCCGTCCGAACGGTTCCGGAGGAGAAGTAACGTTCCCCGAAAGGGGGTTCACATAGGGAGGGGCGCTCTCCCACCGCTCCCCCTATTTTCCTTCAGGTGCGGTCGAGGTTCCCGATCTCGTCCACCTTCCGCTTCAGGGCAAGACGGTCGAGTTCCTCCAGGCGCAGGGAAACGAACAGGCCGATCCGCTTCTCCAGCATCCGATACGCCGAGACGAAGGCACGCTTTTTCGCGATGTCGTCCCCTTCGACCGCAGCAGGATCGGGCACTCCCCAGTGGGCCGTTACCGGGGACCCTGGCCAGACCGGGCAGATCTCTCCCGCCGCGTCGTCGCAGACGGTGAATACGAAATCCTGTTCCGGGGCCCCGGAGAGGGCGAACTCCTCCCAACCCTTGCTGCGATACCCTTCCGTCGAGTACCCGAGAGTTTGGAGTAATTCCAGGGCAAGGGGGTGGACAGAGCCTTTCGGGTGGCTTCCGGCGCTGTATCCTCGGAATCGTCCTCCGCCGAGCCGGTTGATCAGGGCCTCGGCGAGGATGCTGCGGGCGGAGTTCCCCGTGCACAGGAACAGAACGTTGTAGACCGTCGAGCTCTTCGTCATCGGTCACCTCTTCAACAGCGTACCGACGGACCGGAATTTCGGATAGCGTAAACGGGAGAGGTTGCTCCGGAGTGGACGGCGGGTAAAGAACAGGTAAAGAATCGGCAAATCGCCGGTCAGCCGGTCTTTCGCGGAAGGGTGATGCGGATCTCCCGAACCCGCTTCAATCGGGCGTCGTTCGTCACGAACGTTTCCGCACCCTGAAGGAGGGCGGTAGCGACCTGGATCGCGTCGGGGGTCGGGAGGTCGTAGCGAGCGCGCAGGTCCGAGGAGATCTCGGCGATCCGGGCGTCGAACGGGACGAGATGCAGGTTGGGGAAGGAGCCGATCAGGTCCCGGTAGAGGGAGAAGAGCCGGTCGTCCCCCGCCTTGCGCGCACCGGTGAGCACCTCGTGAAGGGTCAGGGCCGAGGTGATCGCCTTCACGCGCCCGGATTCGATCCGCTCGAACAACGCCTCTGTGAATCCGACGTACACCGGGTTTTCCTCAAAGTGGTAGATGAAGATGTTCGTGTCGAGGGCGAAGACCCGTTGACGTTCGTGGGTGACGCGCGTGGGAGTCACGCCCAGGAATCCCGCTCCCACCTCAGGAAGCGGTCGACGCCGCCCAGGGAGCGCCACGCGTCCCTGCCGAGCCCCTTGAGGGCCAGCGCGTGGCTTTCCGGCGCGGGGCTGAGAAACGCCTTTCCGCCCTCGATGGCGAAGTGGACGAGGTTCCCGGGGGAGAGGCGAAGCGCCTTCCGTACCTCCTTCGGCACCGTGACCTGGCATTTGCTCGTCAACCGGCTGGACATCGGCATGGGGTACCCCCGCGCAATGGTATTACATTTTCATATGGGATCTATACCGATGTCAAGTCGGGGGCGAGGGCCCGGCTTATGCCCTCCCACGGAGGATCATGGACAGGTTCCCGGGGGAGATGGCCCTTACGCCGGGCCGGATCGCGGAAACCGGATCGTCCGTCGACGCCCGGCGATGGATGACGACGCAGTTTGTCCGGTATCGCTTCGTCGCACGGGCAAGCCGCAGGAGTGGGTCAGCGTCGCCCGGCGTCACCGACCTCGACGCCTTCGCCTCGACCAGGGTGATGCGGCGGTCTCCGCCGGGAACCACGAAATCGACCTCCAGCCCCTGCTGGTCGCGGAAATGGTAGATCTCCCTGCGCTTTCCGGAGTTCACCTGTCCCTTGACGATCTCCGAGGCAACGTACCCCTCGAACAGCGGCCCGAGGAAAGGCGACCGGGTCAGCGTCCATTCGCTTTCGATCCCGAGGAGGTGGCATGCCAGTCCCGAGTCTACGAAGTAGAGCTTCGGAGACTTGACGATCCTCTTGCCGAAGTTTTCGAAGTACGGGGGCACCAGGAGGATCTGGGACGTGATCTCGAGGATGTTCAGCCATTCGGAAACGGTCGGCACGGAGACGCCCAGGGGAGCCGCCAGGTCGGTCCGGTTGAGGATCCCCCCGCACCGGCTGGCCAGGAGAGAGAGAAACCTCCGGAAGGCAGCCAGGTTCCGAATGGCGGCGACCGACCGAACGTCCCGTTCCAGATAGGTCTGGAGGTAGGAACTGAACCAGACGCGGAAGGCCGATGGACGGGCGAGCACTTCCGGGAATCCCCCCCTCAGGAGAGTCACCTTTCGCGTTTCCCGGACCGAGAAGGGGAATAGCTGGAAGACGGCGGCCCGGCCCGCCATCGACTCCGTCACGCCCCGCATCAACGGGGCTTCCTGCGATCCGGTGAGGAACCATTCGCCCTTCCGGCCCGGATGGCGGTCGATCCGGGTCCTCAAATAGTTGAGAAGCTCCGGGACGTTCTGGATCTCGTCGAGGATCGCGGGGGTGCGCATCTCATCGAGGAAAGTGCGTGGATCCGCGCGGAAACGCGCCACGAGGTCCGGATCCTCCATCAGGCGATAGGATGCTCCGGGAAACAGCTTTCGGAGGAGTGTCGTTTTCCCGGCTCGCCGGGGCCCGGTCAGGATCAGCGCCGGGAAGGCTTTCGATGCCTTCACCAGTTCGGGAGCAATGGCGCGCGGGATGTGCTTCATGATGAGAATAATAAACCTGCACTTTAAATAACTCAAGGGTGAACTGCGAGGTCAGCCGGAGGGGAACTCCTTCGGCACGACGATCCGCAGGAGGGTGTCGGTCACCGTGAACCGGACGGGGAGCGGACCGAGGTACTCCCCGTCGACCTGGCAGGCGGACGGGATCGGGCAGCGGACGAAGAGGGAAGGGCTCTCCCGGACCAGGACGTGGCGCGAGGAGGCGTGCTTTCCCCGCAAGGCGTCGAGGGCGAACTTCGCGATCGACCAGCGCCCCTTCCGGAGGAGAGCGATCACCTGGAACGTCTCCCCCGCGATGTCGCCTTCGGGCGCGATCGTCACGTTTCCGCCGTACTTCTTTCCCCGCGCGACGATGACGGCCTGCGCCTCGACCCTCTCGCGGCCCGGGAACTCCAGCCAGAGGGTCGGCTGGGAGCGGAGGAGGTGCCGCGCGCCGCACAAGACGTAGGCGGCGATGCCGAGAAAATTTTTCTGGCGGGAGTTCATCCGTTCCACCACTTCCGCGTCGAATCCCGCGGAGGCGAGCAGGACGAAGCGCCGATCGTTCGCTTTCGCCATCCGGACGGAGATCGTCTTCCCGGAGGAGAGCAGGTCGAGGCACCCTTCCACCGATTCGGGGAGGGAGAATTCGTGGGCGAAGACGTTCCCGGTCCCGTGGGGGACGAGGGCCAGACGGGTGGCGCTTCCGGCCAGCCCGTCCGCGACTTCGTTCATCGTGCCGTCCCCGCCGACGGCGACCACGGCGTCGGCCCCAGCGAGCGCGGCTTCGCGCGCCATCACGACGGCATCGCCGGGAGCGGCCGTTTCCCGGATCCGGAAGGAAAGACCGCGCGCCGACAGGTACGCCCGGACCCGGTCGATCCGGTTCACGACCTTGGGGCCGGCGATGGGATTGTAGATCACGTCGATCATTCGTTCCGATTATAGGATACTTTACGTTACGGTATGCGTCCCTGTTTCCCCGGCCGAGTGGGTGGTTTACCGCCCCATCTCCTCGCTCAGGATGTACTCCTTCGCGCTGTTGACGGCGGTGGCGGCTTCCCCGGACCCCGCCGTGATCAGGAGGACCTTGCCGGGGTAGGTCACGATGTCCCCGGCGGCGTAGACGCCGGGGAGGTTGGTGGACATGTCGGGGGCGACGGCGATCCCGCTGCCGACGATGTTCAACCCCCAGTCGCGGAACGGTTCGATGTTCGTGAGCATCCCGATCGACAGGACGATCGCGTCCACCTCGATCGTCTCCTCGAGGCCGCTCCGCTCGTTCCAGATCACCGCTCCGGTCACCTTCTCCTCGCCCAGCACCGCCTTCAGCGTGAAGTACGGGTACTTCACGCGCACGTTGGAGGAGAGGAGACGGTGGACCATTGCCTCGTGAGCGTGCCACTTGTACATCCGGTGGCAAAGGGTGACTTCGGAGGCGATCCCGTCGAGGGAGAGCGCCCAGTCCACCGCGCTGTTCCCCCCGCCGACGATCAGGACCTTTTTCCCCCGGAGCGGTTCGAACGAGGGGAGGAAGTAGAAGATCCCGTGCCCCTCGAAGTCGATCAGGTTCGGGATGTCCAGCTTTCGGGGGACGAACGCACCGCAACCGGCGGCGAGGATTGCGGTCTGGGTGTAGTGGACGCCCGCCGGGGTCGTCAACTCGATGACGCGCTCGCCGAGGATCCGCAACCCGGTGACCCGCTCGTTGAGGGCCACCGCGGGGTGGTACTGCATCGCCTGGTCGGTCAGCTCCTTGATCAATTCGGCCGCGACGATCTTCCGGTGCCCCGCGACGTCGAAGATCTCCTTTTCCGGGTACATGGAGATCAGCCGCCCGCCGACCTGGGGGTACGTCTCGATCAGCTTGGTGCGGCACTCCCGCAGCCCCGCGTAGTACGCCGCGTAGAGCCCCACGGGGCCCGCGCCGACGACCGTGATGTCGTACAGTTCGTCCGCCTTGACCATGCTCAAACTATAGCAGAAATGGTATATAGTGAACATTTGCCACCCTGTTTTCCCCGGAGCGAAATCGATGGAGTTGACGCTGTTGAAGCACCTGCCGCGCGCGTGGAAACGCGGCACCGACTTCCTCGGGACCCGGTACGCGATCATGTGCGGAGCGATGACCTGGGTCTCCGAGGCCAACCTCGTCTCGGCCATCTCGAACGAGGGCGGGTTCGGCGTGCTCGCGGGTGGGAACATGCCGCCCGAGATCCTTGCGAAGGAGATCGCCAGGACGCGGGAGAGGACGCGGAATCCCTTCGGCGTGAACCTCATCACGGTCGCCCCGGCGTTCCGGCAGCAGGTGGAGGTCGTTGTTCGTGAGAAGTGCCCGTTCGTTTTCTTCGCCGGGAGCATCCCCTCGGGGCGCGACATCGCCGAGGTGAAGGCCGCCGGGCTGAAGGTGGTCTGCTTCGCCCCGGTCCTGTCGTTGGCCAGGCGCCTCATCAAGCAGGGGATCGACGCTCTTGTGATCGAGGGGAACGAGGCCGGGGGGCACATCGGCCCCGTTGCCACCTCCGTCCTGGCGCAGGAGTTCCTCCTCAACGTCACGGAGGTTCCCGTGTTCGTGGCGGGCGGAATCGGCACCGGGGAGATCATCGCCCAATATCTTTCGCTGGGGGCCGCCGGGGTCCAGCTCGGGACTCGGTTCGTCGCCGCGCAGGAGTGCGTGGCGCACCCCCGGTTCAAGGAGGCGTTCATTCGGGCCGCCGCCCGCGACGCCATGTCGACCACGCAGTTCGACCCGTCATTGCCCACCATCCCCGTGCGGGCGATCGTCAACGAGGGGACGAAGGACTTCAACCGGCTCCAGCTCGACCTTCTGAACAGGATGAAGGCGGGCGAAGTGCCGCGCGAGGAGGCCCAGATCAAGCTCGAGGAGTTCTGGGTCGGGGCGCTGCGGCGCGCCGTGGTCGAGGGGGACGTGGAACACGGGTCGCTCATGGCGGGCCAGAGCGTGGCGTTCGTGAAGAAGATCCAGCCGGTGCGCGAGATCCTCGACGAGCTGGTCGAAGCCGCCGAGGCGGCGCTCGCGCGCACGGCGGGGGAGGGGTGATGTTCCGGATCATTCCGCGGGACCAGGAGTTTTTCGTTCTCTTCGAGAAGGCGTCGGCGAACATCGTCGAGGGGGCGGAGCGTTTGAAGGAGCTCCTCGAGCAGTTCGACAACCTGAAAGACCGGGTCCGATCGATCGAGGAGGTGGAGCACAAGGGGGATTCCCTGACCCACGAGATCATCAAGAAGCTCAACACCTCCTTCGTCACGCCGATCGACCGGGAGGACATCCTGGCGCTGGCGTCGTCCCTCGACGACGTGATCGACCTGATCGACGCGGCGGCCACGCGGCTGCTCCTCTACAAGGTGACCGAGAGTACCCCGCACGCCCGGGAGCTCGGGTTCCTCATCCTCAAGTCCGTCCAGGAGCTGCAAAGGGGGATCACTCACCTTCCGTTGTCCAAGGGGCGGGACCACGTCTACGAGCATTGCGTCGAGGTGAACTCCCTCGAGAACGAGGCGGATCGGGTCTGCCGGGACGCGATCGCCTGGCTCTTCGAGAACGAGAAGGACCCCGTGTACATCCTGAAGTGGAAAGAGATCTACGAGACGCTGGAAACGGCCACCGATCGGTGCGAGGACGCCGCCAACGTCCTCGAGGGCGTGGCGCTCAAGAATGCCTGACACGCCGCTGATCCTGCTCGGGCTGGTGATCTTCGCGGCCCTTGCGTTCGACTTCATCAACGGTTTCCACGACACGGCGAACGCCATCGCGACGTGCATCTCCACCCGCGCCCTCTCCATTCGCAGCGCCATCCTGATGGCGGCGGGGCTCAACTTCGTGGGCGCCTTCGTCTCGACCCACGTGGCGACGACGATCGGCAAGGGGATCGTCGACCCTGGGAGCGTCACCCAGATCATCGTTTTGTCCGCTCTGGCCGGGGCGATCTTCTGGGATCTGGTCACCTGGCACTATGGGATCCCGGCCTCGTCCTCCCACGCGATCATCGGGGGACTGATCGGGGCGGTGGTCGCCGCGCGGGGGGCTCAGCCGCTCCAGTGGGGCGGGATCTCGAAGATCCTCGTCGCCATCGTCGTCTCCCCCATCTCGGGGACGCTCGTCGCGTTCCTCATCATGGTCGCCATCTACTGGGGCTTCCGAAGCTTTCACCCCTCGCCGCTCAACCGCGCCTTCCGGAAGATGCAGGTCTTCTCGGCCGCCTTCATGGCCTTCTCCCACGGGTCGAACGACGCTCAAAAATCGATGGGCGTCATCACGCTCGCCCTTGTCTCCTACGGGGCGATGCCGGTTTTCCACATCCCGGTCTGGGTGATCGCCTCCTGCGCCACGTCGATGGCGCTCGGGACCGCGATGGGCGGGTGGAAAATCATCAAGACGGTGGGGAGCGACTTCGTGGAGCTGCAGCCGGTCCACGGCTTCTGCGCGGAAACGTCTTCGTCGGCCGTCATCCTCACCGCGACCGCGATGGGGGTCCCGATCAGCACCACCCACGTCATCACCTCGGCGATTCTCGGGGTGGGGCTTTCCCAGGGGCGGAAGAAGGTGAACTGGAAGGTGGGGATCCGGATCGTCTGGGCGTGGATCCTGACGATCCCGGCCTCCGCCGCCGCCGGGTACTTCGCGTTCCGCGTCCTCTCCCCCTTTCTCGTCAAACTGTAACCGCGGGAGGTTGTCCATGATCCGAAGAATCCAGCATATCGGCGTCGCCGTCCGCAGCCTCCAGGAGGCGATCCCCTTCTACCGGGACGTCCTCGGGCTGGAGATGGTCGGGACCGAAGAGGTGGCGGACCAGAAGATCCGCGCCGCGATCTTCCGCGTGGGGGAGAGCACGATCGAGGTGATCGAGTCGACCGCCCCCGACGGCCCGGTGGGAAAGTTCCTCGAGAAGAACGG
>Ga0172376_10000600_pt1 | contig 46231 bp, 41 predicted proteins | sample Lak35m_FD_121114 | JGI IMG/M metagenome (GOLD analysis project Ga0172376, IMG submission 121114) | Freshwater microbial communities from Kabuno Bay, South-Kivu, Congo - kab_092012_35m | ecosystem: Environmental > Aquatic > Freshwater > Lake | place: Democratic Republic of the Congo: South-Kivu...
AATTGGGGCTCTCGATCCATGATCAATAAGGGTTCCAGCCCAATCAAAAACAATTAAACTTGTCTTTTTCATGATAATTGAAACCTAAATTCAATAGGTCGTTCCTGATACGGTGTTATATGAACCATACACATAATGGGGCCGCTCATGAACATGTTCGATGCAGTTGTCATTGGTGGTGGAATCATCGGCATGGCAATGGCCATCCGTGCAAAACGGCTCGGACAATCGGTTGCTCTGATTGAAAGAGATTCTTTTGCTAACGGTGCCTCGATTCGAAATTTTGGAATGATTTGGCCAGTGGGCCAACCAGAGGGACAAGCACGAAAAATAGCACTCCGTAGTCGTGATATTTGGCTTGATTTGGCTCAAAGAGGAAATATTTGGATCAGACCTTGTGGATCACTGCATGTCGCATACGCACCAGACGAATCACAAGTATTGAAAGAATTTTGTGAAAAAGCTCGACATGAAAATTTTCAATGCGAATGGTTGGATGAAAAATCTGCCTTTTATGCATGTCCTTCGCTGAATCCCAATGGATTGGTTGGCGCACTTTTTTCGAAAGAGGAATGCTCAGTTGATCCTCCTCAAGCCATTCGTGCCATGGAAGCTTTCATAAATAATAATGGAATTAGCGTTTTCCGAGGTTCGCCAGCCATTGAGGCAGCGAACGGAATCGTTCGATTGTCGGACGGAAATTCCATTTCAGCAGGAAGAACGATTATCGCAACTGGAACTGATTTGAAAACCCTATATCCCCTGGAGTTGGCAAAACTCAATATCAAAATTACGAAACTTCAAATGCTTCGAACCAACCCGATGCCCACGGAATTCAAGTTTGGGCCTCATTTAGCCTTTGGATTGACATTGCTGCACTATGAAAGCTTTGCACATAGCCCTTCATTGCCAGCGCTTCGCCAGCGTCTTTTAAAAGAATACCCCGAACATATCCGGTACGGAATCCATGTGATGGCTTCAGCCAATCAGCGGAAGGAAATCATCATTGGCGACAGCCATATTTACGGCTCTGATATAACTCCATTTGATAGTCAGCACATTGAATCATTAATTCTTGGTTATTTAAAGGAACGCTTGGCTTTACCTGACCCATCCATTTCAATGAGATGGCATGGCGAGTATGCCAAAAGCTCAGCAAACTCAATTATATGCAAGGAAATCAACAAATCCGTTTGGACAGCCTTGGCCCCAGGCGGATGCGGAATGACTATGTGTCATGGATGGGCGGAAGAATTATGGAATGGGATGATCAAGTAGGAATAACTTCAGGTACTTTCAATTTCAGCCAGTGCAGCGAATGGAGTCCCTTCGACATACTCGAGGAAAGCTCCACCCCCTGTGGATACATGAGATATTTTGTCGTCTAACCCGAAGGATTCAACGGCCTCAGCAGTCTCCCCTCCCCCCACTACCGTAATTCCAGAGGAGCAAGCCAAGGCGCTGGCTATGGCCCGGGTTCCTTGGCTGTAAGGATCATCCTCAAACTTGCCCATCGGGCCATTCCACACAACAGTTCCAGCCGAGGCAATAATTCCGGCATACAACTGGCGTGTTTTAGGACCAATATCTACGCCAATTCCACCCTCGGGTACTTCGCCTTCAATTACTTTTGCTGTTTCGGGTTTATCCAATCCAACAACTACCACATGGTCGAGCGGCAACTGGATTTTTCCAGCGGCTAGCGAAAGGAGTTCGCGAGCCAAATCTAGTTTGTCATATTCGCACCGACTGGATCCAATATTTTTGCCTTGAGCCTTGAGAAATGTGTAGCTCATGGCTCCGCCTACCAGTACGGTGTCAACGCGACTGAGCAAGGCCTTAATGAAGCCAATCTTGTCAGAAACTTTTCCACCACCTAAAAGGGAAACAAATGGCCGCTGGGGATTGGAAAGAAGTCTATCCAAAACCTCAAGTTCCTTCTGAACCAGCAATCCCACAACCCTTGGCTTGCCTTGCATGGCCTGGGGCACAGCCACCATGGAAGCGTCTTTTCTGTGACAAGTGCCAAAAGCATCGTTCACATAGACATCACCCATCGAAGCGATTTCTGAGGCGAATTTTGAATCTCCGTTTTGTTCGTCGGGATGAAAACGCAGGTTTTCCAGGACGACAACTTCCCCGGGTTGCATTTTTCCAACATGTTCACGGGCTACCTGCCCAAAAGACTCATCCAGTTTTTTGACATTTTTCCCGAGGAGTTCACCCAATCTAGTGGCAACCCGATTCATCGTAAAGGCAGCGTCCTTTTTCGGGTCGCCCTTGGGTCGCCCAAGGTGGCTCATGGCAATCACGCTGGCGCCCTCGTCAAGAAGCGCTTTCAAAGTGGGAACAGCACCGCGGATTCTCCTGTCGTTGGTGATGACACCAGAGGCGTCAAGACAAACATTGAAATCAACCCTGACCAACACCTTCTTGCCATGAAGGTCACGGAGATGGGAAATTGTTTTCTTGCCCATGGAATTGAACCTTGGATTTGTTCAGATGGCCTAGGCTTTAGACACCCTTGTCGATAATGAGCTTCAGCAGGTCACCCACCCGGCATGAATAGCCCCACTCATTGTCGTACCAACTCACAAGTTTGAAGAAACGATTGTTGAGTTCAATACCGCTTCCTTCATCGAAAATACTGGAAGACTTGCAATGAATGAAATCGCTTGAAACGACTTCGTCAGCAGTCGACTCCAAAATTCCCTTGAGGTAGGTTTCAGAAGCCCGCCGCATGGCGGTACAAATTTCCTTGTAGCTTGTTTCCTTGACTGTCTTGACCGTTAGGTCAACAACCGAAACTGTTGGGGTAGGAACCCGAAACGCCATTCCGGTCAGCTTGCCTTTGACTTCAGGACAAACCAGACCAACCGCCCGGGCTGCCCCAGTTGCTGAAGGAATCAAATTTATGGCGGCACTTCTCCCGCCTTTCCAGTCTTTCTTGCTTGGCCCATCAACGGTTTTTTGGGTGGCCGTGTAGGAGTGGACGGTTGTCATCAACCCTTCCTCGATCCCAAAACCTTCCTTGAGCAGAACATGAACTAGAGGAGCAAGACAATTTGTTGTGCAACTTGCGTTTGAAATCACGACATGCTTGGCAGGATCATATTTTTCATGGTTAACACCCATGACAACGGTGATGTCTTCATTTTTGGCAGGCGCTGAAATAATTACACGCTTGGCGCCAGCGACAATATGTCCGTAAGCCGACTTGTCGACTTCCGTAGTTTCCTTCGTGCCCTCAGTAAACAACCCTGTTGATTCGATCACGACATCAACGCCCATGGCTTTCCATGGCAGGTCTTTGGGTGATCGGGCGCTGACTACTCGAATTTCCTTGCCATTAACGACGAGTACATCGTCTTCAACTTTGTCTGGGTTCGATTTTTTAGATCCTACTGAACCATGGAATCTACCTTGGGTCGAATCATACTTGAGCAAGTATGCCAAGTTATCAGCGGGAACAATGTCTCCCACCGCAACAACATCAATGACATTTCCAACCAAGCCCTGTTCAATCATGGCGCGAAAAACAAGGCGACCAATTCGACCAAACCCGTTGATGGCAACTTTAATGGCCATGGTTTCAAGTAACTCCACAGGAGGGCACCGGGCGCGGAATTGCGTACACCGTAGACTTCCCCCATTCAGTCATTAGCCTAGGAAAGGGGTTCCCAGAAAAAAGGGGACATACATCAAGTCGCGGCCCAGATTGGCCGGTGGCAACTTGTGGGGAGAGCTCAAAGTGACGGATACGGTAAATGTGACAGTAACAGGCGCTGCTGGTCAGGTGGCGTATGCGATGCTTGGCAGAATAGCTTCTGGGGAAATTTTCGGACCGGATGTCCAAGTTTCACTTAGATTACTTGAAGTCACTCCCGCATTGCCAACGCTGGGAGGAGTGGCCATGGAACTCGATGATTGCGCTTCCACGGTACTTAAAGAAGTCATTGTGACCGATGATCCGCCGAAAGCTTTTGACGGGGTTGATTGGGCCCTGCTTGTTGGTTCATTTCCCCGCAAAGAAGGCATGGAAAGAAAAGAACTCTTGGGAATCAATGGAAAAATATTTGTCGGTCAAGGCAAAGCGATAGCAGCCGGAGCTTCAAAAGATGTCCGGATTTTAGTTGTTGGAAATCCTTGCAACACCAATTGTCTTGTGGCGCGAAGCCAAGCGCCCAATATCCCATCGGAGCGGTTTATGGCCCTCACCCGACTTGATCACAACCGTGCAATAAGTTCGTTGGCAAGAAAAGCAGGAGTTCCCGTCAGTTCCGTGAGTCGAATGACAATCTGGGGAAATCACAGCAACACACAATTCCCGGATTTCACAAACGCCCAAATCAATGGCAAACCCGCGACCGATGTAATTACCGATAGAACTTGGCTTGAAACCACTTTTGTTCCAGAGGTTCAACAACGAGGAGCCGCCGTTATCAAAGCACGTGGACTCTCTTCGGCGCTGTCCGCGGCAAATGGCGCCTTGGACCATGTGAAAAGCCTTCTTAAACCAACAAAACCAAATGATTGGGTGAGCATGGCTGTTGTATCAAATGGCCAATATGGTGTGCCAAAAGGTCTTGTCTTTGGATTTCCTTGCAAAATAACCGGAAATGGTAATTACCAAGTCGTTGAAGGCCTTACCCATGATGACTTCGGCAAATCCAAACTTGAATTGACCCTTAAGGAATTGCAATCCGAAAGGGAAGCCGTTTCCAATCTGCTTTCCTGAAATCACTTGTCAATGAGGGTTTCACGGTAGCTGCCCTTGAAATGGCATTTGCTTCCGGGGCCCGCACTGTTGTTGATTTCTCGATCGATTGTCATTTCCGTTCGAACGGTGATCTTTTTATCAAGGTCGAAAACAACGACTCCAGAAGGCAACATTTGGGCAAGAGCCGACTCCTCCAAGCCATTTGTAAACGGTTTGGCAGGAGTCGTTTGGACAGAAATGGTAACCAGGGGGCCGTCAATTTCTTTTACCTTATATTCTTGACGCATTGCGATTTTCTCACCCATTCCAGCGGGTGGTTCCAAAATTAACTGGTAATCCCTAATCCATTGCTGCCCTTTTAAAGGGATTTGAGAATGCAATATGGCACCGAAAGGAGGGTCGGCATCAAAACGAGAGGCGTTTCCGAACTTGGCATCAATGACTTGGATAACCCTGCCTAGTGAATCAACCTTGATTTTTGCAACAACTGGCCCAACAAGTGGAGAAAGTGATTCCTTGAGAGGTCCATCAGGGGATGCTGACTTATATTTCAGGATTTCACCATTTGGACGGGTCGTTTCCACATCCAATTGAACAACCCGCATTTCCATAGTCGCAATCAACCCGTTCTCAACTTCGACCACTTTCCATTCTTTAATGACAGAGGTTCGATTCTTAACTACGCTTGTGCTGTTACCGAGAGTGTCAGTTACTGTCGATTCCTGTTCAACGCGAAACACATATGTTTGGCCAGTTTTAAATTGCAGGGAAAGATTTTGGTCGCAGGACTCCAATACTAAACAGATGACTAAACATACGGGAACCATAAGGCGCACTCCTTTTGAGGTAACGCCTAGCACACAAAGCCATAAAGAAAAAAGATCAAATAGAAAATTATCGCCAAAATTGTTTACCGACCATGAAGGAAACAAAAATAAGACATAACCATGGAAGCCAGTCACCATACCGGGAGTAAAAGGTCATGCGTGATTCAATTGGAATATAGCCTATAAGAATCAAGGATCTGTTTTGAAACCCACTCCAATAGAGTGATGGGATTCGGGAACCAAACAATCCGTTTTCAATCCGAGAGCCATTGGAATCTTTTTGCGTTCCCTGCACTTGCCCCAATGGATCAATGATGGCTGAGATCCCAGTATTCACCGCCCTGACCATGGATCTTCCAGTTTCCACGCAACGAAATCGAGCTGTTGCCAAATGCTGGCTGTGCTCCTCCGTTCCCTGAAACCAACCATCGTTGGATTGATTAACCCAAAAGTCAGGTGCCCCATTCTTTCCAATGGCCCAGCGAGTCAAAGAAAAATCGCTATCTTCATAGCACAAAAGTGAATAAAAAGAATAACTTTGCTGCTTCCATTCGATTTGAAACTTGGTCGGAACTTCACCTGCCTGGATGCTGTAATCAAAATCGTAAGGTGAAAACCAATTCATGAGAGGAATCCAATCCTTGAATGGAATATACTCACCAAATGGCACTCTATGGATCTTGTCATACCGGCTTACAGTTCCAGACTTGAAATCTTGAAGCATCGAGCTATTATGACGACAAATGACTTGCTTGCCATTTAGTACCACAACATTGACACCTAGTAGTTGGGGTGGGCCTGACCAGATTTCCTGTTCGTCATTTTTTCCAAGAAGTGGACCTGCGGAACCTGTCTGCGCTGGCAATTCAAACGGAAAACTTGTCTCCGGCCAAACAATCAATCCAATTTCCTGATTTTTGATTTGCAGCAGCATTTCTTTGTAATCAAGCCAGGTTTGTCGAAAATGATCTTCAGTATTTCTGACAGATTGAGGGTGATTTCCTTGAAGCAATGCGACAGTTGGACCAACCGCAAATTCAGCATTTTTCAAACGCCACGCGCCATACCCAAAACCGCATGCCAAAATGGTAATGGTGAACGCTAAACTAAATCCGCACAGGATAAAGCCTCGTTTTCTCTTCCATTCGCCAGATATAATTGATCCATATATATCTCCGAGCGTGCCATTGACTAATCCAACAATAAAGGAAACACCTAATGTCCCTGAAAAATCAGCGCATTGAATGAATTGGGAACTATCGTGTTGGGAATGAGCAAGAAAATACCAAGGAAATCCTGTCAATAAAAATGCCTTTCCATATTCAACGGATACCCATACTATAGGAACCGTGATTATAAACGGAATAACTTGCTTGACACGCAAATGATTGACTAATCGAAGCGCAAGCCATGGAAATAATGAACTCCACCATGAGAGCAACACCCAAGTTCCAAGCATTCTGTAATCGGCGACTGTCATCCAGCGGAGTTGTGCGAATGACATGCCCAAAATACACAAATACAACATCCACCAATCAATCCTACGAATAGGAGAACGAACTATCACCAACCATGGGACAAGGCATACCCAGCCAAGCATTCCGAGATTCAGAGGAAAAAAAGAAGCGTATTGCAAAAAGGCGCCAAGGATCCCAAGAAATAGAATGACCTTTATTTGTGTATTCAACTGGTAAATCCTTGCTTCAGTCGATACTCAGATAGTCAACACTTTCACCAGCAACAAGGTTTCCGGCAGCATCCAAAAAGGCCAATGCATTAACACCTGAAATCGACAACAAGTCGGCTGAAACCTTCATTCCCATGCCATGGAGGTCACCTTGGCCATTATGCTTCATCGGGGCGATAAACGGCCTCTCACCGTTCCACGCAAATTCATTGACCATTTTCCCTTTTTTCAAAGGAAAATCCGTGTCAACATTAACGGACCGCATCTTCTTGATGGCGGTACCAATGAACAATTCTGCGCAAACAAAGGCACTCACCGGATTGCCGGGCAAACAAAACGCCAATTTTCCGTTACCATTCATGGCGCAAATGAAAGGTTTGCCTGGACGCATCAAAACTCCGTCAATGATGAAATCATACCCTTCAAGGGAAAGCGCATGCCGTACAAGGTCGGCTTCTCCCTTTGATGCTCCGCCGGAAATGATCGTGCAATCATAGGTCGCACCTTCATGAATCATGGACCTGAGGGCAACCACCTCGTCCGGTGCTATGCCTAAAAACCTCGGCATTGCACCAAAACGGCAAGATTGGGCCATAAGCATGGGGCCATTTGAATTTCGCACCTGAGTGGAATTTGGCTTCATGCCCGGTTCAATGATTTCGTTGCCTGTGGAAATCACCGCGACACTTGGTGCCTCATGTTGCAATACTGCTGTCTTTCCTGCCAACGCCATCAATCCATATTCGACGGGTCCGAGAATCGTTCCTGCTTTAACCAGAACTTGCCCTTTGCAAAATTCAAACCCTTTCTCCCTGATGAACTTGTTTGGCTTGGCGCTATCCGGCGATATTTCAATTCCGCCAACAACTTGCTTGGTCTGTTCGAAAGGAACTACGCAGTTGGCCCCTTCGGGTAATGGCGCGCCCGTCATGATTTGTTGACAACAATCTGGAATTAGCTTTTCAACCCTGTCGCCGGCGGTTGACCTTCCGGCTATTGGAAAGACTCTTGCATTTTGGCCGCAAAACGAATTGATGGCAAACCCATCCATCATCGACATGGCTTCGCCGGGCATGTCGACATCAGAGATAATGTCCTCCGCGACAACAACGCCGAGTTGGTTGGTTAAAAGAGGTGCGATTCGTGGGCGGATAACGGAAACTCGTTCAAGTATTTTTTGTCGGGTTTCCCTGACGCTCGAAGGAGTTGGTGTCATGAAGGATCATATCCCAAGTTGGGTTGAAGCCATTGCTCGGCTTGGGCCAAGTTCATTCCCTTTCTTCGAGCATAATCCTGCACCTGATCACGGGTAATCTTGTCCAATGAAAAATAGGTAGCCTCTTGATGACCGAAATACAACCCAGAGACTGAAGCTGCTGGAGTCATCGCATAGGTTTCGGTCAATTTCATTCCAATCGATTCCTCCACGCTTAATAGTTTCCATAGATTTTGCTTTTCCGTATGATCAGGACATGATGGATAGCCAGGAGCCGGCCTGATTCCTTCATATTTTTCTGAAATCAGGTCACTGTTAATCAGGCATTCATCTTCCGCATACCACGACTTTCTCGCGATAAGGTGCTGATATTCAGAAAGGGCTTCCGCAAGCCTGTCCGCCAAGGCCTTGGCCATGATCCCACGATAGTCGTCATGTTCGGCAACAAATCGAGCCTCAAGCTCATCCGCTCCATCTCCTGCTGTCACGGCAAAAGCGCCTAAATAATCTGAATGCCCGCCGGATTCAGGCGCGACATAATCAGCTAGGCAACGGAATTTGGCAACTCCGGCTTCAGCCTTTCGTTCCCATTGTTGGCGCAGGCAGTGAAATCGAAGCAATTCCTTGCCTTGGTCACTCTTGATGATCAAATCGTCCTGATGGCTGTTGGCCCGAAATATTCCCCATACAGAATGAGCCCGCAACCATCCTCGAGTCACGATTTCATCGAGTAATCGATTGGCATCTGAATGAAGGCGCTTAGCTTCAATACCCACCACAGGGTCATTAAATATGTAGGGGAATTTTCCAGAAAGTTCCCATGCCATAAAAAATGGTGACCAGTCGATGTATGGAATGAGCTTTTCAAGAGGAATATTGCGCTCAACTCGAATACCGGTTTTTGACGGAGCTTTTCTTGGAGGTGATTTCGACCAGTCAATCGCGAAGGGACGCGCCCTAGCCTCGGTTATCGATACTAAGGTCCGGTCCAATCTTCTTCGAAAAGTCGTCCTTTCCTCCTCCTGTTCCTTTTTGTTGGACTCGACAAACCCTGGACCGCGTTCGCTGCTCAGCAAAGTTTCAACCACTCCAACAGATCGAGATGCATCCATCACATGAATCACTGGCCCACCGGAATAGCATGGTGCAATTTTCACAGCGGTGTGCCTTGCGCTTGTTGTGGCGCCACCAATTAAAAGGGGAATCGTCCAGCCCAACCTTTGCATCTCCTTGGCCACGGTTACCATTTCGTCCAAGGATGGGGTAATCAACCCTGAGAGGCCAACCATGCTAGCTCCTGTGCGCTCGGCCTCCTGGAGGATTTTCTCGCAAGGAACCATGACCCCGATATCAATCACTTCAAAATCGTTGCAGGCAAGCACAACACCAACAATGTTCTTGCCAATGTCATGAACATCACCTTTGACTGTGGCAAGCAAGACCTTGCCACGGGAAACGATTCCACCGGACTGCTGCCTCTCGGCTTCCATGAAAGGGGTTAAATAGGCAACCGCCTTCTTCATCACACGGGCGGAACGAACAACCTGGGGAAGAAACATTTTGCCGGCGCCAAACAAATCTCCCACCTTACGCATCGCACTCATCAGTGGCCCCTCGATCACATGAAGGGGACGCGCACTGGCAATTCTTCTTTCTTCGGTGTCTGTTTCAACAAAATCATCAATTCCATGAATCAGGGCGTGTTCAAGCCTTTGGTCAACGGGGGCGTCCCTCCATGCAAGCTTGCCCGATTCATCCTTCTCCTTTCGCCCAATCCCCTTGGCGAATTCAACAAGCCGTTCAGTCGAGTCGGGCCTCCTTGCGAAAAGAACATCCTCAACGCGTTCACGAAGATCCACGGGAATGTCTTCATAAACTTGCAATTGGCCAGCGTTCACGATTCCCATGTCGAGACCGCAACGAATACCGTGGAAAAGAAATGCGGAGTTCATGGCCTCCCTGACGACTTCATAATCGGGTCCGCGGAAGGAAAATGAAACATTGCTGACCCCGCCTGATGTTTTTGAAAGCGGCATCGCGGCCTTGATGTTCCTTATGGCATCGAAAAACTCGATCGCGTACCTGTCATGCTCCTGCATTCCAGTGGCAACGGTCAGGATATTGGCGTCAAAGATGATATCAGTTGGCGGAAATGATACCTTTTTTGTCAACAAATCGTAGGCTCGGGAACAAATGGCCAGCTTGTGCAACGCATCCACGGCTTGCCCAGTTTCATCAAAAGCCATGACAACAACGGCCGCACCAAGCCTCCGAATGATCTTGGCCTGTTCAAGAAATTTTTCCTCCCCCTCCTTGAGAGAAATCGAATTAACAATGGGTTTGCCTTGGTGACATTTCAGACCCGCCTCAATGACGGCGAAATTGCTGCTGTCGATCATCACTGGAACGCGGGCTACAACGGGTTCCGCCGAGGCCAGATTGAGAAACCGCGTCATGGCGGCAACGCCATCGATCAATCCCTCATCCATATTGACATCGATGATATTGGCGCCGTTCTCCACCTGTTCCCTGGCAACAGATACAGCCTCCTCGTATTTTCCCTCGCGAATGAGCCGTGCAAATTTTCTTGAACCGGAAATGTTGGTTCTCTCACCAACCATGAGAAATGGATTCTCACTTCGAACAACCAAAGGTTCGGTTCCGCAGTACGAAGACTGCGGTTTTATCTCCGGAATTTTTCTTGGAGCTACGCCCTCAATCGCTTTTGAAATCGCCTGGATCCAGGAAGGACTGGTTCCGCAGCAACCGCCAACGAGATTGAGCCAGCCGTTTTGCGCAAACTCCCTCAATGTTTTTGCGGTTGAATCGGTACTACCCGTGAAACCTCCAAAACCATCAGGCATACCCGCGTTGGGGTAACAACTGATCAGTTTGTTGCTGTTCTCGGAAAGCTTTTGGATATGTGGGCGCATTTGGTCAACACCAACGGCGCAATTCAGGCCTATGCTCAATGCTGGAAAATGATCAACCGATATGGCGAACGATTCGACCGGTTGCGCGGAAAGCGTCCTGCCATTGTCAAAAATCGTTCCTGAAATCATCACAGGTAGGCGACGCCCGATTTTGTCAAACACCTTTTCGATGGAAAACAAACATGCCTTGAGAACAAGGGTGTCGAAAACCGTTTCCGGCAAAAGGATATCGACTCCACCCTCAATCAGGGCCTGCACCTGCTCGGCATAGTTGTCAACCATTTCATCGAATGTGATCTCCCTATGCCCGGGATCTTCCACATTGGTTCCCAAGGACAAGGTTTTCTTGGTTGGACCAATGCTTCCCGCTACAAACCTTGGTTTTCTTGGATTCCTGCGAGTGAACTGATCAGCCGCATCTCGTGCGATTTCCGCTGCTCGCCTATTCAATTCAACAACATGATCACCAAGCTGGAATTCCGACATCGATACCCGGTTGCTGTTGAAGGAATCCGTTTCAATGATGTCAGCACCAGCCTCCAAATAATCCATATGGATTGATTTGATGAGGTCCGGCTTGGTTAAAACCATGACCTCCGTGCAATTCTTGAGAAGTACCGGGTGATCAGCAAACCTTTTACCCCGATAATCGATCTCCGACGGCTGATGGGAAAAAATGATGGAACCCATGGCTCCATCAAGCAACAGGATTCTTTTGTTCAACTCATCCATTAACAACTGTGACGAACAATCCATGGGCATGATTGAAAGGATCCAGAAATCAGTAATCAGGCATCAACTTTATTTTATAGGCTGTTGAAAACTTGTCACAGGGAACAATGGCAACTTGTAAAGTGATTGCTGAAAAAATTAGGAACTTGAAAAAAGAAAAGGTTTCAGTTCTTGGCGACAGAGCTTCCGGAAACGTGCATGCGGCAACATCCCTCGACCCACGCTATCCCGGCGAATATCGAAGACCTTCCCTGGCCCTGGTGTACCGCCGCCAAAGAACTGAAACCTTGAGCGATCAAAAGATGGTCAAAATCATATTAGATCATTGTTAATGAAGAAAACGATTTGAAACAAAATAAGAAGCCAAATCCAAGAAAAGATAAGAACGGGGCCAAGAATGTCAAGGACCACATCCAACATATCAACACTAGCATCAACTAAAAATGCCTCCACCTGTGCCGTGTGAGCGCTTTTGAGAACCCGCTGTTCACTTGGAAAGCCCGGATAGGACATCTCGGATCCCGCTCTTTGGGCGGGCTTGCAATTCTTCCAATCCAAAGCCAAGGGCCAAAGCTTTCCGCAGGTACTCGTATCGGTTCGCCAAAAGAACGGTCATTCACAAACACCGCAGAGACGAAGTTAACTTATCAACAAGATATCACTGGAGCAAATGCCTGAAATCTCGACTCACTTTCCATGGGTTACGGAGTCAAACACGCGTACTTTTTTCCAGCCAAACTTGTTTTGCTCGATGAATGTTTTGTGATCTTTACTTACTTGATATGCATCGTGTGCCTGCAAATCAGAAAAGCCAATGTTGAGGGCCACATGGAATTCAAGGTCATTAACCTCTCTCCGCAAGTCCTCACATAACTCGCCCACAGTAAAAAATGTGATTCCGGCATGTCTTGGCAGATATTCATAACATGATTTGATTAAGTTGGATTTGTTTTCTTGTGATGGATCATGAAGTGTGAAGAAGACACTATGAAAAATCATGGAAACACGCTCCCTTAAGAAATAGATCTGATCGAATCATCAATGGAATACCATTGTTACTCCAACTCTAATGGAATACGACCTTTTGTTGCCTTGCTTGCCTTACATTTCTTCTTGCAGCAGCCTTGTGATTTTCCAAAAAAAACAAAATAGTTAAAACCCAATATTGAGCCAAAAACAGCAACGAAAACAAGTATCCATTGCCAATAATAAGAGCCAAGATTCAACTTAATATCCCAGCAAGGAGCCAAACTGATAAATAACTAGGGCTGAACAATAAGCTAAAGTCGTCATGTAAACAAATGTGAACGCTGGCCAAAAAAGGCTTTTTGTTTCCTTGTAAATCACAACTAGAGTCGATGAGCATTGACAGCATAGTGAGAAAAACACCAGCAATCCAAAAGCAGATGCACGGGAAAATATGACTCTGCCATCGGCACTCTTGGCTAGTTTCATTTTTTCAGCCAAGCGGGCCGTTGCCTCCTTGTCATCCGCACCGATTTCCCCTTCACCAAAGGCAACCCCCAATGCCGCTATCACCACTTCTCGCGCCGGAAAACTGGCAAGCACGCTCATTCCGATTCGCCAATCCCAACCTAATGGTCTAAACACCGGTTCAATGAATTGTCCAGTACGCCCCAACCATGATTGCTGCTTCCATGCCAAAACCAATTCCTGCTTTTCATTATCTGGTGCCTGGCTTATCAGGAGAGGAAAATCTTTCCCATCAGCGGATACAGTTGGAAAGTAAAGTAGTGCCCAAACTATAATCATGGTGCACAAAATGAGAGTTCCAGCCTGGTAGAGAAAACTGCCACCCGAATCCAGCATTGCATTCCTTACCCCGGATATCGAAGGAACTCGATAAGCAGGCATTTCAAGGACAAAGGTTGATTTCTCACTTTTGAAAACCAATCCCTTGATTAGCATGGCGACTATTGGGGCAGTAATGAAGCCAATCATGTAAAGAATAAACATGATCACGCCAGCCAACCACCAGGGTTGATGAAAAAAGGCTTCAATCAAAAGGTAATAGACTGGCAAACGCGCCGAGCAACTCATGAGTGGTGCCACGAGAATCGTTACCAATCGATCCCTTCTGTTTTCAATGACTCGGGTCGCCATGATGCCGGGAACAGCACAAGCTAATGAGCTAAGGAGGGGAATGAATGATTTACCGCTTAATCCACAGCGAGCCATGATCGAATCCATCAGGAATGCGGCCCTAGCCATGTAACCACATTCCTCCAAGACGGCCAGAAAGGCAAACAACATCAATATTTGAGGCAAAAAAACAACGACGCCCCCGACTCCGGCCAGAATCCCATCCAACAGAAGGCTGGTAAATGGACCGGGAGGCAATGAGTCAGAAACCATGCCTTTGAATGAATCCACGGCGAATTCCATGAAGTCCATCAAAGGCCTGGCCAAAACAAATATTGATTGAAAGATGAAGAACATGACTAATAAGAAAACCAGATAACCCCAGACGGGATGAATCAGCCATGAGTCGATTTTGTCTGAAAAAGTTTTTCCCCTGCGATCCACACGGGTAATCAGTCCCTGGGTTTTCTGGCGAATATCGGCATACCGGTATTTAGGCTCAATGACCGCTAAAGAATATCCCGATTGAATTAAATAATTCCTTTGGGCCAGCAGTTCCTGAAGTCCGGTTTGGCCATGTTTTTCATTGATTTCATTCTCAACAGTTCCCTCCTCATCAAGAAGTGCCCTGATGCACAAAGGCAAAGACAGCACATCTCCGAGTGATTTTGATAACCGCGAGGCCGCATCAATGACCTCCGCGGGCAGAGGAGATGGAATTTTGGTTGCTGGATTTCTTGCTGATTGAATCAATACTTTTTTGAGATTGTCCAACCCTTTGCCTGAAGGGGGATGTATTACCACAAATGGAACGCTAAACGCTTTCTCAAGGGACTGGGCGTCGAATGGGCAACCCTTCTTTTCTGCCAAGTCGTACATGGTCAAGGCGACAACGACTGGCAAACCCAAGTCAATCGTTTGACTGACCAAATACATGTTTCTTTCAAGGTTGCTGGCATCAACCAAACAAAGTATCACATCGGGTGCCGACTCATTCACGATCCTTCCGGAAACGAGGTTCACCGCGATCAACTCGTCGGGGCTTCGTGCCGAAAGGCTGTATGTGCCAGGGAGATCAATCCATTCTATTTCCTGACCTGAGAAGGAACCTCTCCCTTTTTTGATATCAACAGTAACGCCCGAGTAATTTCCTGTTTTTTGGTTCATGCCCGCAAGGGAATTAAATAGCGTGGTCTTTCCTGTATTCGGGTTTCCCAGAAGTGCGATTTTCAGTCGTGCCTGATGCATCATGTCATGCCTGCCAAACGATATGAGCAATAATGCGATCGCTTATACAATCCCGATATTGATATTTGTTATACTTTTGCTCGGATGGAGAATCTTTATTAAAAGACGAGTATCGCCTATTATTAGCAATATATCTAAAGAAAAAACACTGTGTCCGATGCCAAATCCAAGCATCTATTTCTAATAAAAAGGCTCGATAGATTCCAAATTTGAATTCAAGAACCATGACCGATATCGGACGGTAATTCACGTACCAGAATGCCTTCGCAGCAGGATCCGCGCAGTGACAACCTGCATTCACCAATTTGAAACATGCAAGGGGAACCAGGTTGAAGCAAACGCAATCGGCATCCAACAGAAACACCCATTTCCACAAGTCTTTTGGAGGCATGATCTTCTAGACAAACATGCTCTACCTCGTACCAACCTGGTCGATTGGCCAAATCTAGGGGCATGGTTGGAAGGCGAGCAGTCATTGAGATCATTTAGAGCTAAGTCAATCTTATTGAGATTAAGTCTCAGTCTAACTCCAGTAGTTTCAAGGTCAATACCCAGCTCAAGATTTGCAGAAGCCTATGGCAGCCAGTCATGGTTTCGCGGAATCATGGCGCAAAATTCTGCTAGACAATTAGCCGATTGAGTCAAATCAGCCAGATGCACAGTCTCCACAGGACTGTGCATATACCTGTTGGGTATGCCAATTAATCCTGTTGCCACCCCCGCCCGGGAAATTTGCATGGCATTGGCATCTGTGCCTGTGGCCTTGGCAACCGCGCGAACCTGATAGGAACTTCCTGTCCTGACAGCACTCGACTTCAAGTGATCAAAAACATGGGGATTTATATTCGGACCACGGAAAAGTACGGGCCCGCTTCCAAGTCGTATGTCACCGACCTGCTTCTTATCGTTTCCTGGGGTATCTGTGGCATGGCAAACATCGACCGCGACACCGACTGTCGGATCAATTCCGAATGTGCTGGTGGAAGCTCCACGCAGCCCAACTTCTTCCTGAACGGTGGAAACGAAAAAAATATCTGCCGGAAAGTTCCCTTTAAGCCTCAGCAGCCGCAATGCTTCGAAAACCACCCAGACGCCAACCTTGTCATCAATTCCCGGTCCCGCGACCATGTTATTGCGCAATCGATGCAATCCTAAAGCGGCTGTAAGTACATCGCCTGGTTGAGCTAATTCCTCCGCCTCTTTCCTGTCCCTGGCGCCAATGTCAATCCAAAGATCATGCCATTGCGGTAACTTGTTTCGTTCCTCCTGTGACATGAGATGTGGAGCTTTTCTGGAGCAAACACCGGTGACCGGACCATGGGAAGTCCACAAGGTCAATCTCTGGCCCAGAACGATGGCCAAGTCCCATCCGCCAATGGGCTGCACAAAAAGAAATCCTTGTTCATCAACAAACTGAACCATGAGGCCCAGTTGGTCACAATGCCCGGCAAGCATCACCCTAGGGACAGGGATGGAACGGGAATCTTCGCTATTGCAATGAAGACTTGCGATCAGGTTGCCGTGGCTATCAGACCTAACTGAATCAGCCCATCGGGAGGCCCACCGGGTCACAACCTTTTGAATAGCTGACTCGTTTCCTGAAGGACTCGGCGTTTCAATGAGTTCGGTCAAAAAACCAAATGATTCTGGTTCCATTTCACACAACACCCTAATTTAAAAAAGTTAAAACTTCATCTTGAACAGTAGTCGATCAATCTAGCAACCTCAGTTCTGAGGTCCCTCCGATGGACGATGCGGTCGACAAATCCATGTTGGAGAAGAAATTCGCTGGTCTGGAAGCCATCAGGTAATTCCAGCCGAACCGTATTCCAAATTGTCCGCTTTCCCGCAAATCCAATGAGGGCTCCTGGTTCCGCCAAGGTTATATCGCCCTGCAAGGCAAAGCTGGCCGCCACGCCTCCCATGGTTGGGTTAGTAAGAATCGAAATATACATCCCGCCTGATTTTCCAAAATGTCCTAATGCTGCAGAAACTTTCGCCATTTGCATCAGGGACAGGATTCCCTCTTGCATTCGAGCGCCACCACCCGACCCTGAGACGATGATAAGGGGTAGACGCAGGCGGGTTGCCGCCTCGATAGCCCGACACAACTTCTCACCCACAACCGATCCCATGCTACCGGCCATGAATGCAAAATCAGTAATGCCAATGACCACCTGCCTACCGCGAATGTAGCCCCGTCCAGTTAATGCCGCATCCGATAACTTTGTCCGGGTTTGTTCAGCCTCGAGCCTCTCCCTGTAAGGCAGACGGTCTTTGAAATCCAAAGGATCGCATGGAAGAATATGGGCATCCCATTCCTCAAACGATTCCTCATCCAACATCTGCCTGATTCGGGATGATGCCGGCAAATAAAAGTGGTGCTGACATTCAGGGCAGACATTGAATCTGTCCTCCGAATCTTTTCGAAACACAGTTGCTTTGCAAGTCGGGCATTTGAGCCAAAGTCCTTCAGGGACCCCCCTCTTTGGTCTTCCCGAAACGCCTTTGAAAATCTCCGTGTCGATTGACTCGCCATGTGGATGATTCATGATTTTATCCCGATAAATAACACAGCAATTTCCATATTGCCGAATTCAAAACTGAATCAACATGATGGCACTATCTTAACGAACTTCGAAAATGAAATATGCATCCCGAAAGTTTTTAAGTTTCAACTTGACCATGATGATAATCCTAGTAATGATTCGATGGTTCTTCCATTAAAGGTATTTTGTCGTGGATTCAGCATTGAAGGGAATCATCGGCTCATTGATGGCCATTCTGGTCATTTCGAGCACGCTTATCTCATTGACCGTTTCCGATGAAACATCACTTTTGCATGTTTCATTCGACGCCACTCGGGAAGTTTTGCTTGAAATTGGGGAGGCATTCAAAATCCATCTGATTGAAAAAGGAATTTCCCCTCCCAACTTGATTCACTCACATGGAAGCTCGGGAAGTCAGGCTCGCGCCATTGTGGCAGGATTGCCAGCCGATATTGTTTCACTGGCCGTTTGGCCAGACCTTGAAACCGTGGTGCGGCAACCAAAAATCTCACTCCTTGAAGAGCATTGGCTGGATACCGCCAGTCCTTGGTTCACAACCATGGTTTTTGTCGTTCGAAAAGGAAATCCGAAGAAGGTTTTCGAGTGGGAAGATCTGGAGCGGGAAGATATTTCTGTAATCATTCCCAATCCAAAAGTATCGGGAAACGGAAAACTCGCATTTCTGGCCCTGTATGGCGCCATGAAGGTTAATGGAATGCCAGAAGATAGGATATTCCAATTTTTGAAAAGCGTTTTCTCAAGGATTCCGGTACTTGAAAGCTCGTCCCGCGCGGCAACCTTGAGCTTCGCAAACAAAGGGCTGGGAGATGTCCAAGTCACTTATGAAAGCGAAGCGGAACTTGTCTTGAAGGAAGGATTGGAACTTGAAAAGGTCATACCCGCGACAAGCATCAAGGCTCCGCTTCCAATAGCGCCGCTCAATAGGCCTGGCCAAAGCGCCCAAATGAACAGGATGTCGAACGAATACATTGACTTTTTTAATTCTGAAGAGGCACAGGAAATACTTTCAAGACATGGTTTCAGACCAACGAACAGCAAGGTTATCAACAAAAACCAAGAAAAATTTTCACGACCCATCAAGTTCTTCACCGTGGAGGAGGTATCCGGATCATGGTCGAGGGCGAACAAGTCATTCTTTGCCCTTGACGGCTTGTTCGACAGGGTAATGATCCGATGATTAAGCGGAGTAAAAATATCCTGCCAGGTTTTACTCTTTCACTAGGTTTTTCCTTGACCTTCATCAGCATCATCGTTTTCCTTCCGTTGGCTGCACTGGCACTTAAGTCAACAGAGCTTTCTTTCCAGCAGTTCATTCAAACCATCAGTCATGCCAGGTCGTTGTCCGCAATCAAACTCACATTTTTCACGGCTATCATGGCCGCCGCCATCAACATGGTGATCGGTATGCTTGTAGCCTGGGTTTTTGTCAGGTACGAATTCCCTTTCAAGCAATGGATTGACGCGTTGATCGATCTCCCGTTCGCGTTACCGACCGCAGTGGCCGGATTGGTATACGCGAACCTATACATGAGAAACGGATGGGTAGGTCAAATTCTTGCATTGGCCGGAATCGACATTTCATACTCATCAACAGCCATCATTCTTGTTCTTGTATTCACCGGATTTCCTTTTGTTGTCCGTGCTGTTCAACCCGTGCTTGAGGAAATTGAACCAGAGTTGGAAGAAGCGGCGGCCATACTTGGCGCATCCCGGCTTCAGACATTTTGTCTTGTCCTATGGCCAATGCTCCGTCCCGCGGTGGTGACGGGTTTCGCATTGGCACTGGCCCGAGGATTGGGTGAATACGGATCTGTCATTTTTGTCTCAAGCAATTTGCCAGGACAAACAGAGGTGGCTCCAACCCTGATCGTTGCCAGAATTGAAGAAAACAAATACGCAGAGGCAACCGCGTTGGCATTGGTGCTTTTGACAGCATCGTTTTTCCTGTTGGGTGCGATCAATTTCTGGGAAAGATGGAGCCGCCGCCATGAATAATGGCCATGGAATAAGAATGGCGGCTTCATCGGCTCGCGAAGACCCCGCTTGGCTCAAGTTTTCTCTCATCACGATGGCGTTGATGATTGTGGGATTCTTGATAGGAGTCCCGGTCATTCATGTGTTTTGGCAAGCCTTGTCTGGCGGAATTAAAGCCTACCTATCAAATATTTTCGAAGATCCTGCCAATCGGGACGCTATTTTTACAACGCTTTATGTGGCACCCCGAGCGGTATTTCTCAACTTGCTTTTTGGTATTTCCTCGGCCTGGCTTGTTTCAAGGTTCAAGTTTCCCGGAAGAACAATTCTTTTGACACTGATTGATATGCCTTTCGCCATCAGTCCTGTCGTGGTGGGACTAGGCTTGGTTCTCCTTTATGGTAGTTCCGGTCTGTTAGGCCCTTCATTGGCATCCGTAGGAATTCAGGTTTTGTTCAATTCGCCGGCATTAGTGCTAGCAACGACTTTCGTGACGCTTCCATTCATTGTGCGGGAGTTGATTCCGATCATGGAATCAATAGGGCCGGATGAGGAGTTGGCTGCCCTCAGCCTAGGCGCTAGTGGTTTGCAAATCTTTTTTAGAATCACCTTGCCAAGCCTCACATTGGGCCTCCTTTACGGGACGATTCTATGCACCGCCCGGGCGGTCGGCGAATTTGGAGCCATCTATGTTGTTTCTGGAAGAATCGCGGGGCGAGGCCAAACAATTCCTCTTCGTGTCGAACAGCTTTTCCAGCAATACCAAACACCTGCAGATTTTGCCTTAGCTAGCATTCTTACCGTCATTGCCCTCGCCACCCTCTCAGCACGAAAGATCATGCAATCATTATCAAACCAAAGGCATGCCACCGACCAAGCCAAAAGGATTCCGGCGTGAGCATCACCGTCAATAAAGTCTCAAAATCATTCGGTACCTTTCGGGCCTTGGATAATGTGAGCCTGGAGGTTCCTTCGGGATGCCTGGTAGCGCTTCTTGGCCCATCGGGCTCTGGCAAAACAACCTTGCTCAGAGTGATCGCTGGTTTGGAAACCGCTGATGAGGGAGCAGTCCTTTACAAGGATGAGGAGGTTACCGACACACCAGTCCAACACCGCCAAGTTGGCTTCGTCTTTCAACACTACGCATTATTCCGGCACATGTCGGTGTTTGAAAATATCGCTTTTGGCATGAGGGTTAGAAAATGGCCTTCTTCCAAAATCCAACAACGGGTCACTGAATTGATCCACCTCATCAGACTGGAGGGACTGGACCAAAGATACCCATCGCAACTATCTGGCGGGCAAAGACAAAGAGTTGCCTTGGCAAGAGCCCTGGCTTCAGAACCACGCGTTCTGCTTCTTGACGAGCCGTTCGGGGCGTTGGATGCCAAGGTCCGCTTGGAGCTTCGGCAATGGTTGCGAAGATTGCACGATCAAATACATCTTACAAGTATATTTGTAACTCATGATCAGGAAGATGCATTCGCCGTTTCAGACAAGGTTGTTGTCATGCGACAGGGAAAAATAGAACAAATTGGTCCGCCAGTCGAACTGTTTGAAAACCCAGCCAATGCTTTTGTCATGGATTTTCTTGGCCATGTGAACGCATTCAAGGGGCAATTGAAGGATGGAAGAATATTCTTGACTGACTATGTCATGCATTCATCTCAAGGGAAATTCAACGAACAGGGAATTGTCTATGTCAGGCCCCATGAATTGGAAATCAAGGGAGTAAATGATCATTTCGGAAGCCTTCCAGCCATTGTCGATCATTTACATCCCTCAGGTTCGTGCATTAGAGTGCATTTACGCTCACCCTGTGGGCAGGCATCCTGCTGCGTTGAGATCAATACCGACCAACTACGGGTTTTCCCAATGAATGTTGGTGACAAGGTATGCATACATCCGAAGCGCGGCCGAATTTTTGACCAAGACTACAACATTTGATAATTTCGTAATTATTTCTATTTGAAATCCAATCCAAGGTACCCGCCAAACTTTCGAAATCTCTATCAAAACCAATCACGTTTAATGGGTCCTACTTTTTTAATGATCATTTGGATTTCTCTTTGATTCATCATTCCTGCTCATTCTTCTTGGCCGCTTCCATAGTGATGGTAAATTGGCATCTGATTGAAATTCACATTCATTGAAAGAAATTCATGGAGTCTTTGCTTTGGGATTGGTAGTTCAAAAATTCGGCGGTTCCAGCGTCGCAACAGCCAACAGAATCATGGCAGCCGCGAGAAAGGCCGTTCGAGCCAAGCAACAGGGAAACAGCGTCCTGGTGGTTGTCAGCGCGAGGGGCGACACAACCGATGAACTCATTGAATTGGCGAAGGAAATCACTGAAACTCCTCCTGATCGCGAAATGGACATGCTCCTATCAACAGGTGAACAAATATCCATCGCCCTCATGGCAATGGCTATCCAAACCTTGGGTGAAAAATCGATCAGTTTCACGGGTGCTCAAGTCGGCATCGTCACAGATAGTTCCCATACACGGGCCAGGATCAAGAGCATCACATCATCGCGAATGAGACAGGCGCTTGAGCAGGGCCAAATTGTGATCGTTGCGGGATTCCAGGGAATCGATGATGAAGGCAACATCACCACACTTGGACGGGGTGGCTCGGATACAACGGCGGTGGCATTGGCCGCATGCTTGAAACAGGACCAGCCTGATCGATCCGTTCAATGTGAAATTTACACGGATGTTGACGGCATCTACACGACAGATCCCAGAATCGTTCCGGAAGCCAGAAAACTGGATGCGATCAGTTATGACGAAATGCTGGAACTGGCAAGCGTAGGCGCCGGAGTCATGCACAGCAGGTCGATTGAATTCGCTAAAAAATTTGATGTTCCCCTCATGGTCAGGTCATCATTCTCGGACTCTCCGGGAACATGGATTGTTCCAGAACAAGCATGGATGGCCACACATCCAGTCTGTGGAGCAGCCATCGTCAAGGATGAGGCAAGAATATCAGTCGATAACCTTCCAGATGTTCCGGGGACAAGCCACAGGCTCTTCACTGCCATGGCCCGTTCCGGGATCGTCGTCGACATGATCGCCCAAAACCCCGGAACTGATGGCCATGCTCGCATCGGATTCACCGTTCCCGCATGTGATTTGAGGAAAACTCTGGAATTGCTTGAACCAATAACAAAAGAACTGGGTGCGACAGTCGAACATGATGGACAAGTGAGCAAGGTATCAGTCGTTGGTAGCGGCATGAAGCATCACAGCGGCGTTGCCCAAAAAATGTTCGAAGGACTGTATCAAGAAAAAATCAACCTCCGGATGATCACGACAGGGGACATCAAGATTTCAGTATTGGTTGACAAGCAGGAAGGAACAAAGGCCTTGCGAGTGGTTCACCAGGCATTCGCCTTGGGAGAATCAAAGGGCGCGACACCAAATCTAACAACCAAACCAGCAACTGTGTCATTTCCACTAATAGATTTAACAAGCCGCTTATCCAGCATGGAGGATATCCTTGTTTCCGAAATTCTTACTCAAGTTGATGAGGGCCGTGTTGCCGTTCATGGCTTGGTAGATAAGCCCGGAAACTGCTCAAAAATATTTGAAGCAGTGGCAAAAGCTGGAATAGTCGTTGACATGATCGTCCAAAATCTGGCGGGGGGCCTGGCCGATTTGAGTTTTTCCGTACCGGTATCTGATTTGGACAAAGCTCGGGTCGTCACCTTGGAAGCGCTGGGAAAGATATCCCCCCACGCAACTGTCGAATGTGATCCAAATTTGGCAACGGTTCATGTCCTTGGCGTGGGAATGCGAACCCACACAGGTGTCGCAAGCAGGGTATTCGGAGCACTAGCTGAAAGAAAAATCAACATCCTCATGATCAACACGAGCGAGGTCAGAATCAGTGTCGTGGTAGATAGCGAAATGGTGATTCAAGCGGCTGATGCATTAAAATCAGCTTTTGGAATCAATTGATTTGGGTAACGCTGGGAAAGATGGCGATTTAATAGCTTGGATTAAATCGCCATCTAATACCAACTTCAATTTTAATAGCCCCACTCTTCTGTTCCCGCATTGGCGGGACGCCCTCCAAATTTTTCACCGTACTTGAAATGCCAACCTTCCGCAGCCCGCAACCCTGATACTTGAGAACTGCTGATTCCGTACCAATCCCACCATGCCTTGCCTTTGGCTTGTACAATTTCATCGATTTGCTGAACTCGATCGGTACATTCACCCTTGGCAAAGGCCAGTTGCGCATTCGGACCATCCTGCAGGAAGAATTCTTTCCAAAAGGCCCTGCCACCAAGAACACCACTGGCACCCGCTTGCATGGCCATTTCAACTTGCTTCTTGTATTCGGGAAAATCAACACCGGCGCTCAACAAAACCCAAGGACGGGCTGAGGCTTCATTGAGGGCCTTTAGGTTTGACATCAGTTCGGAATCAGACTCCTGGCCGAAATGGCCGGGAAATTCCGCCTTAAACACATCACAGAATGGGCTAAGTTGGCGTGCGCTTTCTATTACGGTTTGGGCTTTTCGTTTTTTGAACGAAGGGCTGTCCTTCTTTTCGTCTCCATAGGGAAACGCGACGGGTTCCAAAAGGAACAGGATGTCGTGCTTTTTGCATTCCTCATAAACATCTTGAACGAAAGAAAATTGATGCTCGGCACTTTCTGGCTCCGTTGGTTCAAATTGAGCCAATAACTTTACCGCGTCGATACCAAGTCTTTTAACTTTGCCAACGGAAAAGCCGGGTTCATATTCTCCAAGTGGGGCATTCAACTTGCTTTTTTTTCCACCCGATTTTTCAACACGCACAAGAAGACCGACATCCCTTGGAACAGATAAGCTCGCCATCGTGTTCCAAACACCGTAATAACCATCCACAAGAACGGCGGACGAATGTTTGGTAATGGTCGAAGCCAGCACAATTTTAGCCTCGACAATTTCTTGATAGGTAGGCTCGCGATTCTCGCCCCTTTTCTTCAATGCGTCCTTGATCATGGCAATCATCGAACTGTTTTGGTCCGTTGCCACCATTGTCAATGTGCCGTTGGCATTGCTGATGCGTTGAAGGCCCCTGAGTTTTCCAGGTGTCAAACCTAGTCCAAGTAGTTTTGTTGCGGAGAAAGGCTGGACGGCTGACATGGTGCTATCTCCCGATGATTCAATGACTTGATTTAAAAAACACAATCTTTGGCCGGTTATTACCAGCTTAATTCAGGTTATTTACCAAACATTGGCTTTCAATAGGTTTGGGAAGTTCCACTGGTTACTAGCCAATTGAAACTCAATTCTTAATTATATTTTGGTATCGATCCCGCAGGTTGATGTTTTCGGAGGTCTCTCCATGTCGATGTATATCGGTGAAGCACTGTGTGGTGATGGAAATGAAATCGCGCATATCGATCTTTTGATCGGATCAAAGGAAGGTCCGGTTGGAACCGCCTTTGCAAACGCTCTTGCGAATCAATCGGCTGGCCACACAAGCCTTTTGGCGGTTGTCGCACCAAACCTGCTTTGCAAACCAGCCACGGTCATGATCACCAAAGTAACAATCAAAGGAATGAAGCAGGCCGTCCAAATGTTTGGACCCGCCCAAGCCGCCGTTGCCCGCGCGGTTGCCGATAGCGCGGCAGAGGGCATCATTCCAGCGGCGGAAGCCGACAAGCTCGTGATAGTCTGTGGCGTATTCATTCACCCAGCCGCGGCGGATGACACAAAAATCTATCAATACAACTACGATGCCACCAAGTTAGCGATCGCGCGCGCCATGAAAAATGAACCGCCTGTAAGCGAAGTCACGGCGAAGCGCGCATCTTCCAAGCACCCGTTCTCCCCGAAATGATTGAGACTTGACAACTTGAAAACGGGGGGTGGCGATTATCTGCCACCCCTTTTTGTTGCTACCGAGGTCATGAGATGCACAAAAAAAACATTTTGATCCAGCTTGATTGCGATGATCAACCGAGCGTGTTTGACAGAGTCGTTGCTGTGGATTCGGGAGCTGACTTTATTTTTTCCCATGCTTCTACGAAACCGAGTCAAGTTCGAGACCTGATCCATGGAGCCATTTTCACAAGAGGTGCGAAAGATCTGAAACACACGGCCGTATTTGTAGGAGGATCTGATGTCTTATTGGCCAAGGAAATTCATGACGAAGTTCGAAAACACATGATTCAAGATTACGGATTGACCGTTTCAAGTATGATGGATGCCAACGGATGCAATACCACCGCAGTCGCAGCAGTCAAAGCGGTCAAGGATTCCGTTGAATTTCAAGCAAAGAAAGCGATTGTTCTTGCAGCAACGGGTCCTGTTGGCCAACGCATATCTAGTTTATTGGCAAGGATTGGTTGCGAGCTTACCGTAGTCTCCCGGCAATTAGAAAAGGCCCTGGCGATTTGCGATACGATCCGAGCTAAACGCCCAAATTGCCAAATCACGGCCAAGGCGCCAAAAACGCAAAATGAACTCAAAGGATTAATAAGCGAATGCCAAATCCTTGTCTCATGCGGCGCGGCAGGGATTCAACTCGCGCAAAAATCCACATGGGTGGACTCAGGATTGAAAATCGCAATCGATCTCAATGGAGTCCCTCCTTATGGGGTGGAAGGTATCGAGCCGTTTGATAAAAGCATCAATAAAAACGGAATGGTTTGTTATGGTGCCTTGGGTGTGGGAGGATTCAAGATGAAACTGCATCGCAAGTGCCTTTCGTCGATGTTTGAATCCAATCAGCTAGTTCTGGATGAAGACACAATATTTGACCTCTCAGATTCCTTATCTTGATGGCACGATTCAAGAGACTCTTTCAATCTGGTCGCAAGTAATTCCTCAAGCAATCTGTGGGGCCCGAGTGGAGAAGCCAACAGGAATGTTGCATGGGTGTATCTGGCACTTAAATTTTCCTTGAATTCCTTAAGGTCCTTGATCACATGCACACCAGCGGAAAGAAAATAAGGAAGCATCACGACTTTCATAGCACCCTGTTCAATGCAGCTTCTTCCCCCCTCCATGATGTTTGGTTCAGCCAATTCCAGGAATGACGGTTCCGAGATTGGGTAACCGTTGAGCTTGAACCTTTCTGCCAGAAGGAACAAATCCTGGTTGGCTTGGGAACTCCGACTCCCATGCGCAATCAGCAGCACCCCAATCCGTTCACATTCATAAGTTTTGAACATCATTAGTTCCGTTGCGATCTCGCATGTTTTGAGCTTTGTAGACTGATCCATTAGTGATGATAGCCTTATAACAATAATGGAATAGCTTCTCTGACCCTTAGCGGAATTACCATGGCGGCACGCGTGCCAGCAAATGACCTGACAATCCAAAACATCTTTGGGTTGTTGATCAGAAGTCGTTTGGTCGGCGTCGATCAGGCACGCGCCTTGATGGAGCGATGGGAAAAGGAATCCTTTGGAAAGACTGTATCACTTCGAGATTTCGCTGCTTACCTTGTTGAAACCAGGCATGTGACCGAATACCAAGCTGGGCTTTTGCTCAGGGGCTTTGCTGAAGGTTTTTTCGTTGGTCCCTATCGCATTCTCGACCGCTTGGGAAGTGGCAAGATGGCAGGCGTTTACAAGGCTCAGCATGAATTGGGCCAGGTATTCGCGCTTAAGGTGCTGCCACCATCAAGTGCTAAAGATCCCAAAATGCTGGCCCGCTTTGTCAGGGAATCCGGCTTGGCCATCCAGTTGAATCATCCAAATGTTGTACGCGGTTTTCAACTCGGCGAGTCCAACGGTCTCCACTATTTCGCAATGGAATTTTTGTCAGGTGAAACACTCAAGGAAACACTAAAAAAAACAAAAATGACGCCAGGTGATTCAGCCCGAGTGGCTTATCAAGTGCTAAAAGGCCTCCAACACCTCCATGAAAAGGAATTGGTTCATCGCGATATCAAGCCTGAAAACCTGATGCTGGTTGGCAAGACGGACGGCGCGAAAATCGAGGCATCCAAGGCCACGGTAAAAATTCTTGATATCGGATTGGGAAGGCCGATTTTTACAGAGGATGACGAGATACCGGAAAAAGTGACCGAAACTGGCGTACTAGTCGGAACGCCTGATTACATGGCCCCGGAACAAGCTAGAAACTCCAAGACTGTCGACATTCGGGGCGACATATACAGCACCGGTTGCGTTCTCTATCACATGCTCACGGGAATGCCACCATTTCCAGACAGTAGCTTGTTGAACCAAATGATCAGGCATGCAACCGAGCAAGCCAAACCACCCCATGAGATCAATTCGTCCGTTCCGGTCGGGCTCAGTCAATTAACGCTGAAACTGATGGAAAAGAAACCAGAAGATCGGTACCAGGATCCCATTTCAGCCTGCAAGGTTTTGATGCCTTTTGTTTCTGGCGATCTTGAGGGACTGACGACTCCTGAAGCAGACGCCAAGATGAAACCCTATTTCACCTGGCTTGAATCAGAAAAACACCAAACCATTGAAATCAGTAATGAAAACATTCCTACCGGTCCATCTCCAGTCAACCCATTGAATCAGGAAGATCCTTTCAAGGATGTTGGGCCCAAATCCAATCCTCCTGAAGTCGAATTGAATTACCAACAAGCACCCGTTCGGGAAGGCGTTACTGCGCGAGAACTTGTTTTCTTTGTCATTGGAACCCTGGCGGGGTCGTTGGCGACGGCGGCAGGATGTTACTTTGGCTTGAAAAAACAGGCCGACCCTGTCCAACAATCATCCTCACCACTTGAAGAAAAACGATGACGATTCGAAAAGTCGTGGCTCGCAGGCTTTGTGGTGATGTTGTCGAGTTCACAATTGCTGAAAATACAATCCGGAAACTATCCGAAATTCAATTACCTTTTCCAGAAACATTGGATTTGCCTTGGGTAACCGAGGGGCTTTTTGATCTTCAGGTCAATGGTTCACTTGGCATTTCATTCAATAATCCCGACATTCAGGAAAAGGATATTCACAAAGTAGTTTCTCATTGCCTGTCCCATGGAATGACAGGAATCCTCGCGACTTTGGTAACCACTGACAGGAATTCGTTCAGGCGATCGCTCGAGGCGTTGGAAAGGCTAGAAAGCAAGACCCGCTGATCGCGAAAGTGATTGCGGGCTACCACATCGAGGGGCCGGCCATCAGCGCCTTGGAAGGATATCGAGGCGCCCATCCGGCACACCACACACGGGTTCCAACGAGTCAGGAGTATGCCGAATGGATGGATGCCAGTAATGGAAGGATCAGGTTGATAACCTTGGCCCCTGAACGGGAAGGGACAATCGATTGGATCAAAGCTCTTGTCCGTGATGGAATTCGGGTCGCCATAGGCCATAGTGCAGCCACCCCGGATGAGATTTCTTCCGCCGCCAAGGCCGGAGTGACAATATCCACCCATCTTGGCAACGGTTGCGCCGCCTTGATTGATCGGCACCAAAATCCCATTTGGCCTCAACTGGCCGACGAGCGGCTTGTCCCATCCATTATTACTGACGGTCACCACATTCCGGAATCACTTATCAAAACGATCATAAAGGTGAAAGGACCAGGCAAAGTCATTCTCACCTGCGATGCCAGTCCATTGGCCGGACTCAAGCCGGGAATGTATCAATTGTGGGAAAAAAGCTTCGAGGTGCACGATGATGGGAGGGTTACTGTCCCTGGAACACCCTATCTAGCGGGATCAGGTCATTTTTTGGATGATTGCGTCAAGAAAACAAGCAGATTGAACATCTGGCAGCCTTCTGAAATAATTGCAGCTGCATCATTCAATCCTTTGTGTGAACTAGGCTTGCCATATCAAAACATTCGGGAAGGCCAACCGGCTGATTTCATCTTGTGGCAAGGTGGATCTTCGGAATGGAAGCCTGAAATAGCTGAAGTTTGTTTTTCGGGACGGTGGGTTGATCGAAATCCTGAAGCATCAAGAACTTTCCTGTAAGATGATTTTTCATTGGAAAGCGGAGTCCAACAATAATCCGAAACGCCTCGGTTCATCCGAACATGATCAAGTGTCCCTTCTGTTACACAAAAAACGAACTTGAAACACGGTTTTGCATCTTGTGCAAATCCGACATTACCAATGCCGAACCGGCATCCGAGTCGATCGTTGATGTCGAACTTGTGATCGATGAGCCATCCCAAACGGAAAAAGCTGTCAGCACAGACGGACTTGCACTTCCAGCTCCCGCGACCCTGCCGGAAACTGGCGCTCAACCCGCGCAGGCCATTGGCAGCCCAAGAAACAGACGCGGCGAAATTAAACGATTCAAGCTAATCGTTCTTCGCGGCCGGCAGAAAGACAAGGAATACATCCTGATACCCGGAAGAAACCTTGTTGGGCGAAACGATGCGAAACCGGTGGACATCGACCTTGAACCACAGGAAGACCCAAGCAAGGTATGGGTATCCCGGCAGCATGCCGTGATCTATGTCACCGACGGCATTCTGATCGAGGATCTCAACAGCTCGAATGGCACTTATGTGAATCGGGAGAGAATATTCCCTGGCCAAAAACAGAATTTAAAACCGGGAGATTTGATCCAGATTGGAAGTGTCCAACTGAAATTGATTTGATCGGGTCGAACGACCGGAGAAAAAAATGACGGCCCTCATTTGTCCGCGGTGCCAAAGTGCCAATCCTGAACAGGCCCGCTATTGCCATCATGACGGGATACTTCTTGAAGGCGTCAGGGAAGCCCAAAAAGCCAGGGCCGCATTTCCCTCGCCATTTGTTTTCAAATCGGGTCTGTCCTGCCCTGATTTTAAAACTCTCGGCAGAGGAATCCTTGCGGAATGGGATGACTCCCGAGAAATGCTCGCCTTCGCTGATTGGGAGGGATTTTTCTCTGGCATCGGAAGGCAAGACCTCGCGCAAGTTGCGGCGCAAGCGCGGTTGTTTCCAGATCCTGACCGGGGACTCGACCAGTTGGTATGCGCCTTGCCCGGATTGGAGATCACCCCGGGGAAGCTGGCTTCCCCGACGGAAGTTGTGGATTTCGGAACCTTGTCCATAGGTCAGAACAGCTCGACAACCATCACCTTGGAAAATCAGGGAGACAGGCTTGTTTGGGGCGAAGCCTTCCTCAAGGACACCCCATGGTGTTCCTTGTCACCGGAAGGTCCGCTTTCTGACCGATCATTCCGTTTCATTCGTTCCATGTCCCTCGGCATTCATATTTCAGGGGAAAGCATAAGGAGAAGCGGACGGCAATTGACGGGCTCATTGCTCGTCAAAACGGAATCATCCGAATTCACCATTCAGCTAATTGCCCGCGAACCGGATGTCATTCCATTTGACGGCGATATTTTTCATGGCGCTGTTTCCCCAAGGAATATTGCAGAAAAGGCTATCAAGAAGCCTCGAGAGGCGGCCCCATTATTTCTTTCAGGTGCTGTCGCCAAATGGTACGAGTCCAATGGGTGGAGTTATCCGGTCACAGGTCCGACAGCACCAGGAATGGCCTCGGTTCAGCAATTCTTCGAGGCCCATGGATTTGCCCCGGCTCCGAAGATTGAGGTTGAGCCTGGATCCATATTGATCAAAGTCGCTCCCGGTGAGCCAGCAGCGAAAACCATCACCCTCAAAACCGCTGAGAAACGCCATGTTTTTGGCTATGTGGTTAGTTCTGAACCTTGGGTAAGTTCATCGAGTCTGGTACCAAATTACCAAACAGCGACAATTGATATCACCTTTGATACAGTGTCCGCGACTGAAGAATCACCCTTGCGAACTGTCTTGACGATATTGGCCAATGGTCAGCAAAGGTTTGATATTCCTGTTGAAATTCAAGCCACCCCAAATATTCCCGCTTTGGATTTGGACGCCTTAGCGGTCCCGGAAGAGGGATTGGAATTCGAGCCTGTGGAACTTCTCGAAGGCGAATCTTTCGGTGCCGAGACTGATTTGCAGGAAGCAACACTTGTGGCATCCCCGGTAGCGGAAGCCGTTGCACCCAAGTCACCTAGCCATTCTCCCATGGCGCCTGTTTCCACCCCGATCATTCCGGTGGAACCCGCACCAACAAGCCCACAAGTTGTTGCGATTCCCATTCCTTCTGCTGTTCCGGCAATATCTCCACAGCCTTACCAGCCGGCAATCAATCCAATTTCCTTTACACCCCAACAAACCAACCCTGTTCCAGCAAATCTTTTCAGCCCACCCTCTCAACCGATTCCAGCTCCACCCCAACCTGTCACGCCGCCAGCATCCATTCCCATAGTCCAAGATTCCGACCCCTTCGCCGGCCCGATTGCCAAGTCTCCCACACAAACCGTTTCTCAAAACACGCCCGTTATTTCGCCACCCACATCCACCCCAACAGATGCGGCGATGCCTGTGACTGGCTCACATACCAAACCCAAAAAACAACCGCTCAAAATCAGCAAAAAAACTCTCACCTATGGCGCTCTTGGCGTGGGCGGAGTGCTGGTGCTGATACTGGGAATCATGATGTTCCTTCAAGGTGGAGGAAAAACCGCCACCAAGGAGCTGGTTCGCCCCGTCTTGGCAGGCAATCCAACCAAGGACTTACTGTCTTTCACCGTGGAAACTCTGGATCAGGATAGGATTTCAATCCTGGCAACCGAGGGATCGGATGCCGGAAGCAATTTCATGCTGAAATCCGGTAATTTCACAGCAACACCGGTCTCAAAAAAGTCTTTAGCAAAAACGGTCATCAAATGGGAAAACAAGGATGGCTGGGCCCATCGGGAAGTCGACATGTCGATGGGAGGAAATAAATGGCGAGTTGCCCAATGGCTCAAGACACTTTCGGATGAACCTGATAAATGCGCTGTCTTGTTTGAGATCAGTCCACTAGACAGAGATTCCAGAATCACCGCCAGGCTCGCGCTCAGGCCAGGTACCGGCACGGGTAGCGGTGTCTCAGTTGCCGACGATGCGGGTGTGACCGTCAAGAAACCCATCCTCTACAAGGGAGAAAAACTAATACCAAGTCTATCTCTCAATATCGACTCTCCGCCGATAATCGGGACAGTTGGACTTGATGTCAAGGAAATCTTCTTGCCAGGTCGGGAAAAGGCCGCGTCACCAGCCAAGGCTTCCATGGTTCTCATTGGCCAAGGAGCCGATGCTTTCATTCCTTGGGATTGCCAATTTCCTGAGCTTTTCGATGGTATGCCTGATTCCCCACCACCCGCCCCAACCAAGGGCGGCAAAGCGCCGCCGCCGCCATCCGGATTGAAGGATCCGTTTGTTGTTCTTTATTGGGATGAATCAACGGTAAGGAAAGGGCAGAAAAGGTTGATAGGTTTCACCTTGGGACTGGCAGGCAAGGATGGAGGCTCCAAGTGACCATGAAATGCGCCTGCCCCGGATGCAAGAAGGTTCTCGACACCAAGCCGGAACATGCTGGAAAGGCTGTTCGATGCCCGACATGCAAGAAGATTTTCAAATTGCCTTCAACACCGGCGATAGCAAAAAACACGGAATCACCCAAGCTGGAATCTTGCCCGCTTTGCTCAGCCAAATGGACGGTGGGCGCCTTGGCTTGCGGCGATTGCGGCTTCCTGCCTACGCAAGCTCCTCCGCAGGCGGCCGCGCAAACAATCGCATGCATCAATAACCACTGCGGATATCAAAATGAATCGGGAAAGAAAAACTGTTCCAAGTGCGGTCACCCTTTGCCATGCGCTCCTGGGACTTTGCTGCAGGAACGATTTCAAATCGATGGCCTGATGGCGTTGGGAGGCTTTGGCGCGGTCTACAAGGGAACCGACCTCTCAACGGGAAAAACCATTGCCATCAAGGAAATGCTCTGTGCTGACAAGGCGCAATTCAACCTGCGGCTTAATTTTTTCCGCCGGGAGGCCGACATTCTCCGGGTCCTTGGCGAACAGCCGATCGTTCCGAATCTTCTCGGCTTCATTGAACAGGACCAAGCCGCTTACATTGTGATGGATTACATCCAAGGAAAGGATCTCCTCAAAGTCCTTGAATCAACCAACAACAAGCCATTTTCCGTTTCAGAAGTTGCTGATTGGGGATTTGCCATTTGCGGGGTCATTGACTCAATGCATCGCCATGACCCTCCCCTTGTGCACCGAGACATCAAGCCTGACAACCTTATGCTGATGGATGACCGGTCGGGAATCAGGATGATCGACTTTGGAACCGCCAGGGACCTTGGGCCTTCCGGTCCGGATGGTCAAAAGGCAAAAACACGAATATTTACGGAAGGTTATGCGCCTCCCGAACAGGTTGTTGGCCGGCCTGAAATCCGAAGCGACCTTTTCGCACTCGCCGGAACTCTATTCCATTTGGCAACGGGTGGAAGCCCTGAAGGCACATCCACTGGCAGGGAAATCAGCAACCGCCTTGATGGGAAAACAAACCCGCCATACGACGAAACCGAACGATGGTTCTGGGAGATGATCAAAATCAATCTATCCGAAGACCCTTCCGACAGGTATTATTCCGCGCGTGAATTCGCGACCGACCTGTTTAACAGACAAGTCTCCACACAAACGGTATGCCCCGCCTGCTCATCGGCAAATCCGGTGAGGTCTCCCTACTGCTCCTCATGCGCGTCAGAACTCACCGACCTTGGTAACGCTTGCCCGGATTGCGGCAAACCCAGCCGCATGGGATGCCGCTACTGCATTGATTGCGGCGGCAGAATCCGCTGAAGGCACACTCCACAAGGACAATGTCATGGCTGTTCAAGATCAACAAGGTTCGCTTGATTCCCTTGAATTTCTTCCCATTTCAGAAGTTCTCGGCGTTCCCGCCTCGGAATGCACCTTGGGCACCATGGCGCTTCCAGCCATCGCAAGACCAAGAGATGAGTCACACCTTCAGACAAAGCCTATTGCCATTCAAGATAAAGCAAGGCTTGAGCCCCAGGCGCCAACAGCCTTGGCAACTCGTTTTCCGGATGTTCGTTTTCATTCCACTGTTGGCAACTCCGCCCGTTACACGGCCCGGCAAGACTTGCAATCCGGGGCCGAGTATTCAATCGTGGTGGCACCCCAATCCACCGGGCAATCAGCAATCAATCCGCCGAGTGCCGACGATGGTTTCGCCGACATGCTGGATTTGGCCTCCCAACCAGACGATTCTGAAGAAAAATCCGATTCAATCTCGAATGAAGAAGGCTTTTCCGACTTGCCGGTTCTTACGGAAGGCGAATCCTCCACGATGGAGCAGCCTCCTGAATATCCAAGTGCCGCCTTTGAAGCCAGCATGCTGCGCTCCATTGGGGCGACATTGGGCTCCACGCTTGAGGAATCATTTAGCTCGGATGGCCTGGATTTTGTCATCGCAAGGTTGCCAAAGGGCGTTCGCCTGCGCGATGCCTTTCAGGCAGGCCAATCCATCGACGGAAAACTCTCACTAGTCTTGTCGCTCCTGAAATTCTTCAAGGAGGTTCATGCCTCGGGTTTTGCATTGGACGGTGCCACTGCCGATGACTTTCTCGTGGAATCTGGCAAAACAGTCCTCGCGAATTTGGCCACCCTTGTTCCGCTCGCGGGTTCCGGAAGCCACAAACCCTCTGGCAGCGGTCGACATGCTCCAGAACTCAAGGACGGCGTTGGCGACCGAACCCTGGGAACCATCATGTTCACTCTTGGGCAGGTCTTGCACGAATTGTCGGCCCAAGTCGAACCAACCCCAAAACAAGGCCATGGCCCAGAGACTCTCCATTCATCTCCGGAGCAATCAAGGCTCCTTGGAAGCCTGCTGGCCGAAAATCCAAGCAAAAGGCTTGGCCGATATCAGGAACTAGGTGTTGAAGAAACTTGGCGACGCGCCGAGGAAATGGTTTCCGATTGGATTCGCGCGGCTTCCAGGCCAACATTCAAGGCTGCGGGCAGGACATCCATCGGTGTCTATCGAGAAAACAACGAGGATTCATACGCCATCGTTTCGAGCACCAAGAGGGGCGTGGGCCCCGGAAGGCACCTTCTTCTTGCCGTGGTTTCCGATGGCATGGGAGGTGGCGCGGTTGGAGAAATCGCCTCCACGATCACAGTGGAGTCTTTGGCCCGCTCATATAGGCATTCATCAGATATTTCCGCAGATATCGGTGTCAGTTCCCTGTCCTCCCTTCCCGAGGGTGGTTTTGCAGATTTGGGTGCACCCGCATTTGATGCTGACATGCAAATCACCGCGATGACAAACGCGTTGGTCAGGGCTCACCACGATGTCCGCCAGGCCGCCGATAAGGGTGGTGAATCTTGCGGGGGAATGGGGGCCACGGCGGTGGCGGTTCATCTTTCCGAGTGGAATGCCGTGATCGGCCATGTTGGCGACAGCAGGGCCTATCTTGCGAGGGATGGATCCATCCGACAGTTGACTACAGACCATTCAGCCGTGCAAAAAATGCTGAGCATGGGCCTTATTAGCAAGCAAGAAGCCGAAAATCACGCCAGACGGCATGAATTATCTCAGGCTATCGGCGGATTTGAGGTTGTGGTTCCTGATGTCGTCACCCTTGAACTCAAATCGGGAGATCGCCTGCTTCTTTGCTCGGACGGGGTGACGAATGTCATCGATGACGAGGTGTTGGAACGTTATCTTACCGCGCAAACCGATGCCGATTCCATCTGCTGCCAAATCATAGCGGAGGCAAACATGAAATCATCACCTGACAACGCTACGGCACTGGTTGTGCAGATTGATTGATTTCGATTTTCGTGTTGAGATGTTTAGACTGATCGGACTAGAGTGTTGGTAGTGGCATTTGAGGGCCTTACCAATGTCCGATCTGGTGGCCCAGAGGCGCCTTCAAATCGTAATAGCCGCCGAAACTGTCATTTCAGAAAAAGGCTTTCAGCATCTTTCCCTGGCAGAGATTGAAAAAAAGGCCGGAATGAGCCGTGGCCAATTGACTTATTACTTCCCAACCAAGGAAGAAATTCTCTTGGCTGTTTTTGATCGTTGTGTTGAAAACATCCACAGGAGAATCGAGGGGCCGCTTGAGACCATCAGTTCCAGCGGTGTCAAGGGATGGGGCTTGGTGAAGGAAGTGATCCGAGCCGTGACTAGTGAACTCATGACATTGGATCCTTTCTACTCCCTTGAATACACCTTCCTCTCGCAAGTTGGATACAGGCCTGATTTCGGCAAGCGACTGGGCGAGCTGTATGCCGGATGGAGGGCCAGAATGATGGAAGACCTTAGGCCCGATCTTCCCACGGAGAACCTTGGAAGTCTGATGGTTGTTTTTCAAGCCTTTCTTCATGGTCTTGCCATCCAGCGCATCGTCGACCCGGATCGTGTTGATCCCTTGGCGGCCGCCGATGTTTTTGTGAATATGGCCGACGATTTCATGAAAAAGCTCATCAGGAACAAGCATGGCAATAAATCCTCGGTAAACGGTTCAGTCCAAGGAATCGAGCCAACAGGAGGCCAGCCATGGGATCTGAACTGATGGAAGCGTCAACGCCAACAAGGAACCCCGCGGGCTCCTACTCCGAGAAGGTGAAATCCCTGAGGCTTGGCTCTTCGAATGAAAGCAACCCATCCGCCGGTAAACAGCTTTTGTTCCTGTTAGGTTGGTCTTTTGCCATCGCGGCGACGGGAACATCCCTTTTGCTGGGCTACAAAGCGTTCCGGGATCCCGGCCAACCTGTCGCTAGCAGCGCAACGGAAACAGGCAAAACCGTCTCGGGGCCTACAGCCAAGTCATCAGCATTGGGTTCGGCATCCGCCACCTCGCCAACGGGGCCAAAGCCAACTCCCGATTCTCCCGACGCGATCGTCCTGGAAAACAAGGGGTATATCATTCCCGTGCAACTGATATTGGTCAGTCCGAAAGTTGGCGGAATGCTTACGAAGATGAACATCAAGGAAGGCGATATCGTGGCCAAGGACACGGTTTTGGCCGAACTCGAAACAGACGAGTATCTGGCAGATTTCCGCAGGGCTGAAGCTTATTTGCGATCAACCACGGAAAAGTTCGCCGAGTTAAAAAATGGTGCCCGCAAGGAGGAAAAGGATCAGGCTGAACTCGAATTGCAGGAAGCGCGCAGGCAACTCACCCAGTTGGAATTGGAACTTGCCAGGGGAAGGCGATTGGCGGGCACGGCCGCCGCGCTTTCGGCCCGTGAATTGGAACAGGCCCAATACCAGTACGAAGCCCAGGAGCAAAGGGTGAAGCGTCTGGCGTCCGTGCTTGAGTTGATCCGCATCGGGCCGAGACAGGAAAGAATTAGGGCGGCGGAGGCAGACATGCGCCAAGCTGAGGCCGACCTGGCCAAGGCCCGATGGCGCCTTTCCAATTGCACCATCAAGGCGCCCGTTTCAGGAATGATTCTCAGCAAGAAAGCGGAGGAGGGCAACATTGTTTCCCCCGGCGCGTTCAACGGATCTTACAGCCTTTGCGAAATGGCCGATCTCAACAACCTGGAAGTCGAACTCGACATCCAGGAACGCGACATCAGCAAGGTGAAGGAGCGGCAATCGTGTCAGGTTTTGCCGGAGGCTTGGCAAGCCGACCCCGGATTTCTTGCCAGCCATCCCCGAGGCTACGAAGGATATGTCAGCCGAATCATGCCGCAGGCCAACAGGTCGAAAGGCGCCATTCCAGTCAGGGTGAAGATTGTCGTGCCGCCCGGCGAACAGGGCAAGTTTCTCAAGCCTGAGATGGGTGCCTTGGTCACCTTCTTCAATTCAACATATGGCGGCAAGGCGTCCCCCTCTTCATCAACGATCGGGGCATCGAAGCCATGACCCCCATCGTGCAGGTATCGGGATTGTCAAAGTCGTTCACCCGTGGTTCCGAAACCATCAAGGTGCTGGACAATCTCAACCTCGAGGTTCCGCGTGGACAATTCATGGCGCTCATGGGACCCAGTGGTTCAGGAAAAACAACGCTCCTGAACCTCATTGCCGGTCTCGACTCCCCAACCGCTGGTTCGATCGTTGTCGGAGATAAAGACATCGCCAAAATGTCGGAGGCCGAATTGGCCAGATGGCGCACACGCCATGTTGGTTTCGTCTTCCAGTTCTACCACCTGCTTCCCGTGCTGACCGCCTACGAGAATGTCGAATTGCCCCTGCTGCTTCTGCCCCTGTCGGCTTCTGACCGCAAGCGGCAGGTGCTCACGGCACTTGATCTCGTAGGGCTGTCAGGACGGATGAACCATCGTCCCGGACAATTGTCCGGAGGTCAGCAGCAAAGAGTCGGCATCGCCCGGGCCATGGTCACCGATCCCACCCTCATTGTCGCGGACGAACCGACCGGCGACCTGGATTCCAAGTCTGCCGAGGAAATCTTGAACCTTCTGGTTGAACTCAAGAAAAGCCTTGAGAAGACCATCATCATGGTGACCCATGATCCCAAGGCCGCTCTTTACGCCGAAAGGGTTCTCCACCTCGAAAAGGGCCGCCTTGTCCAGGAGGTCCTGAACGCTCCGTTGGCCCCAGTGGCGATGGCCACCTGAGGATTTCCGATGTTCTGGGAACAACTGGATGGCAGGCTCCTGCCCCTGGTGCAAACCCCAAGGGACACCCTCATGGTGACCCTTATTGAGTTCCTGTTCGCCTTTTGCGTCTTGGGCGCCATCGCCATTTTGCCCCGGTCGGTTTTCTATGGCGGGCTCATCCTGAAGAACCTTTGGCGCAACCGCATCCGCACATTTCTCACCGGATTCGCGACGATCGTGCTGGTTCTGGTTGTCACCCTGGTCTGGACAGTTCTGGTGTTCCTCGCGAATGTCACCAGCGAGAAGGCCAACAACCTCAAGGCGATCGTCACGGAGCGATGGCAGATTCCAAGCCAGATGCCCTATTCCTACGCCGCCCGCCTGACGGAGGGCGCCCCGCGCGAACCGGGTGATGTCCGCATCGACTCCTCCCGCGATTCGATGACCTGGGCGTTTTTCGGAGCCACGCTCGATCCCCAGAACCGCACGCGCGAAAACAGCCTGTTTTTCTTCGCGATGGAACCGGACAGGTTCCTCACGATGATGGACGGCATCGAAGAGATGAAACCCGACGAAATCGAGGCTGTCCGGGCTGGTATCGCGCAAATGGAGCAGGATGTCACGAAGGTCATCATCGGTTCCGAAAAACTCAAGGCCATGAACAAGCGCGTGGGTGAATCGATCAAGGTTTCCGGGCTCAACTATCAGGGGATCGACCTCGAGATGACCATCTGCGCCGAATTCCCCGAAGGCCGTTACGGCCAATCGGCGCTCATGTCCCGTGAGCGGCTCAACAGGTCGCTGGACGAGTACGAGCGCAAGAACCGAAAGCCCCACCCCCTGGCCAACAAGAACCTCAATTTGGTGTGGCTGAGAGTTCCCGACACCGCGACCTTCCAGCAGGTGGAAAGGCAGATCACCACTTCGCCTGAATTCAAAAGCCCCGCGGTAAAGATCGAAACCGCGTCATCGGGAGTCGCCGGATTCCTCGACGCCTACAAGGACATGCTCTGGGGACTCCAGTGGATCCTCGTCCCTTTTATCCTGGCCACCATGTCCCTCATCATCGCCATGGCCATATCCATCGGCGTTCGCGAGAGACGAAAGGAAATTGCCGTCCTCAAGGTTCTCGGCTTCAGGCCCGTCCAGATCCTCATACTCGTGCTGGGAGAGGCCCTGTTTGTTGGCGGCATCTGCGGATTCATCGGGTCGGCTGGCACGATCGCCTATTTCAACCACTATCTCGGCGGCTTCAAATTCCCCATCGCCTTCTTCCCGATTTTCCTGATTCCCAACGATGCCTACTGGTGGGGCCCGGCGATAGGCGTCGGCACGGCGCTGGCCGGTAGCCTCACCCCGAGTCTCTCGGCGTGCAACATCCGGGTATCCGAGGTTTTTTCCCGCATCTCCTGATTCAGGCCATCCTCCGAGACCGCCATGCACCCCACCATCCTCATGCTGGCCATCCTCGCCGCCCTCCTGACGGCCGTGGCATTGGTCGTCCCAAGGCTTGGATGGATCGGCAAGTTGCTTTCCCGATACAACGCCCGAAACATTGTCGTCCGCTGGCCCATCACCCTCATGCTCCTCGCGGCATTCACCCTCCAGGTCGGCATCGTCGTGGTCATGCTTTCCTTCGTCCGCGGTCTCCAATACCTCACGGCGGGAAGCAGCGTTCCGGGAAATGTCATCGTGCTGTCCGAGGGCGCGACCGACGAACTGTTCAGCAACCTCGGCTACCGTGACTCCTCCGATGCCGAACGCCATCCCCTGGTCCTGAGGGATCAGGAAGATCCCGATTCAAAGCCACTGGCCAGCTGGGAAGTTTATGTCGTCGTGAACCAACCTCTTCCTCTTCCCATCATCAACGGTCGCAGGCTCGGTTGCCGGTTCACGGGCGAGTCACTGGAATTGTCTTCCGTTTCATCCTCGGGCCCGCTGGCCGCGGCGGGACTCAAGGCGGGAGACACCATCTCGCGGTGGGCCTCCCGCCCTGTCGAATCTCAGGATGACCTCAGGATGGTTCTCTCCGGAAGGCAGGCCGGAAAGGTGCCGGTCGAGTTTTCACGGGCTGGCGCGACCGCATCATCAATGGTGAACCTCGACTACCTCAACAAACTCGAAAGGGCCCGCCGCTTCCTTCAGGTCAGGGGCATCGACGACCCGGGGAGATCATTGCGGGTCCACAACATGAAGCTGGTGACGGGCCAGGCTTTCTCGCAAGCGGGGGTCAGGCCCATTGGCGAGGGAGACCAGCGTCGCACCGCCGTCGAGGCGATCCTTGGCGATGGGATCGCCAGGACCTTGGCTTCCGACCTCGACAAGGCCACGCTCGAACCTGGCGACCTTTTTTCGCTGGGCGACAGCACCCAGCCGTTCATTGTCGCGGGAATCATGGGCTCCCAAGGCTCCACTTTCGATTCGGAAATCTGGGCCAAGCATTCCCTTGTCGGACGCAAGTTCGGCAAGGACAGTTACTCCACGATCGTGCTGCGCACGGCCGGCGCCTCCGAAGCGGCCGAACTGGCGAAAGACCTCACCGACAATTTCAAGAAAGCAGCGCTCCGGGCCCGCACGGAAACCGATTACTACGAAAGCCTCAACCAGACCAACCAGCAGTTCCTTGTGGCCATTCTCTTTGTCGCCGTGGTGGTGGGAATCGGGGGCATTCTCGGCCTGATGAACACAATGTTCGCGGCCATCAGCCAGCGGATCAAGGACATTGGCGTCCTTAGGATCCTTGGTTATTCAGGCTTTCAGGTCATGACGGCCTTCATGTTCGAGGCGCTTCTACTGGCCATCGTCGGTGGCCTGCTGGGTTGCGCGGCGGGCTCGCTTGGCGACGGATTCACCGCCTCCAGCATCATTTCCAGCGGCGCTGGCGGCGGAAAGAATGTCGTCCTCCGCATGACAGTCGATGGCGCCATACTCATGGCGGGAATGGCCACGGCGTTCATCATGGGCCTGCTCGGTGGCCTTCTGCCGGCCATCAACGCAACCTTCATCAAGCCACTTGAGGCGCTTCGCTAGTTCCTGCCAGCCGCCTCAAGGGCTTCCTGCCACCTGTCTCGAAGCGACCTGGGCCTCTCAGCCGGTTCATGTTGAGGCTTTTCGGTAAAGTCGGGATTGGCCCAGCGGCACACATGCACGGAAATCCCTTCCCCCGCTCCAAGGCCGGCCAACCTGGCATAGGCCCTTTGGCGAACGGCTCTCGGCAAAAGCCTCGCCACGGCGCCTGAAGGCAGCGCTGTTACGGGGCCGAAACGGTATTCGCCCAGAATGCTGTTGGCCTCTTCGGTGCCAAGCAGGCCGACCAGCCTGGCCCGGCATCCTTCCGGAAGGGCAAGGTATCCCGCGGTCACCTGCTGGATTCCCCTTTCCACAAGCGCTTTCAAAAGCGGAATCAGCCTTTCCTGCCGGTCATGGATTCCCATGACCAGCGGATCAAGGCTGACAAGGGTGGGCACCCCCGCGAGCTTGAGCCTGTCAACCTGCCGCAGTCGGGCCATCGGCGCGGTGGTGCCCGGTTCAAGCTGTCGAACAAGGGAGGTGGAAGTCGTGCTCAGGGGAACCGTCACACGAACCCTGTCACCCAAAGCGGCCAGCCGATCCCTTAGCCGGCAGGCGATACGGCCGCGGGTCCTGATCCATGTGGTGATTCCACGCCTGGCCAGCAACTCGGTGCAAAGAACGGCATCCGACTGCGCCTCCTCGGGGCCATGGAATGGATCGCTCAGGGGGCTGAGGAAAACGGAGCGTGGCGGAATCGGCATTCGCTCGAGTTCCATCTCAAGGCGCGCGGGAGTGGCGGCGAACAATTCGACGGCATGTCCCGCTTCGGAGGGTGCTTCAAGCCAAAGGATGCCACTGTTGCGATGTTCCTGAAGATCCAGTCCGAAAGTGCGGTCCGAACTGGCCAACTTCCAGGGAGCGAGGATCGCTCCGCCACGCCTCACCATGCACAAGGCCTTGGCCTGGGCGCTGGAAAGATCCCACTGGGTCCCTTCACTGGATGCGCGACGCGCCATTCGTGGCATGGTTGCTACCCTCCTGGTTGCACCAGCGTATGACTGAACATCCGTTCATGTCAAGGGGCTGGTCAGTTATCCGCTCGTTGTTTCCGATCTCCTTTCGTTCCTGCAACGACCCGTCTGCTTCCTTGCAGTAAGCCATAAATTCATTATAGTTTACGCCCATTGCCGAGGATTTGTTCACCACCGGAAAGAAAAGATCATGTGGAACTCGTGAATGTTGGATGACCCTCCTTGTGTTTCTCACTTCCCGTTATCTCCCCGTCTTCCTAGATTGTTCATAGTTGGGAGTCCGTGTGATGGATGCGATTCGTACCATGCTGGCCCGTGTGCGAGCCCCCGGGTTCCCTAATGACCATTTTCCCGGCTTGCTGCACCTTCTCATTGGCAAGACCCTGTTCGACCTCGATGGCAATGTCATCTCCCGAGGCTATTCATGGCGGGAATGCGCCAACATGCTTAAGACGGCGCGAATCGACCCGGAGTTGGCGCGGACGCTCGACTTGAATCCTGACGATCTTCCCCCTCGCGACCGCGAAAAATTCTGGTATGTCGCCCTCACCCGTTTTCCCGTGGCATCGGAAAAGGCCAAGACCTGCGCCGCCGCCTTGGTTCCATGGATGGCCAAGGCCGGGATCAAGGTGGCCCAGGGAAGCTGAGTCTTTCGCTCGCGTCGTTCTTCATCTATCCTGTCCTTTCAGGCGCGTTCAACCGCCGGTCCCTGAACACGGATGTGAACCAACACCATGGCCGACTCTCCCAAGCCGCTTCCCGTCGTCGATGCCGCGGTTCCAGCCAAGCCTTCGGGCGTACCCATGGGCGCTGTTTTGGGCGCCATTGGTATCGGGGTCGCGGCAGCGGCCTATCTCCTGCTTGGCGCTTACTGGAATTCACAGACAGGTCGGCAAAGCAGCCTGTGGCTGGCCCTGGATTCCGCCAAGGACGAGAAGGAAGTGGCCGAACTGGCCCGCAAGAATCAGGGCACCATGGTGGGGGCCGTGGCCCAACTCGACATGGCGCGCGCCCAACTGGCCATGGCCCTGCGTGAATTTCCCGTGCCCCCGCCCAACGACACTCCCATCGTTCCCGCGCCCGGCTTCGACAAGGAAAAAGACAAGCAGGCCAACGACAAGCCGGTCGACATCAAGGCCAACCTCGAACAGGCCATCCAGGGATTCGACCTCGCCGCCAAGAAACTCAGGTCGGTTCCGGTTCTCGAGCGCGAATGCGTCATTGGTGCCGCCAGGGCGCTCGAGGCCCTCGGAAAATTCGATGAGGCCAAGACCCGCTACGACGACCTCGCCAAGAATCCCCTTCACAAGGATTCCCTCGTGGCCGTCGAGGCCGAACGCCGGGCCCGCAAGCTGGCTTCTGACGACTATCGCAAGCGCTTGGCCGCCATTCAGTCCCAACTTCGACCCAACACACCCTGACAACAGCCAACCCCTTGACCGACGACCCGCATGATCCCGAGGTTGACGAGGAAGTTTCCTTCTCGCTTCCCCGGGGCGAGGATGAATGGATTGACCATGTCGCCCTGATCCGCCGGGATCACCTTCGCCTCGACCAGTTCCTTCTAACCCTAATGCCCGACATCACGCGTTCGATGGCCCAAAAGCTTATCGAGGATGGCCGGGTGATGGTCAATGGCAGGCCCGGCAAGTCGAGCACGCGCATCCGCCATGGCGACAAGCTGAGGTTCGCGCCCCCTCCTCCCCCGCACCCCGAACCGGTCGCCGAGGAAATCCCGCTCGACATCCTTTACCAGGATGAGTTCCTCGCGGTGATCAACAAGCCGGCCAACATGGTCGTGCATCCGGCCAAGGGCAACTGGTCGGGAACGCTTGTCAACGCCCTTCGCTTCCACTTCCCCCAACTTTCCGGCATCAATGGCGACTACCGAGCCGGCATCGTCCACCGGCTCGACCGCGACACTTCCGGCGCCATCCTCATCGCCAAGGAGGAAAACACCCACCGCGACCTCGCCATGCTCTTTGAAACACGGAAGGTCTTCAAGGAATACGCGGTGATCGCCCAGGGAACACTCGACCGTGACAGCGACTATGTCGAGAAGCGGATCATGCACCATCCCACCGACCGCGTGCGGATGATCGTCACCGACAAGGACATTCCCGAGGCCAAGGAGGCGGTCAGCTACTACGAGGTCGCCGAGAGGTTCCGCGGATTCACATTCGTGAAGTTCCAACCGCGCACCGGACGCACGCACCAGATCCGGGTCCATATCGCCAGCCTCGGGTGCCCGGTTCTTGCCGACAAGATTTACGGCGGACGCGACCAGTTCCGCCTTTCCGACCTCGCCCCGCTTCAAGCCGGCCAAGAAGACAAGGTGCTGCTCACGCGGCAGGCGCTGCACGCGCACCGCCTGCGATTCATCCATCCTCGTCTGGAAAAAATGATGGAATTCGTGGCTCCCCTGCCCCGGCAACTCGAGGACACGCTCGAGGCCCTCCGCCGCCTCAGGCCATGGCGAGGCTGAAAAAGGCCGTTCGGCTGGTCACTATCACCCTTGCTTCGTGCATGGCTTTCAAGACGCGGAATCAGGCCTTCGTCGCAACAGTCTTGAGAACCCTGGAGCAGACTTCAAATAACTGACCTGCTCAAGACCCCAGCACCCGCCACCATTCTGTTAGCCCTTTCATGCCCCTGAAGCGTCGAACGGCGCGTGTGACCTCTGAACTGGCGCTAGAGCAGACTTCAGATAAATGTATTGAATAATAACTGAGTTGCAGCTGTAATGGCAGTAGGTCCCAAGGAGGGGAGTCATGCCGACAGCATTGTCGATGGATATTCATCGGCGTGTTTTTG
>Ga0172376_10000601_pt1 | contig 46224 bp, 40 predicted proteins | sample Lak35m_FD_121114 | JGI IMG/M metagenome (GOLD analysis project Ga0172376, IMG submission 121114) | Freshwater microbial communities from Kabuno Bay, South-Kivu, Congo - kab_092012_35m | ecosystem: Environmental > Aquatic > Freshwater > Lake | place: Democratic Republic of the Congo: South-Kivu...
GGTGGTTGTGACTTCAACAGCGACTCCGATTTCAGCAAAGCGAAAGTCACCATCGATCCCGCCGCGAAAGATCATCCCTCGGTCAAAGGCCAGCCCGCGGAGTTCTGGATCGAGGCGGACTGGACCAATCACGACCGCGCCGTCACCGGCCAACCCGGGTTCAAGGTCCTCATGCGCGTGGACGAGACCACTTACACGCCTGTGCGCGAGTATTTCACGACGCGCGGCGGCAAGGCGATGGGCGCGGACCATCCCATCGCCTGGACCCACGAACCGGCGACCGGTGGCCGCTTCTTCTACACCGAGTTCGGCCACGACCTGCGCTCGCTCAGCACGCCCTTCGCGCGGCAGCATGTGCTTGAAGCCATCAAGTGGGCCGCGAAGATGACGGTGACCCCTGAGAACCAAAAGTAGCAGATGGTATTATGAAACACGCTCTCACACTCCTCGCCGCCCTGCTGCTCACGCCGCTGGCTGCGCTGCACGCCGCTGATGCTCCGCCTAAGGAGCAGAAGCCCGCACCCGAGCACCGGAAGTATGAGCTGCCCGTCGAGCCGGACGAAAACGTCTCGTATGGCCCGCATCGGATGCAGGTGATCTATTTTTGGAGAGCCAAGTCCGAACAGCCCACGCCGCTGCTCGTTTACATCCATGGCGGCGGCTGGCAGGGAGGCGACCGCTCGGTGGTGCGCAGCATGCTCAAGCCTGCTCTCGAAGCCGGCATCTCGGTGGCGTCGGTGGAGTATCGCATGATCAAAGACGCCACCGCCGATGGCCTCGTGCCGCCGGTAAAGGGACCGATGCTCGACTGCGCCCGCGCTTTGCAGTTCTGCCGCAGCAAAGCCAAGGAGTGGAATCTCGACAAAACCAAGGTCGCTCTCTCCGGCGGGTCCGCGGGTGCCTGCACGAGCCTCTGGCTGGCCTTTCACGATGAGATGGCGGACCCAAACAGCCCTGATCCCATCGCACGCGAGTCCACTCGCGTGCTTTGCGCCGCCGTCTCCGGTGCCCAGACCACGCTCGACCCTCACCAGATGCGTGAATGGACGCCGAACAGCAAATACGGCTCGCACGCCTTCGGCATCGCCTGGGATGCGAAGAAGAAAATTGGGTCCTTCCAGATGTTCTACGATGCCCGCGAGCGTCTGCTGCCTTGGATCAAAGAATACTCGCCCTACGAACTCGTCAGTCGCGGCGATCCGCCCGTGGGCCTCTTTTACAGCAGCCCGCCCAACCTCGGTCATGACGAAAAAGACCCCACCCACACCGCGAACTTTGGCGTGAAGCTCAAGGAGCACTGCGATGCTCATCAAGTCCCCTGCGACCTCGTCTATCCCGGTGCGCCGAACGTGAAGCACGCCACCGACAGCGACTACATCAAGGCCCATCTGCGGCCGGAGCTGAAGTGAGCTGCCAAACGCAGGCAACCCGATGAACATTAACCCCACGCTAACCCTCCTCACCACACTGCTGCTCACGCCGCTGGCCGCACTGCACGCTGCAGAGCCGTTCACGAACACCATCGGTATGAAGCTCGTGCAGATCAAATCGGGCACGTTCACGATGGGGCAGGACGGACCGCCGATGGAGGATTACCTGCGGCAGAAGCGGTTTGGAGAGATGCACAAGGATTTCGACCGGATCGATTTTGATGAGAAGCCAGCGCACCAGGTCACGATCACGCAGCCGTTCATGATGGGCGTCACCGAGGTCACAGTGGCGCAGTTTCGGCAGTTCAATCCTGAGTTCAAAAAGAACGACCCGAAGTCAAAGCCTGCGGATGACGATGCGGCGAGCGGGGTGACGTGGGAGCGAGCGGTGGCGTTTTGCGAGTGGTTGTCAAAAAAGGAGGGGAAGACCTATCGCCTGCCAACAGAGGCGGAGTGGGAGTATGCGTGCCGTGCGGACACGACGACGCTCTTCCACACGGGTGACACGCTGCCGGATGGTCATCAGAAATGGTTCGGCGATGACAACTATCGCGGCGTGTATTTCCCGCCGGGGCCGATGCCGCGTGAGTATGACTGGCGCAATGTGGGCAAGCCTGCAGTTGGCTTGAAGCAGGGACAGATCATCGGCATGGAGCATCCGGCGGAGGAATCGAGAGCGGGCGGTGCAGGCTCGTTGCGAGTGGCGCAGAAGACGGCGAATGCCTGGGGCCTGCACGACATGCATGGCAACGTGGCCGAGTGGTGCTGCGATTGGTATGGGCCGTATGAAAGCGGCGCGCAGACTGATCCGCTCGGTCGTGCGGATGGCGACTCCCGTGTCTTTCGCGGCGGATTTCATACGTCGATGATCCGCTTCCTGCGTTCTGCTAATCGCGGCTCGTGGGTGCCGAACTCCGCAAGCGAACGCATTGGATTCCGTGTCGTGCAGGGGGAGTTGCCGAAGGGGACTTTGCTGCCAGTGGCCGCGCCGCCGCTGAATGCACAGAAAGTCAGCCAGACCTTGCCGAAGCTCCAGCCGCCTTCACCGCGCGAGCCTTTCCTTGAAGGCCCGAAGCCTTTCGTGCGCGTTCCCGAGGGCGCGGTAGGGCCTGTGTTCATCAGCCAGAACCACAGCCCGTCCATCACCGAGTGCCCGAATGGCGATTTGCTCGCCGTTTGGTTCTCGACCCTCGGCGAAACCGATCTCACCACCGCCAACGCCGCGTCGCGACTGCGCCTCGGCGCGGAGGAATGGGAGCCAGCGTCGCCGTTCTGGGATGCGCAGGACGTGAACGACCACGCGCCGAAAATCTGGTGGGATGGCGACAAGACGCTCTTCCATTTCGTCGAAGCACGCGGCCACGGCGACAACCTCGTCCGCCGTTCCACCGACAACGGCGCGACGTGGTCGAAGGCCGAAGTCATCCGCCCGCACGGTGAGCCCGCAAACCATCCCATCCGCTTGAAGGACGGCGTCATCGCCATGCCGTATGACAACTCCTCGCTGCTCATCAGCCGCGACAACGGTCGCACCTGGCAATCACGCGGACGCGACCTCCGCAGCACCGACGACATCCGTCCCGGCAAGAGCGGCCCGCTCATTGCCGGTTACCACGCCCCAATCGTGCAGCTCGCCGACGGACGCCTCATGGCCTTCAGCCGCCTCGATGCCGTGCCCTTGCAGGAGCGCTTCGAATTTAAGATGCCCGTGAACTTTTCCAGCGACCTCGGCGAGACCTGGCAATGGGGCATCAGCGAGTTCCCTGTCGTCAGCAGCGTGCAAAAGCCCGTCATGCTCCGGCTCAAGGAAGGCCCCATCGTGCTCTGCTCCTTCACCGACCAGTGGCGCGAATGGAAGAACCGCAAAGGTCTCGCCTTCAAATCCACCGGAGGCGACTACACCGGCTACGGCCTCTTCGCCGCCGTGAGCTACGACGAAGGCAAAACCTGGCCCGACCGCCGTCTGCTCGCGCCCGAGGGAAAGGCCATTTCCGACGGCTACGGCTACCTCGCCGCCACCCAAACCCGCGACGGCCGCATCCAGCTCGTCACCAGCAAGGACCACTATGTCTTCAACCTCGCGTGGATCAAATCGCTGCCGCCCGCGCCGAGGAATTGAGGCTTCATGTGAAATGATCGGCAAAATTTGGTCGTAGTAGCCAGTGGCCGGACCTCTGACCATGGATTCACACACCTTCCTCCAAGCCACTCGTTGCCATCATTGACTGGGCCGCTTCACCGTTGGGTGATCCGGCGTCTGTAGTTGAAAAAAAGTCATCGGCGATGCTGCGGAGGTGCGGCGATTTCTCTGCGCGAGTGATGCGGACTTTGCGGACGAGATCTGCGAGGCGCAGGCGATGATCGTGTGGCACAACACGCCCATCGGTGCTCCGGGGATGGCGCGGTTGAAGAACTGCCTCGCTTTGATACGCAATGGCGTAGGCATTCACTCCGTGGACATCGCGGCGGCGGCAGAATATTCGATAGTTCATCTTGCATAATGCCGTAACTGGTATGACCTCCTACCTCCGCCTAATTTTGGTTCATCCGGGAAGTTGGTGCGGTGCTCAGGTGCCGGTGAGTATGTCTTTTGACTCATGGAGGGCGTAGATGCGCAGGTGAAGGAAGTCCACATCGCGGTAGCCGTAGGCCATGCGGGTGAGGCGTCCGATTTTGTTGTTGATGCCCTCCATGATCCCGGAGCTGATGGGATAGTCGAAGTAGCTCAAGATCTGCCGTGCGTGCGTCAGCATCGTATTGGCGAGCTGCTTGAGCGGCCCGATGGCGGTGGCGTAGGCTTTGAGTATCCACTCTTGCAGATACTTCTGCGCCGCTGCCTTGCCTGGCTGGTTCCATAACTGGCGCAGCTCTTCTTTGAGGTAGTAGGCTTTGCAAAGCGGTTCGTTGTAAGCCAGCGCCTCCTCCAGTTTCGGGCGCTTGTTCTCCGGCAGGTTCTCCTTGCCGTAGAGCAGCAGATAGCGTGTGCCTTTGATGAACTTCTGCCCGGTGAGCTCCAGCGTGCGTTGCAACCCGCGCCGTATCTCGTCGATCTTTTCGTTGGCGAGCTTGATGATATGGAAGTGGTCGAAAACCAGCGCCGCATCAGGCAGGTGCTCGTTGATGGCGCTCCAGTAGGCACCGCTCATGTCGCAGGCTACCGCCTCGATTTTCGTGCGGCTTTGACGCAGCCGCTCCCAAAAGCCATCGAGCGCCTCCTTGCCTCGGCCTTTGCCCACCCACAGCACGCGGCCGCTTTCCAAATCGACCACTAAGGTCACATACTTGGCCTTTTTACCGAGGTAGTTTTCGTCCACGCCGATGCGCCTGACTCCCTCTAGCGGCACGTCCTCAAAGCGCCGCGCTAGGTCGGCCTTCACGATGCTTTTGACCGTGTCCCAACCCAGGTGTGTCCAGCGGGCCACGTCTTGCAGACTCATGAAGCGGCTCAGCTCGCAGACGAATCGAGCCAGGGCGCGGCTGTGGTGACTGTAGGCAGGGGCAAAGGGGGGGAGTGTTCGAAGCTCTTGCCACAGCCTCGGCACTCGCATTTGGGGACCTCGACGACCAGCACCACCTGCTTCGGACCGATGGGCAGGGTGTTGATACGTCGCTGCCTTTTGCCACGCCGCCAATACTCCTGGCTCTCACAATGCGGGCAATGAATGGACTCCTCTTTGACGGTCAAATGGAACTCCACCCGGCCCTCAACATACTTCGTGCTGCGATACTCGTAGCCTTCTCGCACGCCAAACGCGTGATATAGCAAACTCTGGCTCATCCAGCCCTTTTGCCATCACTCCCCGTTTTCCGCACCAACTTCCCGGATGAACCCTAATTTTCACCTCTTTCTTCCCATGAAACTCATCCGCTTCGGCTCCCCTGATCACGAAAAACCCGGTGTGCTTCTCGACGATGGACGCCGCATTGATGTGTCGGGGTTTGGTTCGGATTACGATGAGGCATTCTTTGGCGGAGATGGGCTGGAGAGGTTGGCGGCTTGGGTGGGGGCGAATGCGACCACAGCACCTGTGGTAGAGGCCGGTGAGAGGCTGGGACCGTGCATCGCCCGTCCGAGTAAGATCGTGTGCGTCGGGCTGAACTACTCGGATCACGCGAAGGAGTCGGGGATGCCCATCCCTGCGGAACCGATTCTTTTCTTCAAGAGCACTTCCTCCATCGTGGGACCGAATGACGACGTGATCATCCCTCGGAACTCGCAGAAGACCGACTGGGAAGTGGAGCTGGCGATCATCATCGGGAAAAAGGCACAGTATGTGGACGAGGGTGACGCGATGCGGCATGTGGCGGGCTACGCCTTGCATAACGATTACAGCGAACGCGAGTGGCAGCTTGAGCGCGGCGGTCAATGGGTCAAGGGCAAGAGCTGCGACACCTTCGCGCCTCTTGGTCCCTACCTCGCCACTAAAGACGAGATTCCTGATCCGCACGTCCTGCCCCTTTGGCTGAAGGTGAACGGTGTGATGCGACAAAACAGCAGCACGGCTCAGATGATCTTCGGCGTGCCCCAACTTGTCAGCTATATCAGCCAGTTCATGTCCTTGCTGCCCGGCGACATCATCAGCACAGGCACCCCTCCGGGTGTCGGTCTGGGATTGAAGCCGGAGCCAGTGTTCCTCAAGGCCGGTGATGTGGTGGAACTGGGCATCAGTGGCCTCGGTGAATCACGTCAGGTCGCACGAATGTGGATGGCGTAGTGGAGGACAAAAAGAACGTCCTGGTTTGCCCCCCCAACCCTCCATCACGCTGTCCCCCACCCTTGTGAAACCATCTCTCGAATCTCAACTCAAAGCCCTGCTGCCTCGTGGTCGTGTGTTCACCTCACCGGCTCAGTTGGCGGGCTATGGGGCGGATGGGTTGGGCTATAAAAATCACCTGCCGGATGCGGTGGTGATCCCGGCGGATGCGGAGGAACTGGCGAGCTTCATGAAGGGTGCCAAGGCTCTGAACGTGCCGGTGATCCTGCGGGGGGCGGGCACGTCTCTATCCGGCGGTCCAGTGGCGGTGCAAGGTGGGGTGATCGTTCACACCTCGTCATTGAAGAGTGTCCGCGAGATCCATGTGGAGGGCTTTTGGTGCGAGGTGGAGTGTGGCGTGGCGCTCAATGATCTGGATGCTGTGCTGAAGCCGCATGGCGTCTTTTATCCGCCGGACCCATCGAGCGGACCGGTCTGCACACTGGGGGGCAATGTGGCATCGAATGCAGGGGGTGCGCATTGCTTCCGCTACGGCGTGACGAGCAATTACGTGCTCGGGGTCGAGGCAGTGATGCTGGATGGCAGCGTGCATCGTTTTGGTGGTCCGGCGGGTGGCCGCGGGCTTTGGCGGGAGGATTGGAAACGCTTCATGATCGGCTCGGAGGGCACGCTGGCGGCCTTCACTCGTTTTTGGCTGCGTTTGCTCCCCCTGCCGGAGAAAGTGTGGACCTTCCGCGCGACCTATCCCGATTTGAAGTCCACCGAGGCCGCGATTCATGCGCTGGTGGCTCATCCGTCGTATCCGGCGGCCATCGAGATGCTCGATCCGCGTGGTGTGGCGATGGTGGAAAGCAGCCAGATGGCCTGCGGCTTGCCAGAGGGCTCTTTCATGCTGCTGGTGGAGATTGATGGCCCGGAGGCGCTCGTGAACGCGAGGGTGGAGCCGGTGGCGGAGATTTTGCGCCAAGCCGGATCGCAGGACGTGATGTTCAGCGATGCGGATGATATTCGAAAGAAGCTCTGGAAGGCTCGCAAAGCCTCGGGCGGTCTGCTTGGCCAGTTGAGTCCCAGCTACGTCGTGCAGGATGCCGTGATCCCGAAGCGGGCGCTGGCTGAAGTGCTCCAGCTTGTGTATGACGAAGCCGATGCGGCTGGCATCCGCGCCGTGAATGTCTTCCACGCAGGAGATGGCAATCTGCATCCGAATTTCCTTTTCGACTCACGGGTGCCTGGCGAACTGGAGAAAGTGGAACTCATCAGCAAGCACCTCATGCAGCGCGTCATCGAGGTCGGTGGCACGCTCAGTGGCGAGCACGGCATCGGCAATGACAAGTCCTCCTACATGCCGCTGGTGTTCGGCCCGGACTCCATGCGGCTGCAGCTAGCTGTGCCCGCAACTTTCAACCCCGCGCATCAAATGAATCCGCTCAAGGTTTTCGACAACCGCCGCTTCACCGCATGAACGTCTTCCCTCCCATGTTGAGCGAGCGGCTCTTCGTTCCCTTCCTGGATGAAGTGGACGGCACTCTCTGCCTTTCCGCAGGCGCCACGGCCGCGGAAATGACTGCGCAAGCCACCGCGCATCGTCTCCGCTTTCCGCTGCTTCTCGATGAAAGCCTGCCGCTGAAGGATCAAGTCGCCGCCACCACTCATGCTCCAGCCTCCCTTCGTTTTGGGCCTTATTGTGACAACATCCTCGGCATGAACTGGCGGCTGCCCTCGGGCCGCATCGCCCGCATCGGCGAGCGTGTCGTCAAAACCACGACCGGTTACGATTGGCTGCGCTTTCTGCTCCATAGCGGCACCCGCTTTGGCGAGGCAGTGGACTATGTGATTCGTTTGCGCCCCGACTGCGGCTTTACCGCGATCGCTTTCTTCGAGGGCGCTCACAAAGCCCTGCAAACCTGCGTCTCCAAGCTCCTGCACAGCGGCTGGATGCACTGGTGGGATGCGGTGGATTTCATCACCGAAGGCACAGCCTCGAAGGTGCGCGTAGTCGTGCATTGCGTGCTGGAGGAGGCCGACATTTTCACCCGTCAGCTCGAACTCATCGCTTCTTCGAGCCATGCCCACCTCATTCTGCAACATCATGCGCCTCCGCCTCTCGATGGATTGCCAGATCTGGTCCTCAAGACCACGACGGACCGCTTGGCGGACCTTGCGGCGGCGCTTTCACAGGAAGTCGAACGCAGCATCGCGTTGTGCTACAGCGGCGTGCTTCATCTCTACCTGAAGCCGGGCGAGGATCTGGCCGAGCGCATCCACGCGCTCGTGCAGAAGGTCGCCCCGGAACTCCACGCCCTCGGTGGCGACTGGCACTCGCGCTGGCTGCCCGCCATGCCGCCCACAGTCACCGAGTCCGCATGGATTCACACCTTGGAGCAGGCCATCCACGACTCCACCACTTCATGACGCCAGTTTCCTCGCCAGACTACTTCTCAAACTGCACCCACTGCGGCTTCTGCCTCGCCGTGTGCCCCACTTACAAGCTCACGGGCGATGAAAACAACTCGCCACGTGGCCGATTGCGCCTGTGGAGCGAGGAGGCGGCAGGACGACTGCCCCAGGACGAGTGGACCGACTTTTACACCGCAGAGTGCGTCGGCTGTCTCGCCTGTGAGACGGCCTGCCCGGCCATGGTGCCGTATGGCTCCCTTTTTGAGCACACACGCCACGAGCATGTCGCCACGCATCGTTTTAAACCCAGGCTGCAACTTCGGCTTGCCGCCCTGGCGGTCACGCGGCCGCTGCTGTTTAACCTCGCACTGCTGCCCGCGCGACTGATGCGTCGCGCAGGCATCAGCCTTCATCGCTTTCTCTTCCCTGGCCGGCCTGCTGTCTTGAAAAGCACCGCCGCGTATGCGGATGAACTCATGCAGCGACATCGCCCCACCGGGCCACGGGTCGCCTTCCTCACCGGCTGCCTGATGGAAGCCGCGTTCCGCGAGATCAACTTCGCCACCATTCGCGTGCTGATCGAAAACAACTGCCAGGTCATCATTCCCGAGGGACAAGGCTGCTGCGGTGCCTTCCAAGAGCACACCGGTCTCGAGGGTGTGGAAACATTGCGCGAACAGAATCGACGCGCTTTTGGCCCGCTCAATGTCGATGCCATCGTGAGCAACTCCTCCGGCTGCGGATACGCCCTCGGCAGGACTTTGGCACCCGGCAAACCTGTGCGCGATGTGCTCGCTTTCCTCGGTGACCTCGGTCCCGTGAAGCGTCAGCGTGCCAGCCATGACGCCACGCGCGTCTATGTCGATCTGCCCTGCCATCTCGTGCATGGGCAAAAAGCCCCCGGCATTCCCGCGAATGTGCTCGATGCCACCGGCTACCGCTGGGAGTTAGCCCCGAACGCCAAGGACTGCTGCGGCTCCGGCGGCGTTTACAACATCCAGAAGCCCGAGAACGCGCAGGAAATCCTTGCCGACAAATCCGCCTTCCTCAACGAAGCCGAAGGCTCGCCGGTCATCCTCGCCACCTCCAATCACGTCTGCATGATGCAGTGGCACAGCGCCGGAGCCACCGGCCTCGTCACCCGCCCCTACGAGGTCAGGCACATCATCCAACTCCTCGATCCGGGCGAGGAGTTCGATCTTCCTTCAACCAGACACAGCTCATGAAGAAGTGCTTCATTCTCACGGCAGTCCTGCTCACCTTCCCGCTTTACGGAGAAGAGCGCTATCTGCTCGCGGCGGAAAATCAGGTCATCGAGATCGACCGCAGCGGCAAGGTCGTCTCCATTTTGAAGCATCCCGGCCATGGCGGCATCTACGATGCGGCACGATTGCCGGACGGCGGCATCGCGTATGCGCATCGGGGTGGCTTGGCGGTGTTTGATGCGGCGAAGAAGCTCATCATGGAGCACAAGGCCCGTCCGGGCAACAAAGGCGCGGAGGCGAACAGCGTGGCGGTGCTCGACGGCGGCAAGACGTTCGCGCTCATGGACAGCGGCGTGAATCAAATCCGCATCGTCGATCGCAGCGGCGCGGTGGTGAGCGAAACACCTCTGCCTGACCTCAAGGACGACCCGCTGCATTTTCGCTATCGCATGATTCGCGAGGTGTCCGGCGAGAACGCCTTCTGGGTCGGCCAATACGGCCGCAAGACGGTGCTGAAGGTGGAGAAGGGCACGGGCCGCGTGTTGCAAAGCCTTCCGCTCGATCCGTTGTTGAAACCATCGTCCACGGTGAAGAAGGCCTTTGCCACCTTGCAGGATGCGGATGGCTCATTGTGGGTGGCCACGTCCACCGGTTGTCAGTTGCTGCATGTGGATGCGAATGGCCAAAAGCTCGGCTGCTGGACCACCGAAGACCTCGGCCTGCAATGCCGCTACCTGCTCGGCATGTCCCGCCTGGCCAATGGCCATCTGCTCATCGCCTGCGGTGACTACCATCTGCAAAAACCGGAGGAAGGCCGCGATGTGCTCGCGGAGATCGACAAGACCGGAAAAGTCGTGTGGAAGCTCACGCGTGATCAGTTGGTGGATCAAGTCGAAGGCACCATCGACCCAAAGAGCGGCCTCGAGGAGCTGCGCATCACGAACGTGCATGTCTTTGACCTGCCCGCCCCAAAATCTGCCGCCTCCGCGAACCCGATTCACCGCTTCATCGAGCAGCACTGCATCGACTGTCATGACGACAGCGTTTCCAAAGGTGACTTCGACATCACGGCGCTGGCTTTTGACCTCAGTCACGCTGACACACGCGGCCGATGGACACGCGTGTTTGACCTCATCGAAAAGGGCGAGATGCCGCCGCCGGAGAAGTCGAAGGTCACCGCCGAGGAACGCCAGGCGGTCGTCTCGCAACTGAGCGCGGCCCTGCTCGCTGCTGCCCAGGCAGAAACCGCGAAAAACGGCCGCGGACCCGTTCGGCGGCTCACGCGGATGGAGTTTGAAAACAACCTCCGCGTGCTGCTGAAGCTGCCGGACCTCGACATCCGCGACAAATTGCCCGAGGACCGCGATGCGCACGGTTTCACCAAGGTCTCCGCCTTGCTCGACATGTCGCATGTGCAGCTCGATGCCTATCTCGAAGCCACCGAGACCGCGCTGCGCGGGGCGATGGCCGGTGAAAAAGCGCCGCAGCAACCTTCGGCACGGCGATTTGTCGGCACGGACCTCTTCCCAGATCTTGTCAGCTTTGGGGGACGTGAGGCGATGTTCTTTAGTCGCGACAATCGCATGGTGCCGATCAGCCAGCCGGACTACAAAACCATGACGACGGAGCAACGGCGTGATCCCACACTGGAACTGGCCCTCTTCCGTTCCGCGACGTGGCCATATTATGGCTATCCGCGCAGCTTCGTCGCCAAGACCAGTGGCGCATATCGCGTGCGTTTTCGCGGTCGCGCTGTGCGGCAGGTGCGTGACTTCCGCCTTGTCCCGGCGCATGAACCCATAGCGATGAGTTTTCGCGCCCGTCAGCCTTCCGGGCCGGATGTCTCCGGCGATGTGCGCGAGACCGGCGGCTGGATGGATTTGCAACCGGAGGCGCGTGAGTTTGAGACGACGATTCATCTCAAGGCCGGCGAAACCTTCGAATACAGCCCGCTCGGCCTGCCGGTGCCTTTCATCCGCACCGATGGCGGCTTCTTCTATGATTACCCGCCGATGCCGCCGGAGGGACATCGCGGCGTGGCGATTCAATGGCTCGAAGTCACCGGCCCGATCCGCGAGAAAACCTGGCCGCCGCCTTCCCATCACGTTTTGTTCGATGAAGTGAATGTCGCGAAAGGCACCGCTGCGGATGCGGAGAGGCTTTATCGCCGTTTTGCCACGATGGCCGCTTTGCGCCCGATGAGCGAGGAAGCGCAGCAACCTTTTTTGAAGCTCATTCAGGCCAAAATGACCGCTGGAGCCACTTTTGCCGATGCGATGCTCGCAGGCTACCAGGCGCTGCTGTGCTCCTCGCACTGCCTTTACCTCACCGAGCCGCGAAAAGACGCTCCTGATGCTCAATTCGCCATCGCGAACCGTCTCTCGCATTTCCTCTGGAACTCACGGCCCGATGACGAACTGGCCCAGTTCGCGCAAAAAGGCCGATTGCATGACAAAGCCACGCTGAAAGCGCAAACCGAGCGCCTCATCGCCGATGCACGCTTCGAGCAGTTCGTGCGCACCTTTGCCGAAGAGTGGCTCGACCTGCGCAAACTGCGTCGCGACATCCCGGACGAGCGCCTGTATCCCGAGTATCGCCGGGACGATTATCTCGTGGATTCAATGGAGCACGAGACACGCGCCTTCCTCCACGCCATGGTGCGCGAGAACCTGTCCGCGAGCACCGTCATCGCCGCCGACTTCACTTTTGTGAACGACCGCCTCGCCGCGCACTACGATCTGCCACGCGTCAGTGGCTCCGCCATGCAGCGCGTGACTTTGCCCAAAGGCAGCCCGTTTGGCGGCCTCATCACGCAGGCCGCGCTGATGAAGCACACCGCCAACGGCACCACGACCTCGCCCGTGCTGCGCGGCGTGTGGATCATGGAAAAACTGCTCGGCCAGCCGCCGCCACCGCCGCCGAAAAGCGTGCCCGCCGTCGAGCCGGACATCCGCGGCGCCACCACCATCCGCGCCTTGCTCGCGAAACACACGGAGTCGAAGACCTGTGCCGCCTGCCACGCGAAGTTCGATCCGGTCGGTTTCGCGCTGGAGAACTTCGACGTGATGGGCGCGTGGCGGGATCGCTATCGCGGCATGGAGCGCGGCGAGAAAATCACCGGCATCGATCCCGCCGGCCATCCTTACACCTACTTCGTCGGCCATCCCGTCGATGCTTCCGGCAAGCTCCCCACCGGCGAAACCTTCCGCGACATCCACGAACTGAAACGCCTCCTCGCCGCCCACCCGCGCCAGCTCGCCAAAAACCTCCTCGAACACCTCATTCTCCACGCCACCGGAACGCCCGTGGGATTCGCAGATCGTGCAGAGATCGAGGCGATGCTCGATGCTTGCGCAGCGGATGGCTATCGCGTTGGCGATCTGCTCCACGTGCTCATTCAAAGCCGAATCTTTCTTGGAGGACAGAAGTCATGAACACCCCTCACGTTTCCAAAACTCTCCCACGTCGTCGTTTCCTCCTTGGCATCGGCGTCACGCTTGGACTTCCGCTCTTGGAGCAAAACTACGCCCGCGCTGCATCGCAAACGCCTCCAAAGCGGATGCTGCTCATCTCCAACAACCTCGGCGTGCTGCCGCAGCATTTCTTCCCGAAGGAGAAAGGCGCGGGCTACACGCTCTCGCCCTATTTGAAGGAGCTGGCGGCTTTCAAAAACGACTTCACCATCTTCAGCGGACTCTCGCATCCAGCGGTCACCGGCGGTCACAGCACGGAGAACTGCTTTCTCACCGCCGCGCGAGACCCCACCCGCAGCGGCTTCCGCAACAGCATCTCGCTCGACCAGTTCGCGGCGGAAAAACTCGGCCAGCAGACGCGCTTTCCCACGCTGAACCTTGGCGTGAACATCGACAAAGCAAACCGCAGCCTGTCGTGGACACGGGACGGCGTGCTGCTGCCCGCCGAAGACAGCCCGGCGGCCTTGTTCCGCAAAATGTTCATCCAAGGCGATGCCAAACAGACCGCCGCCTCGCTCAAGCGGCTCCAGGATCGCGGCAGCATCCTTGATGTCGTGCGGGATGACATCAGCAGCTTTCAGCGCGGCCTCGGCAGCACGGACAGGAACCGACTCGATCAGTATTTGACCTCCGTGCGCGAGTTGGAGCAGCGCCTCGCCATCTCCGGCGAATGGGAGCAAAAGCCCAAGCCGCAAACCAAGACAACGGAGCCAAAAGACATCGCCGACAAGGCCAAGCTCTTCCCCAAGATCCAGCTCATGCTCGACATGGCGCGCCTCGCCTTCGAGACCGACTCCACGCGCATCGTCACGCTCATGGTGGATGGCTTTGCCACGCCTGTTTTTGAAATCAACGACCAGCAGCGCACCCGCGATGGCTACCACAATCTCAGCCACCACGGCCAGTCGAAGGAGAAACTCGCCGAACTCGAAAAGGTGGACCTCCAGCAGATGCGCCACCTGCGTGAACTCCTTGCCAGTCTCGGAGCAACACCGACCTCCGACGGGGCACGTCTGCTCGACCAAACGATGGTCCTCTACGGGAGCAACCTCGGCGACGCCAACGTCCACAACTGCACCAACCTGCCCATCCTCCTCGCCGGTGGCGGCCTCAAGCATGGCCAGCACCTCAGCTTCGACTCCGTGCAGAACAAACCCCTCTGCAATCTCTTCGTCACCATGCTCCAGCAAATGGGCATCGAGAAGCAGGCCTTCGGCAGCAGCACCGGCACTCTTGCCACCATCCTCTAATGAAGCCCACCCTCGCACTCCTCACCACCGTGTGCCTTGCATCACTCGCGGCTCAAGCCCAACAAACGCCCTCACCCGCCTCCGAGCCGGTGATGAAATGGGCGGACTCGTCACGCCTGGGCCGCCCCTTGTCGAAGGACCCGAATGTCATCGAGTTCGGCGGTCGTTACCTGATGTATTTCTCGCTGCCGCCCTTTGATCCCAAGCTTGCTCCCGCCAACGCGCCTTCCGGCTGGTCGGTCGGCATCGCCGAGAGCCGTGATTTGCTCCACTGGAAAAAAGTCGGCGAACTCTGGCCCGAGCAGGAGTGCGAGAAGAAGGGACTCTGCACCCCGAGCGCGATCGTGCTCGATGGAAAAGTGCATCTCTTCTACGCCAGCTACGGCAACGGGCGGAAGGACGGCATCTGCCACGCGGTATCCGACGACGGCCTGAGCTTCACCCGCAATCCCACCAATCCCGTCTTTCACCCGACCGGCGAGTGGACGAGCGGTCGCGCCATCGACCCGGAGATGTTCCCCATGGGCGATCGATTACTGCTCTACTTCGCCACACGCGATCCCGAGATGAAGATTCAGATGCTTGGCGTGGCAGGTGCGGATCTGAAGTCCGACTTCGGCCGGGCAAGCTGGAAGCAGCTCTGCGATGCGCCCATCCTCAAGCCGGAGTTGCCTTGGGAGAAGCTATGCATCGAAGCCCCCTCCCTCTGCCGTCGCGGCGATGACCTCATCATGTTCTACGCGGGCGGTTACAACAACGACCCGCAGCAGGTCGGCATCGCCATCAGCCGCGATGGATTGAAATGGGAACGTCTCTCGGCCGAACCCTTCCTCCGCAACGGCCAGCCGGGCGGCTGGAACGCCTCGGAATCCGGCCATCCGGGCGTGTTCACCACTCGCGATGGCCAGACCTGGCTCTTCTACCAAGGCAACAACGACAAAGGCCGCACCTGGTTTCTTTCGCGCACGGAAGTGAAGTGGTCCGGCAGCAGGCCCGGGCTCTGACACCGATCTTCTACAAAGCTACCGCCACATGAAACCCACGATCCTTCTCCTCACCGCCCTCCTGTTCTCGCCGCTGGCCGCCCTTGCCCAAGCAAAACCCGAAGTCACCAACGCCACGAAAGCTGCGAAGCGCGCTCGGGAATCCGCGCCCGCTGATAAGAAGGCACTGTGGCAGCAGCAGCGGGAGGCTTTGAAGCACATCGACCTCTCCGAGGACACGCAGCGGCAGATCGTCATCGCACGCGGGTCGCCGGAGCCGGGGGCGTATCATGCGCATCCGACGACGGCGATGCTGGCGGATAATAAGACGATGTTTTGTGTCTGGAACATCGGCCATGGCGGTCACGCGGGGCCGATGGCTCGCAGCGATGACGCGGGGCAGACCTGGACGCGCATGGATGACTCGCTGCCGCCGAACTACGTAAATTTTCGCAACTGCCCGAGCATCTACCGCCTCACTGATGCGCAGGGCAAAGAGCGGATTTGGGTCTTCTCCGCACGCACGGCGACGGAGAAAGAGGTCATCAAGGACATTCCCGACCGCTTGCAAGGCTACATGCCGCGCATCGTCAGCGAGGACGATGGCAGGACCTGGCGCGAGCTGCCGCCCATCGGCGGCCGCATTTCCAACGACGATCCCTTTCGCTGCATCATGACCTTCTCCAGCATTGTGCGGCTGAAGGACGGCTCAACGCTCGGCCTGTTCCATCGCGGCAGCGGCATCGGCGAGGAAGGCACGCTGCAAGTGCTGCAATCCATCACCCGCGACGGCGGCTTCACCTGGTCCCGGCCCACGCTGGCCTGCGACGGCGCGAAGCTCGACGGCAAGCATCCCTGCGAGCCCTATGTCTTCCGCTCGCCCGATGGCGACGAACTCTGCTGCCTCATGCGCGAGAATCGACGCAGCGGCACTAGCCTCGTGATGTTCAGCCGCGATGAAGGCAAAACATGGTCGCAGGCCGTGGACGCGCCGTGGGGACTCACGGGTGATCGTCATCACGGCATCACCTTGCCCGATGGCCGCATGGTGATCGTCTTCCGCAATGCCTCGCCGAACGCGAAGGACAAAGGCTTCATCGCCTGGGTCGGCACCTATGAGGACATCCAGCAAGGAAAGCCCGGCCAGTATCGCGTGAGCCTTCTGAAGACCTTCAAAGACGGCTTCTACCCCGGCCTGCATCTTCTGCCCGACAGCACCATCGTCGCCACGACCTATGCGAACTATCGCAAGGAAGACATCGGCTGCTCCATCGTCAGCGTGCGCTTCAAGATGAGCGAGGTGGAGGCGTTGGCGGAAGCGAACCGCTGAAGGCGCGCGGCGGATCCTCGCGGCGTCTCGCGACGAACGGATAGGAGAATTCTTGGCTAGGGACCCGGGATCGGCGTTCTCCGGCGGGCGTAGTGACCGAGCGAGGTCAGCAGGGTCACGAGTGCGGCGACGAGCAGGAGGGTGGCGGTGGTGAGAAAGAAGCTCAGGAAGGTTTCTTTATCAGGAAAAAGGCCTCGTCCGAGCATCACGCCGACATAGCCGAGATAGCCGATGGCATCGGCGAAATACATGAGGAATCCGACGTTCGCACGCTCCCGTGTCAGTGCGATGAGCCGCTCGAAGATCGTCGTATGAACGGCAACATACGGAATATAGAGGCCAGCGCCGAGCAACACCATGAAGGCGAAAGGAGGCAATCCTTGGGTGCGATAGGCCCAGACCGATGCAAGTCCCATCAGCAGTCCCGCGACCGAGAGCCATAGCCCGATCAGAAAGGCACGGTGGTTGTTTCGCACGAGCACGACGGCTCCGTTCCCCACTGCCACAAAGAGCGCCACCCACAGCTCAGACTGGGTGAAGACGGCAGCCTGAGCTCCCACTCCGAGGCCGGACCAAATTTCCGGCGCGAAGTCCGCGCGCAGGCTGCGAAGAATCGTGATGAGCAGGTAGGCGGCGATGATGCCGGTCAGTCCGAGCCCGTGGCGGCGCAGAAGGCTCCAGCGATCCGCCGATGACATGGGCTCGCGAGCGGAGCGGGCCCTTTCATCGTCATGGGAGGGCGTGGGGATCTGTTTCAGCATCCAGACGAAGATCACCAGCGGCAAGACGAAGAGCAGCCCGGCGGTAAAGGGCATCCAGCGATCCGTGACGCCGTGCTCCAGGAGGATGGAGCCGATCGATTTCGATAGGCCATCGGCGAGGATAAAGCTGGCGCAGAGGCCGGCCACGAAGAGCTCCGTCAGGCATCGTCCCTCCACAAACCCCAGCACAAGGCCGAAGACCATGCCGAGCGCGAGGCCGTTCAGAAACAGGCAAGCGGCATCCAGCGGAGGAGGAGCGATGGCGAAAAGCAGCAGCGCACCGTGTGCGGCGGCGATGAGGGCGAGCAAGGCACGAGAACGGCCCGTGGCGGTCATTTCCGCAATGACCTTGATACCGATGAACTTCGAAAGCATGTAGCCGAGCACCTGCGCGGTGACCAGCCAAGCTTTCGTCTCGGCACCACCGAACCCCGCTGCCGTGAACGGCTTGCGGAAGCCATACATGCACGTGTAAGTGCCGAAGGCGGCGAGCACGCACCACAAAGTGAAGAACCATGGTCGCGCCATCCAGCCCGCCAGAATGGGCAGGCGTTTCATGCGGCGGAATGGACGGCGGCGGATCGGAGTGTCGCGTTGCGGAAAATCTGCGGCGTGACCCGAGGAATTCGTGGAGGAGGGTTTGGGCTGGCCTTGTCGATGCTGTCGGAACTCATTTCGATTGCTGGGTCATGCAAGTTTTTGTCGAGGGAACAGTGGTAAACTGGTCAACTGTTTCACGGCATCGAAATCGCTACCCTCGCCCAGCGCCGTGTCGCGGCCAGGGCGAAGGCTTGATCCAGATCCGCGAGTGGCAGCGGGGGACTGACGAGCGAACTCCAAGGCAGCGTGGTCTCGTTCAGGAAAGACACAGCCCGCTCAAGATGCCGGGGCGCGTAGTTGTGAAATCCTCTCAGGCATACGCAACCGCGGATGATGGATTCACCGGTGAGATCCAGGGCGGAGTCCGGATGCACCATGCCGACGAAAAGGTAATGCCCGCCGGGTCTCAGCATTCGAATCCCTTCCTTGACGACGCCGGGCACGCCAGCGGCTTCGATGACGACATCGGCAACTCCGGAGGCCACTTCTCCGGTGTGACGGGCCTCGCCGCCAAAGTCCGCCACCCGGCAGAGGCGAGCTTCCTCCGTGTCCAACACGATGACCCGCTCGACGCCGGCGGCCCTCAGAAGGGCGCACCCGTGCAGACCCAGCAGCCCGGCGCCCTGTATCACCGCGAAGTGGCATGGATCGGGCAAGTGCTCCGTGACGTTCACCATCGTGGCCAGGGAACAGTTCGTCGCGGCCGCCGCGCTGTCCGGCACCTGAGCGGGCATCTCGACGAGATGGGTGCCGGTCCGCACCAAGAGGTGTGTGGCATAGCTGCCGTGAAGACCGCAGCCCTCGCTCAGCCGGGTGTGGCCATACTTGAAGACGCGTTCACATTTCTGCGGCAGGTTCCAGATCGCGCAGGCGTCGCAACGGCCGCAACCGTCCGTCGAACTCCAGGTGACCCGACGTCCCACCCATTCAGCGCGTTCGGCGCCGGCGGAAACAACGCGCCCGATCCCCTCATGACCGAGGATGCAGGGTATGGGTTCAGCGCGCCTGCCCGCATGGGTGTGCAGATCCGAGCCGCAGATTGTGGCCAAGGAAATCTCTACGAGGGCCTCGCCCGCGTTCAATGTGTCGGGCAGCGGAAGTTCCTCCAGCCGGAACGGCTTTCCGGCGCGGTCGAAGATGGCAGCGCGTGCTTTCATGAGGCATTCGCATTCAACCAGGCGGGAAGCTCCGCGACCGACCGCATCACGGCGTGTGCTCCGGCCTCCAACAATCGTTTCTCCGCTGCGGTGACAAGACGCTCCCGCTCCTCTTCGTCCAGGGCAGCGAGCGCCTCCCTCCCGAGCCCGACCTCATTTCCGCACTCGCTGAGCCCGATACAGAACATCCCCGCATTGCGCCCCTCGGCCATGTCCGCGGGCGTATCGCCTATTTTCACGGTGCGTGTCATGGGGAAGACGCCGAGTTTTTCCGCGATGCGAAAGCACGCCCACGGTGCAGGTCTCGACTGTGGCACCTCATCCGCGCAGATGATGATCTCGGGTGCGACGCCCGCAGCGCGCGCCGCTGGTTCCAGCACCCCCATCATCGCGCGGGTGTATCCAGTGGTGCTGCCAATCCGGATGCCCTGGCCGCGCAGCCAATCCAGGGTCGCGATGCAGCCGGGAATGGGGTCCGCATGAGAGGGCAGCAGCGGGGGAAGCAGCCGGGAAAATTCCTGGTAGATGCTCTCGATGAGTGCCTCGTCAGGTTCGCGCTGCCATTCATCGCGCACTCGCCCCACCATGTCGGGGGCGTTTAAGATCTCGCGCACGTGGTCGCGTTTGTGGGCTCCCATGGGGCGGCGTGCGATTTCGTCGGTGATGGGCAGCCCGGCCCTTTCGAAAGCGAGGTGAAACGCGGTCAGAGGGGCGCGGCAGCCGAAGTCGACGAGTGTGCCAGCCCAGTCGAAGATGATCAGTCCGATGTTTTTCATTCCTGCCATGAAGCGATCGTCTTGCGTGCGAGACCCCAGCTCAGGGTCATCCCAAGGCCTCCCATCGCGGTGACCAGCGTTACTTGCTCACTCGGTCGCAGGACTACTTGGGTCCGGCCGATTTTACTCTTCAAATAGGTGCCCTGCCAGCGCGCGGCGATTCGCAGATCCGGGATGATGGCAAAGTCCTGTAGCGCTCCGAGAATCAGCTCGTCTAACTCCACCCGGCTGTCGGGCGCCAGGTCCTGCCCGTATTCGTGCGAGTCGCCGAGCGTTAGCGTGCCGTCGTGATGCTGTGCGGCGATCACGTGCACGCCCCAGCGATGGTGTTCGGGCAATTCCGCCTCCAGCCGGGCGCGAAGTGCTGCCGCGCTTGGGCAGTCGCGGAAAGCCGGATAGTGGCAAAGGGTCAGATCACTGACCAGGATGGAGCGCAAATCGAAGTTCGCGGGCTGCGGCACGGTGCGCATCATTTGCAACCGGCAGGGATGGATCTCCGCGGCGGCGATCTCCTCCGGGAAAAACAGGCGCATCTCCTCGCCTGCCGCGATCACCAAACGATCGAAGGGGAGCCGGTGCCCGCCGGCAATTTCCACCGATTCTTCAAACACCTTCACCACTGGCGTTCCGAAATGAACTGCCACGCCAAGCCGGCGCGCGTGATCGACCAGCGCCGGCAGGGCCGATGGAGGGTGTATCACCGTTTCCGCGGAGCTGAACAACGCGCCTCGCAGACCAGCTGGATTTGCCGCCGGGAACCGTCGTTTCACCGCCACCGCATCGAGCAATTCGAAGCCATCCCGGCCCTGCTGGAACTCGTTCAGCACCGCCCACGCTTCCTCGCGATAAGCCAGGCTGAGCGACCCCGTGGGGCGTTGCCAGAACCCCGCCGCCGCCGCGGCCTCGCGCCACTTCTCCACGCCGAAGAGAGCCTGTTCGCGCTCTTCACCAAAAACGCATCCGATGGGCCAAATCGTGCCGAAATTGCGCACCGATGCGCCCAGTGGCCGTCCGTCTCGCTCGAGCACCACCACCTCGTGGCCTGCCTCACGCGCTGTGATGGCGTGAGCCAGTCCAATGATACCGGCACCGATGACGATTACTCTTTCCGACTTCATGGACATTCAATCTAAAGGCGAGGACGATGAACGGAATGGTTCCGACGAAACGGCAAACTGTCATGGTCTTTTGTGAGTCCCGACCGATTTCTTTTTCGATCTTTCTTCCTCTGTTTTGTCCATCTTTGAGCGTCCCGGGGAACAAAATGACGATACCTTGTAACCACTCGTCTGTTTGGCGCATTTAACCTACCGTATTTCTGACGATGAAACGCCTTCTTGCCCTCTTCCTCGCTTTCGCCGGTCCTTCCGTCATCTCCTTTGCCCAGACCGCCGGCGACGGGGTGTTCCAGAAGTTTGACAAAAACGCCGACGGCAAGGTGACGACCGGCGAACTCGCGAATCCCGCCGCCTTCGAACGCTACGATCTCGACAAGGACGGCGCGGTCTCGCTGGCGGAATACAACCAGGTCAGTGGAAAGACTTCGCCGGCCACCCCGGGCACGCCTGCGCCTCCGGCGACGCCCGGCACTCCTTCCGCGCCCGGAGGCATGGCGGGCCAGATCGAGCAGATCATCAAAACCGTGGACAAAAACGCCGACGGCCGGATCACGAAGGAAGAGGCGGGAGATGCGCCATGGTTTGCACGGGTCGATCGGAACGCCGACGGCGTCATCGACACGACCGAATTGGAAACCGTCCGGAAGTTGGCCGCGCGTGGAGGCGGCGGCGCGGGCGGAGGTCGTGGCATGCCGGCGAATGCGCCCACGATCACCCCCGAGGAGGTCGCCGCGGTCACCAGTGGACCCGAAATGCTCAAGCCCGGGGAGGTCGGGATCGGACGCATGATTCCAGACCTTTCCTTCACCACCCTCGATGGCGGGACTGCCAGCCTCGGCGGCTTCAAAGACAAGACAGGCCTCGTCATCATCATGACCAGCGCCACCTGTCCGGTGAGCAAGCGCTACATTCCGAGCGTGGCGACGCTGGAAAAGGAACTCGCCGGGCAAAATCTCGGCCTGCTGCTCGTGAACCCCTTTGCCAGCGAGACGGCGGACGAGATCAAGGCCCAGATCAGCGCAGCAGGGATCACTGCCGCCTATGTGCATGACGCGGAGAAGAAGCTCTCCGCGCTCCTCCAGTCCCGCACCACCACCGAGGTCTTCCTGCTCGATGCCGCCCGCACCCTCGTCTATCGCGGCGCCTTCGACGATCAATACGGGATCAACTACAACCTCGACGCCCCGCGCCACCGCTACCTGCGTGATGCCATCACCGCCTTTCTGAAAAACGAGGCTCCAGCGATCCAGGCCACTGCCGCGCCTGGCTGCGAGCTCGATCTCGGGGACGCGCCGACGCTTTCCGTCTCGCCCGTCAACTACCACCGCGATGTCGCGCGCATCCTCCAGCAAAACTGCGTGCAATGCCACCGCGAGGGCGGCATCGCCCCCTTCGCGCTCGACGACCTCGCGGAGGTGACGGACCGTGCCCGGGTCATCAAGCGCGTCGTCGCGGAGGGCACCATGCCCCCCTGGTTCGCCGCCCTTGAACCCGGTGCGGAAACCAACCCTTGGGCGAATGATTGCAGCCTCTCGCCCCGCGACAAGACCGACCTCATCGGCTGGATCGACTCGAAGGACCGTCCCCTCGGCGATCCTTCCGATGCCCCCGCGCCGCGGGTCTATCCGGCTGAGTGGAGCATCGGCACACCCGACCTCGTCGTGCCCCTGAGCCGCGCCTACGACATCAAGGCCGATGGTTTCATGCCCTACGCCTTCGACGTGGTCCAGACCGAGTTGACCGAAGACCGTTGGGTCAAAGCCTACGAGATCCTTCCCAGCGAGCGCGATGTCGTGCATCACGTTATTGTCCAGGTCCACGAAAAGGGCGAGACCGCGACCAATCGTGACGAGGGCACCGGCGGCTACTGGGCGCTCTACGTTCCCGGCAACGGCGCGCACGAATATCCCGAGGGTTTTGCCCGCAAGATTCCGGCCGGGGCGAAGATCAGCTTTCAGATCCACTACACTCCCAGCGGCACAGCGAAGCAGGAGAGGCTTCGGCTCGGGATCGTCTTTGCCGCGGAAACGCCCAAGTATGAGGTCAAGACCGTCGGCGTCGCGCATCCTGGCATCTCCATTCCGCCGGGTGCCGAACGCCATGTCGAGACCAAGACCCGGCGTGTCCCTTTCGATATGCCCGTCACCAGTTTTATGCCCCACATGCACGTCCGCGGTGCCGCCTTCAAATACGAGGTCACCCATCCCGACGGCAAAACCGAAACCCTCCTCGACATCCCGCGCTACGATTTCAACTGGCAGCTTCGCTACGACTACAGGCAGCCCAGGCTGATCCCGCGCGGCAGCACTCTCAAGATCACCGCGGTCTACAACAACAGCACGAGCAACCAGGCCAATCCCGATCCCACGAAGCTCGTCAAGTGGGGCAGCCAGACCGTGGACGAAATGATGTTGGGGTATCTGGAATATTTTCTGCCCGTTCAAGACGCGGCCGGGGTGGCGGCGAAGTGAAGTGGCGGCGCGGCGAGTTAGCGTCGCACTCGAACGATCCGTTCCAGTCCCGCTCACGGAATCACATTCACTCCTGTCAAACCGAACACGGGTGCCGCGGCGAGGAGGTGTCGGTCGTTCGAAAAGATCTCGGTGAAGCCGTTCTCTGCCGCCGTCGCGAGATGGAGCGCGTCGGCGGCGCGGAGATAGAGGTTGGCCGGAGCGCTCGCGAAGGCGGCTTCGATGCGGTCGTAAAGCGGATCGACAAGCGGCAAAAGAACGATGGTGGTAGTGAATACGTCTGTTTTGAACTGAGCTAGAAGACGTTGGAAGTCGTCCATCGTGGCAACTCCTTCCCGCACCTTGCGAAAGGCCGCGGATGCGAATTCCGCCCTGGTATGGGCGGCTGAATGAATTTCGGTCACACGTGAAGCGAGCGCGCGGACTTCAGCACTGCCGGTCTCGGTGACTTGCAGCTTGAACACGTAGTTGGCATCGAAGTAAGCGGGGGTCATCGAGCATCACGCTCTTCCGAAATGATCACGGTCGAGTCAGTTCCTCCGGAAAAAGCCCCCGAAGCCAGCATAGCTTCGTACTCCGGCAGAAGCTTGCGGTTGGCCCATTTGGATTGAGTGGAGGCCGGGGAAGAAATTTCTTCTTCGGAAGTCAACGCCGCCTCGATCAAATGAATCGTCTCCTGCGTCACCGAACGGCGGTGAGCCGCAGCCATCGCCTTGAGCTTGGCATGCAGTTCTTCGGGGAAGGATTTGATGACGAGGGTGGGCATGGTGGTGAAAAGGTAGCGGAATGCTTCCTTTTTGGCAAGTTGGCCCACAGCGCGGGAGTTTTGCATTGACTATTGTATACAATTTACTTGCCGAGCCGCGAAGACGGGTTTTCAGTGGTCGGGTTTCTACCGTATTCTCCACCCATGACCCGTCCCTCAGCCGAAGCTCTCTCCGCCGCCGGACGCACCTTGCTCGACCGGCGTCGTTTCCTCAACCAGACGGCGACCGGGCTGGGTTCGATCGCGCTGGCGCAATTGCTCGGGCGAGATTCTTTGCTCGCTTCGGCTTCGAAGCCGGGTCCTTTCCGGCCGCAGATCGACCCCGCACAGCCCTATGCCTCGAGGAACGGCAATTTCCCGGCGAAAGCGCAGAATGTCCTCGTCATTTTCTGTTCGGGGGCCGTCAGCCAGGTCGACACTTGGGACTACAAACCCGAGCTGATCAAAAGGCACGACACCCCGATGCCGTCTGACCAGAAGATCGTGACCTTTCAAGGCGAGCAGGGGAACCTGATCAAGCCAAAATACGAGTTCAAGCCGCGCGGTCAGAGTGGAAAAATGATCAGCGACCTGATTCCGAATCTCGCGGAGCTGGCCGACGACTTCTGTTTCATCCATTCGCTCACGAGCAAGACGAATACCCACGGTCCGGGCGAGACCTACATGTCCACCGGGCAAACGCTCGAGGGATATCCCTCGATGGGAGCGTGGACGAGCTACGCGCTCGGCTCGGACAACGACAGCCTGCCCGCCTTCGTTTCCATCCCCGATCCGCGCGGCCTGCCGCAGGCGGCGGGGAACAACTGGGGTTCTGCCTTCCTTCCCGCGCAGTTCCAGGGCACTTCGTTCAATGCCGCCAAGCCGATCCGTTACCTCGACACGCCTTCGGGTATCTCGTCGGCGGCGAACCGCGACACCTCCGATTTCTTGAAGCGGCTCAATGCCCGGCACCTGGAACAGTTCCCCGGCGACTCGGAGCTCGCCGCCCGCATCGCGAGCTACGAACTGGCCGCGCGCATGCAGCTCTCCGTCCCGGAGTTGACCGATCTCGCGAACGAACCGGCCCACGTCCTGAAAGCCTACGGGGCCGACGACACGCAGAACGCAGTGCGGGCCGGCTACGCGAAAAACTGCATCCTCGCCCGCCGTCTCCTTGAGCGAGGCGTGCGCTTTGTGCAGATCTTCAACGGCGCCTATGCGATGGGCGAGGGCGTCGGGAACTGGGACGGACACAAGTCGATCTACGACCAGTATCCCGGTCACGCCCACATCCTCGACCAGCCCACCGCGGCCCTAGTCAAAGACCTCAAGCAGCGTGGCCTCCTCGAAAACACTCTCGTCGTCTGGTGTAGCGAGTTCGGCCGCATGCCTACTTTCCAGAAAGGCGCAAGCGGCCGCGATCACAATCCCGCCGGCTTCACCGGCTGGCTCGCCGGGGCCGGAGTGAAGGCGCCCTTCAGTTACGGGGCCACGGATGAATTCGGTTGGAAGGCGGTCGAGAACATCTCCACCGTCTACGACTTTCACGCCACGATTCTGCATTTGCTAGGAATCGACCACGAACGGCTCACTTGGTATCACAACGGGATGGAACGCCGGCTCACCGACGTGCATGGGCACGTCATCCGCGAGGCGCTGGCGTGATTTTCGTGGCGGAGGAATTACGGTCCGGCGGCCTCCGTGCGGATCCTCACCCCACCGTCGGTCGCACCGGGACGCCGTGTTTGCCGAGGTATTCCTTCACATCGGCAACGGTGTAGTCGCCGAAGTGGAAAATGCTCGCGGCGAGGACGGCGTCGGCCTTGCCCCGGTCGAGCACGTCGACCAAGTGATCGAGATTGCCAGCGCCTCCGCTGGCGATCACGGGAATCGGAACGGCGGCGCTGATCGCAGCGGTGAGGGCGATGTCGTAGCCGGCCTTGGTGCCGTCTGCGTCCATGCTCGTGAGCAGGATCTCGCCGGCGCCGCGTTCGTGAACCTCCTTCGCCCAGGCGACCGCGTCGCGTCCCGTGGGGGTGCGACCGCCGTGTGTGTAGACTTCCCAGCCGGTCCCGTCCGCCTTCCGCTTGGCGTCGATCGCAACGACGATGCACTGGGCCCCGAAGGCCTTTGATCCAGCCGAAACGAGTTCGGGATCGCTCACCGCAGCGGTGTTGACTCCGACCTTGTCCGCCCCCGCGAGGAGCATTTCGCGCATGTCTTCGACCCGTCGGATGCCACCGCCGACGGTGACGGGCATGAAGCAGCATTCAGCGGTGCGGCGGACGACATCGACCATGGTCTTGCGTCCGTCGGAGGAGGCCGTGATGTCGAGAAACACCAGTTCGTCGGCTCCCTGACGGTTGTATTCCACGGCACAATCGACCGGGTCGCCGGCGTCGCGAAGATTCACGAAATTGGTGCCCTTGACGACCCTTCCGTCCGTGACGTCGAGGCAGGGGATGATGCGCTTGGTGAGCATGAATGAGAAGGGTAACTCCTTGCGGGAATTGCGCTCGTCGAAAGGTCAGAAAATTTTTTTCCAAAATTTTCAAAAAAATCTGGTAATTCGAAACGGTCTATGCTTAACTTCCCTTAACTATTTCCCCGAAACTTCCATGGAAGCCGTCGCCCCAGATACCGTTTTTGACTCCATTTCCTACTGTGACGATTCGTTTGCAGTGATCCCGCGGAACTGCGATACGGCGGTGGTCTACTGGAATCTCACCAGCGAACGTCACCCCGTCCATTCGTCGGTGCGTCTCTGCCTCCAGGTGAACGGGGAGCAGTCCGACGCCGAGGAGACCATCTTTCTTCACCGCGAAGCCGGGCACTTCATTGTGCCGCTTCTTGCCGAAGACCGCGAATACCGCATTTCTCTGGGCTGGAACGACACCCACGGCTTCCGCGCCATCTTTGAGCAGACGATTCGCCTTCCCGAGCATCCATCGGGCGCGCCCGGGGCAATGAGTTCCTCTCTCAGCTACCGTGGCGCCCACTTCTGGCCCAAGGGAGGAGCTTCGGTGAACTGAACGATCGCGTCCGGGACTCCCGCAAACCTTTCCCCGCGTGACTGTCTCTGACCGAGCGCACGACGACCTGCTCGAGGCCTTTCTCGAATACCTCTCGGTCGAGAAAAACAGCTCGCACCGTACCCTTGCGAATTACGAGCACGCCATCATTCGTTTCCGGGAATGGCTTCCGGCCGAAAAAAGCTGGGCCGATGCGGAGCCCGACGACTTCCGCGACTACCTTTTCGGTTGCATGCGGGACCAGCTTGCCCGCGCCACGGTCCGTCTCCACTTTGCGGCCTTGCGGAGTTTTTATAAATTTCTCACTCGACGCGCGGGTTTGAAGAGCAATCCCGTCGCGGAGGTTCTCCTGCCGAAAGCGGAGAAGAAACTACCGGTGGTGCTAAACCAAAAGCAAGTGATCGAGCTGCTCGAAAAGCCTTTCCGCACCGAACAGCCGAAACAGGCCCCCTACTGGGCGGCGGAGCGCGACGCCGCCATCCTCGAGCTGTTTTACGGATCGGGCATCCGTCTGTCGGAGCTCGCGGCCCTCGACGTCGAGGATTTCGACCTGCACCACGAATGCATCCGCGTTTTCGGCAAGGGGAGCAAGGAGAGGGTATGCCCCATCGGCACTGCAGCAGCCGAGGCGATCCATCGCTACCGGAACGTCGCAAAGGTGATGTCCGGTGCACTCTTTCTCAGCAAGCTGCGGCGCCGGCTCACGACACGGGCGATCTCGGACTTATTTCAAAAATATCACGCGCTCTGCGAGATTCCACAGAAGGCGAGTCCGCACAAGCTGCGACACAGCTTTGCAACACACTTGCTCGATCATGGAGCGGACCTGCGCAGCGTGCAGACGCTCCTCGGTCATGCGAGTCTTTCGACGACCCAGATTTACACCCATGTCTCGATCGAGCGGATGAAACAGGTCTACGCCAAGGCGCATCCGAGGGCGTGAGGGTGAAACTGGCGTCCTGCCGATTCGGTTGGAGTTCACGCTGGAACGAACTTCAGCGCGGCGGAGTTGATGCAATAGCGCAGGCCGGTCGGTTGGGGTCCGTCGGGAAACACATGGCCGAGATGGGCGCCGGAGGTTTTAGCCCGCACCTCGATCCGTCGCATCCCGTAGCTGGTATCGACCACCTCGATGATCTCTTCTCCGTCGACAGGTGCGAAAAAGCTCGGCCAACCGGTGCCACTGTCGAACTTTGCCTCCGACGAAAAGAGGGGCAGGCCGCTGATGACATCGACGTAGGTGCCGGCTTCTTTGTGATCCCAGTATGCGTTGTCGAATGGCGGTTCGGTGCCTCCGTTGCAAGTGACATGGAACTGCTCCGGCGTGAGCCGGGCGAGGAGGTCGTCTTTGGATTCGTTCATGGTCAGGAGAAAAGGAGGCTTGCAAACCGAGGCTGATGACGGGCCGTGATGGCGTCGCGCGGGCCCAGAAGAAGAAAGATCTGCTTCAGCGCCCTCGCGGCGAGATCATAGCCGTAATGGCGGTCGTGCTCGAGCAACTCGAGCAGGGCCGAGCACGCGGCATCCCAGTCGAGCCTGCGGATCGCGTCGATGGCTCTGGCGCACGGGATCGATCCCTTGCCTCCTTCGCTGGGCGGGGCGACGAGAATCTTGGCGAGCTCTTTCAATGGCCCGGCCTTTTCGAAAAGGGGCGAACCTCCGGGCATGGCGCTGACGAGGGTGGGCACGCTCGCGGGATCAAGGGCGAGGGCGCTGCATGCCTTTAGGTAGAGGGCGCGATCATTCTGGGGCTCTGCGGCGAGGACCGCGTCGGCGGCGTGGCCGGCCCGTGAGAAATCTCCGTCCCGCAACCCGGCCTCGGCCGCATCAAGTCCGGCGGTGTGGAGCGACGGGAGGTGACGATCGAGCCACTGCTTGAGGCCCGCCTCAGAGAGCGCCCCAAGCGATTCGGCAACGGAGGCGCCGTTCACAAAGAGGCGGATCGTCGGGAGGCTGCGGATGCCGTGTTGGGCCGCGAGGTCCGGGTGGCGCTCGGTATTGACCTTCACCAGTTCCCACCGGCCCGCGGACGCGGCGACCGAACGTTCCAGAATGGGGCCGAACATCAGGCAGGGACCGCACCAGTCTGCCCAGAAATCGACTAGCACGGGTCTCTCGTGGCTGCGTTGGATCACTTCGGTTTCAAAAGAGGAGGCGAGTTCGTGGCTCATGGGGAATGATAAGATGGGAAAGCGAATTTTTCCTGAAGAGAGATCCCCGGCGTCGTAAAAACGCGATCGCAACGAAAAAAGGATCGTTCCTACTCGACGCAAAAATCCCAAAGAATCTCATTAAGATGTTTTTTTCAGTGAGTTTCAAAATTTGGTCCATCCATGTTTTCTGTCGCACCGGTCCGGCGAGACGGGGGCGGATCTTTTGCCCAGGCGAAAAGCAGGAGAGATCCTCCTTTGCAATCCGCAGACGTCCGCTTTAGCCTGTCGGACACCATGGCGGAAACGACCCTGACACCCGAGGCTCTCCTCGCCCGATTTGCTGAAAGCCGCATTCTCGTGGTCGGAGATGTGATGCTGGATTGGTTTATCTGGGGCAGCGTCTCGCGCATTTCTCCCGAGGCCCCGGTGCCGGTCGTGGAGGTGCAGAGCGAGTCGCGCTACCCTGGCGGCGCGGCCAATGTCGCCCGAAACATGACTCCCTTCGGAGCGAGGGTTGAGCTCTCGGGCCTCTATGGGCTCGATGCGAACGGCACGCTCCTCGAAGAAACGCTTGGCGCGCACGGCATCGGGATGGAGCTCTGTCTGCGCCGGCTGGAGTATCACACGATCACCAAAACGCGCGTGGTTGCCCGTCATCAGCAGGTTGTCCGCATCGACCGGGAAAAACGGCAGCCGCTCGATCCCGCGCTCGCGGCGGATCTGGTCTCGCGCATCCGTGAGGTGCTGCCGCGCATCGACGGGATCATCATCGAGGATTATGGCAAGGGCCTCATCAGCACCGAATTGGTGGCGGGTTTGCTTGCGGCTGTGGCGGAGCACGGGATGCCGGTGACGGTCGATCCAAAGCCCGGCAATCCGGTCGAATGGCACGGCGTGACGACGGTGAAGCCCAACCGCTCCGAGGCCTTCGCCTGCGCCGGGATCGAGGACGTGAACCGTGATGCGGGGGTTCCGCCGCTGGAGGATGGCCCGCTTCTCGAAGTCGGCGCGCGATTGCTTGAACGCTGGTCCTGCGACCAGATCCTGCTGACGCTGGGAGAACAGGGCATGCTCGTCTTTTCGACTGGGGCTGCTCCGGCACACCTTCCGGCGAAGGCCCGCGAGGTCTTTGATGTCTCTGGCGCGGGCGACACGGCCATCGCCGTCTACACGCTGGGGCTTTGCGCCGGACTCTCGCCGGTGATCGCGGCGCAGGTCTCCAATCTTGCGAGCAGCGTCGTCGTTGGCAAGCTGGGCACGACGCCGATCGAGCGGGAGGAATTGCTCGAGGCGATCGCCCGCGATTTTCCCCAAGGAGTGCCGATCTGAGTCGTTTAGAAAGCCATGATCGACCACGACCGCCTCATCCGCGAGACTTTCGCCGACCACGCCACGACAGTGGGGCTTTTTCAGGAGGCCTGCTCGGGCATCATCGCCGAGATGGCTTCCCGCACCGTCGCCTGCCTGCGCTCCGGCGGAAAGATCTGCTTTTTCGGCAACGGAGGCAGTGCGGCCGACTCCCAGCATTTCGCCACAGAGTTCACGGTCCGGTTTACCCGAAATCGTCGGGGGCTCGCTTCGATCGCCTTCACCACCGACACTTCGGCGCTGACCGCCTGTGCCAACGATTTCGGCTTTGAGGCGGTCTTTGCCCGTCAGATCGAGGCTCTCTGCCGCCCGGGCGACCTCGTCGTTGGCATCTCGACCTCTGGGAGTAGCGCCAACGTCGTGAAGGCGCTCGAGTTCGCCCGGAGCGAGGGCCTTGGCACCTTTGCCTTCACCGGGCAAAACGGCGGACGATGCGCGGAGTTCGCCGATCTCACCCTCGCCGTCCCATCACCGGTGACGGCGCGGGTGCAGGAATGTCACCTGATCGCCGGCCACCTGCTCTGCGATCTCGCCGAGTTGGCCTTCGTCGACACGGTCTCGACTATTTCCGGGAGCTGAGAGCCTTCTCGACCGGTGCGAGAATCCGTTCGAGTTCGGCGAGGGATTTCTCGGTCTCCTTGATGACCCGGAGCTGGGGTTCGTAGCGCTCGCGGTGTTCGCGGCAGACGCTGCGAAGCGGCTCGAAGAGGCTGAGGAAATCCTGATAGAAGGCGCTCGTGCCCTCGGTGAAGGCGTGGCGCTGGGCCTTGGCGAGCAGGTCACGATGGCGGTCGAGGATCGCCGTGTAGAACGAGCGTGCCCGTTTCACCGATTGCGATCCAACCACGGCGCCCAGTGCAAGGAGGCACGAGGCGATGCCAAAGGCCACCGCGTTCCAGGGCGTCTGTTCGAGCATGGTGAGGATGACGCCACCGAGCGCGGTGAGAATCGCCGAAAAAATGAAACCCCAGATCAAGCGACTGCGGCGCTGGAAGAGCCCGCCAAGCTGGTCGCGGAGGTTCAACTGGCGCAGGGTGGCGGCGGTGGCCTCCTCGACTTTTTCTTCGATCCGACGGTGGGCGGCGTTCCAGTCAGGGGATCCGTCCTCGCCCACGCTGAGCTCGAGATTGAAATCCTCCTGCATCTCCTCGGAGACGCGTTCCCACAGATGGGAGACGTCTTCCTTCACCGCGGTGGCGCCGGCTCCGATGCTGCGACGCACCGCCTTCATCGTGGTGGCGAAGATGAGGCCCTCGATCTCTTCGGCGCTTTTGCGCTTCGGCATCAGGGCCGAGATGACCCGGAACTCGGAATCGAGCAGTGGTTCGGCCTGAAGGCCCGCAGCCATGAAACTTTGGTCGAAGGCCTCGAAGAGCGGCTCGCACTTCTTGAGGGTCCGCTCCTGCTGCATCCGGCAGGCGGGATCGAGTTCGCTGAGGAGCTCGTTGTCGGCGCGGATGATCTCCGAGGCGGTGCCGAGGGTCTCCTTGATTTCGCCGAGAACATAGCAGGCGGCCCGCCAGGCGTGGATCAGTTTGATGAGTCGTGGCTCGGAGGATTCGACGACGCCCGCGATGTAACGTTCGAGGCCTTCGATCTGGCTTTTGCGGGAAAGATCATCGTTTTCTAGCCCCGAGGTCTTCGCGAGAAAAGCCTTTTTCGCGGAGACGGCGAAGGTCGGGAAATGCTGGCCGAAACGATGATGGGCGGTCTTCTGAAGGTGCTCGAGGATCGCGGCCACTTCCTCTTCGGTGCGCAGATCGCACTGCTGCAGGATGAACACGACCTTCTTTTTCCACTGATGGTGGATGCGGTCGAGAAACTCCCACGTCGAGGCGCCCCAGGGGTTCGTCACCGAAAAAACGAAGAGGACGAGGTCCGCCATCGGCAGGAACTGCTCGGTGATCTGCTGGTGCGTTGACTCGATCGAGTTGGTGCCGGGCGTGTCGACGAGATTGAAATCCCTCAAGAACGCGTTCGGGCGGAAGATCTCCACGATGTCTTCCGAAAAATCGAATTCGTGGGCCTCGGCCCCGTATTTGAAAAAGGCGATGCGCTCGGTCGTCGGGATGACGTCGGCGTTGCAGAAGTCTTCGCCAAAAAGGGCATTGAGCAGGGTCGACTTTCCGGCGTTCACCTCGCCGACGACCACGAAGAGGAAGGGATCCTCGAGATTGGCGAGGAGATTCTTCAGGAGGGCGAGCCGTCCCGGGTTGATCCCGCTCTCACGACCGAGGTCGCCAAGCGACTCGATGGTCTTGCTCAGCTTCTCCCGTGTCTGGAAGTAGTTCTTGCCGAGCTGGTCTGTCTGGTTTTCGGCCAAGGGTCGCGCGGGTTTGGAGTTGGTGGATGGGGAGAACTTCGGTCGGCGGGAGTCCGACCCAACGGGCTCGCTCCCGGGAAGAGGAGATCCCGGCAATTGAAGCGAATTATTTCACTTTGCCAAATTAAATTCGAAATTTGCCCTCGTCCGGGTTTCGGCAAGCCCCTGCCCGCGAAAGAACCGGACACGTGGCCGAACGGCCGCTCCTTACGGGATCTTTGCGCACGCCAACGCGCATTTGACCGGCCCCGACCTTGGCGCGAACTTCGACCATGAGCACGTTTGTGAAGCATCAGGCCCCTGTCAAGTCATCGGTGACGCTTGCGCTGTTGTTGGGAATCGTCTGGGCAGTGGTCCTTGGCGGGATCTGGTTCGCCTATCGTGGTGGGGCAGAGCAGGGCGGTTTCCTCCATTTCATCGCCCGTTTCCACGTCCTGATCGTGCACCTGCCGATCGGCTTGATCTTTCTGGCCGTGGCAATGGAGTTTCTGGGTTATTTCACGGCCTTCGCGCATCTCCGGACATCGATCCCTTTCGTGCTCTGGCTCAGTTTCCTCGGTGCCATCGGCTCAACCGTGGTCGGCTACCTCCTCATGACGCTCGAGGATTATTCGGGGCGGGCGATGGATCTGCATCTTTATTTCGGTCTTGCCGTGGTCGTGCTGACGCTCTTCGCCCTCGTTTTTGCGGTGAGGGGGAAACGTCTCCTTTCTGGTTTTGGCTCTGCGGCGGCGGCCTTTGCGACGGCCGCGAGCGGCCATTTTGGCGGTGCGATGGTGCACGAGCCCGACTATCTCACCGAATACGCTCCCGCTGCCCTGAGGCCCGCCTTGCTCATCGGTCTGGGGACTGCCGCGGAGGGGCCCGCTCTCGGTGGGGGCGCGGCCGATGCCTCCGCCGCGGTTGAAAAGCCGCTCGGAGAGCGCCTCGTTTATCAGGACCTCGTTGTCCCCATCCTCGACAAGACCTGCAATGAGTGTCACAACGAAAACAAGATCAAGGGCAAGCTCCGCATGGATACTCACGAGTTGCTTCTCGCTGGCGCCGAGGGTTCAGACTATCCCACGGTGGTTCCAGGCAAGGCTGACGAATCGGAAATGATCGTGCGCGTCCTCCTGCCGAAAGAGGACGAGGAATTCATGCCGACCCAAGGCGATCCGCTCGAGTCCGCCGAAGTGGAGTTGCTGAAGCTCTGGATCAACTCGGGAGCCAAAAAGGATACGACCGTTGCCCAGCTGGGGGAAGATCCCGGCATCACTGAGATCGCCGCACAAGTTGCCGCGATTCACGCCGCCAAGGACCTCGTGGAAGGCGCGGAGCCTGCCTCTCCCCCCTCGCTCTGGGACACGCTCCCGGAGGAAGAAAGAGTCGCCCGCATGGCCGAGGTGAACGAGGCCGCGGAAAAATATCATTTCTCAGTGATGCCCATTTCGGCGGAAGATGAGCGGCTCCGGATCAACGTCATCAACGCGGCGAAGGACTTTGGTGACGATCAGCTCAAGCTGCTCGAGCCAGTCGCCGAGAGAATCGTTTGGCTCGACTTGGCGCGGAGCCAGGTCACGGATGCCGGGATGAAGACGGTTCGTCTGATGCGAGACCTCGAGCGGCTCCACCTTGAAAACACCGACATTACGGGCAAGGGCATCGCCGAGCTCGCCTCGCTCGCCAAACTCGAATACATCAATCTTTATGGGACCAAGGTCGACAATTCAATTTTCGAGACTTTTGCGAAGCTGCCGAACCTTAAAAAAGTCTATGTTTGGCAGACGGCGGTAGACTCTGCGGAGGCCAAGGCTTTCGAGCGAAGTGTGAATCTCGAAATTAACACGGGCGTGGATCTTCCGGCCCCGCCGCCGGTGCCGGCGGCTCAGGAGATCAAGGCTGCCCCTTCTGAAAAACCCGCCGAGAAAAAGCCGGAGCCCGCAAAACCTGCCGCTCCCAAGCCTGCCGATCCGGTCAAGGCCCCTGCTCCCAAGCCGACCGAAAAGAAACCCGAGGCACCAAAGGTGGAAGCGCCGAAGCCCGCCGACTCGAATCCGGCGGGCAACCCTGCCGCTGCTCCCAAACCCGTGGCGCCGCCGAAGCCCGCGGAAGCGAAACCGGCGACACCCGCCCCTGCGGCACCGGTGAAACCCTGAGCCGATCGGTTGGCCGTTTTTTGTTCATCCCCGCGCCATTCTGTCCGATTTTGAGCGCTTCCTTTCCTCCCGGAGTCGTAATCCCCTAGCAAACCTCCCATGACGCGTTTTTCGGTCCCTTTCGCGGCCCTCCCCTTTCTCTCCCTCTTCTTGGTTTCCTGCGGCGGCGAGGGTGCGCCCGCCCTTGTCGAACGGCCTCTTTCCGATTCCGAAAAAAACTTCCGGCTCGTCGAAAAGAGCATGGACCGTTTCCGCTACTCCTCACAACCCTCTGCGGATTCGTCCGGCCCATCGGGTGGTGCCGCCACCGGACTCGTCTTCGACACCCCCGAGGGCTGGACAAAAAAACCCGACTCTCCGATGCGCGACATCAATCTCACATTCGGGGCGAACGGAGAGGGGGAGTGCTACGTGGCGAGGCTCCCCGGTGCGGGAGGCGGTCTCGCGGCGAATGTGAACCGCTGGCGCGGACAAATGGCCGCCGCCCCTCTCTCCGAGGAAGAGGTGGCCGCCCTTCCGACCCGCCCGCTCTTTGGGCAGCCTGCCCGGTTCGTGTCGGTCGACGGCAGCTTTTCCCCCGGTATGGGAACCGATCAGTCTTTCCCCGATTATCGGCTCATGGGCCTTATTCTCGCGAGCGAGGCCGGGGCCGTCTTCGTCAAAATGACCGGACCAAAAACACTGGTTGAGCAGAACAGCGCGGCCTTTGACCAATTCGTCGCCTCCCTCACCGTCAATTCCAACTGACCCGACCCGATCATGGCATCTCCTTCCTCCCGAGCGATCGATTGGTCCCCGCAACACTGGCCGGTGGCTCTTTATCGATTCTTCACATCGTTCAAACTGGCGACCATCGTCCTCGTGCTCATGACTGTGGTGACTTTGTTAGGCACTCTCGGTCAGGTTGATCACGGTTTGCATGCGGCGAAAGAGAAGTATTTCCACTCGTTTTATTTCACCGACAGGGTCCTCGGGATTCCCGTGTTCCTGCCGGGCGGCATGCTGTTGATGCTCGTCCTTTTCGTCAACATGACGCTCGGGGCCCTCGTGAAGGTGAAAAAACGCTGGAAGGGCGCTGGACTCCTGATTTCCCACGTTGGGATGTTGATGCTCCTTGCCGGGGGTTTTGTGACCAACCAGTTTTCAACCGACGGTTACATGGCCCTCTATCCCGGTATGTCCAGCGACCGCGTCGAGAGTTACCGCGAGTGGCAGCTCGAGATTGTCCCCCTCTCTAAGGACGGCGTCGCGGAAAAGGCTTGGACCTATCCGGCGGAGTCTCTCGAGACCATGCGATCCGACGAGCAGCGCATCATCCGAAACGAGTCCCTTCCTTTCGACCTCGTCATCAACGGTTATTCGCCCAACGCCGTGCCAGTTCCGACCTCGGCACCGATTGCCGCTGGCGTGATCGGCAAAGAGATCGACGGATTCAAGCTATCGCCCGAAAAGGCCTCGAAGGAGGCTGAGCAGAACCTGCCGGGTTGTTTTCTCGAGATCCGCCCGCGTGGAGGGGGGGCTCCGATCGAAGCCATTCTCTGGGCGGGTTCCTATCGCTTCGATCCCCGCGAAAAGCCGATGCCCTTCACCTTCACCGTCGACGACCAGCTTTACGGGGCTCTCATCATGAAAAAGTCGTGGACGGTTCCCTTCATCGTGAAACTCGATGAATTCATCTTCGAACGCCATCCCGGCGTCATGACGGCGCGCAATTACGAGAGTCGCGTGACGCGTCTCGAGGAAGGCGAAGCCGACAAACCGCTCGAGATCAAGATGAACGAGCCGATGCGCCATGCCGGCTACACCTTTTTCCAGGAATCGTTCGGACCTTCCGGTTCGCAACCGGGGGACGAAATGTTCTCGCAATTTGCCGTCGCCAACAATCCCTCGGACCAATGGCCGCTTTATTCGCTGATTGTTACCGGCGTGGGCCTTTCCGTCCATTTTCTCATCATGCTGGTCAACTTTACGACCCGGTCCCGCAAGCGATTCTCCCCTTCACCGGCCTCCCCATGAAACCCCAAGTCCTCCCCGCATTTTTCGGTTTCATCGCCCTCCTGACCGGGTCTGGCTCGATCGTGGAAGCGCGCGAACTCCCCAAGAGCGCGCTTCAGAACTACGTGCCGTGGCAGGATGAGACTGTCCACGCCTTTGAGAACCTTCTCGTTCAGCAGGACGGTAGGGTGAAGCCTGTCTACACCGTCGCGCGCTTCACCTTGCTGCAGTTTCTAGGGAAATCGGCGGTCTCCTTTGAAACGCAGGACGGCAAGCAGCACCGGCTCCACTATGCGGCTTGGTTCCTTGACGTCCTTTTTCGCGGCGAGGTTGCGAAGGATTTACCCGTGTTCGTCATCGACGATTCGGAGGCTGTCGTGCAGATCGGGGTCTCTCCCAAATCCAAGCGCGACCGCTATTCCTACAATGAGCTCCTCCCCGGTCGGGCCAAACTCGCGGAGTTGAGTGCCCAGTATGCCGAGAAGCAGGATCAGCATGAAAAGAGCGAGAAGGACCCTCAGTTCGAACTCGACCGGATTGAGGGCATGATCCTGACCCTCGGCCGAAACGTCAGCGCCTTCGAATACCTCGTGGGCCAACTCGGGTTCGCGAAACAGGGGGATTTGCTGGTGAACAGCAACATCCTTCCGCCCGAACTGAACGAGCTCGCCAAGCGTCTCGACACGGTCGAAATGATTGAAAAAATGCCCGAGATGACTCTCGACCAACTCGTCGAGACGGTCCGGCAGCAGCCGGGGGCGACCGAAGAGGAGCGCCTGTTTTCGGGGGCTTTGCGCCTCTTCTTTTTCCACGTCAATTCCGCGCGCGGGTTGAACTTTTTTCCGCCCCAAGATCCTGACGACGAAGTCTGGGTCTCGGCCGGGGACCTCATGCTCGCGGGGCTCGCATCCAAAGAGAAGCGTCCCTGGGTGAAGGAGCAACTCAGCGGGATCAGCGCCCTCGTCAAGGCGCAGGGAGAAGGGGAGCCCGCCTTTCTCGCCGCCTTGCAGTCCCATTCGGATCGACAGCACGCGGCGGCAGAGTCACGGGGCGAAGGCAAGCACTCCAAGCTCGAGATTCAGCTCTATCGTGGCAAATGGTTCTACTACTCGCTGGTCTGTTTCGTCTTCGCCTTCGTGGTGATGGCCTTCAGCTGGCTGACTCCAGGAAGCAAGGTCGGCAAAGCGCTCCTCTTCGCGGCAGGCTTGATCGCTTTTGTGGGTCTGGTCCTGGATGTCTACGGCATCAGCTTGCGCTCTATCATCCGCGAGCGGCCGCCGATCACCAACCTCTACGACACCGTCCTCTTCATCACCGGGACGGCGGTGCTCCTCGGGCTGGTCATCGAATACTTCACCCGCATCGGCGTTGGAACGCTGGTCGCGGTCGTTTCGGGCGTCCTCGGGATGTTTCTCTCGATGAAATATGAGGCGAAGGAGGCGACCGACACGATCACCCAGCTTGTTGCCGTGCTCGACACGAACTTTTGGCTCGCCACTCACGTGACCATCATCAACATCGGCTACGCCGCCGGCCTGGTCGCCGCGATCATCGGGGTGATCTACCTCTCGGGCCGTTTTTTCGCCTTGTTTCACGGAAAGTCGAACCCAGATTTCTACCGCACGCTCACGCGGATGAATTATGGCGTCATTTGTTTCTGCCTCTTCTTCTCCCTCGTTGGGACCGTCCTCGGCGGGATCTGGGCGAACTACAGCTGGGGGCGTTTCTGGGGATGGGACCCCAAGGAGAACGGGGCGCTCATGATCTGTCTTTGGACGCTGGTGATCCTCCATGGGCGAATGGCGGGTTGGATCCGCGAGATCGGCGTTCACGTCCAGAGCCTCGTCCTCGCCATGATCACCACGTTCAGTTGGTGGGGAGTGAACAACCTCGGCGTCGGACTGCATAGCTACGGCTTCACCGAGGGGGTCTGGGGTGCGCTCTATTCGTCTTGGCTCGTTCTCGGGGTCTTCATGGTCATGGGCGTCGTTCTGTGGTTCAGGGAGCGAGCCGAAAAGGCGGCGCGCAAGAACGGCACGCCCTCCGTCAAGGAAGTGACGGCCTGATCGGATGGATCGGGTGACGAAGGGATTTCGGGCGGATGTCTGAGGCCGTTTTCCGGCCAAATTATCGCCTGCCGGGAGGAGACCCTCCTTGCAAAGGACCGGTGCCGGGGCTTTGCTGAGTCCCCCATCTTCCCCTGTCCGTGACCGAACCTGATCCAGCACCCGAAGCCGTCCCCGACCCTGCGCCTGTCCCGCTCAGCCCCGTCGAGGCAGAAGACGCGCGTCCCGGCACTTTTGATCCCGATGACTTTGTCGAGAATCCCTACAAGGTGGAGCTCGACATCTTCGAGGGGCCGATGGACCTCCTCCTCTACCTCATCAAGAAGGAAGAGATCGACATCTACGACATCCCGATCGAGCGGATCACCAAGCACTACATGTCGTATCTCGACACGTTCAAGCTGCTCAACATCGGCCTGGCGGGCGAGTTTCTCGTGATGGCGGCGAATCTTTGCTACATCAAGAGCCGGATGCTGCTGCCCAAGCACGTCCAGCCGCCCGAGGAGGATGCCGACGAGGAGGATCCCCGTTGGGACCTCATCCGTCAGCTCATCGAATACAAGAAATTCAAGGAGGCTGCCCGCAAGCTCGGAGAACGTGAGGCAAACCAGCAAAAGCATTTCTCGCACAAGCCCGAAAAGATCGTCGCGGCAAGCGATGAGGAGCGGCCGCTCGACGACGGCCTCAGCATCTTTGACCTCATCCGCGCCTTCCAGAACATCCTCGACCGCTTCAACGACGAGGGACTCGGGGAGATCGTCGACGACCAGTATACCGTGGGCGACAAGATCGACCACCTCCTCGGTCTGATCGCCCCAGGCGGCTCAATGCCCTTCACGGCCCTCTTTCAGGGCGCGACAACGAAACACGAGATGATCGTCACCTTCCTCGCCGTCCTCGAGCTGATGAAGCTCAATTACTTCCGGGTGAGGCAGGAGCGCGTCCTCGGAGAGATCGAGATGATCCGAAATTCGTTTTGAGAGCTCCGCCCTCCGCCGCAGAATCCGCTTTCAAATCGCCCAAACCACGTTCAGTTTAGCGGCCCGTTCAGAACCATTCATGCAGCTGATTCAAATCGTCGAGGCCCTCATTTATGCCGCACCGGAGCCGGTGACGGCGGCTGAGATCGCCAAAGCGGTCCGTCGCGCCGCCGACGATCACCTCGCGCCCGAGGCCCGCGCTTGGGAGGCCATCGGCACGGGCGAAGTCGAGTTGGCCATTGCCGAGCTGGGCGAGGTGCTTGCCGCTTCCGGCCGGGCCATCGAATTGCAGGAAGGCGCGACGGGTTGGCGCTTCGTGACCCGCGCCGACTTCGCGGAATGGATCCGCGCGCTGCTTCCCGAAATGCGGCCGGAGAAACTAAGCGCTGCCGCGCTCGAGACCCTCGCCCTGATCGCCTATCGCCAGCCCATCACCAAGGCCGACATCGAAGCGGTGCGGGGTGTCTCGGTCGATGGCACGATGCAGAAACTTCTCGAGCGTCGCCTCATCCGCACCGCTGGTCGCGCCGATTTGCCGGGCCGACCGATGCTCTACGAAACGACGGAGTATTTCATGGAGCATTTTGGGGTGAAGTCGCTCGACGATCTCCCGAACGCCTCCGAGCTTCGACTCGTGCCTCTTCCCACCGCTGAGCCCGATGCCGGAACGGCCAAGGCGGAGGCCGAACCCCCGGTGGAGGAACCTCCCGTCGCCGAGTCCGGAGCCGGGGATTCGGAAGACGCCGGCGAGGCAATCCCCGTTCAATTGGCGGCGGAAGAGGATCCGACGGACGAAGGGGGGCTGGAAGCAGACGAGATCGCGGTGGAGGATGCGGACTTCCTCCCCGGGACCAACCCGGACCGGGAACCCTGATTTTTTCACCCTGACATGAGCCTCGAAGACCTTCGCATCCAGATCGACGCGATCGACACCCAGATCATCCGACTCCTCAACGACCGTTCCGATGTGGTCCATGAGATCGGGGTGATCAAGAAGCGCGAAGGCCTGGAAATCTACGCACCCGAGCGCGAGGAGAAGCTGCTCCGTTCCCTCGTTGCGAAGGGGGAAGGGGGGCGTCTCCCCGAGGAATCGATCCGCGCGATTTATCGCGAGATCATGTCGGCGGCCCTCGCCCTCGAGGACGACCTGAAAATCGCCTACCTCGGGCCCGCCGGCACCTGGACGCATCAGGCCGCGATCGGGAAATTCGGCCACAGCGTGAAGTATCTGCCACAGCCCGGTTTCGCCGAAGTCTTTGAGCAGGTCGAGCGCCGCATGGCCGACTACGGAGTCGTGCCGATCGAGAATTCGACCGAGGGCGCGGTGACGCACACGCTCGATCTGTTTGCTGACTCACCCCTCAAGATCTATGGCCAGGTGATGTTGCCGATCGAGAATCATCTGATGGCCAACTGCCCGCGCGAGGAGATCCGCCAGATCTTTAGTCATCCCCAGATTCTCGCGCAGTGCCGTGGCTGGCTCGGAAGGAATTTCCGCGAGATTCAGCCGATTGAGAAGTCGAGCTCCGCCGCCGCCGCCGAATTCGCCTCGAAGGAGCCCGGTGCAGCCGTTCTCGGGGGAGAACTGCTCTCCGAACTCTACGGACTGAACCTGCTCGAGCGCTCCATCCAGGACCTCGCCAACAACACGACGCGTTTCCTTGTCATCAGCCACAAGACCTGTCCGCCCACAGGGCGGGACCGAACGTCCGTGATGTTCTCGGTGAAGGACGAGCCAGGCTCGCTCGTGCGGGCCTTGGAGCCCTTCGAGAAATTCTCAATCAACATGTCGAAGATTGAAAGCCGGCCCTCGAAGCGCCGGGCGTGGGAATACTACTTCTTCGTCGATGTCGGCGGCCACTGCGAGGATCCCGAGCTCGCCGACGTGATCAACCAGCTTGGGAGGCATTGCTCCTTCGTGAAGGTGCTGGGCAGTTACCCGGCTTGAGATTCCGGATCGGAAGAGGGGGCGTTCCCCCCCCCGCAAGTCGTCAGTCTTTGCCTTCGCGCTCGATTCGAACGATGTGCTCTCCCTCGCGTTGGAGGTTGAGGCGGTCCCTGGCCACGGTTTCGAGGTAATCCCTGTCGGTCTTGAGAAGCCGATGTTCCTGTCGCAGACGTGCGACGTGGGATTCCTTCTCCTCGCGGATACCTTCGAGGCGGAACTTCTCCGCGACCAGTTCCTCGCGGCGCTGCAGCTCGGGATCGAAGAGCTTCAGCACGGCGAGGATGAGAAGGGCGAAGATCACCACCTCCATCAGGCGTGCGAGCCGTTTCCACAGACTGGACCTCGGCATCGCTGCTGCTGTCGAAGCGTGCAGGATGAACTCGGGTTGGTCAGTGAAATCCGGATCGCGCATCATGATGGAACGGTGGTGCCGGTCGGTTCGCGGATCAGGCGCGCATCTTGCCGCCGTAGATCGCGTCGTCGCCGAGCTCTTCTTCGATGCGGAGGAGCTGGTTGTATTTCGCGATCCGGTCGGAACGGCTCATCGAGCCCGTCTTGATTTGTCCCGCATTGGTCGCCACGGCGATGTCGGCGATGGTGCTGTCCTCGGTCTCGCCGGAGCGGTGGCTGATGACCGCGGTGTAGCGGTTTTCCTTGGCCAGTTCGATGGCGTCGAGGGTCTCGGTCAGGGACCCGATTTGGTTCACCTTTACGAGGATGGAGTTCGCCACACCGAGGTCGATGCCTTTCTGGAGGAAGCTGGTGTTGGTGACGAAGAGGTCGTCGCCGACGAGCTGGGTCTTGGTCCCCATCTTCTCGGTGATGGTTTTCCACCCGTCCCAATCGTTTTCATCGCATCCGTCCTCGATCGAAATGATCGGGTATTTGCTCTGCAGATCGAGGTAGTAGTCGACGAGTTCGGAGGCGGATTTTACGGACTGGTCCGACTTCTTGAAGACGTATTTTTTCTGCTCCTTGTCGAAGAACTCGGACGAAGCGACGTCGAGGGCGATGAAGGTGTCTTCACCGAGCTTGTAGCCGGCCTTGTCGACGGCTTGGGCGATCACCTCGAGGGCGTCGTAGGCGGAGTCGAGGTTCGGGGCGAAGCCACCCTCATCGCCGACGGCGGTCGAAAGACCCCGATCCTTCAGCACCTTTTTGAGGGCGTGGAAGATCTCGGCGCCCTGGCGAAGCGCCTCGCGGAAGGTCGGCGCACCCTTGGGCATGATCATGAATTCCTGGAAGTCGATCGGCGCGTCGGAGTGGGCTCCGCCGTTGATGATGTTCATCATCGGCACGGGAAGGACCTTGGCATTGGGGCCGCCGATGTATTTGTAGAGCGGCAGTTGAAGCTGATTCGCGGCAGCGTGGGCCGTGGCGAGCGAAACGCCGAGGATGGCATTGGCTCCCACGTTCTTTTTATTCGCCGATCCGTCGATCTGGAACATGAGCTTGTCGATCGCGGTCTGCTGGGTGGCGTCGAGTCCGATCAGTTCGGGCCCGAGCTTTTCGTTGACGGCTTCCACGGCCTTGAGGACGCCCTTGCCGAGGTAACGATCCTTGTCGCCGTCGCGCAGTTCCCAGGCCTCGTGTTCTCCGGTGCTGGCGCCACTGGGGACTGCGGCGCGGCCAATGGCGCCGCCCTCAAGTTCCACATCGACTTCGACGGTGGGATTGCCGCGAGAATCGATGATTTCGCGGGCGCGGATGTTGGTGATGGTTGTTTCGAGCATGGTCGGTTATTCGTTTAGTTTGGAGTTGATTCGGAAATCTTCAATATCAAAATACTTGAAATTATCACCATTCAAAGCATTCGATCAGGCCGGGTGTTTAAGCCACGCCAAGCCGTTTGCAAGCAGCAAACTTGCCATCGGAAGCGAGGTGGTTTCGGCGTGACCGGGCGGAGGTCATCCTCAGATTTCTCCGATGGCTTTCTTGATCACTTCCATGATCCAATCTCCGAAAAAGGTCAGGGCGAGGAGAACGAGGATCGTCAGGATCAGGCTGACGTAGCCGATCATCAGGCCGATCGCTCCGAGAGTGTGCCCAGGGGCGGGTTGGATGGGGCTATCGCGAGCCTTGGCGAGGGCGGTATGACCGAAAATGATTGCGATCGGAGCGAAGAGGGCGCCGCCCACGCAGGTGACCAGGCCCAGGACCGCCGAAACGATCGAGATTGCGCCGTAAAGGGGAGACGGAGCCGGGGCAGGGGCTTCGTCTTCCTCCTCGAGCAGGCTCTTCTCTGGCGAGGGGGCGGACGTGTCCTTCGACGGATTCAGGCTTGCGGAATCGTCGAGGCTGGCGGCCGGCAGAGAAGACGTCGAAGGTCTTTCAACCGGGGGGGGGCCTTGGCTGAGAAGGGTTCCGGTCGCAGAGGTTTCCGGGGGGACCGGTTCGATGGCGACAGGCCTTTTCTCATCGCGTCGTTGCCCGGGGAACAAGATATCCGAAGAACACACCGGGCATTCCACCCTTGTCCCGTAAAAGGCCTCATCGCCTGAAACCTTCTGCCCGCATTTCGGACATGCCACTTTGATCGTTGCCATCTAGGGAATCGGATTGGACCGGACTGAACGACTAGGGAAGCCGATTCCCTCTCTCCTGCAAACGATATTCGTGGGGCGGGGGAGGGGAAATTGGGTGATCTTCCCGCTTGCCGGGACGGCATCGCTCCATCATCTTCGCACCCGGTTCCGAATGAATGCTCTTCCCGCTTTCGCCGGCTTCAGTCTGATCCTGAGTCTGGTTTCCTGCGCCACCCCGCCGCGGCCGCCCGCTTCTTCGGCGGCGTCGGCCACCGATCCGGCGATGGCAGGCTCCGTCGCGGCGACCTCCCCCGAGCCATCGCGGGCCGTTGCGCCGTCTTTGGAGGACACGAAAAGGCTCGACCGCGAACTCGGCAACGCGGTCGTTCCCTATCCGTTTGATCACTGCGCGGTGATTCAAAAGCCCTTCGACGGGGATGGTCCGAAGCATCGCCGCATTTACCAAGGCCACGAGGTGCTCTTTTGTTGCACTCCCTGCGTGCGAGCCTTCGATGCCAATCCGGAGCCTTTCATGCCCCGCATTGTTGCCGCGGCCAAAGATCGTGAGGCGGGCACGGTCACTCCACCGGTGGCAACGCCCTGATCGTTCTATCTGTCCGAGAGCTCGGCGTCGATGATGTCGCTCTTTTTCGGCTTTTTCGATCTGCGGCCGAAGAGCCCACCAAGATCGATCCCAAAGTAGGCGAAGCAGCTGATCAAGAGCATCACCGCCGCGGCTTCGTCGAGATTTCCCACGACAGGGAGGTTGTCCGGGATCAGCTCGAAAATGCCGGCGGTCGGATTGATCAAGTAGACGACCCCGAGAGCTCCGAAGAGCCCGACAAGAATGGAGCCGAAAACGCTTCGTTTTCCGGCATCGTCTCCGGCGATCGGTTTTTGAGGTTTCATTGTCGCAAGGGTGGGGCCGAACCCGGAGGTAAGCGAGTAGAATCCGCGCCTCATTTTGTAGCGTAACGATCCCGCCAGTTTGTGAAATATTTCACAAAGTCCCCTTGAACTTCGAAAACCCCGGTCCGATACTCCCGCGCCGGGAATCGTCCAAAGGACAACCGGGCTGTCCCAGAATCGCCATGCCGACCACCTCACGAGAGATCGAAGTCCAGGACACGGCCGCCCGCGCCGAGTCCCTCAGGGGCTATCAGGCGACGACCGAGGATTTGGTCGGGGAAAAGCTCGTCCTCAACATGGGTCCCTCTCATCCGGCGACCCATGGGGTGCTGCGGCTCATCCTTGAGTTGGACGGAGAGGTCATCACCAAGGCCGA
>Ga0172376_10000603_pt1 | contig 46121 bp, 30 predicted proteins | sample Lak35m_FD_121114 | JGI IMG/M metagenome (GOLD analysis project Ga0172376, IMG submission 121114) | Freshwater microbial communities from Kabuno Bay, South-Kivu, Congo - kab_092012_35m | ecosystem: Environmental > Aquatic > Freshwater > Lake | place: Democratic Republic of the Congo: South-Kivu...
AGTGTCACTCTAGGTTCCAAGCGTCATTCAACAAGTGGCTGCGTTGCGGCTTGAGATGGAGTTTCGACGGATGGATTGTGTGTGCGCAGTTACGTTAGTCAGCTTGTAATTCTGGTCGCAGAAACTTCCAAAAGGTTAGACAAGGTTGTCATTGTTCGGACTCTTCTAAGGTACGAGGAGCCGATGTCGTGACTGACTTACCCGAAAATAATTCAATCTGGTTGGCCGTAACGGCCATTGCTGCCGAACTTCGAAATGGCGATCGGACCGCTCTGACGCGGCTGTACGACGTCGCTGGTGCGCGGTTGTTGAGGTATGCCGAGACGCTCACTAAGAACCGAGCCGATGCAGAGGACGTTTTGCAGTCCTCGCTGGTGCGAGTAGCTCGACAGTCGCATGGTTTTGTGACGGCCGACAAACCTTGGGCCTATCTGATCGCGGTCGTTCGTAACGAAGCGATTAAGACCGTGAAGCGACGACATCGTCGCTTTAGCCTGCAAGGTCTGCTCGCTGCTTGGCGTGCAGGTGCTTGCCCGGTCGAACAAGCTGAGTCGCGCGAGCAAGTTCATGCTGCGATCCAAAAGCTGCCGGCCGAGCAGGCTGAAGTCGTCGTGCTCAAGATTTGGGAAGAGTTCACATTCGCGGAGATTGCGGCGTTGATCGGCGAATCTCCCAATACTGCCGCCAGTCGTTACCGCTACGCGCTTGAAAAACTTTCTCGCTCCTTACAGCCGCTGGCTGAGGAGGTTCGTTATGTCTGATTGCAATGATCTCTTTCCGATGGATGGCTTCGATGTGCCGGTGTCGACATGGTTGTTGGCCGAGCATGAAGACCGCATTCGCGACGCTGACGAATTGCCGTTTCTACGTCCAAGCCTACGACGTGAGTTCCTCTCCCAAGTCACCACGATCGACCGACAACGCGAGCGTCGTCGCCGTGCAGTAGTCGCAGTCGTTGGGATGTTGGCACTCGTCCCGTTGTGGTGGCTCGCCCAACAGTGGCCGGAACGCGCGATCGCTCAGCATGTTCCGTTTGAGATGCGGGCGCAGAGGATGGTGCCCACTGATACGCAAGCGAGTTTGGAGGAATTGCCCGAGTCGCTTGTTGGAGCAGTTCGCAATCCCGATGCCTTCAAGTTGGTTGACGCGTTTTCGGAGTTGAAACAACAACACTCGATCAGCTTAGGCAAGAGTGCGCTAGGTCAGCGGTCCGAGTAATTGACCCCAGCACATGCAGAGCGCTTGGGCTCGTGAGCAATCTTGTCTACGGATCGCAGGAAATACCTGTCTCCGACGTGAGCCGCACGCGCTAGCGTCGGGCGAGAAAGCCAAGGCCTGCGGCTGGCGCCAGCGGCTTACATTGAGCGCGACTGTTTTCTGCGCCGTATCAGGAATGCCCATGATTTGAATCTGTGTTTGCCGGAAGCCGCAGCAAACGCAGATGCTCAAGGTCTTACTCGAACTTCTCATTCTTCTCTTGTGCGATGATCTCAATCGCAGCGCGGGCCGCGTTTTGTTCCGCCTCTTTCTTGCTCGGTCCCCAAGCTGATGGGTAGAGGCGACTTCCAATCGAAACGGAGATCTCGAAGCACTTCGAGTGATCGGGACCTTTCTCATCGACGACGCGATAGTTCGGAGTTTGGCCGTAGTGCTTCTGAGCCATCTGTTGCAAATGGCTCTTGTAGTTCTCGGCGTGGGCGGATCGTGCTGTCCGTTTGACTTCATCGTTCATCATGGCGAGCACAAACGATTTCGCCGCTGCAAAGCCGCCGTCCAAATAGATCGCAGCGACAATCGCCTCGAATGCCGAACCGATAATCGAATCAGGCATACGGTCACGCGACGGAAATCCTTTGCCAAGCAGTAGGTAGCGATGCAGGTTCATCGCTTTCGCAATCTTCGCGCAAGTTTGTCGACTGACGACTGCCGACTTGATGCGCGTCATTTCGCCTTCTGGTAGGTCAGGGAACTGATTGTAGAGCGCCTCGCAAATGACGGCTCCCATGATCGAGTCGCCCAAAAACTCCAAACGCTCGTTCGAATCCAATCGCGTCCGCGCAATCGACGAGTGCGTCAGTCCGTGCTCCAACTTACGTCGGTCCTGGAAGCGATAGCCGAGCGACTCCTCGCACTCATCGGCTTGCTCATCACTGAGGACATGGAGTGCACGCTGTTCCGACTTCAGTTCTTCTTTCCACTGCTTGCGCAACGCTCGCGCTGAAAGTTTCGGAGCAGGTTTAGGCGGCTCTGGCTGATCGTCGTCGTCATCGAAGCCATCCGCAAAATCCTCGTCATCGACCTCTGCACCGAAGTCATCGTCGCGATCTTCCGCGAAGTCATCCTCTTGTTCTTCGTCGTCGACTTCTTCGTCATCATCGAAGTCGCGGAGATCATCAACATCTTCGGGATAGATCACTTCCCATTCGTCGACCTCATCTTGGTCGCGATAACCCATAGCCGCTGTCTTTCGTCAGAACGCCTCAACCTTGGTTGAAGTGGTCACACTGAAAGAGGGGGCCGCTCCTGATGCCACAAGAGCGATTCCCTAATCCAACGCCCCTCTGCGGGGCACAACCACAACTGCTTCGCACTCTGGATGCAGCCAAGCAGACCGTCAACTGGGCTTCGTGGTAGAATTCGAATCGCATCCACCAAAATAGTTGCCATCGTGAGGTTGCACGAAACGTAGCGACGCGTCTGAGTGAGAGCGCGGTTCGCATGATTGGACTTGCCTAGCTATGGCTTCGCGACCTACGGCTTCACGATCGTCAGCCACAATGGTTCGGCAGAGAATGTTGTCTTCATCACGAAGTTCAACGACACGTTGGCCGTCACGGGAATGAGTTGTCGCTCGACCGGCGCGGCTGTCGCATCGGCAGTCAACACGATGTGGCCCTTCACGTTTTTGCCGGTGATCAGCTTTGAACTCTTCCCTTCGTCGAACTTCACTCCCGGAGGAAGTGTGTTGGCGAAGATGCCCAGATGCTGAAACATCACATCGAGCGTTACGTTCTTGTCGAAGCCTTCGGCTCGGTCGATCGTCACTTCGATCGTTTTCGTTTCTCCGGGCTTAAAGGTGACTTCATAGCCGCCCCCTTCGGCGGGTTTCAGGGATTGGTCTTTGTCGCTCAGCTTGATCGCCCGAATGTCAGTCGGAGCTCCGACCGACAGCGTATGTGTCTCGACCGGCCAGTGACCGCGACCACCGCCGGGTTGATAGGTCTCTTGATAGACGCCCGCGATCGAAGCGAGATCTTTTGATTGGGTCTCGTTGACCTTCATGGTGGACGTGCCACGAATCGCAATGTTTGTGACGCTCAGCGACACATCAGGTGCAGCCTTGAAGATGATGCAACCGTCGTCAGCCTTGCCTCCAAGAATCTTGCCACAGGTCGCGGTGACGCCGTTCGGCAGATTGTCGACATGCAATTGTACTTCGCCATCGAAACCATTCTTGCGGTCGATCTTCACGAACACGACGCCATGGCCGCCCGGCCCGAGCAATGTCTTGTCGGTGTCGGCATAGAGCCGGAAGTGCGGCTCGGCCTTCGTCGCCTCGATGAAATAGAGAAAGCTCTCGCCGCCACGCAGGTGCATGTCACGGATCTCGATGAAGAACGTGCCATCGGCTGGGGCCGTCCAATTCTCAATGCGTGAGTCTGCAGAGCCGCGTTTCAAGTCGCGCAAGTCGTCGTTCTCCTGCAAGACCGCTCCTTTCTCATTGAGGATTCGCAGGTTCGAATCGAGCGATGACTGATAACGTCGAGCCCGCACTTCGAACGTGAACTTGTCGCCTTTCTTAGCCTCGAACTTGAAGAGGTCGACATCGCTTTCCTGCGAGATGCGACCGTTGATTCCGGTCGGAAGTGTTACCTGTTGAGCACCCTCGGCAGCGTCATTCACGCCTTCAGTTTCGAGCACGATGGGCAGGTCGCTCGCGAAGATCGGAGCCGGATTTGTGAGTTCGTTGCCGTCGGTTAATCGCGCCCAGCTTGCACCGACCGGAGTGTCTGTCGGCAACTTGAACGGCAGGATTGATGGCTGCGGCAGTTGCGCACCAATCAATTTCAGCGGCGTCTCCTGACCGATGGCGATGCCCAGGGGATACAGATTCGTAACAAACGGCCTGGAACTGACTTCTAACGCGTACTCCCAGTACGGGTTGCCCTCGTAACGAACGTCACGAATCTCGACGGTGTATTCGCCGGCGTGCTCGAAATGATGCGTGAGGAATGGATCGCCGAAGAAATAGTTGTCGCTTGCTGCGACCGTCGACCCCATCGCGTTGCGAATGGTGATCATCGGGTCGCAGTGGTTCTGTAAGTCGTGAATGCGATCCTGCAATCGAGCACAGCGCATGTGGAAGTGCAGCTTGGTCCCAGCCTCGACTTTGAACTTGAAGAAGTCGAGATCCTCAGCCTTCTCGATGCACCCACAGAGCACGGCGGGCAAGGTCACTGCTTGCGCTTGCCCGAGGTCATCATTCTTACCGGCTTCGACGACGACGGGATCGCTGACGACCACCAATTGCCCGACGGTGCTGACTCCTTGCGGAGTCGCGAGCTTCACATCACGTACGCCCGGTAAAGCGGCGGCATCAACGCTGAACTTCACTTTCATCTTGGTGAGTTCCGGCTTCTCTCCCGGTTTCACTTCCGGATGTTGCACGAGTCCAGTGACGCCAGTGCCGCTCGACAAAACCTGAAATGCGCCGAGCATGCTGTAACGTGCGTTGAACTCGACTTCGGACTCCTTTCCGGCCTGCACGGCGATTGGCTTAAGACTCATGACCATCGGATAAGCCGTTTGAGCAAAGACCGGACGAGCGATGCTGAGTAGCGCGACGAGGAATGGAACGATGAGAGTTTTCATGGGAATCTCAATCTCAAACTGAGAGGGCTACTGTTCGACGCGAGTGGTCGTTGACTCACACCAACGCCATTCTTCGAGTGTCGTTTCTCAATGCACGAACAAGAAATACTTCGAGTTCATCAGTGCCCACAGGATGTCTTCGTAGCCTTCTTGAACGCTGCTGGCTGCAGCGACGATTTCTTTACCTGCTACGACCTCATCAGGCTTCGGCGGGCGACTCAGTGCGGCCAGATACAGTTCGTCGAGAATCACTTCCGGCGTCCTGTTCTCGCCGATCAATCGTGCGATGCGACCTTTCTTGTCGGCGAGTTTAGTGGCGATGGTTTCGCCGTTGAGCGTGTGCAGAGCCTGCGCGAGATTCTCATCGGGAGAGCGTTCACACTCGCAGACACTCGCGCGGCGCGGCTTCGCAAACGTGTTGAGGAAGTGATCGGGGTACTCAGAATCAGGCAAGTCGATCGCCCGCGTGCCGAGCGGCAAGTTGTTGAACTTAGTGCGTGATTGAGACACCTGATCGATCGCGTCCAAGAGCGGCTCGGCGGTCATACGCTTCACGAGGTAGTGACTATAAAAGCGACTGTCGGCGGCATTGGTCGCGGTCGGTTGTGAATCGAGCTGATACAGCCGTGAGACCATGATCGCTCGCAGAAGCTGCTTCACATTGAAGCCGCTGTCTACAAAGTGCTTGGCCAGTGCCTCCATCAACGCTGGGTTCGTCGGCGGATTGGTCGAACGCAGATCGTCGACAGGCTCGACGAGTCCTCGACCTAAGAGGAACCGCGTCGAGCGATTCACCATGTTCATCGCAAAGAGTTTGTTGTCCTTCGCGGTCAACCAATCCGCGAGCGCGATGCGGCGATCGAGTGGATGATCGACTGACGGTCCTTCGAGCGGCGTCGGCTGCATGCGTCTTCCGGTCTTAGGATTGTTGACCTCACCCGTGGTGCGCACAGTCACGACGCTCTCGCGACCGAAGAGTCCGAACTCCTCACTGTTCTTTGTGCTAACACGAGAGAAGAACGCCGAGAAGCCGTAGTAGTCGTCCTGGCCATACTTTTCGAAGGGGTGATGATGGCATTTCGCACATTCCATGCGCACACCGAGGAAGATTTGAGCGGTTGCTTCGGTGAGATCCGACGAGTTGTTGAAGACTCGAAAATAGTTCGCCGGACCGTTCATATAGATCGATCCCTTCGCGGTCACTAACTCGCGGACGAATTGGTCGAACGGCTTATTGGTCCGGAAGGATTCGCGCAGCCAATTGTGCATGGCCCACATGCCTTGATCGACCGATTTACGATTGCTGGTATTGCGGAGCAGATCGGCCCATTTGAGCGCCCAAAAGGCGGCATAATTGTCGTTGTGAATGTCCCGTGCGGGATCGCCGGTCAGCCCGAGTAGTTCGTCGATGAGTTGCTCACGCTTCTTGGGTTCAGTCGACGCTAAGAATTTTCTCGTTTGCTCAACGGTTGGCAGCGTCCCGGTCGCATCCAGAAATGCGCGGCGAATGAAAGTCGCATCGTCGCATACCGGAGACGGGTCGATGCCAAGTTCTTTGAACTTCTGCGAGGCATGCTCGTCGACAAAGTTCTGGTTCGTCCAACCGGCGAGTTCGAGACTTTCGCGATAGGGGACGACGAACATGCAAATCGCTGCTTGTCCTTCGAAGCGTGCCATCACCGGCGCTTGTCCCGAGGATGACGTCGTGACCATTCCGTCGCTCGACACTGCGAGCAAGCCGTCGTCCATCGAGTCGAAGCGCGCGAGCGCCGTCACGTCGCGTACGGTGTTGTCGGAGTAAGTGGCTGTGACACGCAGTTGCTGCTTGAGCCCCTTTTCTCCGACTCGCTGGTTGGGGAAGACACTGATGCCGGTGACCTTCGGAGAGTCTTTCAGAGGCGCGGGCGCTCCGTTCTTGATCCAGGAGACGAGCATCTGATGTTCGACCGACCCCGGTGCCATGCGCTTCCCGCCCCCATGTGGCACGCCCATTGTCGGTTTCAAAAGGAAGAGGCTTTGCTCGGGATCAATCGGATTCAGGCGGCGTTGCAGCCGATCGCGAGCGATCGCGTTGCGATCCGCATCAGGATCGAAATTGAACACGGTCAGCTTGAAGCCGGCTTGTCCATGTTGCACTGCATGGCATGGCCCCATGTTACAGCCAGTTTTTGTTAATACCGGCGCCACATCGCGCAGGAACTCAACCTTGGGAGAAGCCTCGACGCCGTTGACTACCACTGGCACTTCAGTCGTCGTACCCGCCGCTTGAACGCGAATGCTTGTCTGCCCGTTGCTTTGGGCAAGCACGCGGCCTCCATCAGTGACCGTCGCGATTGCAGGATTGAGCGATTCGAACTTTGCACCGGCACTTAAGTCGGGGCAGCGATCGGTCAGCTTGCCCTCAGCATTCTTCGCGGTCACGACAAGCTGCACTTGCTCGAAGTTCCGAACCAAGTTGATCTCTGTCGGAGTGATCGCGACTCCGTGAAGAGCACTCGGTGAGTCGGCTCTCAAGCTGAGCGAGCTGAGACTCAGAGCCACAACAGAAACGCTGAACCAAGAGCGAAATGCGAGCACGGGGAGGCTCCTGAAAGCGAGGTAAAGTTCGCAGAGGCGCAGGCAGGAAACGCGGGGGTTCTCAGTGTCGCATCAATGGCGACTGTTGCCAACAAAGGATCTGCGTCGTTTCAGGATCGACAACAAGAGCTAGCCGAACAATCCATACCGCACGATGCACCACAACGCCTTCACGCCATCGCGCCAGCCGATCTTCTTGCCTTGCTCATAGGTGCGGCCCGAGTAGCTGATACTGATCTCGTAGATGCGATAGCCCGCATGAGCGACGCGTGCGGTCATCTCGGGCTCGATGCCAAAACGTTCTTGGGCGAGCTTTGGTCCAATCTCATCAATGACCTCGCGACGGAAGACTTTGTAGCACGTCTCCATGTCGGTCAGGTTCAAGTTGGTGAAGGCGTTCGAGAGCGTCGTCAGCGTTTTGTTGGCGAGATAGTGCCAGAAGTAGAGCACTCGATGTGGTTGATCGCCCAAGAACCGGCTACCGAAAACAACGTCAGCTTGTCCCTGAACGATGGGACGCAGCAAACGCGGATATTCCGTCGGGTCGTATTCGAGGTCGGCATCTTGAATGAGCACGATGTCGCCTTTGGCTGCCGCGAAGCCTGTGCGTACCGCCGCTCCTTTGCCGCGATTCTTTTCGTGATAAACGATTGTTAGGCGATTCGTTGGCGGCACCGGTTGACCGTTGGCTGCGGCTGCGGCGAGCAAGGCTCGTTCTTCGTCCTCTAACTGCTTGAGAATGTCGCGCGTGCCGTCTTGGCTACAGTCATCGACGAGCACAATCTCTTTGCGAACCGGGACATCTCGAACTTGCCGTAGGATTTCCAGGATCGTGTCGCGTTCGTTGTAGACCGGGATCACGACCGAGACGATCACTTCGGGCGGAATGACATAGAAGCCTAATTGACGGCACGCGGCAGACCCGAGCACACGCTTGAGTTGGTCGTACCAGGCCTGCGAATACGGCGTCCATTCCTGATGCGGATCGAAAGCCGCTTGCAATTGAGATTCAGACATTGACGGGGCTCCATGAAGGGGCCGCAGTCTAAAAAGAAAGGCCTTCAATGCTACCGACGACTTTGTCCCGTGAACTCGTGCGAGACGTCGATCGGCGAGCCATCGAAGACTATGGATTACCGGGTGTTGTCTTGATGGAAAATGCGGCGCGTGGATGCGTCGATTGGCTGTGCGAACGACGAGTGAACGGTCCCGTCGTGATCTGCTGCGGCAAGGGCAACAATGGCGGCGACGGCTTCGCGATGGCACGGCATCTGACCAATCGCGGCATTTCGACTCGCGTCTTGCTATTCGCGGGCCAAGACGAACTACACGGAGATGCCGCGATCAATTGGAACGTGCTTCGTGCCGCGAACGCAGACCGCCGCATCTTCGAATCGCCGCTGAATCAAACTGAACTCGCCGCCGAATTCGCTGCTGCTGAGTGGATCATCGACGCGCTTCTCGGGACAGGGACTCAAGGGGCGCTGCGCGAACCTTATCGAAGTGTCATCTCTGCGATTAACAACAGTGGCCGAGGAATCTTTGCTGTCGACTTACCGTCGGGCCTCGATTGTGACACGGGCATTCCGATCGATGGCCCAAATGGTTTGTGCATTCGAGCGACCATGACTGCGACCTTCGTGGCTCGGAAGTTGGGTTTTGAGAATCCTGCCTCTCAAGTCTTCACCGGTGAAGTGCGGGTGATTGACATTGGAGTCCCGCATCAGTTGTTTGCGGAGAACTGGTAGCCGTTTGCTGCTGCAGTCACTGTGTGGAATTCGAACCCGACATTGCTGCGATGCCGGTGTTGCTCGATAAACCGCACATGACCACCTCAACTCCGACCGACGCGCCGCGTGATCCTTATGCGGCCTTGCGAGTGCCGAACTACCGACGTTTCTTTGCTGGCCATGTGCTCTCAGTCTTTGGCTTTCAGATGCAGACGGTGGTGGTTGGATTCGATCTCTACGAACGCACGCGAGACAATCTCGTCATGGGGCTGATTGGGTTGACTCAGTTTTTACCGGTGTTGTGCTTTGCGCTCATCGCGGGGCAAGTCGCTGATCGATTCAACCGCAAGATCATCGTCATGCTGGCGGCCTGTGTGATTGCGTTGTCGTCTTTGGGGCTGGCGGCGGTGTCCTATTTCGACGCTGATTATCGTTGGATGTTTGTCTGTGTGGCACTGACCGGTACGGCCCGTGCATTTCTTCAACCGGCGAAAGGGTCACTCGTTCCACAGCTTGTTCCTGCAGAACATTTCCCGAATGCCGTCACCTGGAACACGAGTGGCTTTCATTTCTCAGCCGCTTTAGGACCGGCAGCGGGCGGGTTCTTAGTCGGGCTGACTCAGTTGCCGTCTGTGGTTTATCTGCTCGATACCTTCGCCGCGTTGAGTCTTGTCGCGGCTTTATCGCTGGTGCGACTCGCTCCCGTGCAAGTGTCGCGAGGCAGCGTGACGTGGCGCGATGTCCTGGGCGGCCTGAGTTTCCTTGGTCAGCAGCAAGTCGTCTTATCCGCAATCTTGCTCGATATGTTCGCGGTGCTGCTCGGAGGAGCCACTGCGCTGCTGCCTGCGTTCGCCAAAGAGATTCTCGAAGTTGGACCGATTGAACTCGGCTGGATGCGCGCGGCTCCCGCGATTGGCGCTCTCCTGATGGGGTTAGCGCTGGCTCATTTGCCCCCTATTGAACGCGCCGGACGGACGTTGTTGTGGTCGGTTGTAGGGTTTGGCGTGACCACGATTCTTTTTGGAATGACTCAGTCGTTCGCAATCGCCCTGGCGATGCTCTTTGTGGGTGGTGCCTTCGACAATATCAGCGTTGTGATTCGGCACACTCTGGTGCAGCGACTGACTCCGGATGAGTTGCGAGGACGAGTCTCTGCCGTCAACGGGCTCTTCATTGGAGCATCGAACGAACTGGGCAGTTTTGAGTCTGGTTTGGTGGCGCACTATCTCGGCACGGTCGGGTCTATCGTGAGTGGTGGGTACGGCACGTTGCTTGTGGTCGGGCTGACGGCATTACTTGCGCCCAAACTGCGAAAGTTTGGGCGGCTGTGATGGAATCACGCTTCATGTCTGGGGCCACGAATCATCAGCCAACCACCGACACCTTCAGCAGAGCGATGATTCACGCGCAACTTCGCTTTAGAAGGTTTTTCACCGCATTGCGTTGAATATCAGGCGAGCACTTTCTGCGCGGTTCGACGCGTCACTAGTGACGGGTGCTCTGTGAAAGGGACTCGCGCCATCATCCACAAAACACGAATTGCCTCGTTTCGCCAGTTTCTGATATCACCCGCCGCCCGCCACGGATGGGAGGTCTGTGACGGGAGCTGAAGTCTATAAATTTCGGCATTTTTTGTGTTTATCACGAAGGTTGTTGGTCACGATCAGCAACCCCAGAGGACATCGACCTGCGGCTGCTTGTCAGCCACAGATCGCCTCAAGCAAGGATGCTTGAGGAAGACCATCAGGGAGTGGGCGGTTGAGTTCCTCAGCAAATCGTCTCCGAGTGCTCTTCGTCGATGACGAAGCGATGATCCGCGAAGTCGTGCGGATCGAACTGCCGCGCATGGGCCATGAAGTCACGGTCTGTGATGGCGGTCAGGCGGCTATTGCAGCCATCGATCACAACACATTCGACGCTGCTATCGTCGATCTCCGCATGCCGGGAGTCGATGGTTGGCAAGTCGTCGATCATCTCAAGTCGGTCTCGCCTGAAACGCAGATCATCATTCATACCGCGCATGGCGATGTGAATGAGGCCATTCAGGCGGTGCGGCGCGGGGCAAATGATTTCTTGCAGAAGCCCTGCAAGTTGTTCGACATCCAGACGGCACTGAATCGGGTCGTCGAAAAACGCAGTCTCACGAATAAGACACTCGCGCTCGAAAGCCGGCTGAAGGCCGTGGAAGGACCAGCCGTTCTGATCGGTGATTCTGCACCGATGCAACGCGTGAGGATGCTCATTGATCGCATTGCACCGACGAACTCCAACGTCTTGGTGCTCGGCGATACCGGCACCGGCAAGGAACTCGCTGCGCGGCGCATTCATGATCTCAGTCCACGGGCTGGCCAGCCATTCGTCGCGGTCAACTGCGGCGCGCTGCCCGAGAATCTGGTGGAAAGTGAACTGTTCGGGCATCGCAAAGGAGCCTTCACTGGAGCGGATTCGAACCGTAAAGGGCTCATTGAAGTTGCAAATGGTGGCACGCTCTTTTTGGATGAGCTCGGCGAACTTGATAAGAACGTGCAAGTTAAGTTGTTGCGCTTTTTGGAGTCGGGAGAAGTGCGCCGTATCGGGGAAAACGAAGCCTTTCACGTCGACGTACGCGTTGTCTGTGCGACGAATCGACCGTTGCAAGAAATGGTCGATGAAAACGCGTTCCGCGAGGATCTTTTCTTCCGCGTGAATACCTTCGAAATCCGCATGCCGCGACTTCGAGACCGCATCGAGGACGTCGTACCGCTGGCCGAACATCTTGTGCAGCGTTTGCATCGGAAACGCGGAATATTGCCAGCCAAGATCACGACGGAAACAGCCGTGGCGCTGAAGGCCCATGACTGGAAAGGCAACGTCCGAGAGTTAGCCAATGCGATTGAATACGCACTCGCATTGTGTGACGGACATCGCATCGCAGCGACTGACTTGCCCGACAGCGTGCGCGGGTCAGTCGACAAAGCTCGCGATGCGATCCCCAACGGTGATGTTTGGAGTCCGACCGTACCTAAGTCATTGCGCGATATCGAAATGGACGTGATCTATCGCGTCCTTGAAAAGCATCATGGCGATAAGCCCAAGACTGCGAATGAACTCGGGATCGCGTTGAAGACGCTTTACAACAAGCTGAACCAGTACGATGTCCGCGCGCATGCGGGGTAATGATCTCGTGGTGTAGCGGTCTGATGGTTTGCACGGTCTCGGCTGTGCTTCTCAGGCTTCTGCGCATTCATCGTCGTCCATGGCCGCTTTAGTCTCATCACCTGCACTCGCGACCTCGGTACGATCAGTATTCGCGCTCAAGCAAACACACCCTCGATGGGTTCGCCGTCCGCAAGCATGAATGGTCGACCGGTGCGATCGTGAATATGAGCGTGGGGATCGAGTCCAAGAGCCCAGAAAATTGTTGCGGCTAAATCGCCTGGCGAATGCGGATTGGAGGCAGGGTACTCGCTGAGCCGATCGCTTTCGCTATAGACGAAGCCGCGCTTAATTCCTGCACCAGCGAGCGCGATCGAGTAGCACTGTGGCCAGTGATCACGGCCACCGGGACCGATGTTGTTGACGACCGGATTGGGACGGCCGATTTGCGGTTTGCGTCCGAACTCACCCAGCCACACCACCAGGGTGTCGGACAATAATCCGCGTTGATCCAAATCCTCGATGAATGCCGAGAAACCTTGATCCTCGGGCGGCATTAAGTTCTTTTTCAGTCGGTTGAAGTTATCGACATGAGTGTCCCAACCATCACCGGGATTTGATCCACTGAAGACTGTGACGAAGCGGACACCTGCTTCGATTAGCCGCCGCGCAACGAGTAGTGATTGCCCCGTCTTGTGACGTCCATAGCGATCACGCACGGGAGCGGGTTCCAGAGAGAGGTCAAACGCACGCTGCATGCTCGACGAAGTCAGTAAACCAAACGCACGATCATGAAAGCTGTTCCATTGCCGATACTGCGAGCGTTCAAGTTTTTCAGCCTGGCGATCAATGGACTCCAACAAACGGCGACGATCCTCAAGCTGAGAACTGCTGACAGTTAAATCAAATTCAGACAATCGAAAGTCAGGAGCGCTGGGATCGCGAGCAATGACTAGAGGGTCATAAGCACTGCCGAGGAAGCCTCCAGTTTGACCGGGACAACGAAAGACTTGATCGAAGGCATAATGCGGAACTTGTACGGCGTCGGGCACCGAACCTCGGCCTGGCGAAAGCTTTGAAAGGACTGCTCCGTAATGCGGCCAGTCATCTTGAGAGGCACCGACTTGTACTTGGTCGCGAATCGAGGTTCGGCCGGTGATGGCGAGATAAACGCCGGGATTGTGATTCGCCGTACGATGATTCATGGAACGAATAACCGTGAGTCGATCACAGACACGCGCCACCTGCGGCATGATCTCGCTGACCTGAAAACCAGGAGCAGACGTTTGAATCGCTCCGAACTCACCACGCACCTCTTCAGGGGCAAGCGGCTTTGGATCGTACGACTCCAATTGAGATGGAGCCCCATAGTGCTGAAACAGCACAACAGACTTCGCGCGTGGTCGGATGGTATTTGCCAATACCGCTTGCTCGGCAGCGAGGACTTGCGGCAACGATAAACCGAGTAATCCCAGACCGCCGACTTGCAGCACAGCGCGCCGCGAAGGGGTGTTGAACGAATCGAAAGACGAAGTCATGTCGAAATCTCATTGATCCGAAAGGAGTGAATCACCCTGGAGTTACATGGTTAGTTCAACCGTCGTCTGTCTGTGTTGACCAGGTTGATTGTCAACGCCTCACCCTAACTTTGCGGCCACTGTCTGATCTCTAACCGCTTAGGGCATCACCGATATCGGTGTGATGAAAGTGCTAGAAGACAGGATACGACAACTGCTCCATATTCCACGCGGTGACCGCCTTCGTGTCGATGGAGTATCGTTTCCTCGCCGTCACAGCCACCTCTCGACTGTTACGAGTTGCTCGACCGGTTGACGTGACTCATTTGTTCTGACCTTGTTGCCGTTGTGCGAATGACCAACCCGTAGCGAAACAGACACTTCATCTGGATTGCGCACACGATGTTCCCATTCAGACATTTGTTACTGACACAACAAAGGCGACTCCTCTGGATGGTCGCGCTGGTGACTGCGCTGCCGGTCTTCGCAGCGGACTTACAGCCACTTGCCGTGCGTGTCATGCGACTAGACGGCAGCCAACAATCCGTGGAATCGTTCGCGATGTCATCCGAGCGACGGGAATTCAAACTCGGTTCTCAAGCCATGGCGCTGGACGACGTGCGACGTGTGACGTTTACTCGCAGGGTAGGCGCATCGAAGACTCCGCCAGATGCCTCAGAAAGACGAGTTGAGGTCCGACTGCGAGACGGTAGTACGTTGATGGCAGACGACGTTGTGGTCACTCAAGACGTCTGCCGGTTCACAGTGGCCGGTCTGGGTGAGCAACAATTTGAACTCGACCATCTGACAGCCCTGCGTTTTGCGCCAATCACAACGGAGTTACCCAAGTGGCATGCCGAACTTGCCCAGACCGAGCGTCAGCAAGATCGACTTTTTATGGCGGCAATGGAGACGGTCAGTGCCATTGATGGATTCCTGGAAGAGTTAAAAAACGGAACCGTGCGGCTAGAGTGGATGAAAGAGTCTCGGAAAATGCCGCTCGATCGTTTGCGTGCGGTCATTTTTGCGACCACTGGAGCGACGGAACTCAAGCCAGAACGTTTTGCCGTTCATCTTTGGGGAGGCTCGCGGTTGTCAGCGTTGTCGATTGCTACCGACGCTGTCGCTGGTCCGACAAACGAGGGAATCGTGTCGATTCAAACTCGGGTTGGTGTTGTCATCCAGGTCCCGCTCAGTGGCATCGAGTGGATTGAGTGTCGTTCGCCACGCGTGCTGTACCTCTCCGAGCGAAAACCAGAATCCGCAACCGTTCAGAGTATCATTGCGTTGCCGCGCCGTTGGCGCGCCGACCGTAGTGTGTCTGGGTTGGAGTTGCAGGTCGGAGCCGAACGCTATGAACGCGGACTTGGTACGCCAGCCGGAACGCGATTGACTTATCGAGTCCCGATCGACGCTGAATCGGTGGTGGCGATTGTCGCGTTGGAATCACAAACGGCTGTTGTCGGCGATTGCACTTGTGTCGTTCGCGTAGATGGCCGCGAGGCCTGTCGCGAAAAGTTGCATGCAGACGCACGTTCCAAGATGTTGCGAGTCGATTGTCGCAACGGACAGCTTGTCGAACTCGTGGTCGAACCGGGCGCGAACTTTGATCTCGCTGCGAGCGTGAACTGGTGCGATGCGAGCTTTGTCTTGGCACCTCATTAAGAGACCGTCGATGGCCTACAGCTTGGAACTTGCGGATCGCATTCGTGTAGCACTGAGACGTCGTCGCCACGTGGTCGAAATGAAGATGTTTGGCGGGATCGGTTTCTTGCTCGGCGGCAATTTATGTTGTGCCGTATGGAAAGACTCGTTGATTCTGCGACTCGGGCCTGATCAGTACGAGGATGCACTCGCGGAAGATCACGTCCATCTCTTCGACATCACAGGGCGGCCCATGATGGGTTGGGTCATGGTCGATCCCGAAGGCATCGTCGATCACGAGAGCCTGAGCGGGTGGCTCATTCGGGCTTATCACTTTTGCCGCTCACTGCCGCCGAAGGTCTAAGTAATTACGGATCGCAGAAATCAGTTGCGCTGAATGTGAGCCGCCGGCCCTAGCCGCAGGCCTTGGTTTTCTCGCCCGACGCTAGCGCGTTCGGCTCAGTCGGAGCGCTGGTATTTCCCGCGGTCCGTATAACTTCATTTTCTGCATATCTTGATCTCAGGAAATTGCCTCTTTGATGAGTGGCGCATCCTCGACGATCAGCTTCACAGGGCGCTTAGAGGGCGTGTGCAGCAACGTGTCGGTGTTGATGCCAAGTAGGTGGTAGAGCGTCCGACCGAAGCTCTCGACTTTATAGAATTTGTCGATGACTTGTTCACCCACTTTGTCAGTCGCTCCGACAACGCATCCGCGATTGAAGCCACCGCCTGCCGCGATGACGAATTGCGCATAGTCCCAATGGTCGCGACCAGCGTTGACCTCTTTGGGTTTATCGATCTTGGGTTTGCGGCCCATCTCACCTAACGCCAGCACGATCGTTGAGTCGAGTAAGCCTCGGTCATCGAGGTCATCCAGCAGCGAAGCCATACAGAGATCAAACATCGGGATCTGCTGCTTACCGGCGACGAAGTTCTCGCCGTGCCAATCCCAATAACCGAGATTGAAATGGACGACTGGGACTCCGGCTTCGATGAGCCGCCGGGCCAACAAGAAGTGCAGTGGATCGCCAATTGGGTAGCGGTGCTTCGCGGGTTTGTGACGTGTGAACCGTTCGATCGACTCGGCAGACTCTTTCGAGAGATCGAGAGCTTGCCGCAGCTTTGGCGAACGCAAGAGGTTGAAGGCGGTCTGCTGATACTGATCAAGTCCGGCAATCGTCTCATCGTGCGAGTCATCGCGTCGTAGCTTGCGATCGAGCGTCTTGAGTAGATCGACGTTGCGATCAAAGACCGGCAGTTCCAGTTGAGGAGTGAGCATCTTGGTTGCCGCGTCTTTGTCTTTGAGCGGTTGCATCACGAATGGTGCGTGCGCGGCCCCCAAGAAGTTCCGTGCTAATGAGTTGTGCGTATGGACGTCGATTTCATCGAGCACAACAAACGTTGGCAGATCCATAGGTCCCGGACGCAGATGATTCACAACGCTGCCATACATCGGGTATTCGTCGGTGCCGGTCGTCAATCGCGGATTACCAGTGTTCCAATAGAGCGGTGCCTGAGCGTGATCGCCGGGCTTGTTCATCGTCGTGACCGAGCGGATCACGGTGTACTTGTCGGCTCGCTTCGCCATCTCGGGCAACAACTCGCCAACTTGCAAACCCGGTACTTTGGTGTCGATGGCACTGAAGATGCCGCGATAGTCCTCGGATGCTTCGGGTTTTACATCGAACATGTCCGTATGAGGCGGTCCTCCGCCCATCCAGCAGACAATCAGTTGCTTCGCGGGGGCGTTATTTGTCGTCTCTGCCGACTGAGCTCGCAGCACGTCGAGTGCGCCGACGCCGCATAATCCCAGGCCCCCAATTCGCAAGAAATCACGACGTTGCATGACTCATCTCCGAGTGTGAACAGCATGACGCGTCAGTCAGGAGAGCACCGTATGAGAATTCGGCTGCTGTCGCATCAACTCTGCGGTCCAACGTCAGCGAATCGGAGCGAACTTGTTGACGCGTGCATCAATGTCGTATCGCCAGTGCTGTGATTCGGAGAACTGTGGAATGGTCGCAATCGAGAGCCATCGACCGAGACGGGTTCTGAACGGCACTTTTCGAGCGTTGTTGGTGACTGGGACTGATCGGCCTTAGTTCGGAGTTATGGTCTGCGGTTGAATGGGTCATTCAATGGAGGCGGAGTCGTCTCGTTGTGGCGGTTGAGAAAGACGGCGTTGGCTCCCGATGCAGACGGCGCAACGTCAGATGAGAAACTGGCGTTCTGCAGCGGTGTTGAACTCGGAGTTTGGTTGGGCAGCAATGGCCCTGGTCGCTCTATTGGTAAGCCGGGCGCGGTACGAGGCGGTGCTGGCTCATCTGGTACTTCGGGCATCTGAGCGAGAGCATCAGTGGGTGAGACACCCAATGGCAGAGGGTCGGGATAGATGCCGCGACTCAAGCGTTCGAGCACTTTGTTGACGTTGAGGTCGCGTGGATTGGTCGCCGCGCACCAAATTAAATGCTCACGCGCATCAGCTCCGCGTCGTTGCAGATAGAGCCACATGCCGAATTCGTAGTGCGCTAAATAGTTCGATGGACTCACCTCCAACGCGTCCTTGTAGCACCGCTCAACTTGTTCGGGTTGATCGATGCGTGCAAACGCCCCGGCGGCCTTCACCCAATCCTTGGCGCGGGTCAGCGTGTCCTCTGAGTTCGCACGTTCTTCGAGTTTTTGCGCGAGCAATTCGACAGTGCGATGACATTCAGTCTGCAAACCAACCGCCTGTTGAATGAAGGCCAAGCGATCGAGAGCTTCGATGTCCGGGTCAAACAGTTTGACGATCAAGTCAACTTGAGTGGCGCCTTCTTGTTCAAGTCCCGCACTGGCAATGATGCGCATAATTTCGAACTGCACGCCGCGATTACGATGAAACGCGCGCTTCCAAGACGTCAGGGCTGTTTCAAGATCCTGCCTCAAGAACGCCTCGCGGCCTGCCACGTACAAGACCTGTGCTTCGTTCGGAGCGAGCAAGAGTGCTTGATCGACACAGCGTTGATGGAACTCGTCATTGGCTCCACCCAGAAATGCTAACTCGGCGAGATCGAGATAAGCCGCAAACTGAATCGGGTTCAAGCGGACGGCTCGCACGCCATGTCGATAGGCCGCGTCGGCATACTTGACCTGATCTCCAAAGGCTCGGCCGAGCCATTCACGCATCGCTTCGCGTGACTCGAATTCACCGGCGATCGCTGCGTCACGAATTTGACTGAGCGGCATCGCATTCTCCGAGTCCTTTTGGAGTTCGTGGAATGCAAGTAAGTAGTGCCGCATCAAACGCAGTTGGAAACGCGAATCATCTGGGTTAGCGCGGGCTCCAGCACGTAACGCTTTGAGCTTCATCGCCAGCACATCCAGTAATCTCAGATTGCTATGTGTCTCACCTTCTTCAGCCTGCTCGGCGGCGATGCGTTGGGCTTCTTCGGCATCAAAGGCCAGCCGTCGATAGTGCAACCAGTATGGCTCGGCAGCGACTGCCGGCCATAGTGTGCGCATCATCCAAACACTGGTAGCGATCATCACCATGAAGGCGCTGGCCAAGGTGAGTCGCGGCACCGCACGAGAAGACTTAAGGGTCGGGTCGGTCGTCTCACGCACCATTTGATAGACGCGGCAAGCGCAGGCCATCTCCAACACCAGAATCACGGTGTAACCAGGGATGTACCATGTGAAATCTGCGATCGACCCGACCATGGACGCAATAAGCGAGCACAGCAAACCCATCTGGACCACGACGTATTTTTTCTCCTGAGTGAGCCGCGCCGCTTGGCAACACCAATAGAGACATACTCCCAAGCACAGCACCGCCACTGACAATCCGACGAGTCCAGTTTCACTCGCAACCTGCAGATAGTTGCTCTCGGCATAGGTGTATTCGGCTTCCTCGTAAGGCTTATCGATGTATCGCAAATGAATGTGACGATGACTGCCAACACCCGTGCCCAGGATTGGGAAGTCTTGTGTGGTCTCGATATTGGCCTTCCAAATCGGCAAACGCCCATTGTCGTCCCAGCGATCGAGGCGATTGACCATTTTTTCGTAACCAATCGCCAGTTGGAGGCAGGCCGCCGCGAGTCCCAAGGCCGCCAATCCACCGATAAGTCGCTTCGAAACCAAGCCTTTGATCGTCAGTACCAACAACATGACGGTCACACCGACTGCTCCTGAGACAACCGCTCCACGAGACATCGATGACAACAAGCCCACCGCGATCGCTGCTCCACCGAGGGCAGCTAACGTTACTCGCACAGACTTTGGTAGTGGTGCTGCTTGCCCTGTCCCGAACGCGATGTCTTCATCCTCATCAGGCCGTTCGATGAGATCCATCAGCCACCAGATATAGGGCCCCAGTGCGAGCGTCAGATAAGCCGCGAAGTGGTTCTTGTTAGGGAACGCACCTTTCACACGATCGGCGGTCGTACCGGCTGGGAATTCAAAGAACCAAAAGAACTTGCCGTTCGACGTCAAGAACTGGAGCAATCCAAACACGGCCATCACTGCGGCGCTGATACAGATTCCTCGCAGGAGTCGTTGCACATCTTCAAAGTGCCGCAAGCGCTGCGCGGTCAGCCAAAAGATCATTACATAGGACAGCGTGAGAACGAGTGCGTGACGCGTCTCCCCTACACTCAACGAGATGTAATTCCAGCGTTCGAACAAACCGGCTTCAGCACCGTCCCAGAGTGGCAGGATCTGCGCAATCTTCGGCGAGATCATGTCGATCATTGAGGGCGATAACGGAACGATCTGAATCAATCCAACAGAGATCACCGCCAGCAAGCACAATTCAGCTTTAGTCCAAATGCAGACTGGCTCATCACGACCTGCGAGTTGATAAAAGCCCCAAGACAACGCGCAACCGATCGCAGCCAGAACGAGTGTCAGTTCGCCGCAAGCCAATCGACCACCTAAAACGAATGGCACCATGAGCGCGACGAGCAAGAAAAAGTCGAAGGCTTGCAACCAAATGCTGTGGCTCTGGTGATGGTGTCGATGCGAACCGTGACTTGAACGATGTCGGCGCTTGCGCGAGGCCTCAGGCTGCAATGAACTTGGGATGGACTCAACCCCGGACGACTCCGTGTTCACCGCATGTTTCACGGATCGACTCGCTGACAAGCGACCCGATGCTGCGATTTGAGCTGACGATGCCGAGCGACTTGAACGTCGTCGTTCGGATGACTCGCCCGAGGACGAAGACCGGCTCGAGGCATGGCCAGAACGGTGATGCGAGCGTTTGGAATCCCGTTCGGTGCTCATGAAGGCTTCCTGCCCTCAACGGAAGGCGCTAGTGAGAGGATTTGGTCGTGCAGAATTGCTGTCGATCACGGATCGCGAGTCGTCTCGAAGTGTTAGTTGGGAGGGCAGATGAGCTCAGTCTCTCGGTCGAACGCGTTACTCATCCAACGACTGAGGAAGCTTGAGTGGTCACACGGAGTTGGTCAGGCCGCGCGGCGATTCGCCCCTACGAAGGCTTCTTCAGCATGATCGTCAGAGGCATCCTGGTGTCGCTGCCCGTCTTGATTGGGGTCATGAATTTCATCATGGGGGTCGTGCCCATATCCGTATCCATATCCGTACCCATAGCCATATCCATAGCCGTATCCATAGCCATAGCCGTAGTAGTCAGTGCCGTGTTCTTGGCTGATGCGATTCACGACCAGGCCTAGCAGTTCGATATCCATGGCTTTCACGGTTTCGACCGCGCGAATCACCATCTTGCGTTTGTTCTTATCTGGGCGGATTACCATGACCGCACCATCGACCATGCGACCAATAATGGCCGGGTCACTGACCGCGAGAATTGGCGGGGCGTCGATCAAGATTTGGTCGTAGGACGTTTCGGCCCAGGCCAGCAGTTCGCTAAAGCGATCGCTGGAGAGCAACTCGGCTGGATTCACAGGTCGCGTGCCCGAGGCGATCACATCGAGCCCCGGAGTGAAGTCACGATAGATGTTCGCTTCAATAGCCTCCAACAGCGGAACTTGATCGTCGCGCAGGATGTGCGAGAGACCTTTCGGGCCGCGAATTTCGAGCATCGTCGACATTCCGGGGCGGCGCATATCAGCATCAATGAGGAGTGTCCGCTTGCCTGACTGCACATAGGCGATCGCCAGATTGGCCATCACTGTCGTCTTACCATCCGAGGGTTCTGAACTGGTCACCATCAGTCGTTGAGTCGATCCGTCGGAGAAGGTGATTGCCGTGCGCAGCGTGCGGAACGCTTCGGTTTCGACGCCATTAGGTTTCATCAATGTATGAATCGATTCGAGTCCAGCTTCGGCTTCGAGCGGTTCCATCTTGCGAACCATCGCTAAGACCGGAGTGCCGAGCATCAGTCGCAACTCTTCGGGCGAGCGGAAGCGGTCGTCGAGCATGTCGAGCACATAGACCGACGCCAGCCCGCAGAACACCGCCAGGCCACCGGAGATCAAGATCACCAACAGCAACTTCGGAGATACCGGAATACGGGCGACTGCAGGATAGCGACTGATCTCAGTCCGAATTTCGGTCTTCGCCAATGCCGACACCGAACTGATGCGATCAAGGATGTTGTCGTAGTTGCGTTCGAGTCGTTTGACTTCGCTGTCGAGCGCCTGAATACGGAGATACGGCCCATTCGCGGCTTGGTAGCGCTGCCATGCTTCTTTGTATTGAGCTTGGGCGTATTGCTCGCGCGAGATCGCCAATTGCAACTTCTGCTCGGCGACGTAGGTCAGTCGTTGGGCCAATTCTTGTGACTGCACCTGAGTCAGTCGTTGCTTACGGGCCTCGTTGTTGAACTGCATCCAAGTTCTCATCAACTCGATGTTCGTCCGGAGGTCGTTGATCTCGGGGTGACTAGGACCCAGGATCGCGATCTTATTGCGCAGGATGCCTTCGTCCTCGACCAGCTTCTTCATGAAGAAGCCCTGCACAGCAGCATCTTCGCCGTTGAGCCCCAGAGTTTGAGCGAGATATGTCGGGCCGAGGTCATTCAAGGCTTGTTGCGCGTACTGCAACAAGTCTTGCCCAGTCGCGATGGCATGCGCCAACGAGTCGCGGAATGTTTCGACTTCACGCCGTTGTTTTTGCGCTTCGCTGAAATCCTTAAAGAGCGTCTCCAACGCGAGTGACTCTAAGCTCACGGCATTACCTGTGGCGCTGACCACAACACTTTGGGTCAGCCGTAACTCCGAGAGTTCTTTCTCGGCGTCGCGCAATTGTTTCTCGATTTCGCGTTGTTGATCGTTCAATAGTTGCAGTGTCGCTTCTGCGCCGCCTTTCGAACTGCGGTTCACGAACTCGCGGTACTCACCAATGACCGTATTGACGATCTCTGCTGCTGCTTGAGGACTCAGTGAGCGATATCGGATGTCGATCAACGCCGTACCACGCTCGTTACTGACACGTAGATTGCGTCGTAGCACTTCCGCGCGCGCGTCTTTGCGTAACCCCTTGAAGTCCGCATGAAAGTCGGGATGCAGTTTTGCCAGCGAGCGGTTGATGACTTCTTGACTCGAAATGAGTTTGACGTGCGTTGCAATGATCTTGGCAATGGCATCAGACAATTGAGCCGTCGAGCCAGACGTTCCTTCCGGCGCGATGACATAGACTTGAGCTTCTGAATCGAACAACTGCGGAGCGACCGCGTAGTAGACGCCTCCGGCGATCGCGCACACGATCGTCCAGAGAATCATGACTCGCTTGCGGACTTTGACTGCGTAGATGAAGCGACCAATCGCCGCGATGGCGTTTGTTGGCACCAGAGTCACTGGTGCGGAATCCTTCTCCGCTCCAATCGTGAAGTCCTTTTCGGTGCTCATGAAAGATGTGCCTCAGTGGTGTCGTGTGTAACCCCGGATCGAATCTCGCCGTCGTGTTCCGCAATCCGAGATGAACTTGCTTGGTTGCACGGCATTGCGCCCGGCACCGTGCTCGTTCTTGCTGAATTGTCGCCGCTCTATTGCATCTCAGTTCGTCGCAGCAGTACCGACGAAGCCGTTATGCATTGGAGCCCAGTTGCTCGTTAGAAGAATGGATTCAAATTGAAGCCCAGTCGGATAAGACCGAGTGCTTCAAGCACGACAGTCGCTGGCGAATGTTCGACCGAAACGGTGTCTCCCGCCGCGAGCCGAATATTGTGAGTGGGATCATGCTTCGCGCGGGCGATGCTGCATTGAATGACGCTCGGTTCACCGCCTTGAACGGCGGATTGGCGGATCACATAGACCTTGTCCGCCACTTGTGATGAAACCCAACCCGCGCTGGTCAGCGCGTCGAGCAGAAAGAAGTCTTTCCCCATAGGGAACTCGATCGCGCCCGGTTTGCGGACTAATCCCGAAACGGTGACGGCTTTGGGGTCGCGCGTCTCAACCATCACCACGCCACCATCGCCGACGAAGTAGCCGTTAGAGCCTTTGGTCACCGCGGACACCAGATCGACTTGGACCGACTTCGGCGATCCACCAGTCAAGCTATAGCCTGTTGGAATGATGGTCCCAGGATTGCCCCCACGAGCGATCGCTTCCTGCTGGGCCTTGCTGATATCGACGACGTTTTGAATCTCGACCGATGTTCCGGCATTGGGGGCAAGTCCCCCCGCCGCCACCAACACCGACAGCAAGTCGGTGCGATTTGGTGACAACGTTTTGGGACCGGGACTATTGACCGCTCCGAGGACCGTGACCGTTACGGTGCGTTTCTTCTTAATCGCCACACTCACGCTCGGCGCGCGATAGACACCACGCTGCATACCGGTTTGAGTGATCACTGCTTCCGCTTCTTCCGGAGCTTGCCCGCCGACGGGTACTGGTCCAATGCCATAGGGCAGGTTGACAGCTCCTTGATTGTCGACACGCAACGACCACTGATCACGATGATTTGGGCCAGCGCTGACGGAGACATCAAGCACATCGCCGACACCAATGATCTCATTCGCAGCACCACCACTGACAGCTAACTTGGTCAAATCGAGCTGCTGGGCATTGGATGTCGGTTGTGCGACCAGGCTGCCGGGAATCTCGTGGGCAGCATAGAAGTTCTTGCTGCCTTGGAGCTGAGCGCAACCTGTTAACAGTGGTGCGACCAGCAACACCAGCACGCTGCTCCATGATCGACAAGCCAGTCGCGGCGCACAGCGACCCTGCGGTGGCTTGCCATACCACTTGGACTGATCAACTTGGTAACGGGGGGAGGATGTGTGTTGTTCTTCCATGAACCTGAGCTCTACCAGAATCCCTTGGTGAGCTTGATCGAGGAAGCGGGGATGCTTCCGAAGGATGGGATTAAGAACCTTGATCAAGCATGCTCAGCAAACGAACCGAGAGTGCGCAGGTTGAGCCTGCGTCCTTCAGTCAATGAGAGGGGCGGAACAAGTACGGCAACCCCGACAAACGCGTCAAGATGGATGTCCTCGCGGTGAGCCTGCGGCATTGACGATTAGCGAGAGGTCTCATGTCACGGGGGAATCAACACACCAAGCACATGCTGACCGTACTGAAGTTGGATGGAATGAACTCAAAACAGGTCACCTTCATCAGCACATGGACTACATCATGACCGCTCTCTTGGCACGTCCTCAGAAGTTGCCCGTCACAACGATTGTTGCACTTGGCGGCAACTTGGGAGACGTGCCTTGGACCTTCGAGCAAGCGGCGACACTCTTAGCGGGGGACTCGACCAAGGCGAATCTAAGAGTAAGCCGGCTGTACCGTTCGGTTCCGATGGGAGCCTTCGCGGGAGCAACGTTTTTCAATGCCGCGATCGCCTGGGAGACCATGCTGGAGCCAGAGCCGTTGCTGGATCGTCTACAAGCTGTCGAAACGGAATTGGGGCGCGTACGGACGATCCATTGGGGGCCGCGCACGCTGGATCTCGATCTCATCGCATTCGGCGATCGCGTCATCGAGTCGTCGCGGCTCAGCGTCCCACATCCGCATTGTTGGTATCGCCGTTTCGTACTCGATCCGGTCAACGACATCGCAGCAGACCACAGGCATGTTGCTTCTGGTCTGACATTTCAACAGCTTCGTCAGCGCCTGCTCGCTCGCCCATTGCAGGTCACGATTGACACCGCATCGTCGCCGACTCGCGACATCCTCAGACGTTTGCAAACGGATTTTCCGCAGTGTGTTTTCGTTTCAGGCACATCTGAGAATTCAGCTCTGACGATTCGGATCGGCTCACACGCGGAAGCCGGGGGAGCGTTCGATTTGGTTTGCCGAGACGTGTCGAGCGCCGAGCAGTTCATTCGTGATGTTCTTACGGCGGCCACTGACGAGTTGGTGGTCTGAGCGACGGCGTCATGCCCGCTGGCATCCTTCGCCGCCGGGGCGAGCGAGTGAGTTGCTCTGTTTCGGTCGCGTTCTCTGCTCTGTTTCACGATCTTTCACGTTGGCCGCTGAGTCTCTGATTGGGAAGTACGAGGAGTCCTGCATGCTGGAAGCAAAAAATACCGCCCGGGCGTTGGTGCGGATTGGGTATGACGGTCGCGTCTTCAAAATCTTTCGCGGTGACAAGGCTTTGGAACGTTTTACGAATGAAGTTCGCGTGCTGCGTTATCTGGAGAAACGCGGTTGCCCATTTGTGCCGAGATTGCTGGATTCCAATTCCGAGACCCTTGAGATCGTGACATCGAACGCCGGTGCGCGCGTCGCTCAGATCGGCGACGAGAAGATGAAGTCGCTCTTCGAAGAACTCGAATCATTTGGTGTGCGGCATGATGACCCTTATCTGCGGAACATCACTTACCGCGCGTCTGACGGACGCTTTTGCATCATCGACTTTGAGTTCGCCGAGATTCTCGCTGATCCCGCCGACGTCGAACGGTTGCTGTCTGCGGACTCTGTAGGGGCGACCGTACCTGCCCTCGAGCCCAAGCCGACGCGCCTATGTTGGTCGGGCATGACCGACATTGGTCGTGTCCGTCCTAATAACGAGGACGTCTTTCTGGCGATCGCGTTCGACATGTTCGACTTCTCGTACCTCGGCAAAGTGGGCGAGGCGGATGTGGGTGACTTTGATTTTGTCTTCGCGGTCAGTGACGGAATGGGTGGTGAGAAAGCTGGCGAGTTCGCCAGTCGGTGCACGATCGACAACATCACACGCTTGCTGCCGCGTCGCTTCGGGATTGCTCCGACGCACTATGCGGCTGGTATTAAAGAGTGCCTGATTGACCTGTTCCGTGCGATTCATTCGCAACTCACCGTGCTTGGACAGAGCTACTCCGGCGGGCACAACATGGGGGCGACACTCAGCCTCATTTGGCGTGTTGGTGGGACATTTTACTTCGGGCACATCGGTGACACTCGCATCTATGTGTTGCCTAAGGATGGTGGCATCCAGCAAATCACCGAGGACCACACGCACGTGGGCTGGTTGCGCCGCAAGGGCGAAGTCAATGAACGCGAGGCGCGGTGTCATCCGCGTAAAAACGTCCTGGCTCAGGCGCTCGGTTCCGGCAACCAGTATGTGAATCCACAAGTCGGTGAACTCTCGGTGGAATCGGGAGACCGCATCGTGTTGTGCTCGGACGGAGTCATCGAGGGATTGTGGGATCGCGGCATTGATGAACTCATCCGCGAACCTTCGGGGCCGTTCAAAGATGCTGCTGCGGCGGAACGATTGGTTCGAGCGGCCGTGCTGGAATCCGGTCGCGACAACGCGACGGCTGTGGTAGTGGAGGTGCAGTGACGCATGTTGGTGCTCATACGGATCGCAGGAAATTCCCGTGCTCCGACGTGAGTTGAACGCGCTAGCGTCGGGCGAGAAAACCAAGGCCCGCGGCTAGCGTCGGCGGTTCACATTCAGCGCGACTGTTTTCTGCGATCCGTATCACTCAGGTCGTGTGGTGCGGACGTCTGGCAACAAAAAAGCTCCAGCAGTGTTGCTGGAGCTTTTGGTTTCAGACTCGCGAATCAGAGATATTCACGACTATGGCCGAACACCAGTTGCGGACGTCGTCGCCGCTTCGGTCTTCTGTGTCACCACTGAGCCAGCTTTCTTGCGAGCTTCTTCTTTATCAACCGCGCGCTGCTTGGACGCGGCGACCAGTAACTGAGCCTGCGAAAGTTCATGTTGAGTAAACATGGGCGTTGGTGCGGCGCCGATGTGAGCAACCATCATCGCGGCCAGCTCTGCCCAGGACTTGCCGTTCGATAGATGCCATCCAGCTGCTTGAGCAACATTCTCTGAGGCTCGGCCTGCCGAGACGTAGCCGAGCATCTCTTTCAGCACGGGGTCCTTACTAAAGGTTTCGACTTCGCGGACTTGATAAGGCGACTTTGAGTTGGGTTCAGGTTTGCCATATTCGAGGCACACCGAGCGGACGGGTAAACGCACTCGTTTATCTGCGGGGATCGAGAAGAACCCGCCACCGCCACCGCCCTGTGCGCCGCCACCAAGCCCGCCACCACCCAAACCACCGCCGCCTTGTTGGCCACCGGCACCACCACCGGTTGTCTGAGCACCGCCGCCGCCGCCGCCTTGCTGGCCACCCCCACCGCCGCCCAGGCCACCACCTCCCAAACCACCGCCTCCCAGTTGATTCAGGACGTTCACGCCAACGAATGCTTCTGGCAGTTGAATGGTCAACGGCTCTTTGACTTTGTTGTCGATGACGAGGTTGCCATTCTTGGCATTCATCTGAATCAACTTGACGTCGATCAGACCTTCTTTCATCGCTTGAAACATCTCGACTTTACGAGCCGATGGGTCATAGCCGGGCTTGGTAATCGCGGGCTTGCCGTCCCCGTGACCGACCGAAACCACGGTAAGAGCCAGTGCGGCGACTGTGACCGCTGCGAGTTTTCGGGCGCGAACGAGCATCATCACATCCTTCTGAAAGCCTGCTTCAGGCGACGAGTCCGGCCATTCGGAACTGCCGCGATTCAAAGTCTAAGAATGAGCCCGCTTCAAACGTGGACTCAACCTGGATCTCAACACAACACCACAATCCTAGCCGCCGTTTTTTTTCGCCTTCAACGAGAAGTTCCAGTGCCTCAAGAATTTGAGCCTCTCAATCCCATAAAGTTCCGAGGCTGACAGTTGCCGGTGAATCGTCATGTCGTAGCGATTTCTCGCGTCGCGAGTGCTCGGTAAGCCAGCGAGATTGAATCGCAAGCACTCGTTAAGTTTCTATCCGTTCTGCCATGACGAGCCACCGTGCGTGCTTAGCGGATGGCCCATGGAATATGCCTGTTACTTTGCGGCTCACGTCCGACGACTCGGGCTGACTCCGAGCCGGTGCGGCAACGAACTCTGCTGGGTAACCAGTAAGGCCCTGAAGACTGTGAGCTTGTGTGTCATGCCCGTCGCCCATGTCATCGATGTCGCCCGCGTGCAGACGATGCCGCAAGTGTGTAGCTACTTACCCACCGAGAGAGCTTGCTTCGATTATCGAGTCTGTCAGGACCTTGACGCAGACAACTTTGGTGAATTGCTGCGGCGCGGATGGCGGCGTTTCGGGCTTAACCTCTTTCGTCCGATCTGCAGGGCTTGCACCCAGTGCCGTCCGATTCGCGTCGTCGTTGCGGACTTTCAGCCTTCCAAAAGTCAGCGTCGCACGTTGAAGCGGAACTCGCATCTGTCCGTCACGATTGGGCCGCCGTCGATCACTCGGGATCACATCCGCCTGTACGACGCCTATCACCTTGATATGGCTCAACGGCGCGGATGGCCCGAGAAAACCATCACTCCCGAGGAGTATTTCGAGGGCTTCATTGGCGTGCGCTACGACTTTGCACGCGAGCTGCTTTATTGGGACGGCGACCGCTTAGTGGGAGTCGGCTTGATCGACGTCACGGCAGTGGGGCTCTCAAGTGCATACTTTTTTCACGATCCCCAATGGCGAGATCACGGTCTCGGCACGTTTTCGGCGCTGATCGAATTGCAGTACGCACGGCAGCTCAATGTGCCGCATGTTTATCTCGGTTATTGGATCGAGCAGAATCAATCGATGGCTTACAAGGCGCGCTATCGGCCGCACGAGCTACTGACAGCCTTCGTCGCCGATGATGACGAGCCTGAGTGGCGTGTTGCGATTCCAACGCCGGACGCCACGAATTCCGAGCATTGACCGCTTCATCACCCTCGCCGTCATTAATTGGCGTTGTTGGCTTCCGCTGCGGCGGGCGCTGCGGCCGGATCGGTGATCAGTTCGCTCTTGGCATCGGTCGCGATTTCGCGAGCAGTCATTTCTAACTTGATCTCGCAGACTGGTTTGAAGGCAGAACGCGGCTCGGCTTCGGCCTTCCGCTCTTGATTGATGGTTACGGTCCAACGAGCCAGCCCGAACGGCACATCTTTGCTGCGATAGAACTTGGCTTCGTGAGTGAACCGTGAGACCAAGCTTTCTTGCTCCAAGTTGCCTTTGTATTCCTTTGCTTCGACGGTCTCGTTGCCGACTTGCACGGACTCCATACCGGGCGACTCTTCCAACTCTTTGAAGTCGCGCACCAGTCCAAGCACCGGATAGATCTGCAAGACGCTGGATGTGATCGGCTTCGCGGCAGGGTCTTTGCCGTTGACCTTTCGAAAACCTTTGACGATCGGCAGGTAGACAATCGGCAGATTGCGGTCGTCCTTGATCCGACCTTCGATGACCTTTTCCGGTACGAGCACTTTATAGATCCGCTCGCCGACCGAACCCGTGTCAATCGCACCTTGATTGATGCGGCCCGTCACGACCTTGATCTCGATCCACCGGCAGGGCGTCTTCTCGCCTTTGAAGTCAGCGTCTTCTTTGCCCACGGACTTCACCCACAAGTGCGAGGCCCATTCGAGCGTTAAGGGGCCATCGTTCGATCCGGGACGCTGTTCAGTCTGCTGATAAGTGCCTTCAAACTTCACTGACGCACCATCGTCTTTGGGCAGTGACCAAATCAGACCTTGTGCCCAGGCAGGAGACGAGGCTCCGCAAAGCAAAGCAACCACAAAGCAGAAACGTCGCAGCATGATGTGCGTCCTGATGTCGAAGAATCGCGCGAGAGCACCGATCGAAAGGCGGCGGACAGTTTGGAAGTGGCCTGTTCGGGGAACAAGCCGTTTTCAGCCGCTCGAAGGGGAATCGGCGAACGATCTGCTGCGCGTCAGTCTTTTCTGGCGGAACACGAGCAATCGTTAGTGTCGTTACGTCTGTCTCGATCCATCGGATTGGCACGAGAGTTACAACCGCGCGAGCTGACCGATAGCGATTCCTACTTCTCGAAGATCCGTACTTCGATTTTTCCGTCAGCGGTCATCCACGCGCGATACAGGCCTTCGCTGTTGTAGGCCGTTGTGAAGTTGCCCTGCTTGTCGAGCACAATCGCCGCGCCTTCTCCACCGGCCTCTTTGAGCTGTCGATTGATGACGTCTTCGGCCGCCACCTTCGCCGTTGTTGGTTTGTATTTCATTTGCGCGACGATCTCGTGTGACACCGAATACCGGATGAAGTACTCGCCGTGTCCCGTGCAAGAGATCGCGGCGGCAGCGTTATCGGCATACGTCCCGGCTCCGATGATGGGCGAATCGCCAATGCGACCGAACGCTTTGTTTGTCATACCGCCCGTCGACGTGCCGGCCGCCAAGTTGCCGTGGTTGTCTCGAGCGACCGCGCCGACCGTCCCAAAGTATTCGGGCACGGTCGGTAAGAGTGGACCGGCATCGCCGCGTTTGTTCTTCTCGGCAGCTTCTCGTTCCAGGATGTCGTTGATCGCCTTCCAACGGTACTCGGTGCGGAAGTACGACGGGTCGACGATCTCCAGTCCTTGCGTCTTCGCGAATACTTCCGCGCCAGCACCGATCAGCATCACATGCTTCGATTTCTCCATCACGGCCCGCGCTGCGCTGATCGGATTTTTGATCGTCGTGACTCCCGCCACGGCTCCGGCTTTCTTCGTCAGCCCATCCATTACGGATGCATCGAGTTCGTTTTTCCGCTCATGCGTGAAGACGGCACCACGACCAGCGTTGAACTGTGGGTCGTCTTCCATGACACGAATCGCAGCCTCGACGGCATCGAGCGCAGGCCGGCCTTCTTGAAGTCGTTGTTGCCCCGCTTTGAGCGCCGCTGTCAGTCCCGCGCGGACCTGCTTGTCGAGTTCAGGAGTCATGTCTTTTTTATCGACGCCCAGCCCTCCATGAATTCCGAGTACGACCTGCGGAACGACTTCATCTGCGGCAGGCATCGACGACACTCCCACCAGACCGACACTCAGAGCGATCAACCAACGCACCATGAGAAGAACTCCTTTGCCGATCAGGTTGAAAGAAACGATCACAGTCAGGACTTCTTGAACCGCACATTGGCGTTGCGCGAAACCGCAAGCTCTCCCGCGCCTCAGTACTCCCAGGGAAAGAACTGAGGTGAGGGGCTTTCTCGGCGTTATCCCTCACCCCCGATCCCTCTCCCCAAAGGGGCACGAGGAGAAGGTTGGGCAAATCTCAAAGTGCGGCTCAGTCAATGCGACACTCGCTACCATGCGGCAACTAGGTCAGCGTGTGGAACACCAAACCAGTCAGCAACTTCGGATAGAAGAAGGTGCTCTTGGGCGGCATTTTTTCCAGCTTCGATGCGATGTCGCGCACATGATTGATCTGAGCCGGATTCACCAGGCATGCCAACTGGCACTGTTTTTGAGCCACGCCCGCGATGACCTCTTCCATCAAGTGCGGATACTTGAAGGTTGGCTGCGCATCGGGATAGCGCCCGCAGATGAGATGCTCCAAAATGAGCTTGTTGAGCAAGCTCACTCCGAGGCCGCGCCAGGCTTCTGATTGGTCAGCAGCACGTTGAGCCATCGGGCTGGCATCGGTCACGCGTGCCATGATCCACTTCCCGTCTTTCGGAGTGCCGATCCCAAAATATTCTTGCGAGCCATCGACGGCCATTAGTTCCCAAGCTTCTTCGGCGCTGGCCGCAGGCTCGATTGCGAAGTTCGGTTTGAGCACGTCAATGAGTTGCTCAGAGGTCAACTCTGGCAAGCCGCTCACCAAGCGATGCGTCGGAAGAATGGCCAGTCCCGGGTCTTCCATGCTCACGAACATCATCAACACGCCATTAGCAGGTGAGTCCGGAGTCAACTCGCCGCGCGCTTGCAGTTCGCGACGGTAGTTCAGCGAGGTCTCGTAGCGATGATGTCCGTCGGCAATGAAGACCGGTTTGTCATGCATCAATGCTTGCACTTGGCTGATGACAGCGCGATCGGTCACCGGCCACAAGCGATGTACGACGCCCAGATGGTCGGTCGCGACAAGCGGCGTCAGTTTGAGAATTGCTTGTTCGAGGGGCCATTGCGCCTCGTTGGCGGCATCGGGATAGAGCCCAAAGACGGGCGACAAATTGGCTTTGCACGCTCGCGTTAATAACAGCCGATCCATCTTCGGTCCCGACATCGTCTGCTCGTGCGGGAAGACTTTGCCCTGGCCGAACTCTTCGAGCGCCAGCCGAGCCAGGAAGCCCTTGCGAACGTAGTGCTGACCTTCCCATTCAAACTCTTGGTGATAGACGTAAAGAGCGTCTTCGTGCTCGCGGACCAACACACGATCGCTTTGCCATTGGCGGAAATACTTCTCGGCGCGGACATAGCGGTCTTGGTCGCTGGCATCGTCCGGCTCGGCGCGGTTCAGGTCGATGCGTACGACGTTGCAAGGATGCTGCTTGTAGAGCTGATCTTGAAAGTTCGCGTCGATGACATCATACGGAGGAGCAATCACGTCCGAGAGATCGCCGACTTGTCCGAGGTCATACCGCAACGCCGGGAAAGGTTGGACTACCGCCATGAGTTCAGATTCCTTGAAGACAAAAAGTACAAAGTGAGTGTGTTAGTTCGGGCCGAGTTGCGTGGCAGGCAGGACTGGCTCGCACCACTTAGGTCGAACGAGGGACTTCGGCTTCTTTTCCCGCGTCTCTCCGTCCTTCCATGAAACCTCACGCCCCGTGGGGGGCGAGATCCGCTTGACGTGCTGCCTCGATAAACCGTCGCACGAGCGACAAGTCTTTCAGTCCCGGTTGTGACTCGACGCCGCTCGCGACGTCGACGCCGAACGGCAGCGTTCTCGCAATCGCGGTCGCGACGTTCGAGAGATTCAATCCACCCGCCAAGATCAACCTCGGCCAACGTGCGGCATCATATTGGTCAGCCAGCAAATCCCAAGGAGCCGTGTGCCCCGTTCCTCCGTAGGAGCCCTCGACCTTCGCATCGATCAGGCACCCGGATAAACAAACTCCGAGCCGTCGACATTCTGCGAGGTATTCCGCCACATCCCGGCAACCTTCCGAGCCGACTCGAAACGCCCGCAGCAACTTCAAAGCGGGGTTCGCCTCTTGGAGTTGCCGCAACAAATCAGGTGACTCGTCGCCGTGAAGTTGTACGGTATCGAGCCCGCACGTTGCCGCTGTCATTAACACGTCATCCAGTGAGTGGTTGACGAACAAGCCCACGGACTCAACGTGACCGGGCAGGGCCGCAGCGATCGCTTGAGCGACCTCGCGACTCACCACCCGCGGACTCTTTGCATAGAAATTGAGTCCAATCGCATCTGCTCCAAGTTGCGCGACAGCGAGTGCCGTTTCCTTGTCGCGCAGTCCACAGATTTTGATCCACATGTTGTTGTTCATCCTGTGCGTGTTTGGTCCAGTCGCGTGAGCCACGACTCTGGAGGGAATCGTTCGCTAGCTCCTCATTTCACACGGATGACGTGTCCGCGGATAGCGTCCATGCTGTCCCTTGCCGCACGATCCAAGGCATTCTTTGATGCCGTTCTCTTGACCGAGGAATCAGCCTCTTGACCGAGGAATCAGCAACGTGTCTTCATCGCCCCCAGTCCCCCACTTGCCAGTGTCGTCGCACCAGAAACGTCGGAAATGGATCGTCTTCGCGGTCGCGTTGGCGGCGCTCACCACTCTCTTTGGAAGCGAGTTCCTTATGTCAGGCATCGGTGTTGGAGACAAAGTACCATCCTTAAAGGGAGCGGCACATACCGGGCAGAGCGTGAACCTGGATGACTACCGCGGCAAACAAACGGTCGTCGTCTACTTCTATCCCAAAGACGACACACCCGGTTGCACAACACAAGCTTGTTCCTTCCGCGACTCGTATGAGGACTTCGTCAAAGCTGGGGCGGTGGTGATCGGTATCAGCAGCGATTCGAACAACAAGCACCGTGAATTCGCCGAACGTCGCAAGTTGCCGTTCTTGCTCTTGGCCGACGAAGACGGCGCGCTCCGCAAAGCGTTCGGAGTGCCGAAGACGCTGGGGCTCTTCCCAGGTCGAGTCACTTACGTCGTCGACCGCCAGGGCATCGTGCAGCACGTCTTCAACTCGCAACTCAACGCCGCCAAGCATGTGACCGAAGCTCTGAGTGTCGTACGCCGCTTGGCAGAAGAATAGCCAGCGCGGACGACCTAACTCCGATACGGGTCAGCCCACGGCACGCTCGATCTTCAGCTTGCCGCAGGGGTAACGCTTGGTGATCAAGTCGCCGCGCGGACGTAATGAGCGAATGTGTGGCAAGTCCATCACCTGGAATGGCGAGACTAGCGGCGCCCACTGCTCGCCACGCTGTTCGATGTGGCGGTCTTGCAAGGCGCCGCCGTCTTTGGCGGCTAAACGCAGGTAATCCATGCGGGTCGGGTCTAGGCCCATCATGCGAGCACACGTCGCATCGACCGCGGTGAGATCCTGGCCAACCACGATCAACCCCATCGGTTTGGGAGTCCCTAATATCGGGCCATCACCTTCCATGCACACAATGCCGTCCACAATCGCCAGCTTCCGCGTCAGCGTTGCGTGAATATCAGCGACGGTCTCGGGGATACCCGCATGGTGCAGCACGTTCTTCGGCCATCCGTAACGGCAACCGGGCAAAATGCCGTACAGATTCTTCATCGAGCACGTCACTCCTACCCAGTGATGTGTTTTCATCTTGGGCATCGAAACAACCAGATCCGCGCTCACCACCGATCCCGAAAACCAAATTCCTGGCAACTTCGAATGCCCGCCGGCGTTTTGCAAGAACTGCGCTTCTTCGTAGTTGAGGTCTGCGAACTCGACGCGCTGATCTTCGATGACGTCGATCAGCCCTGACTCCACGAGTGCCATCTCGGTGTCACGCACATGTCCAGGAGCTTCGCCAACCACGATCTGACAGCCCCATTTTAGGAAGACTTCGATCGCCGCATGCAGCACGGCGGGGTTGGTCGTCATCTGCGGTCGAGAGCGGTGTGGCTCGACCATATTAGGCTTCAGCAGCACACGTCGTCCGCGCAGCCAAGCAACATCTACTCCGGTCGCCAGCAAGCCGTCGCGAATCGTTGTGACCAAGTCGCCGTCATAGCGTTGCCCGCGCGCGATGAAGACCGGAGACGTGCCTCGCGCGAAGTCCGTCACCAATTGATAGCCGAGCAAGCCTCCTGCGGCGGCGACCGTGCCAGCGATGAGTTCGCGTCGATTGAGTCCCGACTTGGCGCCGCTGTGTGACGAGCACGGCTCAGCGACGGCCATCATCCCATTGTTAGAGCAAGGTCGAGAGTCACTCACGCAGCACCTCGGGAGTTGATGATATTCAACAAAGGACAGCGGTCGGTGAGCTCGGCCAAGGCCAGCAGCGTGACACGTGGTAACCACGCTCCGCGTCCGGTCGCTCGATCAGCAACAGCGGCGAGCCATTGACGAGCGGCTGGGGGCATTTGTTGATGAGCCGCCAGTCCCAGTAAGGCATAGGCCAATGAGGCCGCCGTCGTGTGCGGGCCAATCGACTCGCGCAGGTAACGCAACGCACCAGCCAGTTTGCCGTGGCTCTGATCCGGCACACCAGCTAGGGCTAACACCGCGAGTCCGGTGGGTTGGACATGCGGCATTAACTCGTGACCAAGTACCACCGTGTTGCCGTAGTTGGCACCACCAGAAGGCAGCAAACGGTCCTGTAGAATTTGGAGGCCGACCGCGATGCGCGGTTCATGTCCGCGCCCCACGGCGCGAAAGGCCAATACGGTCCAGGCCGTCGGCTCGAGCCACGAATGGGTTTCGCCCACCCACGGCCAACCGATCAACTCGCCGTCGTGAGCGAACTTGCCATGACTCTTCACAGGCTTGCCGCTGAACTTGAGCAGCCATGCGAGTCCGCGCTCGATCGGCGCGTGGTACTCGGCAAGTCGTTCCGACTTTCCCATCATGCGGTTAGCGGCGTTCCAGGCGATGATTGCCATCGCCGTGCCCCAACCAGGAGCCTCGGCGTCAGTGGCCGAGCAAACGCGGCCATCTGTCCGTTGAGCTTTCACGAGCCATTGCAGCGGCAACTGTGCCGCCACTTCACGTCCGTGTCCGATGAGGGCCAGCGCTGCGAGCGCCGCTGGTTCGACAGCAGGAACTTGTCCTGGCCGATAGCCCCAGTGATCGGGTTCGCAGAGTCGGTCGAGCGTCGCAGTCAGCCACTTCTCGCTCATACCTGATTCCGTTCCCGCTCAGATCCCAGCCCGGAAGCCCTCACGCTCAGGCTGACGCGCTTCCTAGCGCGGTCAATATCCACACTTCCTCAACCTCAACGATGCGTTGTCAGTCTTTGCCGACTTTGGCGATGACAGGGCTTCGACTCTTTATCGGCCTCGATCAGTGTTGGCCGTGAGATGAATTTCTCGTTCGTCACTCATTGCGCTGCGAGCGCGAGTGCTCCCAATTCACCGGCTCGTTCACCGAGTAACGAAGGTTCGATCGCGACACTATCTGCCGGGAACATGCGGATACGCTGACGGACGACTTCCCGCACGCGGTCAAAGAGAATGCTTCCCATCTCAGCGACACCGCCTCCGATGACGATCAACTCGGGATGTAGCAACGTCGCGACTGTGGCGACTCCAATGCCCAGAAACGTTGCTGCTCTCAAAATGGCATCGCGGATCGCGGCGTCACCGGCCTCGGCTGCGGCGATCATTTCGCGCGTCGAGACCGCTTCCGTGTGACCATTGACCAACGCATGCAGGCGCGGCGCCAGACCGATTCGCATTAGCCGTTGACCTTCAAAGGCGATTGCTGGGCCGCTAGCCAGCGTTTCGAGGCAGCCGTGATTGCCACAACCACAGAGTGGACCATCAGGCATGACCGTTTGATGTCCTAGCTCACCGGCAGCTCCGAGCGGTCCCAAGCGCAACTTACCTTCCACGACAATTCCGCCACCGATGCCCGTCCCGATCCCAAAGAATGCAAAGGTCAATGCCGGCCGATCTCGACCACGACCAAACTTGAGTTCGCCGAGTGTCGCAGCACGCGCGTCGTTCAAGATCCGTACAGGGCACTGCAACAACTCGCTCAAAGTTTGTGCGGCGGGCACTTCACGCCATTGAGTCGGCATATTTGGCAAGAACTTAGTAATGCCCGCAGCAACGTCGACCAGACCGGGCACTCCCATGCCCACGGCCACCGGTCGGCCCTGAGCTTGCTGTGCGAGTTGATCGACCAAGTTTGCAATCCGTCGTAATACGGCCGCCGGCCCTTCATGGGACAACGTTGGAACGTGTCCTTCCGCGACGATGCGTCCGCTGGCAGTCCCGATCACGGCCTTGATGCCGGTGCCTCCGAGATCCACGCCGGCGAAGAGTTGGTCCATAGATCGCTTCCTTTCGAATGCGGGCCGTAGAAGTTGGAATCCCAAACTGCGCGGCTTATAGCAGTAACGCGAGGAATTGGCTCGACGCCTGTGCGACCGCTGAGTCGTTGGAGTCGCATTGGTCAGCCGCGGATGCCACAAAGCACACACTTGATCGCTTTGAAACGGCGAACTCTCAACTTTCGGAGTCCTCATGAGCGTGCTCTTTTTGTCGCGCGGTCACGCAGCTTGCCTGCTGCTGCTTGTTGGTGTGCTGCTCGGGCTGCATCAACCGAACGTCGTTGCTCAAGACGATGACGACGAACTCGTGCCGGGCTTGCTTGCGAAGTTCACTGGCGGCGGACGCACGAGCGAACGGGTTGTCGAGTCACTCTCGTTTGATTGGGACAAGCTCGCGCCGGACTCTCGATTGGCGAGCGGGCCTTTCAGCGCGGAATTCAGCGGGCAGTTGCTCGTGCAGCATGAGGGCGCCACTCAGTGGTTTGTGTATGGGCAAGGCGCGGTCGAAATTGAGGTCGCGGGGCAGAAGGTGCTCAGCGGCAAGCTCGATCAACTCGGATGGTTGAAGGGCAGCGACGCGACTTCGCACATCGGAGTGCAGCCTTTTAAGGTGCGGTTCGAGCGAACGTCTGACCGTGCTGAGTTGCATGTCTTTTGGGCGAGCGAGTCCTTCGGGATCGAGCCTTTGCCCGTGCATCTCTTGTTACATGACCAGCCGCGTCTTGATTTGCAGCTTGCCGAACGCGGACGGCGACTCTTCGCGGCGTATCGCTGCGGGCAGTGTCATTCGGCGGACCCGCATGAGGTGCGGCTCAACTCGCCGGACTTGCGGTTCGTGAGCGTGCTCGATGCTGAGTGGCTCAAGCGGCAACTTGCCGGACAGCACGGCAATGCGGCTCGTCTGAGTGAGCGGCAAGGCGCTAGCCGCCGGTCGGATGTCAAAGAGAGTCCCGCTGCAGAAGGACGAGGCGCAGAAGAACCTGCGGCTAGCGCCTTGCGGCTCACGAATTCAGCCGGACGCATGCCGTCATTCGGGTTGAACGATGCGGAAGTCGCGGATCTCGTCGCGTTCCTGTCTTCGAAGTCGCAGAGCCCGAAGCTCGATGCGTTGCCGAAGCCCGACAAGAAGCGGACTGATGAACTCGATCGCGCAGACGGGCTCGTGCTGTTGAAGTCGACGGGCTGCCTTGCTTGTCATGTCGTGAATGACGTCGGCATGCGCGGTGAGTTCGGCGGAGCGGACCTCAGTGCCGCCGCAGGCAAGCGTTCGACCGAGTGGTTCTTCGCATGGCTCGCGGAACCTGAGCGGCTCAATCCTCAGCACCGCATGCCGACGTTCAAACTGAGCGTGCAAGAGCGACGGCAACTCGCGCTCGCGTTGAGTTCGTTGAAACCGAAGGACGCAGCAGCATCCGCGAACGACACAAAGAAAGGTGTCGCGCGGCGCGGAGCAGACATCGTCAACGATGCACGCTGCCTCGCGTGCCATAACTTGCCGGGCACCGATAAGCCGGTGCTCGGCTCGATCCCGCCGCTCACTCAGCCGGTCAAAGATTGGGAGCAATCGTGCCTCGCACCGACTGCCTCACGAGCGAAGTGGCGACCGACATTCCCGCGCCCCACTGACGACGAGCGCGCGGCGCTCAAAGCGTATGTAGGAAGTCTCACACAGCAGTCGTCGCCGCAGAGTCTTGCCGAACGCGGACGCGCGGTGCTTGAAGCGAAGAACTGTCTTGCGTGCCATCCGCGCGGAACGAACAAAGGGCTCGCGTCGATTGCGAAGTCGATCCTCGCGAGCGAGCCGTCGCTCGCGGCATTCGGCCCGGCGCTCATTCCGCCGAACTTGTCTGCGGTCGGCGACAAGCTGCATGACGACGCTCTCAAGCAAGCGATCTCGGGCGAGTCGCAGGTGCGCAAATCATGGCTCAAGGTCCGCATGCCGAAGTTCGAGTTCTCGGACAATGAGAAGTCCGCGCTCGCGGCATACTTCATCGGACATGATCGCATTCCCGAATCTAGTAGCCGAGTTGCTCCGCAACTCGGCGGCGAATCGCGGAGCGACTCGCCAACAAAGGCGCAAGCACCCGTTGACGATCAAACGCTGCTGCTCGGTCAGACGCTCGTCGGGCCGAAAGGCTTTAGCTGCATCGCGTGCCATCAAATGGGGAGCTACGTCCCGAAGAACACTGCGATCGGCACGCGCGGCTCCGACTTGCTCGCGCTGCGGTCACGGGTGCGTGAGCCATTCTTTCATCGTTGGGTGCATGCCCCGCTGCGAGTCGTCCCCGGAATGGAGATGCCGTCGTATGGCACGCGGCCGGTGAAAGGAGTGCTCGACGACAATCCGCAGCGGCAGTTCGAGACGTTGTGGCGCACGCTCAATGACCCGCGCTTTCAACCGCCGACCGACATCGGTTCGGTCGAGCAATTCGTCTATGTCGAACCGAATCAACCCGCGCGCATCGTGCGCGATGTCTTCACGAACTCAGAGGCGAACGGCGGCGGCTACATCCCGCGCGCCTTCGCGGTCGGTCTCAACAATCAGCACAACCTGCTTTACGACCTCGACTCGCTGACGGTCCGCAGTTGGACGTTTGGAGATCTCGCGCGGCAACGCACCGTCGGCAAAAGTTGGTACTGGGATCTTGCGGGCAGCGCGATCGTTCCCGCCTTCAGTCGCGAGTCCGACTATCTCTTGCTCGATCAGAATGCCGCGAACGCGCAGCCGTTTGGGCCGACGAAGACCAATGGGACCGTCGGCAAGCTCGTCTCATATCGGCCTTATCAGTCGGGCGTTGAGTTCGTGTTCGATCTCAACTTCACGCTCAATGGCATCGCGAACTCGGTGCGCGTGAGGGAACAACTCTTACCTCGCGGCGTCGCAGATACGACGAGCACTCGCGCCGGGCTCGAGCGGCACATCACTGTCAGCAGCATCCCGACCGGCTTTGAGTTCGTGATCGCGCGACCGAAGCTCAACGCGAATGATGCGAAGCAACTCGGTCGTCCGACGATTCGTCGCGCGGACGACGCCGAAGCGAAGTGGCGCGACGCGCCTGTAGCAACGAATGCAGCAAGCGGTCCGCATCGCGAAGTCTCCCGAGTCACAACGAACGACGGATCGGCGTCCGTGACGTTGCTCTATGAAGCGAGCCTCAGCGCTCCCGCTCTCGGAGTGCTGCCGAAGCCCGAAATCAAAGGCAGCTTGCAGAAGATCGAATCAATGCCCGGCTTCGAGGGGGTGCAACTTCCGTTACTCGGCTCGATCATGCCGACAGCAATGACGTTCTTGCCGGATGGCACGCTCGCGTTCGTCTCGCTCAAAGGGCACGTCTATCTCGCGCGCGACACTGATAAGGACGGGCTGCCGGACTCGTTGCAGTTGTTCGAAGAGGGGCTCGCCGCGCCGTATGGCATCATCGCGGACGGCGACAGTTTGCTCGTCGCGCATAAGCCCGAGTTGCTGAGGCTGCGCGACACTGACGGCGACGGCCGCGCGGACGAGCGCACGGTCTTCGCGAGCGGATGGGGCTTCAACGACAACTATCACGATTGGACCTGCGGCATCGTCCGCGACGCGAGCGGCAATCTGTTTGTCGGCACGGGCAGCGACTATTCGCAGCCGGGACGCCCGAAAGAAGTCAGCCGTTGGCGCGGCAAGATCTTGAAGATCAGTCCGACCGGAGAGGTGCAACCATTCGCACATGCCTTCCGCTATCCGACGGGGCTAGCAATGGACGCTCAAGGCCGACTCTTCGCGTCGGACAATCAAGGCGAGCAGAACTGCTTCAACGAGATCAATCACATTCGCGACGGTCAGCGTTACGGCGTCGAGAGTTTGCATGAGCGACAGCCGCCGGTTGATCCCGGCCAGAAGCCGGCGATGCAGGTGCCGCATCCCTATACGCGGAGCGTCAACGGTCTCGCGATCATTCCCGAGACTGTAACTGGTCCTACATCCGCATGGGCGGGGCACGGCCTCAGTGCTGAGTACAACAATCGCTTCCTCGTGCGCTTCACCTATCACGAAGTCGACGGCGTCGTGCAGGGTGCCGTCTTCCCGTTCTCGAAGCCGAACTTCGCCGCAGTCGAGAAGAGCTTTCTCGGCCCGCTCAGCGTCGCCGTCAGTCCGACGGGCGAGATCTTCGTCGGCAGCATTCACGACAGCGGATGGCTCGGCGGCTTGAACGTCGGCAGCATCGTGAAGCTGAAAGCAACGTCGGTCCCGCCCGGTCTCAAGGACATCAAAGCAACGCGCGACGGCTTCGAACTCAGCTTCTTCAAACCAGTCGACTCGACGCTCGGAAGCGATGCGAAGAACTACTCGATCTCGGGCTACACGCGAGTTTGGCAGGGGACTTACGAGACCCCCGACTCGGGCCGCTATCAGCCGCCGATCGACGGTGTAACGATTAGTACCGACGGTCTGACGGCACGCTTGAAGATCGAGCGTCTGAAGCCCGACTTCGTCTACGAGATTAACTGCCCCGCCGTCTTCGCTTCGAGCGACGCATGGCCAACGATTGGTAGCTATACATTGCATCGGATTCCGAAATGAGCTGAGACACACTGGCAGATTGAAGTTTGAAGATCGCTAGTCGCAGGTCACGGCTGCCTGGCACAGTTCCTTAGCTTGAGCTGCCGAACAATCGACTCCGAGCCGAATTATGACGGACCACTTGCCATCAGCGGGGGCGAGGAACTCCCAGTGAGGAACGACACAGCAGGCTTGATGCACTGTTTCGAAGCCGCCTTCCGATTGGCTCACGGTTTCGATTGGAAACGTCCACAGCTTCGAGGACAGAGAGAGGTCCAGCGAGACATCAACGCCTAACCACTCGTCAACAAGACCGATGCGGTCGCAGTGGTCGAGGGAGAGTGTTGCATCCAGTTGTCCCAGTCGTTGACCGGCGGCGTTGTAGTAGTACCGATCCGAGGCTCCACCAGGCAGTCCCGAGAAGTTGAACTCGACGGCGAAATGGATCGGTAGCCCTGGCGGTAGCTCGTCGAGGTCGTAGTGGATCTCTAACTCGCCGCTGCGCGCAACATCGAGTGCGACGGTTTTCTGCACTTGCACTTTGTACGACGCGAGACTGCCTTTCCGCGCGAGGCAGGCTTCCACACGCTCGGGGGATCGCCGCAGCAGCGAGTGATAGACGCCGTTGAAGAAGTCGCCGACGAAGCCCCGACCAGCACGGAATTCTTCGAGGTTCAAATCCGGCTGCAAGAAGTGATCGACGAGTGCCTTGCGCGGGTAAGTGTCGTAGACGATCTTCTTATCGAGATCTGCTTGCTTGCAGCGGATGTCGCCTTGGATGCTTGCCGCGTTCACACCGTCAGTGTTGCCAGTGGCCGCCGCGATGATCGCTTCGTGATAGATCTCAGGACGCCGATTGAGTGTGCCGAGAACATTCTGCCGAATGCCGCGCAGGTCGAACTCATAGAGATGTCCGCCTTTGCTCGGCGCGAGGTACGCAACGAGCCGGTCGCCTGCAAGTCGGACTTCTTTACGAGCATCGAGATCGAAGTCGTCGCTATCGAGTCGTACCCAACGCGCGGGCGTTGCATCACTTGAATGACCGCTTTCCAGGCCTCGGGTCACGTGTTCGAGCAACGTGTCCGCCGCGATTAAGTGGTTGTAGATCGCATGTCGCAGGTGAGGCAGGTAGAGACCTCCGAACGCTCCGTGCCAGTAAGAACAATTACACTGTCCGCGATACAGTTCGGTGCGCGCTTCCGCAAGCTGATCGGCGAACTCACGTTTACGGTCGGCTTGCGTCAGTTCTTCGAGTCGCCGACTGACTTGCAACATGCGGCAATACATTTCGTTCGCTTCGGGATACTTCGTGCGGAAGTTGCGCCAGAAGCCTCCACGCAGGAACTCGGCCAATTGTGGCCAATCAGCGTCTTCCTTTTGTTTTTTCTGACGCAGGCCGAGATACACCTTTTGTCGGTCGGTGGGCAGCACCCATTCGGTCATTTCGCGATAGCTACTGTCGGGCAGATAGATACGACCAGCGGGCAAGACATTTTCGACGCACTCGGCAATCGTCGCGACTTTCAACCAACTCGCGTTGTCGGTCAGCATTTGGAAGAAAGTTCGCAACCAACCTTTCTCAAAGACGGCTTCTTTCGTGCCGGGCCAGGTCCCAAATTTCTCCCCATCGTCTCCGAAGACCATCACCGCGTTGGGAGTTTTCTCAGAGACGCCGTGCAGAAACTCGAAGGTCTTCTCGGGTGCTTCGAAGGGAATCGTGTAGCGCAACCGTTCGGCAACCGGGAACACTTTCAGCAAGCGCCCTTCGTCTTCAGTCAGGAAGAACGAGGTCAGTTGATCGTTCGTCAGACCGGCGCAGCGGAAGTGGTAGTCATCGAGCACGGTGTACTCGATGCCTGCATCGACGATGTCTTTCGTGAAGGACTGTTCCCAAACGCGCTCTGGCACCCACATCCCTTTGACCGCTGTGCCGAAGAGTCCTTGCAAGTACTTCGCATAGAGTCGCATTTGACCGACACGATCGCGTTGTGGAATGCAGGCCAGGATGGGCTCATAAAATGGCCCTCCGATGACCTCGACTTGCCCACGATCGGCGAGCTTACGGATCTGATCGATGTACTCAGGATGTTTCTCCACCAACCATTCCAGCAGGCTTCCTGAGTTGTGCAGCGTCAGCGCGACCTGCGGGAACTCAGCCAACATGTCGAGCATGGGGCGATAGCTGTCTTGATAGGCTTGCTCGAAGACGCCGTCGAAGTTCCCAATGGGCTGATGATTGTGGATGACGAGAGCCAGACGCAGTTGAGTCACGGGAAACTCCGTTGCCGGATAAACCGAAAGTTGGCCTTCATGGCCAAAAAGACTGAAGTCGGAGCAAGAGACGAAGTCGGCGCAGACCGCGAGCAACAGTATGGCCGACGGCACATTCATCGTCAGTCGAACGATCGCTACTTTCGCCGGAATTCGCCCGACTCGCTCGCCTTCGCCGCTTTAGTTTGCCCAGTGAGAAAAACACTCAAGGCCGTTGATTGGTCAGAGTTTTCCTGGCTTCACAACGAAACTGCCCGTTGCCGAAACATCAGCAACGGGCAGTTCACGCTCGCGGTCTCTCTTCTCCGGGCATGTCACTTGAGAGATCTGAGAATCACTGACGACCTCTCGTCTGGCAGGCCTATTCGCTCGCCAGAGGCAGTACATCGACGTCGAATGTCAGCTCGAACGAATATTCTTTGCGGAAAAACTCAGCGGGCTTCGCCAGCTTCACGGTACCTCGGGCTCGGCCGCCTTCGACAACGACTTCATCTACCAGATTTGAATTGCTGTTGAGCGACGCGCTGTCGGACCAGAGGTGATACATCACCGCGCGGTCGTTCTTGTCGATTTCTACCTTCACTTGGGATTGGAACTCGAAGAGTCCGTCATCAGTCCCGTTCTTCTGGAGCGAAGCCTTCAACTTGGCGAGATTGATCGGCTTTTCGGTGAAGAGGATGGTTGTGCGTTTGTCGCCGGAGACTTTGGTCTCGTAGGCGAAGACACTGGCGAGTTTGATGGTCTGATCAGCGACGAGCAGTTGGCCGGATGTTTCGAGTTTGGTGGCATTAGCGAGGAGTGCTTCAGGCTTGGAAGCTTTGGTCAGCAGAGGGACGTCGAAGCTGATTTCTGCGCGATAGCGGGATTTGAAGAACTCGCCGTCCTTCTGCATACGGAAACTCCCGCGAGCACGGTCAGAGGTCACCACGGCTTCACCGACCAGGTCGCTACGACTCACGCCCAAACTCTTCGAAGCCACCTGCAGTCGCATTGAGCTTGGTCGATCACCCTCGTCGAGTTCCAACACGACGTGCGGTGATGAACATTCGAAATGTTCGTTGCCGTTGCCGTTCTGGATGTACTCGATCAAGGCCGCTTGTTTGACCGGCTTGCCAGACAGAATGACTCGCGTGATCCGATCGCCATTCCGTGTCATCTCAAAGGCGACGGCATGTGTCAGTTGAGTTGGTTCGCCGTCATAAACGATCTGTCCAGCATTCTGTTGAGGTTCAATGCTGGCTAACGGCTTTTTCGTCAGCACTGGCTGTG